>Ga0207650_10000053_pt1 | contig 164599 bp, 148 predicted proteins | sample KBSS63metaG_FD_184325 | JGI IMG/M metagenome (GOLD analysis project Ga0207650, IMG submission 184325) | Switchgrass rhizosphere microbial communities from Kellogg Biological Station, Michigan, USA - KBS S6-3 metaG (SPAdes) (version 2) | ecosystem: Host-associated > Plants > Roots >...
CATCTTGTTCAGCATTCCAGTATGGCTGGAGCTCCAATTCAGGTATTGGCAGGGCGCAGAATCGGATTAGGTCCATCGAAGCAATTTGCTAGTCAACTGTCGTAAACAGGCTATTTCAGCAACTACCAGGGCCGGGTAGGTAGGTCTGTCTGTGAGCGGTAGTTGGTGAAATGGCAGTTTTGCGTCAACTATCATAGCGCCGTGATGACGAACAGACAGGCGCTGATCGAGAAACTTATTGTTTTCCTTCATTTGAATGTGCCAGAGCGGGAACTTCTTGGCTCCGATAGTTTGTCGGTAGAGGAGATAGCCGCAGCGGTCAAGCGTGTATTTGAGCGCAATGGCGTGTTCCCGCCACAAGCACGACCACGGAAGCCCGGAGAAACGGTGTTCGAGGGAACTTTTCTGTTGAAACGTCCCGGGGGGAAGGTCGAGATGGCCTGGCAGCGAAGCCAATCCATTAAGCCAACCGAAGTGGCGGAACGAGGCAGCACCGAGTATGGGGACCTTGATGAAGCCATATCAGCGTTCATCCATAAGGAGTGGCGTGACGGGATTGACTCCGTCAGAATAATTCCTTGAAACCAGCGTTGATTCTCGGGGTCAATAAGTGAAATGGCGATTTTTCGCCAACCATTCAGGAAGCAAGTTCCGAATCGCTATAATGCATCCGTGTGACAGAAGTTTCACATCCTGAGCCGAGCGCAAGTTTTCGTCCTGGCCGGGTTGTGTGCGGTTGTGATTGCCCTAGCCGTTGCACTTGCTTCGATTCCTACGGACGCGACTTCGTGGATCGCTTCCTCGGCTTTTCTCGGCAATTTGATCCATTCGTAAATTTCGGTTCGGCCTTTTTGACTGTGCTCCCGCTTCTTCTCGGCTACTACCATTTGGCGCGGCTTGGAGTGTTAGTCGGCCTCGCGGTTTCAGCAGTGATGTTTTGGGCGACTCAAATCTCTGCGTTCTTCGTACTCGCCATTCAACTGGTGGGTCGTTCAGTGATGTTGCAAGAGGTTGCATATGTGGTCGTCTGGCTACTGCTTATGATGACGGTTCTATGGGTGCACATGAAGGCATCCAATTCCCGCGCAATCCAGAATGCACAGCGATCGCTGCACCTAGTACCTCAGCTCAAATACCACAGTTGACATAAGCAGGCGATCACACTCGCAATCCGCATAGTTGACGTTAACAGGCGATTACACCAACTGAGAGTTCACACTAGTGCCCAGGTTCGAGCAGCTTCACTTCCCCAAAACGTGTCCAGAAGGCGTATGGGTCGGCACAGTCGGGACCGCTGTGAAGAAAGCCTTCGTCATCGACCGTGCCCACGATAACCGTCTGGACTTCGTCAGCAAATGCTAGCCGGACGCGCTTCCCCTGACTTGCACGGAGGGCGCTAATGATCTCCTCGTTCGGCACGGATTAATGATAACTGTTTAAATCAGGCGATTTCACCAACTACTCGGAAAACGGGCCGTCCTTGCAATGTAGTTGGTGAAATGGCGATATTTCATCAACAATCATGGTTTCCTGCTCAGCGTAGAATCACTTTTAGGTCGCGACGAATGACTAATGTTGTGTGGAAGCCATCCCAGACCCAACACCCCCCTAGTCCGGCATCTCAAGCCTCTCCCCCTCTGCTGTGATAATCGTTCCCGGCCTCACGCTGAGTAGGACGAACCTTTTGCCTCCGTCAACGACGACGAGGTTGTGGGATTTTGTTCCGTCTGCATCGAAGAACCCCCCGGTACAATCCTTATGGACCGTGTAGGTTCCGCTCCGGCCTTCGTGCCACTCTTGGATTTCACCATTGCCGCTTCTCGTAGAGCGAATGATTTGGTGCGTCCCATCTCCGTTAAGGATGTCGATGCCAATTTCGGCGATAGGGCCCACGTCATTGTTCACACCCGTCCTGCGGAAGGCATACGTCCCTTTGAGGCTGGCAACGCTACAGCGGGGATGGTCGGCATCCGGCATGGCATGGACCTTTCGAACCTGATACATGGCTGCGACCACAATTGTGATGCTTAACAGTGTTACCCAAGTCAATGTTCTTCGCATTTGAAGCCTCCTTTATTTCTATCGAGGGCAAGACACGCGGACCACGTTCGCGCCTCGTGCTGGGGCGGTAGCAGCGAGTGCGCAAATCGTCATGCACAGAAACAGAAGAAGTCAGTTTGCCGATTGTTTTAGTTGGACCCTCCGAAATGCCGCGCTGACGTTTCCTGGGGGCACGGTCCTGGATCGCGAACAAGAAACCGTTGGAGTGGCCGATCAGCCTAAGAGGGTGGAAATGTGCTTGAGCAAAGGGCTGCGATAGGAAGGGCTGCCCTCCGATAACTGATGACGCGAATTATGGGCGCATGCTATGACCAAGTCAAGCGACACGGAACATTGTGAGGCTGACACCATTAAGGACGCAGATCAGTGTATCAACAGTCAATATAATTTGACGCAATCAGGCGATTACACCGACTACTCAGATAGTCTCGCGGACCACCGTTCATATACGGTGGCGGGAAGACGGGCCTGAACAAACTATTGTCAACCGCCGCTTACACCACCCACGCCGTGGAGAAGCGTATAATCCGCTCGCCACAAGTCAAATCGGTAATTCTGCGTTAAATCTCAATCTCAGCTAAAACGAGGAAAAGCTATGTCCCACCATTATTCCGGCCCTGACTTTGGATTCCCCCACGGCGATGCCCGCCTCGACTTCACCGATCTGTATGCTTTCCCAAAGCCTGGCGATGCCAGCAAATCGATCCTCATTATGGATGTACATCCGTCCGTCGGCGTGAACCCGCAAGGGCCCTCCACCGACGTCGCCTTCTCGCCCGAGGCGATTTACGAAATTAGAATTGATACGAACGGCGATAACGTCGCCGACATAGCCTACCGCGTGCGCTTCACCTCCTCTCCCGACGGGACGCAGACCGCTACGCTTCGCCGCGCTGAGGGCGCTCAGGCCGCAGGGATAGGCGATGAAGGCCAAGTCATCGTCGAAGGAGTACCGGTCTCGACGGGTGCGGAAACACAGGTGGTGGAGGCCGGTGACTACCGGTTCTTCGCTGGCTGGCGCGGAGATCCTTTTTTCTTTGACGTTGGAGGAGCCCTGAATAACCTGCAATTCACCGGTGACGACTACTTCGCCGACAAAGACGTGGCCAGTATCGGCATTGAAGTACCCAACTCTGCCCTCGGGAAAGGAACGATGGGCCTGTGGGCTCGCACCGTAGACGGCACCACCGGGAAATGGGTTCAGGCAGATCGCGGCGCGCGATCCAATCAAACTCCCTTCCTCGCCGGCGAACAGAACGCCGCCTATCTCGCTGCGGAGCCGGCGGACGACGCCCGCTTCGTCCCCGTCTTCGCACACGCGCTGGAACACGCCGGTGGATACACGCCAGCGGAAGCAACGCGGGTCGCAGAGACGCTGCTGCCAGACATCCTTCCCTATAACCCCGCAGCGCCGGCGGTCTATCCAAAGAATGGCCGGACACTCACCGACGACGTCGTGGATTTCTTCCTTCCGCTCCTTTCGAATGGAAAGGTGACGCAAGATAAAGTCGGGCCGCACAAAGACCTGCTCGCGCAATTCCCCTACCTGGGCCCGCCACACAAGGCCCGGGCGACAGAACGAGTTGCCGCTTAACCCTTAATGCAGGTGGCTCACGTTTCGGTCACCGCAAGCACACTGCAGCCTTTCTTTTGGCGCACGCGGAAGGGCTGCAGTACTTGTCGTAATCAGGCGATTTCACCAACTACTTAGCGGCCAGATCTGCCGGGAATAGTTGGTGAAATGGCGATATTGTTGGTGAGGACGGCGATTTCCGACCAATTGTCCAAGTGCCCGGAGTGACCTCTTATCGCGCCTTTGATCGCTAAAGTTAGTTGGGTCAACCCCTCCACATATCGTCCTTCCTATCGAGCAACGTCGCGAAGCCTTGCTGCTCGGCATGCTTGACTCCTAGAAGCGCTACTGTCCCAACTCCCATTCCGGCTCCCGCCGTGGCCAGTGTCCAACCCAATCCTTCTGGTTCCAGGATCGAGAGCATTGTCGCAAGAATGATGAGATAACCCGTCGTCACTCCCAAGACCCTACCCATGGTTATCAGCACGTCCCATTTGGAGTCAGCTTCCGGTTCTTCATACGTGCGGATAAGTTGCGTCATGTGCTCATGTTTGAAAGACCGATTGACACCCCACCACATCGCTCCAGCAAGCAGTAGAAGCTCGAAAGGGCGCATGTTCTGTTGAAACGACGTGTATTCGTGGATTTCTAGCGAGCCGGGGACGATCGGATTTAAAGCGTGGGCCACGGTGCTGGCAACGCCCTCGGTCAGCGGTCCTACGATTAGCGTGTACAAGAGACCGGTAACTCCCGAGCACACAAAATCAATGAGGAAGGTGGAATTGAATTTCTCGGACCGATGGTCGAGTGGCTTGGTAAGGACACGCGCCATCCAGAAACCCAGCACGGTCCCGGCAAACTCGAAGGGCAGATCGATTTCATCGTTCGAATGGGGGTTGCTCAAATAACCCGCCTTTTTCGCCCATGCTTGGATGAAAAACCAGAAGAGTCCGACATTCATAAGAATCCGCGCGAACCGCAGCGCATCGTCGAGATCGGTTGAGACGTCCCGAGTCGACGGCCTCAGGGTGAACAAACCCTGATTGCGAAAAGCGCCGGATATTCGGAGAAAAACAAGGGGGAAGAAAACGCTGACGATCGCCGGGCCTATGAGGAAATCGTTCCAGTGCGAGTATTCGACCCGGTACAGTAAATCGCCGAGCGACGAAACCATTTGATTGAGTCCATCATGAATCCACGTTCCAGGCCCGAAAAAATGCACGAGTTTTTTGAAATAGAACTTGCCTTCGTTTCTGAACTCAGAAAAGAAAACGATCGTGACCGTCGCAAGTAATGAAAGCGAAAGGCGGGTTTTCGCTGGAATCGGAAACATGTTTGATGAGAACAAAATTCCGAGAGCCACAGTGGCGCCGGCCATCGCCAGCATTCCACAATTCCTAGCCCATGGTAGAAAAGGCAGAGCCGCTTCCAAATTGTTGCGCAGCCACACCCAATAAAGAGCCGTATAGCCCGTCACAAGGAAGATCAGAAAAGATAAGCTCAAGAGAGCGATCGTAACCACGACGATGCGGTTCTTCCACGGGCTCATGTTTGAGACACACTCCCGACGTTGGAGAATAGCTGTTACGTAACGAAGGACACCGGACAGTCTGCAAGGTTCCATGACTCTCGTAATCACTCGAGTGGCCGACTCCAACCCGCTTTTGGATTGGGTGGCCAGTTGGGCTGGCGAAATCACTCCTTCTTCCTTCGCACTTCACAAATCACCCTTCGTTCAGTCGTGTGCCCAGTCTCGTCCGCTCTTCTGTGCGGACAGGGTGTCATTGTTAATATCGTGTGCGGACAGCGGGGGCGACAAGGAACAGGGTCGCTAACTCGAGTAGTTGGTGAAATGGCGATTTTTCACCAACTTGGTGCGGAGAGAAGAGCTAACGAGCTTTCCACGATGTCGAACGGCTGCCGCGATGCGCCCGCAAGCGTTTGATGGACTCTGGAATGATAGCCCAAGCAATAGCGCCATCGAGAGGCGCGATTGGAAGAAGATTGAAAGCTGCGACTCCCAGGCTAAAGAACCCGAGGAGTGCTAGTAGCGCATTTAATGGCTCAAACCGTGTGTAGCCAAAGAGAATCACCCAGCCGACAACAGGAAGCGCGACTGCTGCCTGCGCGATGACTCCGCCCCACGCGATGACGCAGTGATCGAATCTTGACCAAGGTGTCTCGAATTTGGTGATTCCAAAGACTGGGTAGAGCTGAATGGAAAGTACTTCACAATGCATTCGATGTGCCGCGATCAGGTGGCCTGACTCGTGGATCAGCAAGACACCCATGTAAGCTACGAGCGCGACTATAGAGACGACGGGATGACGAATCACATTCAAAATGATCAAACCAGCAATTAGCAACACCGACCAGTGGACATAGATCGGGACGCCTCTGATCCGCATGATTTCTGTGAGCTTATCTATTCTGATCGGGTTGGCAAATTCGACGGTTTTGCGCATTGGCAGCTGCATTGTGTATGGAGTTTATAGCAAGGAGGCAAGTATCTCAGTGATTGAGAAGAGTTTCGGAAGGTTACCGGTGGCAACAGGGTACGATTCAAAGGTGTTATTAACAGGCGATTACACCAACTACTCCGCCAGGCCACTATGACCGAGGGTCAACTAGTGTAATGGCGATATTACGCCAACTACAATTGGGAGATGAGTGAGAAGGTGATACTCAATGCGCTGCCACCGGGGTTCTTGGATGGTCTACCGGTGCAGGATCAAGAAGCTATTTCGATGGCGGTAGGCAAGCCAATAACGCTTAATGGCTATGAAGATGACGGGAAAGCGCAGCTTGAATTTACGGACATGGAAGGTGTGACTCACATCATTTACGTTGATCCGAAGTTCATACAGAAAGCCGGTCAATGAGCGTAATGGCGATGTTACGCCAACTACTGTGCTAGGATACCGCCTGCCACAACGGCACAGAATGGGTTGGCCGCGACATGTCGTACGTTTGTTCCTTTTCGTTGTTGCTCTCGCCTCGTGCGCCGTCGCGCAAGAACTTCAACTCGTGAATTCGATCGACCTCACGAACACGGTTGGCATTCCGGGTCAATTCACAGGCATTGCGTTCCTGAGCGACACCCTTCTGGTGGTCAGCAACGGAAACGGCTCGCCCACTTCCATCATTTACGACATTGTTCGCAAGTCTGTCATTGGAAGAGGAACAACGTGTGCGATGAGTGGCCGAGAACTGTGGTCTACCCTCAAGGGACAGTTGTTGGCAGCGTGCCCCGAGGGTTTGGTCCTGTACAATCTAGAATTCCAGCCGGTCGCGAAATTTCCCGAATCACTGAAATTCAAGCGGCGTCAGGTCTTGCTGCTTTCGCCCTCCCGAGAGTTTGTCAGCCTTAATCCACTTCCTAGACATGGGTCGGCACGGGTTTTGGCAACCAATACTCTCTTAGAAGTCGCAACGTTCCCGTCCGAACCGATGTGGGTATACGGTTTGTTCAAAGAGAGATATCTGGTCTACCGAGCTGGGAGGCCAGCGAACGGTGGAGACTTCTTGTCGTATCGGTTCTCCGGCTTGCACCCGATATCGCTGCTTTCCAGCGGGCAGTCTTGCGTGGCAGGGTTCGGCATCAGCGAAACGGAATTCTTGAAAGTTGGTTGTGGAAAGCAGCCCGACGGAGAAGTCGTGGATATTGCTACGTCTGCCGTGCTGCGAAGGGTGGCTGATACAGATTCAGCAGATTTTGTCCAAACCGCCAGTTCCGGGAAACGCTTTGCACTTGGTTTTCTGGAGTATTCAAAATCACATGTCGTGTCTCAGACTGCCAATCCTCTCACCTACCTGAAAGCACTGGGTACGTGTTGCGACGACCCGGCGAATCAATTCCGACTACGAATCTATGACTCACAATCGGGACGCAAACTTGCCGAGGTTCACTGGAAGATGGAAAAGTCGGAGCCGATGTGGGAGCGCTACGACAACTCTGCGGTTTCATTGTCGCCAAGCGGAGACTACATAGCTTTCCTGCGACACAAGGTCCTTGAAGTCTATCGAGTGCCTCAGTAGCAACCGGTGCAGTGGATTGTTGTTGTTAACAGGCGATTACACCAACTACTTGCAATTTGGCATCCCGAGTGGGTGGTGGTGAAATGCGATATTTCAACAGTGAAGAGCTATCACCATCCAGTAGCCCAGTGTGGTGCAACCTGTGGGGTCGGTTTTTCGGAGTTGAGGTCTAACAGATTACGCTCGGCGATACTCCCGTCTGCCTCAACTTGCCCTCTAAAAATGCATCCGTCTCTCGCAATGACAAATCGTCTTTTTTGGTCCCAATCGGCACATGTCACCCTTTCCATCGTCGCGATCAGCGAATCCCTCCGCGAGAGGAGTGAGAATTCGAATGGATAGTCATTCAGTTTGACCGATCTCGTCAGCCGGATTAGTTGTGACCCGTTCACTTTCTCTCTGATCTCTACAATCGCGGAACTACCTCAACAATGCGCCCACCACTTGTTCTGTCAGTCTGAAACAGTGGGATCACAGGCCCACCTGTGAACGCAGTTTCTGTTTCCAGCCGTCAATCGTGTTTTGGTAGTCCGGCGCGAACACCTCCGGTAGCGTTCTCTCGATCGCACCCTCGAAGTGCCAGAGCGCAGCAAGTTCGCCTGGGTCGGGCTTAAGGACAAATCTGTCTTCGGCCTGCTGTCGGTTTTCGGAGGGTCTCCACCGATCGGAACTGCGCGCGAGAAACTCAAACAGAACTAGAAGTGTTCCCTTGGGCAGCGAAATCGGTACTTGCTCATCTAACGCAGCGCTCACTCCGTCGCCTCCTGGCAATTTAGGCCCAACACTTCCCTTTCCTTTTCATCACCTTAGCAACTTCCTAGAATTTTTAGGAAGTTTTTAGGCACACTTTAGGACGCCGTCGACTTTCGTCCCGCAAGATCGCCCCACTGCCAGCCGAATGGCTGGCCATGGGAGCGTGCTCAGTGCAAGCCTGGAAATACTCACCGTTTCTCGATCTCATTGCTCAACGATTCAATTCGAAACCAGAGTCTGCCCCTCGGCAGCGAAACCGACGTGGCGTCGTTCGCCACTGCGATCGTGTCCCCGCCTTGTGGAAATCCTCTGTCTTGGGTCTTCTCCTCTCCATAGCTTTGGGTACCGTTGCTTCGATCTCCGCTTCGGCGGCCCCGGTCCTTCGGTTTAAAGGTGCAACTTCATCCCAACCGCTGGCCCTCACGGCAGACGGAAGCACTCTTGTCGTAGCAAACCCTGATAACAACACAGTCTCAATTTTCGATGTCGCCGATGACCACAACGTGCTGATCGACAAAGTTACGGTTCAGAAAGAACCGAATGGAGTCGCAGTCATGCCCGGTGGCGGCATCGCCTACGCTGCGAACACCGTGGCGGGAACGGTCTCGGTCATCAAGCTTAACGGTAGTAATAGCACCGTGATCAAGACGATCAAAGTGGGGACCGAACCATACGCGTTAGTTCTCACGCCGAACGGCACGAAGCTCTATTGTGCCAATGCCAGATCGGCGTCAATCTCCGTCATCAACACCGCCACAAATACCGTGGTCAAAACTATTGTCGGCGTCGGCCTTGAACCGCGCGGTCTCGCCGTCAGCAATGACAACGACAACAGCGACCTGGATGAAACGCTCTATGTCACCCAGTTCATCTCCATCCCGATAACTGGAAAAATCGATGGCTCCGATGACGCCAAGAGAGGACGCGTGTTTTCCGTCGCCACCGCCACGGACACCGTCACAGCCGAGATTTTCCTGAATGCGCTCGCGGACACTGGCTTCAAAGCGCAAGGCGATGCGCTCGCCCGCATTCCTCCGGGAACCGATTTCGTCTTCAAGACGGGAGCGTATCCCAACCAACTCAACTCCATTGCGATCAAGGGTAAGTTCGCATTCGTTCCGAGCACAGGCTCTTCGCCGAACGGCCCGATTCGTTTCGATGTGAACACCCAGAGCCTGCTGTCGGTCGTAGATCGAGTTGGCAAGAAGGACGCTGGTAAAACCATCAACATGCATCGCGCGGTGGCCCTCCAGACAAATCCGGCCAAGCTCTTCATCACTCAGCCGTGGACGATGGCATTCAAGAACAACACGGCTGATGCCTTCGTGGTCAGCGCCGCCAGCAACATCCTGGTGAAGCTGACCGTCAATCTCACCACCGGCCTCGCCACCGTTAAGCGCGACCCTTCGGACCCCACTCGGGTTCTCGAAATCAAGACGGGTAAGAATCCGCGTGGAATCGTCATCAACGGCGACGACACCCGAGCTTATGTCATGAATTACATCTCTCGAGACGTTGCCGTGGTGGACCTCACTTCCTCGCCGGAAGCGGTGACCGAAACGATGAAATCGGAAAATCTTCCTGCGCCGGGCACGAAGCAAGACAAGATTCACATCGGAAAAGAGCTCTACAACACCTCCGTCGGTGAATTCGATCCGCCTGCGGCCGGACAGCCTTCGATCGTCGGACGTATGTCACAAGCTGGTTGGGGATCGTGCTCGTCCTGCCACACTCCATTTGGTCTTTCTGACAACGTGGTGTGGATCTTCGGCGGCGGGCCGCGCCGCACCATTCCTCAGCACACGGACTTCGACCAGACCGACCCGACAAGAAAGAAGATGCGTGCACTGAACTGGTCAGCGGAACGCGATGAAGAGGAGGATTTTGAGCTGAACATCAGAAACGTCTCCGGCGGCAAGGGACTCATCGTGCTGGCCGATGGCGTCACTCCCGATCCGGATGTGGCGAACTTCTTGCCGAAAGCAAATGCGAACCGCAAGCAGCTTAAGGTGCGTGGTGTACCGGCATGGGACGCTATCAAAGCGTTCGAGAGTTCGGGCATTCGCGCACCCATCTCGCCGGTCAGCAAAACCGAGGGACAGGTTGTAGCCGGCAGAGCCTTGTTCACCTCCGCCAACTGTCAACAATGTCACGGCGGCCCACAGTGGACGAGTAGCCGCGTCCGCTTTACTCCACCGCCCGACCCAACCTTAATTGTCAACGGCGAAATCATCGGCGAATTAACTCAAGTGGGGACGTTCGATCTCACGACCTTCAATGAAGTGCGGGAGAAAGTGAATGGAGCACCGCTCGGTGCTGACGGGTTCACCCCGCCGTCACTGCTGTCGGTGTTCGCATTCCCGCGTACGTTCCTGCACAACGGCGCGGTGGATACGTTGGATCGGGTGCTCGAGAACGTACAACATAGAAGCGCTGGAACAGCTGGCGTCGATACTCTGACAAACGCAGCGGATCGCGCCAAGGTCGTACGGTTTTTGCAATCCATCGACGCAAAAACCGCGCCGATCTTCCCCTAACCTTTCGACAAGTGCCTCACGAACAAATGCCCACCCTCACGCGTTACTGGCGCGAGGGTGGGCTTATTTTTTTACGCGGAATTTTCTCGCGAATCATGCCGCGCTTAAAATCTGATCAATCTTCTTCAGTTCCTCGCTGGAGAATTTTATGTTCTTGAGAGCGGCCACGTTGTCGTCGACCTGAGAAACCTTGCTGGTTCCTACCAGCGCACTCGTTACGCGCTCATCCCGAAGCACCCATGCCACAGCCATTTCTGCCAGGGTCTGATCGCGCTGGTGCGCGTGATTGTTCAGCGCACGAATGACTGAAACCTTCTTTTCGTTAATGTCGTTGCGCTTCAGGAAGAAGTCGCGCGCGGCGCGCGAGTCGCTTGGAATGCCATCGAGATAGCGATTGGTCAGCAAACCCTGCGCGAGCGGACTGAAGGCGACGCAACCCACACCTTCTTTTCCCAGTACATCAAGCAGGCCCCGCTCGGGCTCGCGCTCGAACATCGAGTACTTCGGCTGATGGATGAGGCAAGGCGTTCCGAGTTCGCGCAGAATTTTCAGCGCCTTGGTCGTCTCTTGCGGATCGTAGGCGGAGATGCCGACGTAAAGGGCCTTGCCTGAACGGACCGCGCGATCGAGAGCGCCCATTGTTTCTTCGAGCGGAGTCTCCGGGTCGGGACGATGGTGATAGAAAATGTCGACGTATTCGAGCCCCATGCGCTTGAGGCTCTGGTCGAGGCTCGCGAGTAAATACTTGCGCGATCCGAAGTCGCCATAAGGGCCGGGCCACATGTCCCATCCGGCTTTGGTGGAGATGATCAGCTCGTCTCGATAAGGAAGGAAGTCCTTCTTGAAAATGACTCCGAAGTTTTCTTCCGCGGAGCCATAGGGAGGACCATAGTTGTTGGCGAGATCGAAGTGTGTGATGCCGAGGTCGAATGCGCGGCGCAGCATGGCGCGGGCATTTTCAAAATTATCAACGCCGCCGAAGTTGTGCCAGAGGCCGAGCGAGATGAGGGGCAGTTGTATGCCGCTCTTACCCGAGCGGCGATAAGACATCGTTTCGTAACGTGAATCAAGTGCCTGGTACACAGAGCCTCCGGAAAAAGTGGCGGGTCGCTAGTCGTACTTTTCGTAGCGGATTGATTTTCTATCCCACCCGAGGCTTTTAAGCAAATCGCGATTCGCAGAAACCATGCGGTCGAGGCCACAGATATAGGCGTGCATGTCAGAGCGGCTGCCGACGATTTCTTTCACATGGTCCTGAACGTAGCCGCGTGCGCCACTCCAGGACTCGTCTGCCCGACTGAGTGTTGGGAGGTAGTGGAAGTTTGCGTGTTCTTTGGCGAGTAGCTTGAATTCTTCGTCGTAGTAGAGGTCGCGCTGATAGCGAACGCCGAACACCAGCCACACTTGACGATTTTCGTGCAGGGGTGGCGAGGCCTGCGGTGATTCAAACAGCCACTGCAGCATCGATCGGAAGGGCGCGATACCAGTGCCGGTCGCGATCATGACGGTGTCGCGCATCGGCGGGTGAAGAATGAAATCGCCGAACGGACCCTGGAACGACAGCTCCGCGCCCTCTGGCATGTCACACAAGTGGTTCGACATGAAACCATCCTGCACACGATTCAAACACAGCGCGAACCGATTGCCATTAGGCGGCGACGCGATCGAGTACGCGCGCGTAATTTCTTCGCCGTCAGGTTTGTTTTGCTCGAGCGAGATCCATTGGCCGGGCACGAAACCAAAGCGCACGGAATTCTGGACCTCGAACTCGAGGTGCCTGGTGTAGTCGTTCAGCGCGTTGGCGTCTCGTAACCTTGCAGTCAGCGTCTGAAATGGTGTCATTACTTTTTTAGATGAACGACGAGGACAACTTGAAGCGACAAAAATCACGCCGGTCAAGACGCTCGTTATCCTAACGTTCCACGTGGAACAATTTGCAGTACATTATTGTACGTACAATAATGTAGGTACAACGAATGACTGCCAAGAATAAAAGAGTAGGGCGACGGCGCATCGATTTGCGCGCGAGTTCCGAGGAAACGACACAGATCCGCGAAGACATGATCAAGGGTTATTACAAGCCGCTGAAGAAGGCGGTCACGCTCCGTCTGGATGCGGACATCGTGGCATGGTTCAAAAAACAGGGGCCGCGATATCAGACGCGGATTAACCGTGCACTGCGAAAGCTAATGATCGAAGGCGCGAGCGGCAGATAAGGCGAGATCGAGTTCGACAGAGAGTGCCGGGCAATTGCATGGTGTCCTCATCGGGATGAGGGCATCTCGTCCCCGCGGATTATTCCTTGCATCCTGCTGAAACCACTCGCATCTAAAGAGTTGACAGTGATGCACTCAAGTTCTATTATGTCGCGGTAGGCAATCATCAAAAGATTGATTATAAAGCAGTTATAGGTTAGAGGAGGATGTTTATGGGTAAGATTATTGGAATTGACCTTGGAACCACGAACTCTGTGGTTGCAGTGATGGAAGGCGGCGAGCCCAAGGTCATTGCGAATGAGGAGGGTGGCAGGACTACCCCTTCGGTGGTCGGTTTCACCAAGACAGGCGAACGGCTTGTCGGACAGGTGGCGAAGCGGCAGGCCATCACGAATCCCGAAAACACGGTGTATTCGATCAAGCGATTTATGGGACGCCGGTTTGACGAGGTGTCCGAAGAAATGAAGATGGTGCCCTACAAGGTGGAGCGTGACGGCGACAATGTCGCGATCGTTGCGCAGGGCAAGAAGTACACCCCACCGGAGATCTCCGCGATGATTCTTCAGAAACTGAAGAAGGCGGCGGAAGACTATCTCGGCGAGAGCGTGACGGAAGCGGTCATCACGGTTCCGGCTTATTTCAACGACGCGCAACGGCAGGCGACGAAAGACGCCGGCAAAATTGCGGGGCTTGATGTAAAGCGCATCATCAACGAGCCGACCGCGGCAGCACTTGCCTACGGACTCGAAAAAGGCAAGGACGAGACCATCGCGGTGTATGACTTCGGTGGCGGTACGTTCGACATTTCGATTCTCGAAGTGGGCGAAGGCGTCATTGAGGTGAAGGCTACCAATGGTGACACTCACCTCGGCGGCGACAACCTTGACCAGCGCATCGTGGAATGGCTGATCGACGAGTTTAAGAAGGATGAAGGCCTTGACCTTCGCGGCAAGGGCAACGAAATGGCGCTTCAGCGTCTGCGTGACGCAGCGGAGCGGGCCAAGATCGAGCTCTCGACCACGATGGAGACCGAAATCAACCTGCCGTTCATCACGGCAGATGCGAGCGGTCCGAAGCACTTGGTGAAGAAGCTGACCCGCGCGAAGCTGGAATCGATGGTCGAAGACCTGATTCAGCGTTCGGTCGGTCCATGCAAACAGTGCATGAAGGATGCTGGTGTTGACGCAAGCAAGATCAATGAAGTAGTGCTGGTGGGTGGACAAACCCGCATGCCGCGCATCCAAGCGCTGGTGAAGGAATTGTTCGGAAAAGAGCCTCACAAGGGCGTGAATCCGGACGAGGTTGTCGCAATCGGCGCGGCGATTCAAGGTGGCGTGCTGAAGGGTGAAGTGAAAGACCTGCTCTTGCTGGACGTGACACCGTTGTCGCTTGCGATCGAGACGCTGGGCGGCGTGGCAACGCCGATGATCCCGCGCAACACGACGATTCCGACCAAAAAGACGGAAACGTTCTCAACCGCGGCGGACAACCAGACGTCGGTCGAAGTGCACGTGCTGCAAGGCGAGCGTCCGATGGCGGCGCAAAACCGCACTCTGGGCAAGTTCCACCTGACCGGTCTACCGCCGGCACCGCGTGGGCTGCCGCAGATTGAGGTGACGTTCGACATCGACGCCAACGGCATCCTGAACGTGACCGCGAAAGACATGGCCACGGGCAAGGACCAGAAGATCACGATTACGTCGTCTTCGGGTCTGAGCAAGGAAGAAGTTGAGCGCATGGCGAAGGAAGCCGATGCACACTCGGCAGAAGACAAAGCCAAGCGCGATGAGATCGAAGCCAAGAACCAGCTCGACTCGATGGTTTACAACGTCGAGAAGATGCTGCGGGAGCATGGCGACAAGATCTCCGGTTCGGAGCGTGGCGACGTGGAGAATGCAATCGCAGACGCGAAGAAGGCCCTCGAGAGTGCCAACAAGCAGCAGATGGACCAGGCGCGCGAGAAGCTGACGCAGGCGTCGCACAAGCTGGCTGAACAGATGTACAAAGCGGCCCAGCCAACGCCGGGTGCAGGCGCAGGCCCAAGCGGGGATGCGGGTGCGGCTCCAGGCGGCGACAGTCAGCCCAAGAAGGATGAGGGCGTTATCGACGCCGAGTACGTGGACGTGGACGACAAGAAAGTCAGCTAACGGCTTTCGGTAGTTGGTAAGTGCTTGGCCACGGATTTGCGCGGGCGGATGGAACGGATTTGGTTCTGTGATGTCTGTGCGGGTTCGTGGCTTGATTTTTGAAGTGAAGCTAACAGCTGTCAGCTTTCAGTAGAAAGGACCCTGATGCAATTTGAAGTCAACAATCAGATGTATGTAGTGAACTTCGTGCCCGAGGAAGGGCGATGGTACGTTCTTGCGCCCACCGACACGGGAGTGGTTCGCATTCCGGTGGAGGTTGACGAGCCGTTTTACGACACTTTTGGCTTTCCACAGGAAGACAAGAAGCGAGACGTCGTGAATTGATGTGTTGGAAACCCTTTTCCACGGGGCACGGCAAAAACCCTTTTACCACGGGGGACACGGGGTTTCACGGGTACGGCAAAAACCCTTTTACCACGGGGGACACGGGGTTTCACGGGGTACGGCAAAAACCCTTTTACCACGGGGGACACGGAGTTTCACGGGGTACGGCAAAAACCCTTTTACCACGGGGACACGGAGTTTCATGGGGTACGGCAAACCCCTTTAAGAGCGGGGTGCACGGGTACGGCAAACACTGTGCGCCCTGCATGGTCGTCCGGCGGGTTGCTGAAATGAGAGCTGACGGCTGAGAGCTGATAGCTCAGAGTCAGATTGCTAACGATGGCTACTGAGAACAAAGACTACTACGGATTGCTGGGCGTCAAGAAGAGCGCGTCGGCGGACGAGATTCGCAAAGCGTTCCGCAAACTCGCGCGCAAATATCATCCCGACGTCAATCCTGGGGACAAGTCTGCCGAGGAGAAGTTCAAGGCGATCTCGGAAGCGAACGACGTCCTCAGCGATCCGAAGAAGCGAAAGGTTTACGATCAGCTCGGGTTCTATTCGGACAACATCGATCCAGCGACAGCGGAAGCTTATGCCCGTGGCGGCGGCCAACCTGGAGATTTTGCCGGAGGCTACCCGGGAGGACAGCCCGGGGCAGCAGGCTCGGCGGGCGCAGGCGGCGTTCATTTCGATTTCGGCGGCTTCGACTTCTCTGATCTCTTCGAAGGGGCGGCGCGTGGGAAAAAGCCTCCGTCAGGTAGCGGAAGCGGGGGCGGCGGGTTCCGTGACATTTTCGGATCGATGTTCAGCGGCGGCGGCAACAACGCGCAGGCTGACGAAGGACCGGAACCCGGAAACGATCTCGAGTACCAAGTCAACGTTCCGTTCTGGACGGCGATCCGCGGCGGCGTGATGCAACTGAACATTACCCGGCGCGACGCGTGCAACAACTGCCGGGGACACGGATATATCGAAGCTCCGGGCAAGTGTCCGCAGTGCAATGGCAAGGGAACAATTGAACAAACCGGCGGACGCATGAAGTTCAACGTGCAATGCCCGCGTTGCCACGGTACGGGAAAGAATATTTCGACGTGCCCGGTGTGCCATGGCGAAGGAAGCGTGGAGCGTGTCCAACCGCTCGAAGTGAGGATTAAAGCGGGCACACGGGATGGCCAGCGGATTCGCATTGCCGGCAAGGGAAATGCTGGTCTGCGGGGAGGTCCTGCTGGAGATTTGTACGTGATCATCCGGGTTGGAGATCACCCGATTTTCCGCCGCGAGGGCGACGATATTTACGTGGTCGTCCCGGTAAGCGCGACGGAAGCTGCGCTCGGGGCAAAGATCGAAGTGCCGACCATTGATGGACGTGCGCTGTTGAAGATCCCGCCAGGGACACAGTCGGGCCAGAAGCTGAGATTGCGGGAAAAGGGCGTTCCTTCGGCCACGAAGGAGGGCTCGCGGGGAGACGAGATCGTCGAGGTGAAGCTGACTGTCCCGATGCCGCGCGATGAGCGGACGAAGGAACTGCTGCGGGAGATCGCGAAACTGAATCCGGAGGATCCGCGAGCGGAGTTGTGGAAGAACGCTTAACACCTTTACTACGGGGGACACGGGGTGAAACTGTTCCCGTGCTGCGCGATTCGCGGACAAAGAAATTGGCTCGGGAGATCGCCAAAGCTGAAGTCTGAGGAACCGCTTAACACCTTTACCACGGGGGACACGGGGTTTCACGGGGTAAGGCTGTTCCCATGCCGCGCGATTTGCGGACAAAGAAATTGCTTCGGGAGATCGCCATAGCTGAATTCTGAGGATCCGCTCAACACCTTTACCACGGGGGCCACGGGGTTTCACGGGGTAAGGCTTTATCTGTCCCAGTCTTTGCCGTCTACCATTCGCTTGATGCCTTCTTTCAAATGCGCTACGTAGAAGTTAATAAGCAAACCTACGTGCTTGCCACTTAAGCGCAAATAGGAAAGAAGCTGCGCTTCGTGGACCGGGTGAATCGCTTCCACGCACTTGGCTTCAACGATCACCAGGTTCTCCACTAGCAGATCAATTCGATAGCCCAGGTCGATCCTCTCTCCGTCGTAGAGCACCGGCAGTCCAACTTCTGTATCAACGCTGAGGCCACGCTTGCGTAGTTCATGGGCGAGGCAGGCTTTGTAGGCGCTCTCCAGCAGACCCGGGCCGAGAAGCGCATGGACCCGCATGGCGGCACTGACGACGGCGCCGGAGGTCTGGTTGATTCGCGTGGGTGAAATTAGAGACCGGGTTGCCATAAGAATGCTTATAGCAATGGATTGGTGGCGCACTCAGTGATCTGGAGGGTGTCGGGTTGTGATGAATTGTCACAAGAGCGGCTACCACGGGGGAACACGGGGAACACGGAGTAAGGCGCACCCCTCTCACCACGGGGGACACGGGGAACACGGAGTAAGGCGCACCCCTCTCACCACGGGGGACACGGGGAACACGGAGTAAGGCACGCCCCTCTCACCACGGGGGACACGAGGAACACGCAGTAAGGCACGCCCCTCTCACCACGGGGGACACGGGGGAACACGGAGTAAGGCACGCCCCTCTCACCACGGGGGACACGGGGGAACACGGAGTAAGGCACGCCCCTCTCACCACGGGGGAACACGGAGGGAAATTTTCCTCAACTTTTCTGTTGTTGTGCATCTAAATTGCCGTATTCTCTTGTCTGCGAACTAACTTCGCCGAAATGCCTGGGAATCGCCTGTCAACCCGGGAGCCGCGATCAAAAGAATTTCAAGGGAGACGCGGTGGTGAGAGTGAGTCGCTTGAGGAGGAAGACATAGAAATTGGCAACAGCTAGCGCTCCCACCGAAATCGAGCGACCATTTGCGCTCGCAACTCCCACCAAAAAATCCGGTCGCCTCACCTTGTGGCCTCTTGTCGCCGCAACGTTTTTCATGGTGTCTGGCGGAACCTATGGGACGGAAGACATCGTCCATGGGGCGGGCTATGGCCGTGCGATTCTGCTTCTGCTGCTGACGCCGATTCTGTGGAGCTTGCCGACGGCGTTCATGCTGGGCGAGCTAGCCAGTGCTTTGCCCAACGAGGGCGGATACTACTCGTGGGTGCGGCGCGCCATGGGCAACTTCTGGGGATTCCAGGAAGCGTGGCTGTCGCTGGTGGCGTCGAAGTTCGACATGGCGATTTATCCGACGCTGTTTGTTGCCTACCTGGTCCGAATGTTTCCGTGGTTTTCGATCGGATATCGCGGAGTGATGGTCGGGGTCGCGATCGTGGTGATCTGCGCTTTGCTGAACATCGCCGGAGTTAAGGCGGTTTCGTACACGTCGATGTGGTTGCTGCTGGCGCTGTCGTCGCCGTTCGTGGCGATCGTTCTGCTCGCGCCATTCAAGTACAAAGCGCTGCTCAACGCAGTGACGACGCCTACTACTTCCAATGTCGACATGATCGGCGGGCTGCTCATCTGCATGTGGAACTACATGGGATGGGACAACGCTTCGACGATCGCGACGGAAGTTGAGCGTCCGCAGAGGACGTATCCGCGCGCCATGCTGGGCGCGGTGGCCATCATTGCGGCAACTTACATTGTTCCTGTCGCGGCGGTGTGGATCACCGGACTGGCACCTTCGGCGTGGGAGACTGGTTCTTGGGCCGATATCGCGGGGCTGCTCGGCGGTCCAGTTCTGCGCATTGCTGTGGTGGTGGGAGGAATGATCAGCGCGTTCGGTATGTTCAACGCGCTGGTAATGAGCTACTCGCGGTTGCCGCTGGCGATGGCCCAAGACGGCATGCTTCCGCAATTTTTCACCAAGCTGCATCCGACGACGCGGGCTCCATGGGTCTCGATCACGATTTGCGCGGCGGGATGGGCGATGTGTTTGGGACTTGGACTGGACCGGCTGGTAACCATCGATATCCTGCTGTACGGGGCGAGTCTGGCGCTTGAGTTTCTCGCTTTGATTATCCTGCGCGTGAAGGAACCGGAGTTGCCGCGGCCATTTCGTGTGCCGGGCGGGATGTTTGGCGCGATCGCAGTCGGCATCACACCGATGCTGATGTTGGGTTTCTCGATCGTCCGGAGCCAGAGCGAACAGGTGATGGGCATGAGTTCGTTCACGTTTGGGATGCTGCTGATTGGCGGAGGTGTAATCGCCTACTACCTCAATCGCATGCTGAAGCCCGACGGCTGGGCTACCAAGGCGGAAGAACCCGAAGCAGCGGGCTAATTTCCAAACAAGTAATTCTGCAGCCACGCGTTTGCGCGGATCTGCGCGGATCAGGAAGAGCTAATGATTCGTGAGATCCGGGTGAATCCGTGGCTGATTTCTTCTATGCTGTAAGAACCGGCCATGACAAAACGAAAAGGCAAAGGCGCATACATGATCTCGGCGGTGGCGGAGATGTATGGGATTCATCCGCAAACGCTTCGTCTTTATGAGCGTGAAGGGTTGCTGAAGCCGTCGCGAACCGAGGGGAACACGCGGCTATACACGGACGAAGACTTGCAGCGACTGGAGTTCATTCTGTCGCTGGCGCGGGATTTGGGCGTGAATATTTCGGGGATGGCGATCATCCTTCAGATGCGCGAGCGGATGGAGGAAATGCAGCGGCAGATCCAAGATTTTGTGCAGTACATCCAGAAAGAAGTTCTGACGCGGGCGAACGCGGCGGCGGACCCGGCGAAGGGCGCGATTGTGCCGGTGAGAAGAGTACCGATCCAACCGAGTGGGACCGCGAAGCGCCGGTAGTTGGGCAGAAGAGCTTCTCACTTCGAGACGAATTGTTACCTTCGTCATGTAGTGCGGGTCAAAATGAATCATCCGTTCTGATAACACTTGTAGATTGAGCGCGTGGACGACAAGACGCGCCAGTCTCAAACTGATTCTCCAGACTCATCACGGACCGACCGTTGCGCTTTCTGCAACAGTGAGGCGCAGTTCGATAACATCCGGGACATCATTTATTGTGAAGTATGCGGCGCGCATTTGGTGCACACCGGGTGGATGCGGCGACGATAACGACCCGCGGACTTCGCTTAGAACGATGATTGCGAGTGCGTTTCGCATTCGTGCCGGTGTTTGAGATTTCGTTTCGCATGCTTCCTTTCAAACTCATTTATTCCGATGACTACTACCTGCCGATCGGGGCACACGTCTTCCCTGCTGAAAAGTATCGCCGGATTCATGAGCGGTTGCTGGAATCTGGCGTGGCGACAGAAGCGGATTTCATCACTCCTCAAGCGGCGACCGATCAAGACATTCTGCTGGTGCACACCCCACAGTACTTGGAGAAGTTGAAGACCGGGACGTTGACGGCGCGTGAAGAGTTGCAGATGGAGGTGCCGTACTCTCCGGAACTCGTACGGGCATTCTGGCTGGCGGCGGGCGGATCGATCCTGGCGGCGCAGCACGCGTTGAAGGACCGCGTAACGTTCAATATTGGCGGCGGGTTTCATCATGCATTTCCCGATCACGGCGAAGGGTTTTGCGTGATTCATGATGTGGCGGTGGCCATCCGGCGAATGCAGCGCGATGACAAGATACAGACGGCGATGACGGTGGATTGCGACGTACATCACGGCAATGGCACGGCGGCGATTTTCGCGGGCGTGCGAGTGCCGAGCGATCCGCTGCCCTCGGGGGGGAGTGCGACGTTGGCGGCGGCACGTTCGGCAAAGATTCGCAACGCGCATGCGGGCGATGTGTTCACGATTTCGCTGCACCAGGAGCACAACTATCCGGCGTGGAAGCCGCCATCTTCGATTGATGTGGATTTGCCGGATGGAATTGGCGACGCCGATTATCTTGCCTGGCTCGACAATGCGCTGAGTTCGGGTCTGCGCCAGTTCGAGCCCGATTTGATGTGCTACATCGCAGGGGCGGACCCCTACAAGGAAGACCAGTTAGGTGGTTTAAGCCTGACGATCGAAGGATTGAAGAAGCGCGATGAACTGGTTTTCCGGGTTGCGCGCGCGCGAGACATTCCTGTGATGGTCACGTTCGCAGGAGGTTACGCGCGGCGCGTCGATGACACGGTGACGATTCATTGCAACACGGTGATGGCAGCGAAGGGAGTGTTTGGGACTTAGGCCGATTTGCGCCGTGAGTTATTCCAAGGGAAGTTGCGAGAACAGATGTCTCAAGTAGTTCGATGGATTTTCCAAGAATCCGCGAACGATGTTGTAGGGCTCGGAATCTTCGTAGGAAATCTCCGATAAATATTCGCCGTCGAACGACATGATCTGGCTTTGCGGATAAGCAAGGATGAGTGGCGAATGGGTTGCGATGATGAACTGAATATCGGGATTGTTGCGTAGGAGATTATGTAGAAGCAGAAGAAAGCTCAATTGTCGCTGAGGCGAAAGTGCGGCTTCTGGTTCGTCCAGCAGATAGAAGCCGCGCCGGAAGAACCGATGCTCGAGAAGCGCGATGAAGGACTGACCGTGCGATTGCTCATGGAGCGACCGCCCGCCGTACGCGTCCAAGGCCGTTCCGCCATCGGCCTGCAGTTCATCCAGATAGGTGGCCATGTTGAAAAAGCTCTCTGCACGCAGAAAGAACCCGCTCGTAATTTTCTTCGACCATGAGAGGCGGAGGGCTCGGGAAAGCGGTGAGGTGGACTGAACGCTTCCAGTGGTTTCCCGGTTGAAATTTCGACCGCCGCCCTCGCGATTGAAACCCACATGCTCGGCAATTGCTTCCAGCAGCGTCGACTTTCCCGAACCGTTTTCGCCGACAAAGAAGCACACGCGGCTTGTAAGTTTGATCTCGGAAAGGTTCCGAATCACGGGAATCGCAAAAGGATATGCGCCCCAGCTATCAATGCGATCTCGAAGAAGAGTTATCTGCTTCAAACGCGGCGTTTGATCACGATCTCTCATCAAGGCTTTAGCTGAGTTGGAATTGTAAGCGAGGGCATCCAACCTCAGATACTATCTCTTCATGCGTCTTCGCCTGATTCGCCATGCAACGCTGGCCATTGAGTACAACGGCCACAACCTTCTTGTTGACCCAATGCTCGATGACGCCGAAGCGCGGGGGCCGGTGCAGAATACGCCGAACCAGCGAAAGAATCCGCTGGTCGGATTGCCGATCCCGGCGGCGCAGGTGGTCGACGACGTGGAAGCTGTGCTTGTCACGCATACTCACAGCGATCATTGGGACGGCACGGCGGTGGAACTGATTCGAAAGAATTTACCGTTGTTCGGTCAGGCAGAGGATGAAGACAAGTTCCGGCAGCAAGGGTTTTCAAATGTTCAGTCGGTAGCCAAGCCGCTTGCATGGAAGGATATCGAGATTTCGCGCACGGGTGGACAACACGGCAAAGGCGCGATTGGTAAAGCGATGGCCCCGGTCTCGGGGTTCGTGCTGCGGGCGAAGGGCGAGCCCACTCTTTACATAGCTGGAGACACGATTTGGTGCAGCGATGTGCAAACCGCTCTGACGGGATTCAAGCCGGAAGTAGTGGTAGTCAATACGGGCGCAGCGCAATTTCTGGAAGGCGGCCCGATTACGATGACCGCAGAAGATGTGATTGAAACCTGCCGGGCGGCGACAAAAGCTAAAGTTGTTGCGGTTCACATGGAAAGCATTAATCACTGTCTTCTGACGCGTGCCGATCTTGCGTTTCAGCTTGAGGCTGCGCGCTTGAGCAAGCAGGTGTTGATCCCATTGGACGGGGAATTTGTGGCTCTGTAAACGTGTCAGTGAACTGTCATCCTGGACTGGGTTCGCTTCGATCAACTGGTAAAATAGCCGTTTACCCATATGTTTGAGAATCTTTCAGAAAAACTGCAACGCGCCTTTAAAACACTGCGCGGACAGGCTGTTCTCACGGATGAAAACATCCAGGAGGCGCTACGCCAGATCCGGCTCGCGCTGCTCGAAGCCGACGTCAACTTCAAGGTAGTTAAACAACTGATTGACCAGATCCAGGCAAAGGCCGTTGGCCAGCAGGTTGCGACGGCGCTCTCTCCTGGTGAGCAGGTCATCAAGATTGTCCGCGACGAACTCGTCGCCATGCTTGGCCAAGATACGGCGAAGCTGAAGTTTGCGTCGCAGCCACCGACGGTCATTCTGATGGCTGGACTGCAAGGTTCCGGTAAAACGACGACTTCGGGCAAGTTGGCCAACTGGCTGAAGAACGGTGGCCATCGACCGCTTCTGGTTTCGGTTGACGTTTATCGTCCAGCCGCGCGTGAGCAATTAAAGGTTGTCGCGCAGGCGATCAAGGCCAACATCTACGAGGGCGAGGTCGGCGAAGCGAATACTGCTACCGTCGAACGACTCGCGAAAGAAGCGCGGCGCGAGGCCATCAATACTGGCAGTGACGTTCTCATCATTGACACAGCGGGACGTCTGCACATCGACGATCAACTCATGGACGAAATGCAGTCCCTGAAAAAGATCTTCAACCCGCAGGAGATCCTGTTCGTCGCAGACGCGATGACTGGGCAGGACGCGGTCAACTCAGCCGACGAGTTTCATAAGAAGCTATCGCTGACCGGCGTCGTCCTCACGAAGATGGATGGTGATGCTCGGGGTGGCGCTGCGCTTTCAATTCGCCAAGTCACCGGGCAACCCATCAAGTTCATTGGTATCGGCGAAAAGTACGATGCGCTCGAGCCTTTTCATCCTGACCGAATCGTGTCGCGCATTCTCGGTATGGGCGACATTCTGTCGCTGATCGAAAAAGCTGAGCAGCAGATCGACAAGAAGAAGGCAGAGGAATTCGCAAGCCGCGCACTTACCGGCGACGGGTTCTCGCTCGAAGACTTCCGCGATCAGCTCCGCCAGGTACGCAAGATGGGATCGCTGCAGAGCATCATCGGCATGTTGCCAAGCGTTGGCCCGTTCGCAGGAATGCAGAAGGCAGCGGACAAGGTGGACGAGTCTCAGATCAACCGCGTGGAAGCCATCATTAATTCGATGACTGCCAAGGAACGTACTCATCACGAACTCATCAACGGAAGTCGCCGGAAGCGCATTGCAAGAGGTTCCGGAACGTCGGTGCAGGAGGTGAACAACCTGCTGCGCCAGTACGCGCAAATGAAGAAAATGTTCAAGCAGATGGGCAAGCCCAGTTTTGCGCGTCGAATGGCCGGGATGAAAATGCCTGGAATGTAAAGGCAACCGCTTGTATTCAGCGGGGTTTGCCCTCAGCCAACGAATTTCAGCGGACCGGCAACCAACTGACAACGGGTGCTCACAGGACAGAATGACGATCATCCAGCGGGGATTTCATTCCACAGTCAACGATCTGCATTTGACAACTACGCGGCCTGAGGACTGCGCTTGAAGTCGCGCCTGCGCACCGATCTATTGTTGCTGGCCGGCGTGTGCGGATTTCTTTTCTTTTACCAATTGAAGATTTTTGGGTTGGTTGGCGCGGATGAACCCAGGTACGCACAGGTCGCACGCGAAATGCTCGAGCGACATGACTGGATCACGCCCGTTCTCGGTGGCAAGGCCTGGTTAGAGAAACCGATTTTCTACTACTGGCAGGCGATGATTTGTTATGTGGTGTTCGGGGTGAGCGACTGGGCCGCGCGAATTCCATCTGGCGTTGATGCCACCCTGATGGTTGCAGCGAGTTACATGTTTCTGCGGCGTTTCCGTCGCGGGTCCGAACTGGATGGCTCGCTGATGATTGCGTCCTGCGCGGCGACGATCGGTTTCGCACGCGCTGCCGCGACCGACATGCCGCTGGCATCAATGCTCTCTATCGCCATGATTTCGTGGTACGCCTGGCGAGAAAGCAACGAACGGCGTTACCTGGCTGCCTTCTACATATTTCTCGGCATCGCGACGCTGGCAAAAGGCCCAGTTGCTCCATTCCTGGCAGCAGCGATCGTTTTGGCGTTTGCGGTCGTCGTGCGAGATTGGACACTTCCAAGACGCATGATCTGGAGACCGGGGATTCTTTTGTTCATTGCTGTCACACTGCCGTGGTATATCGCGGTCGAGATACGGAATCCTGAGTTCTTTCGCGTTTTTATCCTGGAGCACAATCTGGCTCGTTTCGGGACTGATCTTTATCGTCACAAGCAGCCGTTCTGGTATTTCATTCCTGTCGCGTTACTTGGGTTAGTGCCTTGGATAGTCTTACTGGTTACAGCTCTTGGCGAGAATGCGAGAGCACTGTGGTCGGAACGGAGGCAGCGCTTTAAGCCAGAAGACGAATACAACATTTTTTTACTGATCTGGTTGTTCTTGCCGATTGTGTTCTTTTCGATCTCCCAGTCAAAGTTACCGGGATACATTCTGCCGGCGTTGCCCGCGGGTGCGCTGATCCTGGCTGAGTACGTCAGACGCCGACTGGCCAACGAGTCAGACATGCATCCGATTCTCGCGGGCTGTCACGCATTGGTCGCGGCGGGCATCCTGGTGCCATCCATTCTGGCGAGCTACATCGTCTCGGAAGATCGTTCCCAGTGGTTGCGCAACGGGCCGGTGCTTGCGATTGTGTGGCTATTGTTCGCGACCGGGATAACTTTGCTCCTCACTCGCCGACGGGGACTGCGTTATTTACATTTCGTGACGTTGGCGCCGGTGATCGTAGCGGTTTCTGCGTTGCTTCGAATCGGTGGGCCCGGAGTAAATCTCAATCTTTCACAACGCCCGGTTGCGCAACAGTTATCGCTGGTGGCGGAAAACTCGCTTCCCACAGCGGTGATGGGCGTGCCGCGCGACAAGGAATACGGCCTAGCCTTCTACCGGAATATGCCCATCTCGCGTTACGAACGAGGAGAAATTCCATCCCAGGAACATTTGCTGGTGGCGCCAGAGAATTCGCAAGCAGATATGGCTCGTTACATTGGCAACCGTTCGGTCAGATATCTCGGAAGCTTCCCCGCGCAGCACATCGAGTTCTATCGTGTGACGTCTCAAGTGACGCCGTGACGACACGCACGATTTTATGTTGGCTTGTCGGATTCATTTGTTTGCCTGGCCCTCGTTCTAAGTTCTAGACTTGCCCTTCGGCTGACTTTCTTGCCGGCCATGCCGGGAGCCCCTTTGGAGATCCTCGACCTCAGGCATTTTTCCTCAGTTGACTTGCGTCCCCTGCTCGATGACGAGACGCAAGTCTGGTCGCGCCTGCTTTCGTGGGACTACCACGGCTCCTCGGAAATGATACTGAGATATGTCGACGCGAAGATTCTTCCCGGCTATGCGGCGATTGAGCGCGGCCGCATTTTTGGTTACGCATTCTTCGTCTACGAGGGAAATAAGGGCGTGATCGGCGATCTATTTGTCGCCAACGGCGAACGAAACCCGAATGCGCGCGAAGTCGAAACCAAGCTGCTGACCCACGTGATCGAGACGTTGCAGCAGTCGCCGGGTATCCATCGTGTCGAGGCGCAACTGCTGGTGCATGAGTCGGGAGCTGTTGCGCGACCCTTCGTTGAGCAAGGGTTTCATAGATATCCGCGGCTGTTTATGACTTTGCCTCTCGCGACAGCGCAGCCAAAGATCAGCGCGGCGCGGGAGATTGAGATTCGGCCCTGGACGGAGCGCGATTATCAGCCTGCGGCGGCGGTGATCACAGCGGCTTATCGTGGTCACGTGGACGCGCAAATCAACGACCAGTACTGCTCTCTTAGCGGCTCGCTTCGCTTTCTGAATAACATCGTGCGATTTCCGGGCTGCGGCACGTTCGATCCGACGGCATCGTTCGTCGCAGTGCACCGTAGTCTTGGGAACCTGGTGGGCATCATTCTGTGTTCGAAAGTGCGCGACGATGTGGGCCACGTAACGCAGGTTTGTGTTTTGCCGGAGTACAGGTCAAAGGACATTGGAAAAGCGCTAATGGCAGCGACCGCAAGCAGTTTGTCAGGACGCAGCTTCCGCTCTCTTTCACTGACCGTAACGGAAGCGAATCTAGGCGCAGTGGAGTTGTATCGACGGCTCGGCTTTCAAACGATTCGATTGTTCGACGCTTTTGTCTGGGAAGGATGAAGGAGCGGCAGGATTATCTTCTTAACAGCGACATGACCCATCCGGCTACGAAAACTCCGCCTACAAACATCGCAAAACAATAGAGGCCGTAGCGGACCTGTTCCTGGAAATTGTTGCGCTGGGTGATGCCAAAGACGATTGAGGCAAACACGCCGAACAGAACAGCAGCGCTGAAGTGGGTGAGTTCAAGCTTCATGGTTTCTTTCCGATGGCGATGTGATACGCGTCTGCGACGCAGATGAAATTGAGCAATCCAGCAACGATCAGATACTTGGTTCCGTAGTCGGCGGTTGCCTGCGAAATTGCGCCCTGACCCCAGTCGAAGAAACGCGTCAAGAAGTACAATCCGCCCGCGCCGACATCGCCGACGAATCCGAGGATATCCAGGATGTCGCCGCCATTGGGGCGGTACACGCGTCCTTGCATGGCCAGGCCAAGAAAAAACATGGTGACAACCGCGAACATGAGCAGGAAGCCGCGCACATATCGCTTCTGAATCAAGTGGCCTGCGCCCGGAATCAGCCACGCCACGAGAGGGGCTACGATGGCCATGGTGGTAAGTGGAGGCGTTTGTACGGCCGCGCTCTGCTTGTCGTTTTTAGTTTCTACCATCCTAGTTTCGACCATCAGATGAGAACGATCTCGCGTTGAATTTTCCCAGTCACTTCTGCCGCTTTCGGGCGCACCAGCACGTTCACTTCGCTCCGCACCCCGAACTCGGGCAGATAAACACCGGGCTCGATCGAGAACAAGGTGTTGGGGAGAATGCGCCGCTCATCATGGATTTCAAGGTCATCCATGTTGGCGCCATTCGAATGAATCTCAGTTGCGATGGAGTGTCCGGTGCGGTGAATAAAGTAATCGCCGAAGCCTGATTTCTTGATGAAATCTCGGACGGCGCGATCGACTTCCCATCCAGCCATGGTTCGATTCGCAGCCACACCGTCGACCACGGTCTTGACACCGATGTCGCGGGCTTGCCTTACAACATCGAAGACTTCGCGCTGGCGATCACTCGGCGCCTTCCCGATGAATCCCGTCCAAGTGATGTCGTAGTAGACGGATCCGGGCGCGTTCTTTTTACCCCAGATGTCGAGCAACACGAAGTCGCCTTCTTTGATTTTCGCTGATCGATCTGGATGGGGCTCATAGTGCGGGTTGCCAGCGTTTGCGTTCACTGCGACCACGGGCGGATCGTCGGTTTGAAGGTCTTCGCGTTTGAACGCTTCGAGAATCCACTGCTGCATCTGGTGCTCGTCGGTGCCGCCGTTGCGAACGCGGCGTCCAATTTCCTGAAATGCCCCTGCGGTGATGGCATCGATGGCGTCGCGAGCGGCGAAATGACTCTTGATCTGCTCGTCGGTAAGAGTGGCTTCGAACAATGCAAGCAGGTCGGCTGAGCTGACCACGTTCTTTCCCAAGCCACGGATTAAGTCGACAGTCCCGGCATCCACCAGCGAAACGGTGAAGACGATATTGTTGGGAGAATATTGCATCGCGATATCGCGATGGTTGGCGAGCATCGCTTTCAAGCTGTCAAAGAGTTCCTGCCACCCTGAGTAGCTGCTCTTGGTTCCGGGCAGCGTATCGAGGTGCCCTGCTTCGATCTTGTGGACCAGCTTGGTCGGCTCGCCCTCGGCGGGTATGAGGTAGAACCAGCGGCGGGTGACCATGAGCGAGGTGGGCAGGCCAAGTACACGGTACGCGATCGGATCGCGACGGTGGTGGTCGTAAAAAAGCCAGGCATCGATGTTGCGTTCGCGGAGCGCAGCTTGAATCGCGGGCAGGTTCATGGGCAAACAGTTATTGTAAACGATGGCGCTGGCCGCCATCCGGTGCGGCAGCGTTTTCTTGATTTGATGCGATGCATCAGTGTTATTGAATCCTATCGGACAGAGGTGGGGATGGTGATCATGGCAAACGGTTCGCGCGCTTTGACAATGCGAATTCGGTGATCAGAAAAGCGATGGTGCGTCCCAGGCACCTCGAGTTTGGGCATGTGACAACTTGCGCAGTCTTTCTTGGCAACCTTGCAGGGTCGCGGTCCAGCCTTTCCGCCGCCATGGCAAGCCATACATTTGGAATCGTAATGCTCAGAATCACTCACCAGTTCCACATGTGGGTCGTGACAGGTGCCGCAACTGATACGGCGATCGTCCGGGTCGTAGCATTTGCTGAGTCCCAAACGATAAGGCTGGAAGCGCAGGCTGGTGATGTCGGTGCGATTTTGCATCATTACTTCTTCGAGAGTGCGATGGCACTGTCCGCAAAAATGCGAGGCGTCGTCGGCCGTCATGTTGGAGAGTTTTTTCATGTCGTCGAGATGAAGTTCGCCCTCCGCCATACCTGCCAGATGTTGTGGGGCCGAAACGTGGCAGTGAACGCACTGCACGCCGGGCGTCAATTTGTCGAGGCTGAGCTTCTTGCCATCGCTGCTGTTGGTGGAGTGACAGCCAAAGCAGCGTAAGGACTCTTCGGAGTCCATAACACGACCCATCGCCTGCACGATGTTCTTGGGTGTGATGCCCGCTTGACCGATGGTGATATCAAGCCCTTTGATTTCGGTGAAGTAGCTGACGCGGCTTTCGTAGAGGTCGCCGTCCTTCTCGAGAACGTAGGTTTGTCCCATGCGGCCAGCGCCAACCGCCCAGGCAATCGGGAGTGACAGGGTCTGCTTGCCGTCGGTGACTGAGTAGATCGTCTGATTGTCGCGACGTTCAATCCGGTAGGAATATCCGTTCTGGCTGAATGTGAGTAGAGGGAGACTCGATAGAAGGCCGGCTTCGGAAACGGATTCCATGGCGCGGCCCATCGACGTAGAGGGCTGAGACTTGCCTTGAGCGTGGCAAGCTGCGCATGGGGGTGGACGCCGGGTGGTCTCTTGCGCCGAGATTCCGTCGAGCGCAAGGAGGGAGCTGAGAAGTCCCAAGACTAAAGCTCTTGCAAGGGGATCCATACAACGACTGACCATACTTCGGGACGGCCTGATCTGGCTAACGTATCACATTGCCGTCCACGTCAGACCCCTGCCGGTGATGGGCATCACGTTGAAGGTTCGAGTCGATGTGATACAAATTCAAGTGATGCGGAAGCACATTTTCTGCGTTGTAAGCCCACCTCCCCCTCCTGCCGAGGGGTTTTCATGCTAAGAGCTTTTTTCATTGCTCTCTCAGAGAGCAAATCCTTGCGTGGCATCGCGGAACGGTCGGCGATCGGACAGCGGATGTCTGGCCGGTTCGTTGCAGGGACGCAGGTTGAAGATGCGCTGAGAGCGACTGAAGCGATCAACCGCATGGGCGCGAGCGTGTCCGTCGATAACCTGGGTGAGAACGTGACCAACGCCGAGGAGGCTCGGCAAAGCGCGCATCTCTATCACCGAATGCTTGACCAGATTGCTGAACTGCATCTGGATGCCAATGTCAGCCTGAAACTCACACACATGGGGCTCGACGTCGATGAGAATCTTGCCTACGAACTGGTGACGTCGCTCGTTGAAAAGGCGGCGGCAATGGTCCCGAGAAATTTTGTTCGCGTAGATATGGAAGGTTCTCCTTACACGCAGCGCACACTTGATTTCGTTCATGAGCTTCATCGCAGACCGGAAAATCGAGGATGCGTAGGTGCAGTCATCCAGGCATACATGCGGCGGGCAGAGAGCGACATCGAGAAGTTGCTGGCAGATGGAATCCGGATTCGACTCTGCAAGGGCGCATACAAAGAGCCCGAGGAAATCGCATTTCAACCGAAGTCAGAAGTGGATGCGAACTACGTAAAGTTGATGAAGATCTTGATGAAGAGCGGGATCTACCATGGCCTGGCCACGCACGATGAACGCATCATCGACGATGCCAAGGCGTATGCAACGCGCGACGGAGTACCCCGCGATGCGTTCGAGTTCCAGATGCTGCACGGAATTCGACGTGACTTGCAGCAACAACTCGTAAAAGACGGGTGGCGCATGCGCGTTTACATTCCGTTCGGAACCGAATGGTATCCGTACCTGATGCGGCGTTTGGCAGAACGCCCCGCGAATGCGCTATTTATCGCAAAGAATTTGTTTCGATAGATGCGACATTTAAAAAGCGCAGGCGGGGAGGTCGGCAAGGTACCGCCCATTTTACGAAGAAATAATTTTTTTTCGGCGCAGTGGTGCGATGGCCGCCACTTATCAATTGATTTTCTCTTTCACTGTTGCGTCTGATGCACCGCCCGCGCAGCCGCACCCGCCCAGGTGACCGACTTAAAAAAATGGTTCGCGTTCCTGACTTGGCGATAAATCGGACGGGACACTCATGTTTGGCGAACAGACGGCGCAAGCCGGTGGGAACGCCTGTTAACGACAGTAGGTGGCTTATTTGGTGAGATTTCAGCCGGGTGAGAGGCTAGCCCTTAACGTGCTGATCGAGAAATCTGAAGACATCGTCTTCCCATGCAGGAATGTTTTCGTACAACATATTGTGGCCGTCGTCGGAGGTCAGACCTACTTTGGGATAGATTTTCGAAGAGTGTGGTTTGTGGAGGCGTTCCAGTTCTTCCGCCAATGCCTGTCCGGCAGCAGTGCTGTAGTCGTTCTCTGCATGGATCAGCATTATCGCCGCATTCGTTTTGCGAACGGCAGTAAACAAACGGTCGCGCAGCTCAGCAGAGTGTTCCCAAGAACCAGCAGCCGCTGCGAAGGTAACCACCGCACGTATCGTGCTGTCACGTTCAGCCGCGAGCAAAGTGATCTGCCCACCAAAGGAATTGCCAGCAACAGCGATGCGGTGAATATCAATCCCCGGCACCGTTTTCAGGAATGCAAGCGCTGCCATTACATCTTCGATCTGATCCGTAGTCAGCAACTTGAACTGTAGGTGCTGGCGAGCATCTCTCCCCTTTTCTTTTTCCTCACGACGCAGGACATCTTGCATGAACGGCGCCTGGTCAGCGGACGGACCGTGGCCACGGCGAAACGGATAGAGGAACGCATAACCATGCTTAATAAAGAAAGGCGCAAGGATGTCGGCCGACTCGGTGATCTGCATCCCTGCGGTAACGTCGGCCTCGTCGCCCCCCGAACCGTGATTGAACAATACGGCTGGAAAGGGGCCGGGACCAGCTGGTTTCCAGAGGTATGCTTTGAGATGCAGCGTTCCGCTTGGAAACTCCACTGTTCTGGGAATTATGGGTTCCTCGGTCTGGCCGAGAGTCGCAACGGTAAAAAGCAGCACGAGCACAGGCAGATATTGGTTTTTCATAGTTCATCCCAAGCGCGAATATACAAGCAAACTTGCGGTCGGGAGACGTGGATACTTAGCCCGCAAACTAGTTGGTGAAAAATCGCCATTTCAACAACTACTTTGGCTCGGGAGCCAGTTTTCAGAGTAGTAGTTGGTGTAAACGCCTGTTAACGACAACTATGGCCCCCAGAAAAATCAACCACTACTTGATTTCTTGAAAGTCGCCGGGTTTCCAGCTACCGTCAAATGCCGATTCCTCCGGCCCGTAGATACGGAAGTAAGTGAACCAGCCTTTGCCAGGAAGGGTTTTGATCCACTCATTCTCGTGACCAGCAGATGCGTTCGGACCGAAGTACAAATCCACCGACTCGCGGGTTTTTCCCTTGAGTTCAAACAGTGATCTGAGAGCAGCTTTTTTCTGGTCCGTGGCGATCTCGCTGCGTGTCTCAGGGTCGTAGATGGTCACTGACCAAAACAGTTTGGCAGGAACAGGTTGAGGAACGGTCAGCTTGTAGGTCTTACTGCCCTCAAGATATGAGCCATTGGCGTCGCGTAGGCCAAGCCAGTAAAGCGACCCGGCTTTCGGGTCACGGCGGAACATTGCAGGCGATTCGATCTGTGCCTGAAAAAACCACTTCGTTCTGGCGTCAAGATCCTTGTACGCAGGAAGGTCGAACGTTCCGTTCTCTGGTCGCAACGTAGCCCATTCCCATTTGCGGTCTTTCCACATCAGGCGGTCTGGGCGTCGGTCTGCGAAGGACTGAACGCGCATCTGGTCGTTCGCCACGCAGGCAGCCTTCTCGAGAATGCCTTTCATGCGGGCATCGGGCGCGAACGGCTTGCCCTTTTCAATGCCGAGCGTCGCGAGCCGACCGTATTCCATCCGATACGCCTCGGAGGCAGGTTCGGTGTCGATGATTTCGTGAAGTTCCTTCCAGTAGTCGAGGCCACGCTCCCAGCGGACGGGTGTGAAGTCTTCTGCCTTAGTGCCTTGATCGATCCAAGCAATCTCCTTCCACCCGGCTGGCGGATTGAGGGGATGAATCTTGACCGTCTTGAGTAACTCGACCCCGGCGGCATCGTTGCCTGCGGGCGGGATGGCGCGCAGCATGAGCAGCACGCGGTTGGTGGTGGCGGTGCCCGAGTAATACCCGGTGGGTACTTCGCCTTTGTACCCGGGAGGAAGAATAATGTGCTTGCCACCCTTGCCAGCATCAGGACCCGGCAATCCCATATCCATGACGTAGCGTTGGTTGAGGTCATTGACCACCGTCATGATCGGCCCGGGCGGAATCTCGACCACCATGGGTCCCTCTGAAAGATCAAGCGTCCCGCCAGCGTATGGCGTGTCGGAGTTGGGCGTGAACACAAGCTGCTCGGGACGCCCGTGGAGGATCAGCAACACTTTGTTGGGAATCGTGCCCGCGTGAATATTCCCCTTCCACGTACCCGCGATTGAGACCGTCGGGTAGAAGAATTTGTACGCTTCAATCGCACGACAGAAGTCAGCGTCGTCGTAGGCACGCTGAATCGTTTCCGTAGTTGGGAATCCACCCTTGAACGTGTACTCGATGGCACCGGAGTCGGGAAACTGTTCCAGTGGTAGTGGTCTAGCTGCCATGGCTTAAACCCCCGACGCAAAATTTCACCCAATCTACTAGGCAGGGCAAACTGGCAAAAGTTACAGTCAACTGGGCACTATCTAAGCCACGATTAATCACGATTAATTAGGTTGTTGTCGAAACATCGCCATTTCACCAACTACTTTGGCTCGGGAGCCAGTTTTCAGAGTAGTTGGTGTAAACGCCTGATAGCGTCAGTTACGGGCGCGGTGCTAGCATAAAGGCGCTATGAAAGTGATGGCCTCATCTCTTTTATTGTGTTGGCTGCTTGTCATGGGCACAGCGCAGGTGCGGAAGAGTACGGGGGTCATTTACGGAAGTGTCGTGTCCCAGAACGGACAGCAAGTAAAGCGAATAACTCTTTTCGCAGAGCCACTGAATGTAGGCGGCCAATACCCCAGCACCAGATCTGATGACCGCGGCGACTACAGGTTCGAGAATTTGCCGTGGGGAAGATATACCGTCTTCGCGGATGACCCAGACCATGGATATTCGGGCACGGTCATCGACGACAGTAGCCAACCTTCTGTGGAGATTTCGCCAGAACGGCCAAAGTCAGAACTTCGAGTGCTTTTGCCAGCAAAAGCTGGTGTCCTGCAAATATCTCTGACGAATCGGAGTACAGGTGCCAGAATACCTTGGGTGGGTGTGACGGTTGTGCCAACTGAGGAACCGGGCCCCTCTGTTAATCTCACCTGCAAGTCTACCGAACTAGTCTTAGTACCCCCAGATAGGAAACTCTTGCTGCATATCACAGCAGACGGGTTTCGAGAGTGGGGCGAAAGCGCGGGGGCAGGAAAGTCCATTTTTGTACCATCAGGAACCCGGCTAAAGATTGCCGTGCAACTTGATCCTGCTCTCTAACTGTTGAGAAATCGCCATTTCACCAACTACTTTGTCCACACCCTCGCCGCCAATTAGTTGGTGAAATCGCCTGATTACATCAATTGACTCGGCTACACTCGAAGGCCGCTACACGCCCCGCCCGCCTTTTGGAAACCGGCCGATAGGTATGACAGCTCTGCGATTACCTCTATTTTCTTGCCGTAACCGTGATTTCTATGTGACCTTCTCCCACCAGCCTGGCAACCACCACGGTCGTCCGTGTTGGACGCGGCTCTTTGAAGTACGCTTTGTACACCGTGTTCATCCGCTCGAAAATCGCGGCATCGGTGAGGTACACCTGAACGCTCACCACATCTTGCGAAGACATTCCCGCTGCCTTGAGAACTGAGTCAACGTTGTCTAAAGCCTGCTTCATCTCGTCTTCGAACGCAGTTGGGATCTTGCCGCTTGCATTTTCGCCAGCCATCCCCGAAACGTAAAGGGTGTTGTCTATCAAGATTCCGTGGCTCCAAGAGGCGCTCGGTTCAGCCCCGGTTGGCCGCACAACCTTTTTTTCCGCTGCCAGAGCCAACATCGAGCAAATCAACATAAGAACAACAGCAAACGTTAGTTTTCGCATGTGAATGAACCTCGCTAGTCAGGAAACCAGATCATTGTCATGGATACAACTAGTAGTTGTACTGGTGAATTGCGAGATGGCGTAACATCGCCATTTCACCAAGTACTCCTTGCCGAAGTTCCTTAAGCGACGACCCAGCAGGAAAGTGGCGTAAAGCTGAGTTGTGCTCAGAACTGTGTTCAATATCTGCCGACACGGCCACACTTCGCCACTTATAGGCCTTCGTATGGCGATTGATTTCATGTAAGCCGAAGGCTTGCCGTCAGCTTCCCAAACGGATGTCGCCGGTGGGAAGCGCGCATAGCATCGCTGGTAGTTTTGTCGCAGTAACCAATCCAGAACGAAGTAGATCCCCGGTATTTGCTGCTTTCGGAGATTTTTTGGAAGTCGATTTACTTACTATCGCGGTGCCGAACACGCTGCATGTTGTTTACAGAGCTGCCGAGGTTTCTAGGGATGGCCCGCAGACCCAGCCACTGCCTTTCCATTCGCTCAATATCGGCAAGATTGCTAGCGATCGAGCGGTAACCAGAACCTTCTCGCACGATTCAGGCAGCAGATTGATTCACGTTTTGGGCGTGTTTAAGTGCAACGTGTGCGTGAAACACCTTATAGAGCATTTCAGTGGTTTCCGTTTGCGTACTCTCTGAATCGGTCACAACCTTTTCGACGCAGATGACCTCGTGGCATTCAGAGCATTTTGCGAAAAGATGACTAGCGCTATCCATTTCAATCCTTGGTCCTAGCCATCCAACGTTCGTCAAGTCTGGTGCTCTCATGTCCCATAGTTTCCCACAGGCGGGCGGAATTGAACACCCTGTGAATTTCACAAATGGCCCCGACCCGCCATGGAGCTAGCAGCCCAAACAATTGCCAACCAATCTAGAATTGAAACATGCAGTCGGTAGCAATAAAAAAGGGTACCCGTGAGAAAACGTTAGGCTTTCTAGAGATGGGAACACTGAGGTGTGACGGTTGCGGCGAGGAGTTCTTGATCGGCCACAATCCTTTGTCCGCAGATATGCAGGTTGCAGAAAGACAAGCAAAGTGGCTTGAAAAAGTTTTGGCAGAAGAGCACGAGCGCGACAGAAAGCACTCTGACCGAATCGAACTACCGGACTAGCTGACGGGCGATTGCACCAACTACCAGGAAACAGCCGTCTGGACAAAGTAGTTGGTGAAATGGCGATGTTACGCCGACAACAACGGCATGGCTTCCGGGTTGCGACCATCTGCCGACAATCGTGTTCTCTGGTTGGGAGTTAAACGAGTGGTCTAGTCAGCCCGGAGCAACAACCGAGCAGAAAACACCAATCGGAGAACCAGTCACAACAATATGGTTCATTCGCGTGACCGACTGTAACTTCTGCCAGTCGTCGCCATCGTCCGAGCCCAATAAGCTTTGATAGATTTGAGCGCCTCTTAATTCAGGCGAGCCACGCTGCGTTGCAAGAGAGGACCGCATGCGCACCACCTTGAAGATCTTGAACTTCGCAAATGGAATCTTCCTTCTGATTGCTTTGCTTATGATCCCAAGCGTTTCCGGCTTTGGGCAACGAGAGGGTAAAGAAACCATCGACGCCACCGCCTTTGGCACAAGCACTCAGATGGGCAGTAACTTTAACGTGAAAATCACTATTAATGAGTTCTCGACCCCCGAGGACCGAGACAGTCTGGTCCGGGCGTTCCAGCAGGGTCAGAACGACGGACTGAGGGATGCTCTTGAAAAGATGAAAAGTGTGGGTCGGCTACGGACCCCGGGCACACTTGGATACGATCTTAAGTTTATTCGAGAAATTGTGACCCCGACCGGCCGAACCATTCGTTTTCTCACGGACCGCACGATTGCTTTCGGCGAAGCCCGTCAGAATACCCAGTCGAAGAGTTTCAATCTAACGGCCGGTGAAATCAACTTTAATGATAAAGATAAGAAAAAGAGTGGCGGTGCTCTCATGCCCGCCGCACAGCTCATCGTCAACAAGGAAGGCGAGTTGCAGTTCGAGCTAAACCAGAATGCGTGGAAATTGGTAAACATCATCGATTGGAAGTGAAATCGCGCAATAGCCTCGGCGCGAGGTCCGGATGTCACTATGACAATTCAACCGCAGTTCAACAGTTGGAGTGCGTTGCTTTTATTGTCGTTCATCGTTCTAGTGAGTTCCGCAACCGCGCACGCGCAAAAGAAGAGCAAATACGTGTGTGATGAGGAGCAACCCGAGCGCATGTGCAATGCGGAGAACACCTGCGGTTCACCCTCGTCCGTATGCACCATTGACATTACAAGAGGATCAGATTCGGCCAACGTAAAACCTGGTATCCCCAACGCGAAGAATAACAAGTTATTCTGCATCAAGGCTGGTACTACCGTGGTGTGGATGAGCTCGAACAAGAATAATGGATTCATGGTTTCGTTCGGCACAGACTCACCTTTTGAACCAGACGAGCCGATCAGGGGAGGCGGCAAGAAGCAAGTGACCACAAAAGCAGTCACTCCCGGCTGCTACAAATACGATGCAGGTGCGTTTCGTTCTGGGACAGTCTATGGAATGAGTGGCGGCAGCAAACCGGAACTAGTCATCCTGCCATGACGTGCTAAGAAGTGGCGGCAATGCTGGGCGTAAAAGAAATGGGCTTACGCCCACGCGCTGAGCGGCAGGCTCCAGACTCGCGATAACTGTCGAAAACAGGCAATTTCACCGGCCACTCAGAAACGGTTGCCGGGAGCAAATAGTTGGTGTAACGGCAATTTTTCACCACCCACGATTATTCACCACCCAGATGTATTCATCCTCCTGTCGCTATTGACAGTGGCTGTCCTCCCGCCATGTGCTCATACTTGTTTAGACATTTATGGCTAGGCGCGGGCAGCGCGCACTTTTGGGCCAACAAGCTAGGGATAGACAGGCGTGCACAGCGTGGATGAGTTTTTGGTTCTAGTTCAGAGATGAGAAGGAGAAATGAGATATGAAAAGCACGCGTCTGAGAACCTTTGTGGGCCTGCTGACGGTGTGCCTTGTGGCACTCGTGTCGGCCCACGCGCAGGGCGAAAAGATTAAGGTTAAAGGTCTGATCACTGGTCGCACAGGCGATACGCTCGTCCTGAAGACCACAGATGGGAACAGCGTGACTGTTACCCTTGATGACGATACCAAGGTACAGCAGCCGAAGGGGCTTGGAGTTCGCAAGACGCAAATGTCTGCTGCTGTGCTCATGCCCGGCCTTAAAGTCTCGGTTGATGGCACAAGCCAAGATGCAACGCACGTCCTTGCAAAGTCGATCACGTTCGATGGAGACGATCTACAAACAGCGCAGATGATCCAGGCTGGTTTAGATCCTACCGAGAAGAAAGTGGCCGCCAATCAGCAGAACATTGAAGGGAATGAGCAGGCAATTGCCTCGAACAAAACGAGTATCGATACCAACGCCGCCGAGACCAGTAAGCGGTTTGCCGACCTTAGCGAGTACGACACCAAAGATCAACTGGATGTGCGCTTTGCAAGTGGCAGCACCAAGGTCTCAAAGGCGGATCAGGAGGCGTTGACGAAGTTAGCGCGCAACGCCGTCAATCTGACCGGCTACATCATTCAGGTAAAGGGCTTCGCGGATTCGAGTGGAAACCCAGCAATGAACCAGCAACTCAGTATGGAGCGCGCACAGAACGTAATTGCCTATTTGCTTCAGAACTGCAACGTGCCGGTTCGGCACATAGTGGCACCGGGCGCGATGGGTGAAGCGGCCGCAGTTGCCTCTAACGAGACGAAGGCTGGACGGGCACAGAACCGTCGGGTCGAGGTTAAGGTCCTGCTGAACAAAGGGCTGGCAGGCCTCTGAGAGACGACTGAAAGGATGTGTGAACCGTTGAAGTCCTGCTGCCACGCTATGGCACTAACTGCTTTGCCCTGAGCGCCCGAGTTTTAGAGTAGTTAGTGTAATCGCCTGTTTACGCCGAGTAACTCTTCTATCAATATAGCGTCATTGTAAACTTTGGCCGGCGAATGACTTTTAACCCTACTGGATTTCCCTGCTGCTGAGGCCGATCTTGCTACGATGGCTCGGCATTCACGCGGAGACTACACGCAGAAAGCGCAAGAATGGAGTAGTCCATTTCCGGGATTTTATTCTCGCGGGCTTCTATTTTTCCGGGCTTTTATTCTTCCGGGCTTTCGTTCTGCGGAGTTTCTCCGGCGGCCAATGGCAAGCGGGAGATCCCACCCAGCAAGTCTTGCTCTTGCGGAGAGAACATTCTCTTCGATTGTCCTGAATTCAGGAACTCCTGCCGTTGCTCGGGTGTCATGGTGCGCATGCTGCGAATTGCATTGTCGAGAGCCTGGCGTCTTTGCGGCGGAAGGTTGCGGAACTGCGAGTACAGCTGGCGCGCCTCAGATTTCTGGTTCGGCGTCAGATGTTCCCAGGTTTCCATGCGGTTCAGTACGCGTTGCTGCTGGTCAGGCGGGAGCGTATTGAAACGGTCGAGCCGCTGACGCAGTTTTTCCTGCCGCTGCGGTGGAAGGTTGCGGAAGCGCGGATCGCTTTCGAGGGCCTCCCGCTGCTGGTTCGGAGGAACGTCTTTGTAACGACGCAACCAATCTCCGGCATGACTTCCACCCTCGGATCCGTTCGGGCGCGGCGGTTGGTTCGGAGGGCGCCGTACTGAATTCTCCGTGGGCCGTTGCTGATTTTGCGGATACTGGTCAGGACGTGGTGGGCGGTTCGGAGGACCCTGAACTGAGTTCTCCATGGTCCGTTGCTGGTTTGGCGGATATTGGTCAGGACGTGGCGGTCGGTTCGGAGGACGCTGAACTGAGTTCTCCATGGTCCGTTGCTGGTTTGGCGGATACTGGTCAGGACGTGGCGGTTGGCCCGGAGCGCGCTGTGCAGGATTCTCTACGGGCCGCTGCCGGTTCTGCGGATACTGGTTTTGCGGATACTGGTTTGGCCGCGGTTGATTTTGCGGGGGCTGATTCTGCGGAGGATGGTTTTGCGGATGCTGGTCGGGACGCGGCGGCCGTGGAACCTCCGACTTGTTCTGCTGTTGCGGTGGAGGCTTCGGGATGTTTCGCTGATCCTGCGCGAGGCTCGGCACCGTCCACTGGCTTGCGACTGCAAGCGCAGCGGCTGCCAGCGTCAGGTTGTGTAGCCTCATCATCCCGGTCCCCGTTTCGCCCAGTTACTGCGTTAACGTTACGGCGTTGCCGTCACGTCCTCCTGGACCTGCAAGTCATCCAGGACATCAAAATTCGCATACAGATCGTCGTTGTTATCGAGTGCTTGCAGATCGCTGACTGCGGTTCCAGGCGTATCGGGAACCGCTTGTGTGTTTTCTTGCGTCTGGGCGACCACCCCGGGGCCGTCCGACGGTCCCACCATCCCTGTTTTCTTGCTTACCAAAGCGACACCAACTGCTATCAAGATCGTAAGAGAAACTGCCAGAGCGGGTCGGCGCAACCACTCAAACCACGCGGTCGCTGGCTTGGCCATTTCCTCACGAAGTTGAGCCTGCAGACGCACATCAAAATACGGGGATGGCTCCGGCACCTGCCACTCGTCAAGCAGAGCCATCGTTTTCTGCATCTCGTCGAGCTTTGTTGCGCATGCCGGGCAAGAACGCAGATGGTCGTTTATTTCCGGAGTAGCGGCCATGATTCCGGCGGCCAGGTCCGGCATTGTTTCGAGAATTTTGTCGCACTTCATAGACCGCTCCCCTGCTTATACAAACTGCTTCAGCTGCTCCCGCAAAGTTTCGTACGCGCGAAATAGTAATGACTTCGTGGCGGATTCGCTCAGTTTCAGCACTTCAGCAATCTGCTTGTAATCCATTTGCTGATATTTATGCATCATCACCGCCAGCCTTTGCCGCTCTGGCAGTGCCTGAACCTTTTGGCGAATTGCCGCCATGCGTTCCCGGCGAAGCAACGATTCCTCGGCAGTTAAAGAATCATCCGCGACGTCGAGGGTCGTGCCTGTTTCTTCGTCCGGCTGATCGATGCTGACCTGATTCTCCGGGCGCTCATGCCTGGTATCACGCGCATGATTCACTGCCAAGTTTGTCGCTATCCGGTACAACCAGGTTGTAAACTTCGCACTCGCTTCGTATCCTGCCCGCGAACGATACACCCTTAGAAATACTTCTTGAGCAAGATCTTCCGCTGCGCCTTGATTTCGGCAGGTGCGATACATAAAGCTGACCATCGCACGCCGATATTTTGCCACCAAGTAGTCGAAAGCGGCAGCATCGCCGGCTTTGACGCGCAGCATGACTTCCGCGTCGGTCAAGCCTTCCGCGAACGCCGGGCGGGTTTCCGCCTCGGCTCCAGGGCTGATCGCTCCCATGTTCAGCATTCCGCGATCTACGGCAAAGCTGCTCACACTAGTTTGAACCCGGCCTGGGGTAGAAAGTTGCGTGTTGCCGTCGTCCTTAGTGTAACTCAAACCTCTTTTGTTTGAGGGGGTTGCGGGACTTTCGTCGGGGGTAGGCGGGACTCGCATGGCAAGAGCCAGGATGCATGGTTCCCAGCACCCGAGCGTCAGGGTCAAGGCTACCACGGTATCAAGATGCGTCAACGCTCAGGAGTGTTGCGGCGAGTGGAGGTGAAGAGTTGGAGGAAATTACTTTTGCTACAATGCTTTTTCACCGCGAACCGACAGTTGGGCGCTTAACTCAGCGGTAGAGTGCCATCTTCACACGGTGGAAGTCATAGGTTCGAATCCTATAGCGCCCACCATCTTTATCAGTGGTTTAGCCAGACTGGCGCTCTGGTTGCCGCTCCGTTGGGGCGAAGCACGAGCCTCAGCTACCTGGTGCTTTGCAATACTCTCATCCCGTCGTCACAGTCCAATATTGTGGCACATCCATGGAACCTGACGACTCTAAATAATCTCGAAGTGGTGCGAGGTACGGGACGACAAGCGGGCGGTCCATACGAGGTGATAACGCTGACACAATTGAACTCGTCAGGTTTTTTGGAAGCCGTCTTTACTGGAAGCCACCTTTACTGAGTGATACGAGGTAGTACGGATGAATCTGAAGGCACCGAGCTGCGGTGCTGCTTCACCTTGGATTGCAACTCTCCAAATTGCCCACGAGGCCCAACCTTTGTGGTCGAGCGCGACCACGCTAATTCTATGAAACGTTGCTTTATGATTCGTGGAATGGAGCAAGATCTCGGTTATCATCCCTGATCTTCGGAGTTGTCGGATTCCTTGCGAATCCTCTCATATTCCGTAGCCAACAGTGTCAGCTCTTTGTCGGAGAGCTTTTCGATATCGATCATCTTGTTGTTCGCGCTGCGCTTTGCGCGAATGATTTCGTCCAATTTGAGATGAAGGGCGTGGGAATCGCGGTTTTGGGCATTCTGTATAAGGAAAACCATCAGGAAGGTGATAATCGTGGTTGCGGTGTTGACCACGAGCTGCCAGGCGTCGGAGTATCGGAAGATGGGACCAGTTGCCGCCCATACGATGATCAGGAGAACGGCCGATAGAAAAGCCCAGCGTGATCCCGCAACTTGCGAGCACCGATTGGCGAACGCCTGGAAAAAGTCCTTTGTCGATTCCTTCTTGTCCTCATGTACCGGCAAGTGTGTACTCCAACCCTCAAATTTGAGGTCTGCGGGAAAGAAAGAGTTGCCGACGTCGTGGCGCACCCACTCAGGATTCCCCAACAATCATGGTTGTGCCCTCGCGTGGAGGCGGCCGCACTCCTCGAGACCGGGCGCCGTGTGACAAGCCAAGTGTTTCCATTACAGGTCATGGTCGCACCAAACGGAACTGCGAGATCAGACGTGGGGAAGGCCATAGGCCGCTAACGGCATGTCGCCGGCCCAGATTTTATAGACTTTGCGCGTTGACCAATTATTATATTAGATATAATCTAATACTTCTCATGGGCCATCACCCGATCAAACTGTCCCTGTCGGGCAGCGGTCTGCGGAGCACGCCGCAGCGCTACGCTCTCATGGCGTTCCTGATGGAGCAAGAGGGGCATCCCACGGCGGCCGAGATCTTCGAAGCTGTTAACCGCCTCGATCCGCGCTCATCCCGGGCTACGATTTACAACAACTTGCGAGATCTGGTGCAGGCTGGTCTGGTTCGCGAAGTGGCGGCGGAGGGCCGCGCGGCGCGATTTGATGCGAGAGGCACGCGGCATCACCACTTCATCTGCGACCGCTGTGGCAACGTTGAGGACATAGACTGGTATGACGTGCCTCGTCCTGTCCGGTCATCACTCGGCAAGCGAGTGCTTCGCCAGTGCGAACTCATTCTGCGGGGTCTGTGCGTCAAATGCGCACCGCGACGCGCTTCCCGCTAAATATTCCAATTTCGGTTGAAAGGATCAAGAGATGGAAAAAGATTTAAAAGAAGCACCTGCAGCCAACAAGGCCCAGACCGTAGCGGCTACGGCGAAGTGCCCGGTAGCGTCCGGGCGCGGGAGAACGCATCGCGACTGGTGGCCGGAAGCCCTGGATATCTCGGTTCTTCACCGCAATTCCAGCCTGTCCGACCCGATGGGCCACGGGTTTGACTATGCCAAGGAGTTTGAAAGCTTAGACCTTAATGCGGTGATTAAAGACCTGCATGTCTTAATGACGGAATCTCAAGATTGGTGGCCGGCTGACTTCGGCCATTATGGCGGATTGATGATCCGCCTGGCATGGCACAGCGCGGGGACTTACAGGATTACTGACGGCCGTGGCGGCGCGGGCGCGGGGCAGCAACGTTTCGCGCCGCTGAACAGCTGGCCCGACAACGCGAACCTCGATAAGGCGCGCCGCCTGCTCTGGCCCATCAAACAGAAATATGGCGAAAAGATATCATGGGCCGACCTGATGATCCTTGCGGGCAACGTCGCGTTGGAATCGATGGGCTTCAAGACCTTCGGCTTCGCTGGAGGACGTGTCGACACGTGGGAGCCTGAGGAACTTTACTGGGGTCCCGAGGGGACGTGGTTGGGCGACGAACGTTATAGCGGCGAGCGCCAGCTTTCGGAGCCGCTGGGTGCGGTCCAGATGGGCCTGATCTACGTTAACCCCGAAGGGCCGAACGGCAACCCCGATCCGCTTGCAGCGGCGAAAGATATCCGCGAGACGTTCTTCCGCATGGCCATGAACGACGAAGAGACCGTCGCACTGATCGCCGGCGGCCACACCTTTGGCAAGACCCACGGTGCCGGGGACCCGTCGCTGGTGGGGCCGGAACCGGAAAGCGGCGCCTTAGAAGATCAGGGCCTCGGGTGGAAAAGCAAGTTCGGCACAGGAATCGGAGCGGATGCCATTACCGGCGGTCCAGAAGTCACTTGGACGCAGACGCCAACGAAGTGGAGCAATCTGTTTTTCAAGAACCTGTTTGAGAACGAGTGGGAGCTGACGACGAGTCCGGCGGGTGCAAAACAGTGGCGGGCCAAGAACGGCCAACCGACTATACCGGACCCGTTCGATAAGACGAAGAAGCGCGTGCCGACTATGCTCACCACCGATCTGTCTATGCGCTTCGATCCGGCATATGAGAAGATCTCGCGACGTTTCTACGAAAATCCGGATCAGTTTGCCGATGCATTCTCTCGCGCATGGTTTAAGCTCACGCACCGCGACATGGGTCCGATCGCGCGCTACCTAGGCGCGCTTGTGCCAAAGGAGACTCTGATTTGGCAAGACCCAATTCCCTCCGTTGACCATCCGTTGATCGATGATAAAGATGCTGCCGCGCTGAAGACGAAGATTCTCGCCTCCGGTGTTTCGGTGTCCGATCTGGTTTCGACCGCGTGGGCGTCGGCCTCGACCTTTCGTGGTTCGGACAAAAGAGGTGGGGCGAACGGAGCACGCATCCGGCTTGCTCCCCAAAAGGATTGGGAGGTCAATCAGCCCAAGCAGCTTGCAAATGTGCTTCAGAAGCTCGAAACCATACAAAAGGAATTTAGCAAGAAGGTCTCCCTTGCCGACCTGATCGTCCTTGGAGGAAACGCTGCAATAGAAAAGGCCGCCAAGGATGCCGGCGTCGAGGTGAAGGTAGCTTTCACGCCGGGGCGGATGGATGCATCTCAGGAACAGACCGATGTCGCCTCGTTCGCGCCTCTTGAGCCTCGGGCCGATGGTTTCCGCAACTACGTTAGCGGCAGGACCCAGTTCATGAAACCGGAAGAGGCCCTCGTCGACCGCGCCCAACTACTGAGGCTGACCGGGCCGGAAATGACGGTACTGGTCGGCGGACTTCGCGTGCTCGGCGCGAATGCCGGCGGTTCTAAGCACGGTGTCTTCACTGCGACGCCCGGCACTTTGACGAATGATTTTTTTGTCAACCTGCTTGACATGCGCACTCAATGGCATCCGGCCGACGGTAAAGATGGCGTCTACGAAGGCAGCGATCGCAAGACGGGCGCTCGTAAATGGACTGCAACACGTATCGACTTGATCTTCGGTTCACACTCACAACTTCGTGCGTTCGCGGAGGTATACGCCTGTGCCGGATCGAAGCAGAAGTTTGTGAAAGACTTTGTGGCCGCATGGAGCAAGGTCATGAATCTTGATCGCTACGACCGCGTCCGGGCCACCGAGACCAAAGAAGCTGCTCTTGTGTAACGGGTTTGCGTTGTTGACAGCAGCATTGCGATCGGTCGGTTTAGGGCAATTTTTTGAGTCGTCACTCTGAATGTAGACACGATTCTTATTGCAATCGCATTAGACACAGGCGAGGAGCCGGAAGGGATTGGTTGAACACGGCCCTTTTTTCTTGGACAGTTTGCTGAGTTCGCCAAGTCTCGTACGAGTGACACCGGCAAAGGTTCTACGAAGACTTACCCAGATAGCTAACTGGCGAAAAATCTCCATTTCACCGACTACATTCCCAGACGGCCTGTTACCAGTAGTTGGTGTAATACGCCTGTTACAACAGTGCTAATTGCGAGCGGTAAAGAAGACACCGGTTCGCTGCGCCACGAAAGTCCCCGATCAACGCACGTCATAACAATATTGCTGCTGCACGAAATACGCTCAGCCGGGGCTTGCAATATATCCGTAACGGATATAGTATTGAGGCATGGCGAAGAAGAGTGCGGCGCATGCTCCACTGACTCCTGCAGTGCTACACATCCTGCTGGCGCTTTCGACGGGGGAGCGGCATGGGTACGCGATCATGAAACAAGTGCAGGTGGACTCGCAGGGCAAGGCGACGATGGGCCCAGGAACGCTGTATGGCTCGATGGGGCGGATGATGGAGGCAGGGCTGATCCGGGAAAGCGATAAGCGGGTCGATCCGGAGATGGACGACGAGCGGCGAATCTATTACGAGCTCACCGGCGCGGGGCGAGCAGCGCTGGACGCCGAGCTACAGCGGTATCGCAACGTGGTGGCGGTCGCGAAAGGACGTTTGGCGCATGGCCACTAACGTCGCGGGCCGGCGCTACCGGACGTGGTATGCGATGCTGCTGCGGCTGTATCCACGGCCTTTCCGTGAGCGGTTCGGCGAGGAGATGGCGCAGACATTTCACGACCTGTGCCGGGAGCAGGAAGACGCCAAGCGGGGATTGCACGGGCTTGCGCTGTGGATCTTTTTCGAGACGTCGGTGGGAATCGTTAGGGAGAACACAATTCATATGTCGCAACTGGGAAATACGATTCTGCGTGTGGCGCTGGGAGCGCTGGTTGCGTTAATGGTGCCGCTCGTGGCATCGCGGGTGGTGAAGGGATGGAACTGGAACGCGGGAAGTTTTGTGTTTGTGTATGTCCTGTTCTTCGCGACGGGCATGGTGTATGCGCTGATAGCAAGAAAGATGAACGTGTGGTCGTACAAGGCGGGCGTTGGTGTGGCGCTGGTGGCGGGGTTCGCCTTGGGGTGGTCTAACATGGTCCATGTCGCGGACTCCGAAAATCCGGCGAACCTGGTGTACTACAGCGTGCTCGCCCTGGGAGCAGTTGGGGCCTGGCTGGCGCGGCTGGAGGCGCGAGGTTTGGCTCGCACGTTATTCGCGATGGCGGCGACGCTTGCGCTGATTGCCGTGATGCTGCCTTCGGGCGCGCCGCCCTATCTTGCGCGGAATATGGCCATCGGGCATGGTGTCTTCGTGGCGTTGCTCACCGCGTCAGGCCTACTGTTCCGGCACGCGAGTTTGGCGGGATTGAAGTAAGACCGAGGCCGATTACAATCGCGCCATATTCGCTAATGAGCGACGGGCGGACTATATTTCACGCTGAGCACGTTTGTAACAAAACCGCTACTTCAGCGACTTCTCTACCCATGAGTTTCTTCCGCCTCGCTGTCCCTTAACCTCGCACGAGATTGAAACTCCCACCCTGTCCGCGGAGAACGCGGACGAGGATGGGGCACCCTCGCTTTCGGGATTGTTTAGAAATGCGCAGAAACAGGTCGCGTGGGCCCTGGCGGATTAAATACCGACGCAGTCCGCAACTCATTTGCCACATTCGGGTTTATTAGAGAGAAGCGGAACTTCGAGTTGCTGCCCAGCGGTGGGATTTCCCCTGATGTTGGCGCGGATTAACCCCGAAGCAACGGGCCAGAAGCTGAATCTCGCGGTCATTGTCGCTTTTCGAGCTAGACCATCCCCGAATTGACGAGGTTTCTGTTTGAGCCAACATCTAAGCCTCGATGCAGCCACTTTCGAAGGATTGTTGGCCGCCGTTTGGGTTCTTCAGCGTCATCATGAACAAGAAGACCGCATTCACCGACCTGCCGCGAATGCAATGGAAGGCGAGGCACCCGAAACCCAAGATTCCGATGGTATCTCGGAGCGCGACACGACAAATGCGCGCCTCGTGTTGAGCGTATTAAGTAAAGCGGCTAATAAATCGCAGGGTTCAATGCGCATACGCTGCGCGAATTGCAACCATGAGAGCGCACCGCGATCTCGGTTCTGTGGAATGTGCGGTGCCCAATTGCTTGAGTCGCAGCCGACTCGTGAGATTGAACCACAGGTCGAGACGAAGCCAGCGCGCGAGCCGGTGCCGCCGCTTAGCGGTTCGTTTTTTCCGGGTGTAGCCGCCGAACCGGACAACAGCTTTGTTTACAGTTTGGAAGATCGGGGGAGCATCTTCCATTGGGGACGCTCGTTCATTCTGATCGCCTTGTTCGGATGCGTCGCCGCTGCCGCGTCGTATTGGTACCGTGACCTCCGAGACGTGGCCGCTAGGCTTTCCCAGCAAGAATCCACTCCTCCGGTTCCTATCGTGCGACCGGCCACTGGCATGACCACGCCAAATAATCGGATGCCCGCCGATCACAAGATACGAAGTGTGGCCGATGAGATTCGGGACAAGCCATTGCCCAAACCATCCGCAGGCATACCACTCGACTCTGTGCCTCGGGCGACGCGGCACCGTGTGCGCATCATTTCCAGTGTTCGACGAAGGGCCAGCGGCCCACGCAAGCTCGCGCGCAATAACCATCAGCATGCAAGCGGCACCATACGAGCCGGTGCGGCCGCGCCTGCCACTTCATCTGCGATCGATGCGTTGCCGGGAGAGTCACTTCACGACTCCGAAAACCAGACGGAACGTGATGCGCAGAACGTGATGGATCAGAATCAAGAGACGCCCTCGAATCGCAACATGCAAAGTCCGAGAGATGATGCTGGGGGAACGGGGGCTGCCGTTGCCACGCGTCACTACGTCCCGCGCCCGCCACCGGGATTCGGAACCTCGAACATCGCTGCGAGGGCCGGTCACAAGATCCCGAGACCGCCTCCTGAGGGTGTGGCGGCTACGAATGAGACTAACGCTGATGAGTCTGGCTCGAATGATTCTCGCTCTAACGACCGCGAGATCCCAATGAACCGCGTGCCACGTCCGCCGCAGAGGTGAGCCCGGTGGGAGGATTGCGGTGGTTTCGGTTTCTCGCGGCCTGCAGGGCGAGCACGTGCAATCGCGCCAGACGGAGCAGGTCAATCGCTGGAGTGTAATCGCCTTTTTTCGACAATTGTGAGAAGGCAGTGGAATTCAGCGCATCTTCGAAGATAGAAGGCAGTACGTTAACTGGCGCAAGACATCACGGTGTCAACGATCCACTCTAACGGTCGTGGCTTAAAATTCAGTTCGCGTTTTGCCTTGGCATTTGATGCGCCTCGCATCTTAGTTCCGTAGTAAACCGTATCGGCACCACTGGTGTTCAGCGCTTCCTCCACCGCGACATGCGGTGGCGGTGGCGCATTCAACCATTGCGCAAATGCCGGGAGCCACTCGCGCACCATCACAGGCCGATCATTCGCAATCAGGTAGATCCCAGGGTTACCTTGCTCTGCTGCTGCGACCGTGGCAATCGCTGCGTCCTCGATATGTAACCACGACCAGACGCCTTCGCCATTCCCAACGATCGGGAACTGTTGCTGTCTCACCTGGCCGGCAACATCGCCGTCGGGGTTGAACCAAGTGCCGGGGCCATAGAAGAAGCCATAACGCAGGGCAATCCCTTCAATCGCAGCCTTTTCGAGTAAGCGATGCTCAAGCTCAGTCACTAGTCGGGCATCTGCTGCAACGGCAGGCGAAGCATCAAACGCAAGTGGCGTTTCTTCATCGGCCAGACCCGGACCAGGAACCGCCCAAAATGCGATCGACTGCCGTAGATAGCGCCGCACACCTGCCGCTTGCGCTGCCGCGAGCACATTGGCACCCCCTTCTAAACGGATGCGATCGTTAACGTCGGCTGCGGCACTCATAGACTCACGGGTGTAAGTTTTGGGAAGTGCGGTTAGTTGTTCAATGACGACTTCCGGCTGAGCGCCAGCGACAGCCGCTTTGACTTCATGGGCATTAAATACATCTGCGATCGCAGGTTCTATGCCTTGCTCGGCTAACGCCCGAGCCTTCTCTGGCGAACGGGTCAGAGCAACTACAGCGTGTCCCTTGGCACGCAGTGCCGCGATCAGCGGACGACCGATTGCTCCCGTTCCACCTGCAACAAGAATCTTCATCGGTGAACTCCTGTCCTGCTAGCTATGGTATCGCTTCAGGTCAGTTGGCGAAAACATCGCCGTTACTGTCACAGATCGCCGATTGAGTGAGTACAGTCAGGGCCGTTTAGGGTTTTGCGGGCAGCGGCTGCCAGAGCTCGATCTTATTTCCGTCCAGGTCATAGATCCAGGCAAAGCGACCGTAGGACTCATCCATTCGGTTGGGGTCAATCTTGACTCCCTCTTTTTTCAAGCGGTCCAGCAAAGCGTCCATATCGTCCACGATGTAGTTGATCATGAACGGTGCGGGGCTCGGGTCGAAATACTTGGTGGAGGCGGGAAAGACAGTCCAAACTGTGACCTGTTCCTTTTGCGGGTCGTCGTGTTCGCGCCACGGAAGCATCGCGCCATGGCCGGTATCAGCGAGTCCAAGATGCTTCGCATACCATTCGCGCATCTGATCACGATTCGCGGATTTGAAGAAGACACCGCCGATTCCTATGATCCGCCCGCGCTGCTCAGTTTTGACGGGCGCCTTTGACTTTTCGGGCTGCGGAGTTTTCACTTCCTGTCCTCCTAGTGTGTAAGCGGAGATGAGCAACAACGATGCGAGTGTAATTGTGCTCCAGTGTAGTCTCTGCATGCCGGGATTATACAAGTCTCGATTCGAGCCGATAGCAGCGAATACAATCCATCATCAGGCAGTGTTCCAAGTGACGGGAAAGGCGGCGAAGCAGAGTAGTGTTTCGTACGCCCGTCCTGTTTCCCGGTAATTAGTGTAATCGCCTTGTTTCGCCCGTTGTCTCACTGTCGAGCTTGGCCGAGAGGAGTGTTTTAGTGGAACCATTTCGCATTCATGTTGCGGACGAGGTGCTTAGTGATTTGCGGGCGCGGTTGCTTCAAACCAGATGGCCTGACCAGATACCCGGCATAGGCTGGGCACAGGGGACCGAGTTGGAGTGGTTGCGACGCCTCGTGTCTTACTGGGCGCACGAGTTCGACTGGCGTGGCTGGGAGCGAAGACTCAACGCGTTCAACCACTTCACATGGGAAGGTGTCCATTTCTTGCACCAGCGAGCGCCATCAGGTAAGGGCGTGCCGCTGATTCTCACGCACGGGTGGCCCAGCAGTTTTATTGATTACGTGAACATGCTGCCGATGCTCGGGCAATTCGACGTGGTCGTGCCGTCCCTGCCGGGATATGGTTTTTCGCAGCGTCCGGCCCAGGTTGGTGTCAACTATCGCTACGTCGCGAAGCGCTGGCACCGGCTTATGTCTGAGCTTGGATACTCGCGCTATGGTGCGAGCGGTTATGACTTTGGAGCCGGGGTGACGACGATTCTTGCGATCGACCACCCCGAGTCGGTGATGGGAATTTATCTCACCACACTGGAGTCGGATCTAGCCCCTGTAGCGGACGATATGGAACTGTCCGAAGTCGAGCGTTCTTACCTTGCGGTGAACCAGCGTTGGGGAACGACGGAGCGGGGCTACAGCGCAATCCAGTCCACCAAGCCGCAGACTGTAGGCTATGGACTCAATGACTCTCCGGCAGGGCTCGCGGCGTATATCGGGGAGAAATGGCACTCGTGGAGCGACGTTACGCCGACCGACGACTTCCTCTGCGCCACGCTTACTTTGTACTGGATCACGCAGAGCATTACGTCGTCGATGCGCGACTATTGGGACAATCGCTGGCACCCGGTCGAGCCCGCCTACATCAGCACGCCTACAGGGTTTGGTGTTTTCGCGCACGAGACGGTTCCCGAGGGTGAACTGCCGCGCTCGTATTTGGAGCGCTTGTACAACATTCAGCGCTGGACCGTCTTCCCGCGCGGCGGGCACTTTGCCCCGGCCGAAGAACCAGCGGCGGTCGCAGGGGACTTGAACACCTTCTTCCGTGGCCTAAGCTGAGGACAATCTGCTTTCGATCATGCCGCCATGCGGCGTTGCCCATTGGCGACAACTGTCGCATTGATTTTTGTTCGCATGCGGAAGTACGCCATGATGAAAAGAATCCCGAAAATCGGGTCGGCGAATGAAGACCGCACAATGTTGGAATGAACTCTACCGGTCAGGAACAACATGAGAACTGGCACCGAGTAGATGAACTTCTCAAGGATGGCAAGCGGCATGATTGGGCGATAGCGGAGCGGATCTCTGGCGATAAGCACGAACACAATTTGCCAAAGAAGCGTGACGCCCAGGAATCCATAATAGAACTCCGGATGGGTGATTGGAGGTGGGGCGTCATGGCCGACTCTTCCGATCAAAAAGTAAAGCGGGAGCAGCGAAATGAATCCGTACGCTGCCGCGATGCCATAAACGATTTTCGTAAATTTCATTTCCGCTCTCCAAGCTTGGTTGATTTCAGTTTGGCGACGAAGCAGCGCGCGTGAGTCTGTGTGGATCACCCAAGCCGCTCGCTATCAAGCGACGCGCCGAACCCCCACAGGATCGTGTTCTTGCGACCGGTCGCCAAGACCATCCCGAAAGCCTTGTCGCCAACTGGGCCACTTGAGTTTGAGCGGTAATGTGGACTTGGCCTTCTGATTGGAGGCTCCACGCGCTACGGTCATCATCGCGACGCCGTGCGAACCAATCGCAAGCCTTGCCAGCCAGGCCGCAATATGTCTGGGAGGCTTGGCTCCAAGGACCCCTGCCAGATACGGAAGCCATTCCGCAACCGGCGCAGGTTCGTCGTCGGCAATGTTGTAAAGGCCGGGCGCCTTTCCTTCGACCGCAGCCAGCGTGGCTCCCGCTACGTCATCGATGTGAATAAACGACCAATACCCCGTACCTTTTCCCACGACCGGCACACGGCGTTGTCGTATGTCGTCGAGAACGGATCCTCCGATTCCAAGTGACGTGCCGGGGCCATAGAACGAACCGAATCGAAGAACGAAACCTTGCACTTTGGAGTCGCCAAGCACGCTGGACTCGACGTGCAAGATTGCTTTCAAGGTCTCGCGTATTTGAGGCTCAGGGGAGGAAATCAGGGGATCCTGTTCAGTTTTCAGCCATCCGCCTGAGCGTTCGTAAGTCCATCCTGTGTAACTTTGGGCGATGAAACGCCTACAGCCGACGGCATGAGCCGCGGCCAGGAGGTTGTCGGTGCCTTCTGTACGCAGGCGATTGGTGGCCGCGAACTCCTGATCAAATCGGCGTAGGTCGAAACGTGCGGGAATGGCCGTGAGTTGATGAATAATGACGTCAGGATTCGCTTGCCGCACAGCCTCCAGAATGTCCCGGGGATTGAGGGCGTCGACAACAGATGGTGTGGCCCCGGCGGAGGCAATCGACGACGCCTTATTCGAGTTCCGCGTAGTGCCCGTGACGGCGTGTCCTGCGCCCACGAGCATTGGAATCAACCTTCTTCCAACGGCACCGGTCGCTCCGGCGAGAAAGATTTTCATAGGAACCTCCTTATTGGTTGGTTGTTGGAACGTTTTTCCCCCTATTCTGTCTTCCCCTTTGTCTGTGTTCTCTCTTTTTGGATTACGCAACCTTCAGCCAAGCCCCAAAAAAAGTGGTCTCAAAACGAGAACCGCCGATTGACTATTTCTGCGGCGTAACACTACCGATTTGAGGGATTTACCCGCTGAATTTGTGAACTGATGAGCCGTTGGGGCTCGGAGGGAGAGCGCGGATGTTTCGCCGATTCCGCGCTGTTTTGAACGCTTATACCTTTTCGAACGCGGAGGAATCAGATTCCTTCAGAAGCCTCTTCCCGATCCCGCTGTCATCTGGTAACTTCGGTAACCTGCTTCCCCAGGAAATCCGCCTTAGACTAACCCCGGACTCGTGTGAACCTACGCAATCTGTCTCGACGATGGTTTGGCGCCGTTCTGTTGCTGACGGTGTTGCAGGGAGTTGTGTCTGTGGCGGTAGCGCGCGGATACTGGCTAACCTTTTTCTCTGACTGGATTTGCGCCGCTCTCATTCTGTCCGTCGTCCTAGCATTTTCGTGGAACGCGAAGTTTGCTGCGGGACGAGTGCGCTTGTTTTGGATCTTGCAGGCGTCAAGCTGGGCGCTCCTTCTCGTTAATCAGGGCATCTGGATGTTCTTCGATCTCATTCTTAAGAAGGACGTCCCAGGACTATTCGCGGGGGATGCATTGCTGTTCGTTTCGGGCGTCCCCGCACTAGCCGGCCTTCTGCTGCAACCGCACATCGCTACTTCGAAATCGAAGAATCGTCTGGGGACGGTGGACTTCCTGCTGCTGTTGGTATGGTGGGTCTATCTGTACCTCTTCTTTGTCCTTCCTTGGCAATACGTCATCCCCAACGAAGGCGCATACAACTCAAGCTATGACGTGCTCGCGGTTATTCAGGACACGGTCATGCTGCTGGTGCTCGGCATCCTGGCGTATCGCGCATCTGCCGGCTGGCGACATTTCTATACAGCATTCTTTCTGGTCGAACTCTTGCGCTGTTCGAGCGCGTTTGTACTGAATCGGGCCATCGAATTGAACCAGTACTACGCCGGCAGCTGGTACGACTTGCCGTATTTGCTTTGTGTCGCGCTGTTCAGCGGGGTTGCGATCGTCGGCAAAGGACTGCAAGCAACGCGTGAGCGGCCAGAAGATGAACTGACGCCATCGTGGGTAGCGACGCTGGCCATGATTGCGCTGCTCTCGTTACCTGCCTTGGCGGCTCTTGAGATCCTCGACCAGAACACGCCAGGTCCTATCACACGGTTTCGGTTACTGGCCACGATGGCCACGATTCTTGTGATGGCTTACCTGGTTTTTGTGAAGCAACATCGTTTGGGAATACAACTGGCGAGAGCGAATCATGTACTCGAGGAAGCGTCGCTGACCGATCCGCTTACGGGGGCCCGTAACCGCCGTTTCTTCGACGCCTCCATTGAAGCGGACGTGGGTCAGACGCTTCGCGCTTATGCGGACAACCACGACCAGCGTATCCGCGATTTGATCTTCTACGTGATCGATGCCGATGGTTTTAAAGAGGTGAACGACAAGTACGGGCATGACGCGGGAGACCGCGTACTGGTTGAAATGTCGCGACGAATCAGCTCCGCAATCCGCAATTCAGACATTCTTATTCGATGGGGCGGAGAAGAATTCCTGGTGGTATCGCGCTACACGGACCGCGCCGAAGCGGAAACGCTTGCCGCGCGTGTATTGGCGGCCGTAGGCGATACATCATTCGTGCTTGAGGAAAAAGGCGAAGCGATTCGCAAGACCTGCTCGATCGGCTGGGCGGCATTCCCGTGGTACCAGGAAGATCCGGCTGCCATCAATTACGAAGAAGTACGTTCGATGGCGGACCGCGCTCTCGGCGAAGCAAAGCGGGCCGGGAAGAATCGTGCGATCGGAGTTTTTCCAGTAGGTGCGCCGACGGCGGTCATCAAAGAGCCGGAGTTGTTGGTCAGCAGAATTCCGGTAGAGAAACTCTGCACGGTCGGACCCGTCATTCCTTAATACCGCACCTTAACAGAGCGTCTTTGTTTGTAATTGTTTTGTAACTTTCCACTCATCTCACTGCGAGCACATACGCCTGATGCTTACGATTGCCTCAGTCATCCTGATTTGAGGAGCAGTCGTATTCATGGCAAAGCATCCCAAGGGAACACGTGCGCGCATTTTGCTGTCATCCGTCTTCGGGCCTTATGCGCAAGATGACGAGTTTGGCAGTCGCGCCATCAATCCGATGGAGCTTTATCACAATCAGGTCACCCGCGCGCAGGGAGCGTACTCACTTCGGATGTTCCACCGCTCGTGGGGCATCATGATGATCCAGGCGAACATTTCAGCACCATGCGCCGTGCTCGATTTTCCGACGCTGAAAGACTTCCGCGAAGAATTGTTGGGTGGTCAATACGACATCATCGGCATCTCCTCGATCATCGTGAACATCGGCAAGGTCCAGGAGATGTGCCGCATTGCGAGAGAGCTTTCGCCGCACTCAGTTCTGATTGTCGGCGGCCACGTCACGGCACTTCCCGGCATCGAAAACCGCGTCGACGCCGACCATTTCGTGAAGGGCGAGGGCATATCGTGGATGCGCCGGTATCTCGGTGAGGATCTTGAGCGTCCGGTGCGACATCCGGATATCGTCTCCGGCATGAAGACACGCATCCTGGGACTGAGCCTGCCCGAAAAAAGGGGTGGTACTGCAGCGACGATCATTCCGTCCGTGGGGTGTCCGCTGGGCTGCAACTTCTGCACTACGTCTGCGTTTTTCGGCGGCAAGGGGAAGTTCATCAACTTTTACAAGACAGGCGATGAACTGTTTGAAGTGATGCAGCAAATGGAGGCACGCCTCGGAGTCAGCACCTTCTTCATGATGGACGAGAATTTTCTGCTCCATCGGCTCCGGGCGCTGCAACTCCTCGAAAGGATGAAAGAACACAACAAGAGTTGGGGGTTGGCCGTGTTCGCTTCCGCCAATGCGATCCGGAAATACACCATGCTCGAACTCGTGGAACTGGGAGTGTCATGGATATGGATGGGGCTCGAGTCTCCGCAGGCGACCTACGCAAAGCTGCAACAGACAGACACCCGGCAACTCACGCGCGAGCTGCGCAACCACGGCATTCGTGTTCAGGGCTCAACCATCGTCGGGCTTGAGCATCACACGCCAGACAACATCGAGGACGAAATCGAACACGCGGTTAGCCACAACACGGACTTTCACCAGTTCATGTTGTATACGCCCGTCCCCGGAACGCCCTTATACCAACAGATCAAAGACGAAGGTCGTTTGACGGAGAACCTGGATTTCGCGGACATTCATGGCCAATACAAATTCAATTTCCGTCACGCGGCCATTTCGCGCGACGACTCCAAGCGCTTTCTGGATTGGGCATTCCGGCGTGACTTCGAGCGCAATGGGCCCAGCTTGTACCGCATGTCCCGAACGATGCTCGAAGGATGGCGCCGCTATAAACACTTCCCCGATGCGCGCGTACGAACTCGGTTTGCCCGTGAGATCAATAAGTTATCCACTGTGTACAACGCAGCCCTATGGTCAATGGAAAAGGATTTCCGCAAGGTGAATCGAGCGGTGAGCGAGGACATTCGAACTTTAAGAAGAGAGATTGAAGAGGAGTTTGGCTTCACGTCGCGCATAGCAACGTTGGCGTTAGGGCCATTCTTGCGATGGACGACGCGCCGTGAAGAGCGGCGACTCGCATCGGGCTGGACCTACGAGCCACCGAAGATCATCGAACGCACGAACTGGTGTTCAACGATCGAAGCGACCGAGAGCACAGAGCCACTTGCGGGCGAGCCTGTCATGGCGTCGACCTAGTCAACATCGACCGCGAATGCTCTCGGTCAATTCCCCACGCATCAGCTGGATGCTACCATCCGGTTAATGGCAAGCCCCAAACGTGTCCCAAAGAGACGGCGGCTGACGCGAAAGAGTGATCTGAAGGTCCCTCCTGACGGCGCAGAGCTCGTCATCATCACCGGCATGAGCGGTTCCGGAAAAGCCTCCGCTCTGAAAGCCTTTGAAGATCTCGGTTACTACTGCGTGGATAACCTTCCGGTCGAACTGATACCTCGCTTTGCCGAACTCGCGGTTCAATCGTCCGAGATTCCGCGCACTGCACTCGTGGTCGATATTCGAGAAGGATCTAAGCTGGATCGCCTGCCCGGCATTCTGAAGTCGGTAAAGAAGATGCTGCCGACCCGTGTGATCTACCTCGAAGCCGACGACGCGGCATTGCTGCGACGGTTCAGTGAAACACGACGGCCGCACCCCTTCGGCAAGGATGAACCGGTTCGCGCATCACTCGCAACGGAACGTAAAGACCTTCGTCCGATTCGGGCGATTGCAGATCTGGTCATTGACACATCGAAGTTCAACGTTCATGAGTTGCGCGCGCATGTCACGGACCGCTTTCAGCACAAGACGACGGGAAAGAACATACTCGTCTCATGCGTGAGTTTCGGGTTCAAGCACGGGGTGCCGGAAGATTCTGACCTGATGTTCGACGTGAGGTTTCTGCCCAACCCACATTTCGTTCCGGAATTCCGCGCGCTCACCGGCCGCGATCCTCGAGTCGCGAAGTATATTCGGTCATTCCCGCAAACCCAGGAGTTCATCAGTCGCATATCGCAACTGCTGATTTACCTGCTTCCTCACTACATTCACGAAGGAAAAAGCTACCTAACAATAAGTTTCGGATGTACAGGAGGGCAGCATCGCTCGGTGATGATCGCCGAAGATGTCAGTAAGCTGCTCCGCAAAGCGGGCTACCGGGTAAAAGTAACGCACAGAGATAGTCCGACTTAGGCAGGTTCCCGGTTGACCGGTCATTCTGAACGAAGCAAAGTGCAAAACAGGCCATTGCATGGTGGACCGCGTAGGAGAAAAGCTCGTCTGACGCGCCGATTATGGCGGCCAGTTCCCTACTCCCATCGAGTCAAGTAAAATAGAAGTTTGCTCCCTTTACACAAGAATTCACCGGCCCGGCATAACGGTCGATGGAGAACGTGGCTGCCATGCAGCAACTGAAGCGCCTGCTCCGGTACGTGCTCCCCTATTGGTGGCAGGTGCTCGCGTCCGTGCTGCTGATGGCCGGCGTTGGGCTACTGGATGCGTTTCGGGTCCTCTTGATCGGGCCCATCTTCGATCGCGTCTTAAACCCGGGCGCCCAGACGCGAACCATGGAGCTGTTCAAGATTCCAGGTACTGATCGCATCATTCTTCTGCAGCAGGTTGTCCCTTCGTATTTTCAGAATCCGTGGACGGTCGTTGCCTTCGCACTCGTAGCCTCAACGATCCTGAAGGGACTTTTCGACTATGCCGGGACCTACCTGGTCAACTATGCCGGGTTCGGACTGATTACAGATCTGCGCGACGATCTTTACAATTCCATCCTTCGTCGTTCGGCCGGTTTTTTCTCCAAGCACACGACGGGCACACTGCTGTCGACTATCATCAATGACATTGAGCGTGTGCAATACGCAATGTCGAGCGTGCTCGCGGAGTTCCTGCAGCAGGTCTTTACTCTGATTTTTACCGCCGCCGTTGTGGTCGTGCTGGGGGGCAAGCTTGCCTGGGTTTTACTGCTCTTTATTCCCATCATTATTTTCTCTGCCGGCAAAATCGGACGCCGGGTTCGAAGTACAACCCGCCGCGGCCAGGACAAGCTGGCGGAAATCCAGAACATTCTGCACGAAACGATCAGCGGCAATCGGATTGTCAAAGCGTTCGGAATGGAATCGTGGGAGATGGCGCGATTCCGCACGGCCGCTCGCCGACTGTTTCGCGCGAACTTACGTTCGGTAGCGGCAGCAGCCATCAGCTCGCCGCTTATGGATGTGTTCGGCGCGATCGCCATCGCCCTGCTTCTCTTGCTGGGCCGCGGCCAAATCAATCACCGAACGTTCACTGCCGGAACTTTTCTAGCCTTCATCATCGCCGTTTTCAAACTGTACGACCCAGTCCGGAAATTCGCGCAGTTCAATAACAATTTTCAGCAGGCGCTCGGGGCCTCGTCTGAGATTTTTCGCTTCATGGATACCGAAGACGACGTACGCGAGAAACCTGGGGCTGTTTCGCTGCCGCCATTCTCCAAAAATGTCGTGCTCGAGCACGTATTTTTCTCCTACGAAGGCACCGACGATGGCGCTCGTGAAGTTCTTCACGACATTGACTTGTCTGTCACCGCCGGCGAGGTAATCGCAGTTGTCGGATCGAGCGGCGCGGGAAAGAGCACGCTGGTTCATCTGATTCCCCGCTTCTTCGACGTAACCTCCGGCCGCTTGCTGATCGATGGCCGCGACGTACGCGACGTGACACTGTCATCGCTGAGAAAACAAATAGGCATCGTCACGCAAGAGACAGTTCTTTTCAACGACACGGTCCGTAACAATATTGCTTATGGACAACCGCATGTCTCAGCGAAGGAAGTCGAGGCTGCGGCCCGCGCAGCGCTCGCGCACGACTTCATCATGGAATTACCCTCCGGATACGAAACTGTTATTGGAGAGCGCGGCGTCCGTCTTTCGGGGGGAGAGCGTCAGCGCATGGCCATTGCCCGTGCCATCCTCAAGAATGCTCCCATCTTGATTCTCGATGAGGCCACGTCCGCACTTGATAGTGAGTCGGAAGCGCTGGTGCAATCGGCGCTACAAAATCTTATGCAAGGACGTACCGTCTTCGTCATCGCGCATCGGCTCTCCACTGTGCGCCGCGCCGACCGCATTGTCGTGCTCGAGAACGGGACAATTTCGGATATTGGCGCGCACGAGGAACTGATGGCACGATTAGGAACGTACCGCCGGCTTCATGATCTGCAATTCATTGAACTGGAACCGCCGAAAGAGGGCGTTCCTGCACAGCCTTAACGTCTGTAAGCATGTGAAAGAACGAGAAACTGAATGCCCATTCGCTCGATGACCGGATACGCGCAGGTCAAGGGACAGATCAACGATCAGGCCACCTTCACTCTGTCGCTGAAATCCGTGAACCACCGTTTTCTGGATCTTCACTTTCGCATGCCTTCCGAGAGCGACGGATTGGAAATGAAACTTCGGCGGCTGCTGAAAGAAAAGCTGGCCCGCGGACACGTCGAGATCACACTCAGTGTTGACCGCAACGAGGGCGATGGCTTCAAGTTGAATCGAGAGTTGGTTAGCGGATACATCCAGGCCTTCCGGGCTGCGTCGACCGAATTTGGACTCATGGCGGATCCGGACTTGAATGTCGTCCTGCGGCTCCCCGGCGCCATGGGGGGCGGCAGCAACCTGAACCAAGGCGAGTTGGAAGCGGCCGTTATGGCGCAGATCGAACTAGGCCTGACGAGCCTGAACCAGATGCGCGATGAAGAAGGTCGAGGCATCGATAAGGAACTTCGCGAACGCATGGCCAACCTGCTCAAAGCGCGGCAGGGAGTTGAGCAGCATCGCCACACGGTGTTGCGAACGTATGCCGACAAACTGGCAGCGCGCATTCAGGAACTGATTGGCGCGCAGGCGGACAAAGAACGCATCTTGCAGGAGGCGGCTCTTCTCGTCGACCGCAGCGACATCCAGGAAGAACTGGTACGGTTGAACACCCACGTGAAGCACTTTTTGGGACTGCTTGACGAAGGCGGCGAGATCGGTAAGAAACTTGATTTCCTTCTACAGGAAATGAACCGCGAGTCGAATACTCTGCTTTCGAAGACGTCCGGTCTTGCCGGCGATGCATTGAAAATTACGGAGATGGGCTTGCTGATGAAAGCGGAAATCGAGAAGTGCCGTGAGCAGGTACAAAATATCGAATGAGCATCGTTTACATCATTTCTGCGCCCTCCGGTTCCGGGAAATCGACGCTCGTCTCGGAAATTTTGAAGCTGGTGCCTAATTTGAAGTTTTCGATTTCATACACAACACGCGACCCTCGCGGCAGTGAAACCAATGGTCGTGAATACTTCTTCGTACCAGTTTCCGAATTCGAGCAGATGATCCGCGACGACGAGTTTCTGGAATACGCAAAAGTCTTCGGCAACTACTATGGGACCGCGCGACGGTTTTTGCGGGAAGCAGAAGAGGAGGGCAAAGATCTTCTGCTCGACATCGACGTACAGGGCGCCGAACAGATTAAGAAGAAATTACCGGAAGCGGTCAGCATTTTCATCATGCCCCCCGATCGCGAAAAACTAGAGCGCCGTTTGCGCAATCGCGGCCTGGATTCTGAAGAAGTCATCTGTCGCCGATTGGTCACGGCCAGTCGTGAGATTGAGAATTACGCCAAGTACGACTATATTTTGGTTAACGACCTTCTCGATCAGTCTACCGAAGACTTGAAGGCGGTCGTGCTTGCCGAGCGGCTTGGGCCTTCTGAGAAGAAGATGCCGACGGAAGCGGAGAAACAATTGCTTGGGACGGCCGAACGATTCCGACTGGAAAAGGCTCGAGAGCGAGTTCAGCCGATTGTGGCGTCATTCATGACGCCGGCACAGCCGGGATGTTCGGAAACAAGTATCGGGGGAAAACAAACATGAAGTTGATCGAAGGGTTCGACAGCAACTACCGCTACATCCTTGTAGCAGCGCGGCGTGCGCGGCAACTGCAATCCGGCGCTCCTCCAGTTGTAGAGACGGCATCGCGCAAGCCCTGCCGCATCGCGCAGGATGAAATCAAAGCTGGCAAGGTGAAATGGCTGATTCCGGAAACTCCCCGAGCCGCCGTTGAGTTGGCCAGTGAACTTCTAGAAACAAAAGGCACCACGCCAGACGCCTAAAGAATCGAATGTAGAAGGCCCGGTTTTCGACGTCACCGAGGTAGGGTGAACTGGCGCGGTGCTTGCCGCGACTCAACCGGTGAGTCCAAGCCGTGCGTCCTTACGATTTCACTATGAAAGTAGCTCTCGGCGTCAGCGGCGGGATCGCAGCGTACAAAGCAGCAGAGATCGTCCGCCTCTTGCAGGATCGCGGTATCCGGGTTCAGGTGATCATGACCCGCGCAGCGCAGGAATTTGTCCGTCCGCTAACTTTCGCAGCGCTATCTGGCGAGAAAGTCATCACTGATCTGTTCGGTACAGAAGCCGAGCAGCCGAATATTGACTCGGCGGTGGAACACATCGCGGTCGCGCAATCGATCGATGCGCTCGTCGTTGTTCCCGCCACGGCCGATGTCCTCGCAAAATTTGCGCAAGGTGTGGCCAACGACTTTCTGACTACGCTCTACCTCGCCACAACGGCTCCCGTGGTCATGGCTCCGGCCATGAACGTGAACATGTGGAACCACGAGGCGACCCAATCGAACCTCCACACGCTGCGTGATCGCGGCGTACGCATCGTCGAACCTGGCGACGGATATCTTGCCTGCGGTATGACCGGCCCGGGCCGCCTCGCCGAAAACGAAGCTATCGTTGCCGCGGTGTTGGCAGCACTGGGCGCATCCCAGGACCTTGCGGGTGAAACCATCTTGATCACCGCTGGGCCCACGCGCGAAAAGATCGATCCTGTCCGGTATCTGACCAATCGTTCCAGCGGGCGCATGGGATATGCCCTGGCGGAAGCCGCTTTAAGGCGGGGAGCGAAAGTTCTACTCATTACAGGCCCGACCTCGATCACTCCGCCTTCGCAAGCGGAGGTGACTCGCGTCGAATCGGCCGAACAGATGCGCGAGGCCGTCCTCAAACTTTTGCCCGAGAGCACGATCGTCATCAAGACCGCGGCTGTGGCAGACTACAAGCCTAAACTGCAAGCCCCGCAGAAGATTAAGCGCAAGGGCGCACTCAGTCTCGATCTCGAGCCGACGATTGATATCCTCGCCGAACTCTCGCGCAAGAAAACATCTCAGATGATCGTCGGGTTCGCGGCGGAAACCGAAAATGTCCTGGAGAATGCTCGCAAGAAGCTCGCGTCAAAGGCGCTTGATGCGATTGTCGTGAATGATGTATCCCACGAAGGGGTAGGTTTCGATTCCGATCGCAACGCGGTCACGATCATTACGCACGACGAGGTGGTCGAAGTACCCGAGACTAGCAAGCTGGACGTAGCCCAGCGCGTACTCGACCAGGTCGTAAAGCTGCGCAAACGCAGCAGCGTCGCATCCAGGTAGGAATGTTTTTTTGAGAACTCTTTTACTGTCCGCGCTCTCCGCAACGCTAACCTGTCCAGTTATGTGCCAACAAGGTCCCGTCCCAGTCGAGCAAGAGCCGCGTCATCACCTGGTGTTTAAAAACGATGCAGTCATGGTCATGCATGTCACCGTGCAGCCCGGCGACAGCACGCTCTATCACACTCACTCGCACGACCGCATCGCCATCGGGCTTTCTGATAGCACAATCGCTCAACAGGAATGGGACAAGCCGGAAGAAACGCCCACCCGATCAACTCCAGGCCGGGTCTCCGCCCGGCAAGAAGACAAGCCTTACACTCATCGAGTACACAACGTAGGCACGACGCCATTTGTGGTTCTCGACGTCGAAATTCTGACGCGTCCGGCAAACCCGACGAGCAACGCCGCCGGACCAATCGCAGCGGAGAATCCTAGCGCGCGGATTTACAAACACGTTCTTGCGGCTGGGGCATCGTCTGCAATGCACACCCACGAGCGCCCTTATTTGATCGTCGCCGCCACTGCAATGCAGTTGAAGATAACCGCTGCCGACGGCAAATCATCTGGCCACGAAATCAAAGCCGGCGAGTTTCATTGGGTAGACGGCAGAGTCACGCACAGCCTGACCAATGAAGGCCCTGCCGAAGGCCAAATCATCGAAGTCGAACTAAAGTAGAGTTTCTTAGCGAGGCGTGGCGCTTTACGGTTAAGACTCTTCCCGCGATCGTTTGCATCGTTTCTGTCGATGCCGCTGCCGGTCGACGTGACAAGCAGCGCTCTTAATTTGCTATTCTTATCCGCGATGCCGCAAACGCTGGACCCGGATCTACGACGCGCTCTCGCCGACCGTGTGCGCTACTACAACGAACTGGGCATCTACGATTTCTATCGCCGTGATGTTTCCGTCGAGGCACCGTCGGCCGACGACGCTACTTCAGCTTTACTCACTTTCGATTCCAAGGACGACATGACCCCACGCCGTGCCGCCGCACCCGCTGCGACTGACGAAAACATTTTTCAGGTCATTGCTGCCAGGCCCGAGCACTCCGAAAGTGACCCGGCAAAGGCTCTCAGGATCATCCGCGAAGACCTTGGCGATTGCACCCGTTGCGTCCTTCACACGCAAGGACGCAAGCAGATTGTCTTTGGTGTGGGCAATCCAAAGACGGACCTGATGTTTATCGGCGAGGCCCCTGGTGCGGACGAAGACCAGCAAGGCGAACCTTTCGTCGGGCGCGCGGGACAACTCCTGACCAACATGATCAAAGCGATGGGGGTGAGCCGCGAACAGGTGTACATCGCGAACATCATTAAGTGCCGTCCACCCGGGAATCGGACGCCCGAGCGCGAAGAATGCGAGACCTGCTCCCCATTCCTGATGCGCCAGATCGCTGCGATCAAACCCAAGGTTATCGTCGCTCTCGGCGCAGTGGCCGCGAAGACTCTCCTCGCCATGAACTCCTCAATGGCGCAGTTACGTGGGCGCTGGTATGACTTTCGCCCTGCTGGGGTGAAGAGCAACGATCCGAACTGGACCGGCGCTAAGCTGGCCGTCACCTATCACCCGGCATTCCTGCTCCGCGATCCTCGCCAGAAGGGCGAGGCTTGGAAGGATCTTCAGATGGTGATGAAGGAACTGGGTTTGACGGCTCCGGCGAAGAACTCTTAGTAAGTGTGGGGTCTTCGACCGCAAAGCTTTGACCACGGGGGACACGGGGTTGCACGGGGGAGTTTCGAGTGGGCGGGATGGACTGGGAGAGGGCAGTTTCACAGCGTAAATCGGCCAGTCAAAAACTGCTTTTCACTGCATGCTAGGATTCGATCAGTTCGCCCATGCCACGCTTCTGCGACGTCGCCCTTGCCGTGCCTCTCGACATGGCCTTTACCTACTCGATCTCAGACGGGACAACTCCCGTTCTCGGCGGACGCGTGCTTGTTCCCTTCCGCCAGCAGCGGATGTCTGGCGTCGTCGTCGACCTGCATGACCGACCGCCGAGCGTAACCACCAAAAACATTCTCCAGGTCCTCGACACGGCACCAGTGCTCGATGAGCAACTGCTGCGCCTTGGCCGCTGGATCGCCGACTACTATCTCGCTCCGATCGGCGAGGTTTTCCGCACAATGCTTCCGCTCAGCGCGGAATTCAAGAAGTCCATTGCCTATCGGATCACCGAACAAGGACACATGGCGCTGCACCTCGCGGGGATGTCCGGATCCCCCGCCCGCTCGCAACGCACACCTGAAGATCAGTTCACGGAGTTTCGCGTCCTGGATTTTCTTGCGGAACGTGACTGGATTGCCGAACAGTCCCTGCGGTCCTCCACGCGAGCGAGCCGCAAACTTCTGAGTGGCATGATCCGCAAGAAATGGATCGCTCGCGAAGATGTCTCCGGAGCGCGTGACGCTTCCCGGCTCATAAAAGTGGTGGTACTTCTGGGGGTGGATGGCTCGGCATCAGACTCACAGCCCGACTCCAGCAGCGCCGCATTCCGGAGGCTAAACGAAAACCAGCGCACGCTCATCGACACACTGGCCGCCGCCGGAGGCCGGGTCCGTGTCGAAACCCTACAGGCTCTCGACATTCCGCGCACAACTCTCAACACGTTGGTGAAGCGAGGCCTCGTCGAAGTTCAGGAAGAGCCTGCGGAATTCCACATCTCGCGCCTAAAAGCGCGCTCCACACCCTTTCAATTTGAACTCAATGCGCCCCAGAAGAATGCGCTGAATCAAATTACGCAGAGCGTCACCGAGAACAAATTCAGCGGAATGCTCTTGCATGGAGTCACCGGATCCGGCAAAACCGCCGTCTACCTCGCTGCCATGCGCAAAGTGCTCGATCAAGGGCGGTCGTCAATCCTGCTCGTGCCCGAAATCGGCCTCACACCTGCTGTCGCAGCCGATTTGCACCAGGTGTTTGCGGACGAAGTTGCCATTCTGCATTCCGCGCTCACCAACCAGGAGAGGGCCGAACAATGGCATCGCATCAAGCGCGGCGAAGCGAGAGTCGTCGTTGGCACGCGCTCCGCCGTGTTCGCGCCTGTGTCCGATCTCGCGCTCTTAATCGTTGACGAGGAACAAGACTCCTCCTACAAACAGGAAGAGACGCCGCGCTACCACGCGCGTGACGTGGCCGTTATGCGCGCCAAGATGGCTGGCGCCGCGGTTGTTCTCGGTTCCGCGACGCCCTCCTTAGAGTCCTACTACAACGCCAAGAAACATAAATATGCGCTTATCGAGTTACCCGATCGCGTCGAGAAACGGCCGCTCCCGGAAGTCGAGATCATCGACATGCGCCAGGAGTTTCAGGCAACCGGGCAGGAGCAAGTGATCTCGCGGAAACTCGCCGAGGAAATCGGTAAACGTCTCGAAAAACGCGAGCAGGTGATGATTCTCCTCAACCGCCGAGGGTACTCGCCGGTCGTTCTGTGCCGGACCTGCGGCAAGAAACTTGAATGCAAAAACTGCGCTATCGCGATGACGCACCACAAGCGCGATCGCAGGATGGAATGCCACTACTGCGGACACGCAGCGCCTGTGCCCAAACACTGCGCACATTGCGGCAGCGAGTACGTCTATTTCCTTGGCACCGGCTCTGAAAAATTGGAAGAGTTGTTGCATGGAATGTTCCCGCAAGCGCGGATTGCGCGGATCGATCGCGACGCCGTCCGGGGACGCGACGACTTCGAGCGCATGCTTGCCGGGATGAACGCGGGAGAAATCGATCTTCTCGTCGGCACCCAGATGATCGCGAAAGGCCACGATATTCACGGCGTTACGCTGGTTGGAGTCGTGGGGGCGGACAGCGCGCTTGGACTGCCTGACTTTCGAGCGGCGGAGCGGACGTTTCAGTTGCTAACCCAAGTTGCCGGACGCGCCGGGCGCGGCGAAACTCCCGGCAAGGTGGTATTGCAAACTTATTTTCAGGATCACTATGCCGTGCAGTACGCCGCCCAACACGACTTTGTCGGCTTCTACGAAAAAGAACTTCGCTTCCGCAGCTGGATGCACTATCCGCCCTACAGCGCGCTCGCCAACGTCTTGATTCGCAGCGAGAGAATGAATGACGCGCTCGAATGGTCCGGCACGCTCGGCCGATGGTTCGAAAAGACGCGCCACGAAGGAATACGCGTCTTAGGCCCGGCCGCCGCGCCGATTGTGCGTTTGAAGAATGATTACCGGTACCACTTTGTTCTGAAAGCCGCAAGCCGAGAAAAACTTAACAACCTGCTGCGCGAAATGCTGGCAGAAGCGGCGAGACAAAAAATTCCGCGCACCCAAGTAATCGTTGATGTCGACGCCTTGTGGCTGATGTAAAAGCTTAGCCGTTGGCGATCTCTGCGAGCCTGCCTACCTGAGCGAAGAGAGGCGGACAGAATCGAAGGACCTTGCGTCTCGCAGAAAGCAGAACAACCCGCAGGTTTCACTGATGCCGAAACTGCCATATTGCAGTCCGCAGTGAGCCATTCACAAACGGAGCCGGCGTAATCGTCAGGACCAGCATCACTAGCGCGAATGCAGCGACCCACAGCCTCCAACCGTTCACCCGTGGATGTTCGCCTACCTGGGGGTGTCGAAAACTGCTGATTGCCAGCAGGATCGCCCACACCAGCCAGCCCAACCAGAGGTAGTAAGCTGCTGGAATCATCGCCACAATCGTAAGTGCTGAAATAATTCGGTGCACCCGAGGAGCAATTGAAAAAATAATGTGCCCGCCATCCAGTTGACCACCGGGCAGGAGATTGAGCGCGGTCGCAAACATCCCAACCCAAGCGGCAATTGCTACAGGATGAAGCGAAACGGCATTCAGCGGCAACGAGGCGGTACTGTGAACTGGTGCGACCAGCGCAATCATGCGATGCACCAGGTGGAAAATCAGCGGATACCCGACTTCAATCCGCTCACCCGCGAAGGCAGCGAGTCGGGCTGCATGCGACATTCCCAGGGCAAAAGGCAGCACGGCCACGGCGAGCACAAATCCGGCAATCGGTCCAGCCACCCCTATATCAAACAGCGCCACGCGTGAGCGGATCGGCGACCGGATGCGGATAAACGCCCCCATGGTCCCAATCAGCGTGGGGATTGGGATAAAAAACGGCAGCGTTGCGCTCACCCGGTAGTACTTGCACATCAAGTAGTGCCCCATCTCATGTGCCAGCAGAATGGTCATGAGGGTGGCAGAAAACGGAATGCCTAATAGCAAGCGGGTTGGGCGCGCAAAAATCCATACCACCGGAAACCATGGCAGCGACACGTCGTTGAATGAGAAGACACTCTGGCCGTGCTCGAAGTTGTACTGCATGCGCGCGCCCATCACGAGCGTGGTGAAAACCGTCAGGACAAACAACAATGTGTGCAACCAGTACCGTTGTGTTGGACGATGCACAACCCAGACGGGCACGGGGCCTCGCTCAAACGCAGAAAGAGGTAACGCGGGCTCAGGATTGGAGAACGGAGGAACGGAAGAACTGGAGTCTGACATCTAAATGAGGACAACTGTGGAACGGCACGGCTTCAGCCATGCCTCTCGGATTCAAAACAAGGCTTCAGCCATGGAGATCGAACTGCCGTCGCAAACCCTTAGTCGATTGACTGCAATTCTTTCCCCGGCTTGAACCGCACAGCTTTGCCTGGAGGGATGGAAACTTCGGCGCCCGTCCGCGGATTCCGACCGATGCCGGTCTTGCGCGGCCGCACATTGAACACCCCGAACCCACGTAGCTCGATACGATCGCCCTTCGACAGCGAACGCTTCATACTCTCGAAGACGGTCTCGACGGCGAGTTCCGCCTTGGTCTTCGTGATACCGGTTTTATTGACGACTTCGTTAATAATATCGAGCTTAATCACGGGCGGATCTCCTCCCCAGAATGAGGCACCAAGTCCTTGATGCTATGAGACATAACGGAGATTGTCAACGGCAGCAAGTATCCCGTAAGATGACCCTACCCTGTTTTTCCAGCCCAGTACGTCGCGGAGTGGACTCGACCTCCACCCTGCTTAAAATCCCAGAGCTCACGCTCGCGTCATCTCGGTGATGATCCAGCGGTGATGATCGCAAGTGATGAAGGAGAACCATGCTGAAGAGTGACCGTTGGATCCGCCGGATGGCCCAGGAACACGACATGATCAACCCCTACTCCGAAAAGCAGGTGAGCCAGGGCGTGATCTCCTACGGCGTTTCCTCCTACGGGTACGATCTGCGCGTAGCCGACGAATTCAAGATCTTTACCAACGTAAATTGCACAGTCGTCGACCCTAAGAATTTCGATGAGCGTTCATTCGTAACCGTGCGCTCTGACGTTGCCATCGTGCCGCCGAACTCGTTCGCGCTGGCGAGGTCGGTCGAATACTTCAAGATTCCACGCGATGTGTTGACGATCTGCGTCGGCAAGTCGACGTATGCCCGGTGCGGAATTATCGTCAACGTCACGCCGTTCGAGCCCGAATGGGAAGGCTTCGTCACCCTGGAGATTTCAAACACGACCCCGTTGCCGGCAAGAATCTACGCCAACGAAGGACTGTGCCAGATTCTCTTCTTCCAATCCGACGAGGTTTGCGAAACCAGCTACAAAGATAGAAAAGGAAAATACCAGGCACAAAAAGGCATCGTGCTGCCAAAGCTGTAGCTCTCCAGCGTCATCACACTTATGCAGGCGGTTACTAGCGTTGAGATGGAAGAGGTCCTGGCCCAATACCCGGGCCTCTTCTGTGTTGGGCGCGAGTTGCGCTTCGACCATCCCGAGGCAAAGTTTGTAACTTTGAAACTGAACTGCCTCGAACCGCACCAACTGGTGGAACTCGCCCGCCTTGCTGCCCACTTGTTCTACCAGGAACAACACTTCGCCGGCGCCGCGTTATGGATTACGCAGTCTGGGGTTTGGACGGAACCGGTCGAGTCGGTTGCGCGCAACACAATCGAACGCATTCGTCAGGGCTATGGCGAAAATCGTTCCCTGGAGGTGGCTCCAGGACATTTCTTTCGCTCGGACGAATTCGTGGACTCGGTATCGCTTTTGCTGCAACCGATGTTAGTTGGGTGGGATGCCTTCTACGTGCCGCGATGGACATCGGGAGCGCTAGATTACTTTCTCTTCGTGAGCCACGACTCTTTACTGGAAATCCACACACGTACGGCGGAAGCAAGCGCGAAGGCTACGCAACTACTTGCGTCTCTCAAGTGGATTCAGGATTCTGTTGGAAACTCGATCGCTAGCTCTTCTCGCCCTCTTTGAACATGTACTTAACCGCGGGTTTGTAGACCAACACGTTCGACTGTCCGTTGGGACGGATCAGTTTCAGGCAGTTGCGGTCATACCACTCGATGGTGCCGTGCAACTCTTCGCCATCGCGCAGCACGACGACCATGGGGGTCTTCGACTGCATCTGCTTTTGATAATAAAAATTTTCGGCGTTGGTTTGTTCTGCGGGAGGAATTTTCTTGCCGCCTGAGGGCCGTTCGGGCCGATCGCGGCGTTCTGCTGGAGACGCCATGTGATTTCCGTGATTGTGATTGTGATCGTTGCGAGTGAGGGATGGGCGAATCAGCTTGCGGTTCGCAAAACTTTCCTGTTCAAGAGTACGTTCAGTTGGCATGGAATCGAGGGCGTCCTTCATGATTGCACCGCCTGCACGCGCGCTGTGTAACCCACAATTACCGTGTCTCTGCGATTGTGGACCAGAGGTGTGGACTTTTCATTAACGTAACACACGCGTAAGTTCATGACAATCCTATGTCTCTCGCTCTAATAACTGTGGTGACAAGGATCACAGACACGTCTGGCAGAACGCGCATTTCTGTTGAGCTGAACGTGCGAAAGTCCGGGAAGACGTCCCGGGCTGAGGAAAAGTAAACCCTCCCGCCTGACTGCATAAGGCGGGCCGTCAGTTTTCTGTGCTGATATTTACGGCCAGCGCTTCGCGGTATCTTCCCAGCCGGCAGCCCGTGCCTGCGGAGCCGCTGCCTGAACCGCGGGCTGCGGAATCCGGATGGGCTGTTGAGAAGGCGGCGCGGTCGTCAGCGTGGGTTTTGGCGCATCAGCCGACATTTCCTTGTCTTCCGAAAGCAGCGGGGCGGCAACGCGAAGAGCTTCGACTTCTTTTTCCAACCGGGCCAGTTCGAGCTCTTTCTGCCGCAGAACCTCGTACACATTCTTCATAGTGTTCAAACCTGCTCGCCGAGTCAAATCAAGCGGATACCCGCACTTTAGGGAGCGCGTTCCCGTTTGTCAAGAAGGAACCCGTGGTCAGAAATGTACCCGTTAACGGAACAGGAAAAGCACGGTCACCAACACCACCACGACGACCGCGACCACCATGAGAATCTTATTACGCGCAAACCACGACTCGGGCGCGTCGCCAGCGGCACCCATCGTGAACAGAGGCGTCGACGAGTCGTCTTCGTCGGAAACGACCTGTGCGGTGGTAAGCGTCGACGCGGGCTTTTCCTTTTTCTCGCAATCGAGACACAAGGTTCGTCCTTCAGAAACCGGAAATCCGCAGGCCGAACATTTTCGGATCTGAGATGCAACCGCAATTTTTGGAGCGTCGGCAGCAGAAGTCGATTGTGTTGCCGCTTCATCTATTTCAGCGAGCGACGGCTCAATCGTCGCCGGTTTTTGTTCTTCAACCTTTGCCTCGACAGGCTTTATCTCGTTAGGCTTGGGTTCAACTAATTTCGATTCAACGACGTTCGGTTGCGGAGCTTGCTTCTCTGACGGCTTGTCGCTGGAAATTTCGTTTTTCGCGGCAACAGTCGTTGGCGCAGGAGACTCGTTAATGTCAAACTCCAACGGGTCAATCTCAACGAGCGCAGCGTCAACGGGCTGAGAGTCTGGAAGACTGACATTGTCTGGGGAGACCACTGCGGACGAGGTAATTTCCGCGGGCTTTTCAAGTGCGCTCGCGAGTACCGTAGATTTCGCTGGTTCTGCGGCCGCGCGGGCTGCTGATGCATGGTCCAGCGCGGTCTGCACCATCTCGCCCAAGCGTTCGAGAGCACCGATGTCGCGTTCTTCAAACGCATTCGGGCGATTGGACAACAATTCGAAAACGCCGTTCACTTCGTTGTCGCGAAGCAATGGCATGACCACGACCGACGAGATACCCAACGCTTCGCAGCTCTCGCGGTTTACCCGCGTATCAGTTTGTGCGTCATTGCACCGCAGAATCTGCTTGGTGCGAATGCTTTCGCCGGAAAGGCCGGACTCCATCTGGAGGTGCGCCCCGATCTCGGGCGCCACAGACCCCGCGCTTGCGCGACAGACAATCTCTTCACCGCTGCGTAACGCGATGGCCGCTCCCGTCGCGCCAGTGATGTACTGCGCCCGCTCCGCTAACAGTTGCAACGTGGCCTCAAGGTCGCGCTGCGCCATGTTATTAAGCGATCGCCCTCCATCCTCGCCGGGGAAATGCACTTTCTGCGAAAGCGGTTCGGCAGGATTCGCGATTGGGTCGGGCTCAGCAAAATCCGGGGCAAGCTTCGGCGCGGTCGCGCCCGTGATGGGATTGGGCTGCATTTGGGTGTTATCGGAAGTGTCACTCCGACGTAGTCGGAAGTCAAGAAGTGAAGAGTGGTAAAGGGGGGTACGTTCTTGCACCGATGGTCATGGTTCTTGATCGAAAATGGACATCAGCGTATCCACGCCACCCAGAGGCCGCCGACCAGCAGTGTCGCAAACGTAATCGGCACACCCACTTTCAGGTAATCAGCAAAGCTGATGGACGCATCGGGCTTAGCGCTTTCGACGACAATAATATTAGCGACTGACCCTGTGATCGTCAGGTTTCCTGAAAGCGTCGATGCCATCGCCAGCATCAGCCATGCCGTATGAGGATCGACAAAGTCAGGTACCAGCGATTTCAGCAGCATCACTGCGGGAACATTGCTCACGATATTTCCCACCACCGATACGACCACCGCAAATACTCCCATGTGCTGCAAATTCCAGTGGCGGGCAAGATCCAGCAACTTGTTCACGATTCCCGCATTCTCAGCCCCACCGACGATGATGAACAACCCCACGAAAAAAACGAGGAGCCCCCAGTCCACTTCGCGATAGAGCTTCTTTGGCTCGAGTGTTCTCGTGATGAGAAGGGCCGCCGCACCGAGCGCGGCCATCATGGCCGGAGGCACGCCGACGAAAAATCCGATCATGACCGCGGTCACAACAATCGCAGGCTTGGTAAGCCGCGACAGGTCAAGAGCAGGTAAAGGAATTTCTTGTGTGGCCGGAACCACGCTGGCTTTCGTTCGAAAATGCATCCAGTGGAGGATCGCCCAATCAATGAATAGCCCGACAATCGCAACCGGCCCGAGATGCCAAAGAAAGGTGCGGTAAGGAATGTGTGAGTACGAACCGACCAGCATGTTCTGTGGATTTCCCGTGATGGTTGCCACGCTTCCAATATTCGATGCGGTTGCAACTGCGAGCAAATAGGGGACGGGTTCAAGGCGCAGGCGCCGGGTGATGGTCAAGACAAACGGAACCATCACGAGGCAAACAATATCGTTTACGAAGAACGCGGAGAGAATGCCACACGTAAAGATGACGGCCGGTAAAAGCCACTTGGGATCCAGACGGCGAAGAATGAATTCTGCGTTCCATTCAAAAAATCCGACAAGGTGAAGATTGCCCACGATGAGCATCATCGAGAACAGGAGCACGACCGTGCTGAAATCGATGGATTTCAGAATGTCCCGGCCAGGGACAATGCGGAAGGCAACCATCGCCACCGCGCCAATGATGGCAGCCCCGGTACGATCAACCTTCAACCCCGGAAACTTTCCGATCGCGAAAACGAGGTAGCTGGCGAAGAAGATGATGTAAGCGGCAAGAACGCGGCCGTCTGAGAGCGTGGATGGATTGAAATGGATCACGAACGGGTTAGAGTAACAGCTTGCGGCCCTTGGCTTTTAATTGTCCGTTAACTTGAGGGAAACATTTCCCATTGGCAATTGCCAATTGTCAATGGGAAATGCTTTGGCGCATCAAGCGTGTGCCACTGTTCCCTTCACCATCCAGGTTGGCTTCGGTGCATTCTTTGGCAGGATGTCGAGGTACATGACTGCGTAGCGAAAGGCCAAGACAGCGGCCGTCAGCGTCGCAAGCGTGCATGCGAACTCCGGCCATTTCGGAATGTAGTAGACACCTGAGCTCGCCTGAAGTCCGGTGATGGAGACGTTGAGCCGGTTCGTCATGAAGCCGGCAGCGACGATTGAGCAGGTCCAGTACAGATATTGCGGGTTGTTTCGAACTTTCTCGCGCGTGAGCAGGAACAGAGGGGCCGCAACCAGGAGGGCGATCTCTAGCCAAAAGGACAGAGTTTCTTCGCGCCACATCCACAGATACGCCAGCGCGCCATTCTTCGAAAGGTCGACGAACCGGAACACGCCATAGAGAGCGAGCATGGGAGCGATCACGCGGCTGAGCTCCGAAAGAATCGCGGTGTCGAGCTTCACGTTCAGAGAGCGAATGCAGAGGTAAAGCGCCATAATCGTAACCGCGAGCCCGGCGGGGATGGCAGAGAGATAAAACAGGGTGGTGAGGTACGGGCTGTACCACAGTGGATAAAGTTTCCCTTTCGCCATCAAGTACAGCGCGCCCAGAAACGACTGGTGTAACGAGGAAAGAACCACGCCGATCATGACGAGGCCAACTAGAACCTCGTGATGCCACTTCAGGTACCAGGTGCGCAAGTGGACGAACGGAATCTTTTCAACGAGGGCCGGCGAGAACTCCAGCGCGAGCACTGTGGAGTAGAGCATGACACACCAGGAGACTTCGAAGAGTACCGAGTGACGATTCCACATCACGATCGGATGCCAGATGCGCCACGGCAGACCGAGTTCATACATCATGCCTGCAATCACACTTGAGTATCCAAGGAAGCTCACGAGCACAGCTGCGCGCAACACCGGACGATAGCGTTCGAATCCGAGCAGGTAGACAGCGGCCGCGATTGCAAAGCCGCCTGCCGAGAGGCCAACGCCGCAGAGTGTACCCAAACCGACCCAGAGTCCCCACGGTTGCGGGTCCGTGAGATTGGTTGCTTTCTGGAACCCGAGGAAGAAACGTGCGTAGGTCGCATAAAGTCCCACGGCGAAGATCGCTGCGACAATCGCACGCCATAAAGTGAGTCTCGGCAGAGTGGGAGTCATGATTGTCTCCTTTCTGTTTCGTTGGTCCGCACTGCGTTAGTTTCTGTGGCGGTAACTTCGGCACGGCGTTGCGTAATCCAGTACAAGCCCGAGAGGAGCGCCCCGCCGACGAGAACGACTGTGGGAACGTCACCCAAGGCATTCGCGGTGAGGGTTGGCAACGGCTGCGTCGGAGCCGCCACAAACCCCAACTTCTCGAAAGGGACATCGGAAATGAAAAAAACGGATGTGCCCCCGGCCTCCTCGCTGCCATAGATGTGTTTGACGTAGCCGCCGGCAAGAATGCGGCGCTCAGCTTCTTCGAGCATTTCGGCGCGGTCTCCGACAATCGACGCGCCCGTGGGACAAGCTTCGACGCATGCTGGTGGAGCACCTTTTGCCTGACGCGCCGCGCACATATCACACTTTTTGACGTAAGGAACGAGCTTCGACCATTCATAGCGCGGAACACTGAACGGGCAAGCCACCAGGCAGTAGCGGCATCCGATGCACTTTGTGCCGTCGTAGGTTACTGGTCCCGCTGATGTTTTCTTCAGCGCCCCCACCAAGCAGGCAGACGCACACGCTGGGTCCTGACAGTGCATGCACATCTTGCGGACATACTTGTCGCCGCGTTCTTCAATCACCGTCAGCGCTGTCGGAGAAAGATGCGCTTCCGTTTCTTTTGGAAATCCGTGTGCTTCTTTGCACGCTTGCTCGCAACTCCGGCACCCGATGCATTTCGTGATGTCTACCAGGATCGCTCTGCCGGTTTCCATGGTCGTTCTCCTTTCAAGTGTGATTACTAGCGATCGCTACGCATGCGGCGATTACGCAAGAAAAAATTCCTTCAGCAACTTCTGTCGCAATTCAGGTGAGACGCGGGTTAGCAAGCCGGGCATCGGCAATCCACCGTCGGCTGCCATAGTTGGGGCAAGTTGCGCCACCATGCCATTCAGGCGCGTGACATTGTTCTGCAACCACGGCGCTACCATTCCGCCCTGCACGAGATTTTTCTGGTTGATGGCGATGTCGGGAGACTTCACAGTAGCAATCCAGCCCTTCTGATACGGATCGCGGCTGGCGAGCGTAGGTTCGTCGAGGATGTCGCGATTGATTTCGGTGATCACACCTTCCACCGGCGAAACAAGTTCGTACGATTCGCCGCCAGAATGAATCGTCACCAACTTCTGGCCTTGTCGCACCCAGCGGTTCTCGGCAAGAACATCGATGCCATCGATCTTGCCAATGAGGTTGGCGGCGAAACTATCGAGTCCAACCCGCGCATTGTCGTTGGCTTCCTTCATCACCCAAGTGTGTCCGGGATGAAAGCAGTAGCCTCGCGGAATCTGGAATCCGAGTTCGCGCTCTACGTGCGGGACTTGAGGCGAAGTCGAGGGCTGTGGCCGAACGGTGACGTTGTTGCGCGTGCGAAAGTAGCTGAACGACATGATCAGAAGGAACATCAGGAGGACAAATAGGATCGACATGAAACCTCCTCTGGCCCCTGAGTCGCTGGTTACGCCCAGGGAGACCGGCGGCCTCGTTCGCGCGCCACTCTCACTTGTGCACGCGCATGGCAAATGCTCAGAGGAACGAATTTGCTGAGATGGAAGGAGTTAGGAGCGAGCTGGCGGATGGGTCACCCGCTGCGTTTTGCTTTTGCTACTGCGTTTTGCAGGGGTTGAGGGAGAGTATGGTTACTGAAGATGGATTGGCTCCGAGCTAGTAGCTGGACTAGCCTAGCTCTTTCGTGAGCTCAACCGCGTGATGACAACACCTAAAGATGAACACTTCATCGCAGGCTGACAAGGCTGCTGTCGATATCTGGGCCTCCAGAGCAGCAGCAAAAGTAAACCAATCGTGTAAAAGGATGACGCCTGTGAAAGTGGACTGCCAAGAACCATCTGCAAGACTACTCCATAAAAGGCAATTGCTTCCGCCGCTGCCATACTGACGATCTGCGCTGCTTGCCACTGTTTAAGAGCTTTCGAGTTAGAGGCGTCCCCTCGCAATGCCGCCTCCGAGCTACGCATCAGCTTCCGGCGATAGAAAAATCCTACAAACGCTGAATAAACCGCCAAGCCCGTGATCACCCAATGCCACAAGGTCCAATCGCTGCTGTTAGAAGGACAGGAACTCTGCGCGACCCATGCGCAGAGCGGGATCGACACTATGAACACTAAGTGAATCAGACGTAACTTTCGCAGCATTGATTTTGGGTCCCGAAAGGAAACAAAAACCATCTCGGAACTAGCTTAGTGCCCTCGCTCTGCAACGTCCACGTTACTTCTGTCCACAGACTCAAGCAACGCATGTGGCAATTCAACCTGTCTGCAGTGGAAAGGTTCGGCGCGATCCGCCAACGGAGACCTTTTACCGCAAAGTTCGCTAGGAGCGCTAAGAAGAACAACTACGTCAGGCGGTTTTTGTGTGACGGCGGAGGACAGCGTAGGTTACGTCTTCGATGTGAGTGAAGACGTTGTCGGCACGATTTTGGCGACGACGATCAATCTGGGCGCTCATCTGTGCGTTCATCATTTGCGTGCTGAGCGACGGACGCTTCGAACGTGTGATGTATTCAAGGTATTGCGGGGTGGCCATGGTCCCGGGTTCTCCGAAAACGGGATTGCAAAGAGCGTCATTATGCGTACCGGAAGGCATTCGTGGAATTGCCAGAGTTGGTTCCCCAGTAACGCTGCCCAATCATACGCGAATTTAGCGATCGCGTTCCTCCAAATAGCGGTCTAAGGCGTCTTGCCAGTCGGGCATCTTAATGCCGAGTTTCTCACGACTTACGGGCGATAAGACGGAATAGGAAGGACGCTTTGCAGGCCGTGGGAATTCGGAGCTCGAGACCGGACGGATTTGGGCGGGAAGTCCGGCGCTACCCACGATTTCCTGCGCGAAGTCGTACCAGGAGCAATGTCCACTATTTGTGACGTGGACGATACCACTCGCGTTCTTGGTGCACAGGTCAAGAATAGCGCGAGCAAGATCAACGGTATAGGTTGGCGAACCTTGCTGGTCATTCACGACAGAGATCTCAGGTTTCGTGGCTGCGAGTTTGAGAATTGTTTCGGGAAAACATTTTCCGCCCGTTCCGTAAACCCATGAGGTTCGAACGATGCAGCATTCAGGAATGATTTCAATCAGGCGTACTTCGGCTTCAGCTTTCGTCTTCCCATAGATAGTTTGCGGAGCGCGCTTGTCAGAGGTCTCATATGGAGTGGTTTTGGATCCGTCGAACACGTAGTCGGTACTCAAGAACAGAAGTCGCGCATGAATTTTTTTCGCGGCGCGAGCGATGTTGATGGCGCCATCGCGATTCACGGCGAAGGCAAGGTCGCGGTTGGACTCGCATTCATCGACGTCGGTGTATGCGGCGGCGAGGATGATCCAATCGGGCCGCGTGCCGGCAAGGGCTTGCGCGATGGCTTGGGGTTTGCGGATGTCGGCATCTTTAGAACTGAGCCCGGCGATGGAGTCGGATGGAGATTCGCGCATAAGCGCGTTGCCGACCAGGCCGGTGGCGCCGAAGAGAGTGATTCGCATGATGTGTGGTTGGATTTTACATGCGTCGGCGAGATCTTAACCGCAAAGCGCGCGAAGGATCGCGACGACCGCAGAGAAAACGGTTCCATGCAAGCGCGGAAACCGTAGCAGTGATGTGTTCTGTCGAACACGGTTGCGATGCCGTGTACTATCGCTGCCAAACGAACGGCCGCAAGGATTGAACCCGGGATGGCCGCTCTAGGCAGCTGTCGGTCTTTTTTCCGACGCGTGCCTCTCCGTAAGTTTCAAGTATGCAGCTTCGATGCGGCACGCGATATCGGACCAAAGATAGTGATCCCGAATTCTCTGTTTTGCAGCTGCAGCGGCTGAACGCCTAGCTGCCGAATCTCCAACCAACATCTGTAGGACGCGTTCCAGGTCTTCGACATCACCGCGGCGGAACGTAAAGCCGGCGCCGTCGACCAATTCGCGATTCTCTGGAATGTCGCTGGTGACGACGCAAACGCCGGCGCCCATGGCGTCGAGGAGAGCGAGCGATAGTCCCTCCATATCTGAAGGCAGCGCGAAGAGCATGGCATTGGTAAGAAGTTCTTCGAGTTCGTCGCCGCCAACCCAGGGAAGAAATCGGATGCGATCGGAGGCGTGCCGACGAAGTCGATCCACGTATGCATCGGTATAGCTCGAACCTCCGGCGAAGACCAATTTGACGGACGTATCGAGGCGTTTGTAGGCGTCGATCAGCATGTGACAGTTTTTTTCGGGCGAGAAGCGGCCGAGGAAAAGAATGTAGTCATCCGGCGCCAGCCCCCAATCCGACAAGTGCGAGGGCGTGCGTCGTTCGCGGAGATGAGTTCCATTCGGAATGCACAGAGATTCTCGACCATAGCGATTGTCGTAATACTTGCGCAGAGTTTGGGAAACGACCATGGTCGCGTCAGGTAAGGTGGCAGAGGCATGTTCACCGGCGCGAAGAACAGCCGACGCCAGTGCGTTCCATTTCTTGCGTTGCCAGTCGAGGCCCTGCACGGTAACGACCGTCTTCTTTCCTGCAAGACGCGGAATGAAAGAGAACAGCGACGGACCGAGGGCGTGGTAGTGAACGATGCGATTCCGCGAGAACAGCACGTGCAAGCTGCTGAGGAACGTGTGCATGGCGGTCTCCAGATGTTTGGTGCGAAGGGTGGGGATGCGGACGACGCTCATTCCCTCGTGCTTTTGTTGAGGCGGCGTGAAGTACGAACGGCAGTAAACGGTGACATCATGTCCGCGACGCGCGAGTTCCCTACCAACTTCTTCGTAGTAGGCCTCGATCCCGCTGTACTTCGAGATGACGCCGCGTCCGCCGATGAAAGCAACTTTCATGCGACGACGAGCAAGATGGGATTTGTGAATCAATGTTTTATAGATACTGGCGAGTTCCTCGAGATGGCGCGATGGGCTGTGACGGTCACGAACGAGTTGCAGACCAGTCTCCCCCATGCGGAGCGCCAGCCCTAAGTCCTCGTGGAGAAAGGCAATCGCGGCGCGAAGAGCCCCTACATCACCGACTGGGTATAAGAGTCCAGTCTTACCTTCCGAGACTAGTTCGCGACGCGACCCGAGATCGGAGGCGACTACCGAGCGGGCGTGTGCGTAGGACTCGACGATACTTTTACCGAAAGTTTCAAACGCGTGCGATGGGAAGACGGTGAAGCGCGAACCGGCGATTGCTTGCGACAGTGCAGCCCCCTGAAGGTGACCGAGGAATTGAACGTTGGTGAGACGCAACTCTCTCGCCATGCCTTCGAGTTGTGCTTTCTGAGGTCCCTCTCCTGCAATATTGACACGAATGTAGGGCAGGGCTTTCACTGCGTGTAAGAGATCTTCAACTCCCTTCTCCGCGGAGAGGCGCCCAAAGTAAAGAATCGAGTTGCCGGGAGGAGGCGGATCGGAAGCGATGACCGTTTGGAAATGGGGCAAGACCTGAATGCGATCTGTTTCAAAACCCGAGGAGACGAGCTTGTTGCGTACGAACTCACTGGGGGCGATGAAGAGATCCACACACCTTTCGTACGTGCGCAACCAGCGGTGGGCATAGGCTTCGGCAGCAAGCGCCAGTGCTTGGCGACGGGACTTCCCATAACATCCTTCTGAAACGACGTGCCAGAATTTTCCGGTCGCGCACCGCTCGCACGGCTCACCGTTCGACACGGCATTGAAACTCGGACAGACAAGCTTGAGGTCATTCACGTGGTAGATGACGGGGATTTTTTGTGTGCGAAGCTCCCAAAGGATCGAAGGGGAAAGATGGTGGTAGATGTTACGGATGTGCGCTACATCCGGCTTGAATTTATTTATCACGCTACGAAGACGCCGCCTTGCATCACGCGAGTAAACGGCGTGGGCGGCAAGACGGAGTTGGCGGATGACGCCTGCGGGTTGTTTGAAGTCGATGTGAGAAACGAAATCGGAGTCGAAAGCTGTCGGGATGCCGCGCTCATCGGCCATGGAAAATAACGCTGTCTCATGGCCCTGAGCGCGCAGCAGGTCCATGAGATCGAAGAGGTAGCTCTCCGTGCCGCTGAAGCGAAAATTATATTTGTTGCAGAACAGGATTTTCATAGACGGTAGTGGAAGGTTTTCGGATGTGAGCAAGAAATCTGTCGGCAAACATCTCAAGATTGGTAGTGCGCTCAAAATGAGCGAGCACGTGAGCACGCGCCTGAACGCGAACCCGCTGAAGTGAGGGAGCCGCAAGCTGCAGCCGCTCTATCTGGGCAACGAACTGATCAAGTGAGCGGGGTTGGTATAAGAAGCCGGTGCGCCCGTTTTCCACGAGCTCAGGAATGCCAGTGATGTCGGGCGCAAGAACTACTTTCCCGCGCATCATAGCTTCCATCAGTACCAGAGGAATGCCTTCGCTACGACTCGTGAGAACGACGATGTCAGCGAGCGCATAGTGCGCGTCGAGCCCCTCATGAGGCACATGGCCAAGCAAAGTAATGCGGCCTTCCAAACCCAGCGTAGCAATTTGATGTTCGAGAGGGTCCCGCTCAGGCCCCTCGCCGGCTATGAGACAAAAAACGTCCGTGCCGCGGTCTCGAAGCTTCGCGCAGGCGTTGATGAGAAATGCGTGGTCTTTGACTGCGTGTAAGCGCCCAATCGCGAGGAGAACGACACAGGTCGGCGGAAGCTCCGCGAAAGACAAAGATGGTTCAGCGATATCAACGCCGAGATGCTGCACGATGATTTTTTCGGGTGGAATTTTTCGAAACTGCAGCATCAGATGAGTTCGGTTGTACTCAGAGATCGTGAAACACAAATCACAGTGCGCCAGCTTCGTATCCAAGAACGATGGGTGAAGAAGAAGATCGGATCCGTGAAGCGTGAGACTGAATCCGGCGTTCAAAATCCGAGCAGCGACTAATGCGATCCACGACCCGAAATACCCGTGGTGGGCGTGGATGTGATTGACGTGAAAGGGACGGAGTATCACCGCATAGTAGGCGCCAAGAACCGTATGGACGATACAACGGGCGCGGCGTGACAACGACTCCTGTCCCTCGAAAAGAATTCGAGCAAAGAGGTCTGCAAGATGCGGGAATCTGCAAATCAAGAGAAATATTGCTTGGACCAGAGCGCGCCAGGAGATTTTCTGCAAATTTATGTCCGGTGAAATGGAATTGCTGGCCGCGAACTTAGGCCAACGCGCCGTGGTAGCGACGACGGTAACGCCGCGACGGCGAAGTTCGCGGATTTCGTCCTGCACGTACGGTTCGACAGGCGATGGGAATTGATTCGCGATGTAGGCAACGACTGGCACGGTTATCCTCGCAGTAAGAGTTCTTTCATTTCAGAACAGACTTGGACTTCTCTTTTTGTTGGCCTGTGGCGCTCAGCCCAGGCAGCACAAGCGACCAGCACCGGTGCGGGAAAGCAGACGGCGAATCTCCAGGCTCCGGTTGCATAAGGAAAGAAAAGCGGAGCACTGAACGCAAGCACCCAAACCCAGAGCGTGTGAGAGATAGAACCTATGGCGCGCGATGTTCCGATCTGCAGCAGCGGATAGGCGGCGCACGCGATCAAGTCGGAGACGCCGTACCCGATGAGTCCGAACTGGGGAACAAGCAGCAGCGCGCCGATCACCAAAAGAGCGACGTGCAAGGCGAAAGCGCGTAGTACGATCCATTGGCGTCCGATGACGAACAAGGCCGCAGATTGGAGGTTGTAGATCGAATTGACCAGGACGGCGAGCGCGATGAGTGGATAGATTCGCTGAACTGTATACCAACGTTCACCGAGCACGCGATGGATGACGAAAGGACTGGCGATCGCGAAGGCGTCGAGCAAAGGCCCAAGAATTATCACTTGGCCTCGGAGCGCTTTCTGCAACGAGGCGCGAAGCAAATCAGAATCGTGGCGCAGACGGGCGAGACTCGCGATGGCCAAGCGCGATGCGGCGGTACGAAGAAAACCCAATCCTTCGGCGATACGGATGGCGAGCCCGACAAAAGCCACTCCCTCGGCGCCGACGAATCGCCCCACAATCAATGGATTCACCAACGCACGCAACTGCCAGGTACGTTGAGAAGCGGTGTAACCGACACCGAACGCGAGCATCTCGCTAAGACGATTGCGGTCAAGAACGAAGCGGGGGAAATAGCGCGCCGCCCGGAAGGCGGCGAGCAGGCCGAAGACTTGCCAAACGAGCTGCCCTGCGACCGGCGCCCAAATGCCCTTTCGCAGGAGCGCCAGCGTGAGGCCGGTTACCAGCGCGAGCGATTGCCCGGTGAGCTCGATCTTTGCGACGGTTTGGAAGTTCAAAGCGCGTTCGAGCTTCCCAGTAACAGGACCGGCGAGGCCAACGATCGGGATCGTCAGCATCGTCACCAGAAATGGGGGAACAAACTCGGCACTGTGAAACCAGCGCGTGAGCAAAGGAACTGCGGCCATTCCGCCCGCCATGGCCACGATCGAGAAACAAAAGATCGCAGTGGAGGCCGTATCGTAGTCGCGGTGCTCGGGGATGCGCTCGCACCGGACGAGATAAGTATCCAGACCGCTGCGGACGAGATTTGCCAGGACTGAGGTAAGGGCGATGGCGGTGACAAAGAGCCCGTAGACATGTGGCCCGAGCAACCAAGTTAGAACAAACATGTTGCCGAGGCTGATGAGGACGCCGAGTCCATAGCGCACGCCAAGGTAGAGGCCGCCGCGACCGGTGAGGAAGGACTGCGCCTCACGTACCTCGCTTCTGGGCGGACCCGAATCAGCGGCATGGCCCAACTTGTGTATCCCGTCTTTGGATCGCCGGCTAGTTGGCGGGCGCATTTGACCGATCCTTTGTGTCGTTCTTTCCAGCGAGCAAGCCTGCCAGTGTGTATAGGAATCCGTTCACGAACTGGTAGTTCATTACTACGAAGAAACCATTCAACAGATAGACACCGAGAATCACCGGCCACAGCTCGCGAAATCCGTGGTCGAGAAATGTGCCACTCAAATCCGCAGTCGAACGACAGCGCGCCAAGCGGAACAGTCGGACAATCAACCATCCGTACAACAGCAACCCCAGCAAGCCGTGTTCGACGAGAATTTCGAGATACGTGTTGTGAACGACGAACTGGTTGAGATGAAAATCGCTGACGCGTTCTTCAAGTTGTGAGGGCATGCGCGACACGCCCCATCCGAGTAGCGGTCGTTCACGAAACATGTCCCAAGCAGCGTGGTAGACAGCGAGCCGAATCTCCACTGGGCTGCGGTCTTCGAAACGATCCTGCAAGGATGAGCCCAGAGTAGTCGCACTGAACGCTACCGCCGCGGAAAAGGTGGCGGTCATGACCAGTGCAAGACATACTCGGCGAATCCGGCGGTTGGAATTGAAGAGGATGACAATCAGTGCCGAACCGAGAAATGAGAGCCAGACCGCGCGTGTCTTGGTGGCAAGTATCGCGACAGGAAGCGCGACGAGAAGGACTGCGCCGAAAGCGCCGCGAATGCGTCTGCGACGATACGTGTCGAGAGCAAGCAATCCAAGCATGTTGAGGGTCACACCGTTGGCGACGGCCTGGAGAAAAGGGCCGCGGGCGCGGTTGATGTGAATGCTGAGGCCCTCGTCGAGAATGAAACGAGGCAGGATCAGACTGCGAGCACCGAACAGGAAGGCCACCGCAATGAAGCACAAGTAAGACAAGACGAGTAAGGCAAAGGTCTCAAGTGCCCTGCGCGAAGATTCAGTTCGAAACGAGCGCCGCGCAATGTGAAACAGCGCATACGGAACGATCAGTTTGGCGGCAAGTACGCTCCAGGTCTTGACCTCGAAGGGTTGGGTTGCAACGCTAGCTAAACTCATAACCAGCAACGCGCCGAGAGGCCACACCGCGCTGCGCTCAAAACGGACATGCTGCCGGACGAGAACGGAACGTAGAAGGAATGCGACGAGCATCAATACAAATGCCACGCGGTCGAGCGATGAGCAGGCTAGTTCCGGTGGACGGAACAGCATCGCGGTTAGCGCAAGCAAGAACAGCACGACCGGTGCACTGGCGAGAATTTTCAGGACTTGAGCTATTGCGACGACAGGAGTCCAAGGGAATGCAGACCACGCGCGAAGAGGCGAATTGTAGGTGGCTTCCGGCACGTGGCGTCAGCAGCCTCCGCCGGCAAAAACGACTCGAATTGTTTTGATGAGAATTCGTAGATCGAGTGCAAGACTCCAGCGTTGGATATATTCACGGTCGAGTCTTATGTTCGTCTGAAACGATGGGTCCCTACGAGCGGTCGTTTGCCACAACCCGGTCATTCCTGGCCGGACATCGAGACGGCAGAAATCGGTGAGTTGGTATCTGGCGAAATCGTCGACAGGGTGAGGGCGTGGCCCGACGAGACTCATTTCACCGCGGAGAACGTTCCACAGTTGCGGTAATTCATCGAGACTGTATTTTCGCAGCCAACGTCCGCAACGGGTGATGCGAGGATCGCTTTCAATTTTGAAGAATGGACCCTCGCGCTGGTTGAGGACCCGTAAATGTTGTTTGATTGCATCGGCATTTACGAACATCGTTCGGAATTTGTAGCAACAAAAATGCGCGCCCTTGCGACCAACGCGCGGAGCTGCGTAAACCGATGGACCAGGCGAATCGCGCTTGATCAACAGAGCGATCGCGGCGAACAGCGGCGCAGTCAGCAGCAGCCCCACACTTGCCCCAATCAGATCGATGGCTCGTTTGATGACGAGCGCGGCCACGGGCAGATGCTCCTCATAGAGAGTAATCAAGGGCCAACGCCCCACTTGGGCGATGTGGCCCGCGGTGCAGTCCACAAGATTCGGAACGAGTACAACGTCAAGATGGCACAATCTCGCCATGCGGATCGCACGTCGTCGAGTAGCGGGATCGTCCGAAGCAATTATTAGTTGGTCGACAAAATGAGCGCGCGCCAAGCGTTCGAGATCTGCAACTCGACCAAGAACCTCGTCCCCGACCGGCCAGTAGTCATCAAGGAATCCGCACGCGGTTTTGCCTACCTGCGGATTCGTAGCCAGGTAAGCAGCAAGAGCTCGACCCTCCTGATTCGCACCCACAATAAGAACCTTGCGCGATCTTGCTGGATCAGTTGTTGTTTCACGTTCCAGACGCGAGAGCGACCGCGTTCCGAGCAAGCCTAAGTAACCCAGGCCGGCACAAAGTGATAAAAGGGAGAGGTGCTGTTCCCTACATGCAATGCCAATAAGGGCGGTTGACCACAACACCGACTTGCCTAACCGGAGCGCGACGCTGACACCTCTTGGATCAATTCGATAGACACCTTCGGTGCAGGCAATCAGTGTCACCAGCGCGCCCTGCAGTAACGCAACTCCGAGAGCAGATGAGTAGGTGGTAGCGGCGACCGGAACTCGCATGCCGTCGGCCAAAAACCACTGCGCGTATGAGATCGCTATGGATGCGATCAGGAATACTGCAATGTCACAGATCACCCAGGGAGCGAGGGAGGTGGTTGAGTCGACAGCGTCGGGTCGGGGAAGCCATGATGAAATTGACCGGAGAGGATCGGATCGCAAAACGGCGGTCCTCCCCGGGGCTGCCTCGGCCTTCACACTCCGATCGTCTTGCAGTGACCGTGGCTGCTTTCTTGTTTGGACAGGGCGACGATCTTGTAATCGCTGCGATCCGGGAATCAATCGCGCGTAACTACCGGGTGTCGCCGGATCGTTGGCTGGTCCAGTCAAGCCTGTCGCGGGAATGGTGGAGGGTAAAGACATTGTGTCGATTGCAGACTCGCTTGGAACGGGGCCAACTAACGCGCCTGCTTTCTTAGAGTCGCCGATACAGACCTTGAGGAATCGGGAACTCGCGTTGGGCAAGCACAACACCGATCAGTCGTGCATCGGCTGCCTGCAACACATCACGGGCGTGTTGAGCCGCGATTCTGCGCGTCCGTTGGGCATTGATCACGAGCACTACTCCATCTGCCCAGTGGCCCAACGACGCAGTTTCAGTTGAAGCACCAATGGCAGGTGCGTGGATAACCGTGTAGTCGAATTCTCGACGCAGATCGCTGAGGCGTTCACGGACCAATGAACCGGAATATCCTTGCGCGCTGCGCACGCTGAAATCGGAGGAGCGAAGCAGCCAGAGATTGTTTGCAACATGGATAGCCAGATCCTTTAGGCGCTTCGGCGTTTCGACCGATACTTGTTGGTGAGCGTTGGCGCTATTGCCTTGGGTGTAATACGTGCCGTCAACATCGAGCACACAAACGGTTCCGGCCACCTGCTGACATAGGGTCTCGCCGATGCGTTGGCAAATATTAGTGATGTCATGCAGTGCCTCGACCGCGGCGAAGACCACTTGATTGTGGGGCGCAGGCCAACCAGGAAAGAACACGCGGCTGACGAGTGAAGAGATCTGTTCTCCGGCAAACGTTGCTGGGTCCCAAGCGAACGTGTCTCGATTCGCCTTAGGTCTATCGTCGGGCTGCGCAGGGTAATCCGCACTTGTAGACGACAGTTTCAGTGTCTCAACAGCGGCATTCATGCTGCGTCCCTTTCTTTCGGCAGTGTGGCCAAAACTGGAGCCTGCAGGTAGGCGAACACCTCGTCTGGAGAGCGGAACACCGGATCGATGTATTCAGCTGCAAAAGCCAGACCCGTACTGCAAAGGCCCGCGGCGGCGAGCGCGATCAACCCGAAGCTGAGATTGGACCGGAGAGGTAGCGCGGGCTCGACGGGAGACTGCGCAAGAGTGAAATTGAGGATGCCATGCGCATCCAACGCGTCTCCGATCCGAGCTTCCTCGCGCTTTCGTAGATAAAGAAGGTACGTCTCCTCAGCACTTTTGGCGGCCCGCTGCAGGTCTTCCTGTTCGATGGATGCTGCACCGAGGTGCTGCGCCTGCTTTCTAGAATCGATCAGCTCGCGCGCGGCCGTGCCAGCTCCCGCTTGCAAGGAGCGCAGATCGACCTCCGCTTTTTCGAGTTCCGCCTTCGCCCATTCGTGGTTGGGGTCTTTCTCTGTGGTCTCATCCCGTAAAGGCTGGTGCTCCTCCCGTTCGATCGCCGCATGAGCTTCGCCGATTTCGGTTTCCATCTCCTGGACAAGGCGGTAGGTCGGCTCATAGCGAGTTAGCAGCTCGGTGCGTTTTAACTGAAGTTCCAGAAGGCGAGATTTAAGTTTCTCGAGCAGTTCCGGATTGTCGACAAAGCGAATTGTCGAGGTGCTCCGCGGCGGAAAAGTGATCATTTGTTGATGCAGAGTTCGCACTCGTTGCTCTGATTGGGAAATGTCCTGACGAAGCTGCCGGAACTTTGCATCGGCATCTGCAAGTCGGACGAGTGCCGCATCGCGTTCGAGTGGTGCGGCAACAAAGCCCTCGCGTTGTGTGAATTGAAGAAGCGCGGCCTCGGCCTCATCGAGTCGAATCCGGCTATTTGAAATTTGCTGATCAAAAAACTCGAGTTCTCCTGAAGGCCGGTGCAATTCCGCGTGTTTAGCGCTGTATTCGGTCGCAAGTGAATTCAAGACTCGCGCGGCCTGGCCTGGATCGGAAGATCGATAGTGAACTTGAATTAGAGACGTTTTCCGTATGGGTTCCACAATGATCTGAGCAGCAAGTTTGCGCGCTGCGCGCTCGATTTGTGCGCGTACGTCATCCTGCTGGATATGAAGGGAGGCCAGCAGACCTCGCCCAGCAAGGCCATTTTTTTCTGCGACTCGACGCAAGACTTCGTCGTCGCGGAGAAGTTCGACTTCGGAGTTCACTTCCTCTTCGGAAACCGCCGAGCGGGAGAAATCTGCCTGAGAACTTGGCTGGGGCGTCATGGGCGGATCGAAGCGCCCCCGCCGAACCAGCACTCGCATGGACGCTTCGTACCTAGGGGTCGCTGTTGCATATGCGATCACCACAAGGAAAACGATCAGAAAGGACCAACCGAATAGACGGCGATGCCGAAAGATCACCATCAACACATCGCGTACAGTGGGGGAGGGCTGCGGTGTTAGATCGTGGCTCAAGTTGAGGTGTGCCGGCATTCGACGGCAGTCAGGCGAGGTCCGGGCCATTGAAACTGTTGGCGCACTTACAACCGACTCTGACCCGTTACCTGCTCACTCCTCTCTGTTCAAAACTGCATCGGGTTCACATAAGTACCCATCACTGCCGAGGGCATGAACCGCTGGATTTTGGAAATAGAACTTTGTGGAACAAAGATGAGATCGCCCGGCTGGAGTGGGAGGTCCTCCCGTAGGTCATGACGCGCGAGCATTTTTTTGAGGTTCAGTACATGAGCTTCGACGACGTCATCCGAAACATGGCGGAAGAGAACGATTTGGGAATGACGCGCTTGTTGCGTAAACCCGCCCGCGACCGCCATTGCCTCGCTCAGGGTCAACGCGCTACGTAGTTCGTACTTTCCGGGGCGAGCCACTTGCCCGAGGGCGAGAAAATAAGGTTTCTCAAATTCTTTGAGTGCGACACTTATTTCCGGATCGTGAAGCACACCAGCATAGGATCTACCAATTGCGACTTCCAGTTCAGGCACCGTAAGACCTTCCGCATGGATATTGCCTGCGCCTTTGAACCGGAGATAACCGTCTGGTCCGATACTGAGGGTCTGGTTGAGTTCTGGAGAGAAGGTGAAGTTGACGTCGAGTTGGTCCCCGGATCGAAGCCGGTAAAGCGGATAGCGATCCCGTCCTAGAACGGGGTCTCCCGTGCTATCCGCTTTTCCGGGCGCCTGAGCTGTGCCGCGAAGGCTTTTAGTCGAGTTTCCAGTCTCCCGAACCTGAAACTCATCAGCCGATACTGAAGGTGCAAACCGCGCACCCTCTCGCCCGGGCACGCGTCCGACGTACCGGGCCTGGCTGCATTCCTGCGCAACAGCAGCTCGTGAAAATTGTTGAACAGACAGGCCAACCGCCAACACCAGCGTTACCCTGGAAACCGACCGCAAGTTCTATGCCTCCGCCGACGTTCGCCGACGATCAAGCTGCCTGTCTACAGACGTGAACTTATGCCCAGACTCGCCGACCGACAAGACGTGAAAAGTGTTGTCCTCGAATGTGGACATAGAAATTCACGCGCGGCGATCGCCAGTTGAATACAACCGGCGAAGGTCACTTTGGTGTACGCAGCAAACAGTTCCCCGAAATCGGGATGAGGTCGCGTTAAGGGGTAGGGCGAAACAATGAACGGTGATTTCAAATGGCTTAAGTTTCGGGAATTCGTGCGGGATGGCCTTGACGTGGCACGAAGGTGCCCGTTCCGCGCGCACAAAATCGTTTCCATCGCCGGATGTTTACTCTGAACAATTTCGGCGTGATGCGCCGCACAGGAAAATCACAGAGGTATTCGTAAAATCGACCTTCCGTCCGCTGAGGTCGTCAATGTCGTCTACGATGGGTCCGATTCGACCGATTCGAGTGTTACTCGCAAACTCGAGCCCGCTTCAAGTTCACCTACTTCGTGCTGCTCTGAAACGACGCCCGGAGTTGGAGTGCCGCACTTGTCTGATGCAATCGAACGAAATTCTCGAAGAAATGAAGGGTGGGCAGGTCGACGTGGTGCTTGTAAGTCCGGGTGCGAGGTGTGACGATGACCGCATTTTGTCGATCATCCGGCGAATTCGGCTCAGCCGACCCGACATCCCAATCGTTTTACTGTATGAAGATGGCAGCGACAACCTATTGATGAACGCTGTCCGCGCTGGCGCTCGCGGACTATTTTCCTTTAGTGAGGCCTCGTTTCGCGCCTTATGTAAATGCATCGAACGGGTTTACGAAGGTCAAGTATGGCTTTCGAACGATCAAGTGCGATCATTGCTAGATATGCTTGCGCAATCGCCGCCACTTCGCGTTGTGAACGCCAGCGGCGCGGACCTTCTGACCCCTCGCGAAGAGCAGGTCGTCGCACTGGTCGCAGAAGGCCTGAGTAATCGCGAGGTAGCGCGCGAACTGCAACTCAGTGAGCATACGATCAAGAAGTACATGTTCCGAATCTTCGACAAGCTGGGAATATCGACGAGAGTTGAGCTAGTGCTTTATGCAGTGAGCAATGGGAAAACGGTGGGTGCGGAGCGGTTGCCGGCATTAGCGTAAGGCGCATCCAAAGTAAGACTTTTGAAACGATCTCTTGCTCGCTAGAATGGTGGGGTTCGAGCGAGATCGAACCTTTGCCAGAATCTACTTCACATACGCGTCGCTGGACGATCATCGCGTCCGGTCTTTTGATTGTCGCGCTCGCGGTCGTTGTTCTTTATACGAGCCGCGGAGCTTTCTCCAGTCCAATTGCTGTGTTGGTGGTCGCGGCCATTGGATTTGCTGCAGTTTTGTTGCAGGTCCGCCTTCAGCGAGATCTGCGGGGAGCTGTGCGATCGCCACTCTGGCTGAATCTGTTCGGTATCGTGTTTGCATTGGGCGCACTCTTCGGCGAAAGTTTTCATTTGAGCGCGAGAAGCGCGGAGTTCAGCGCACTCGGCGCCATCGGATGCTTTGGTGTGAGCGGAGTAATTTTGCTGGATGCGATGCGCAAGTATCGGGCCGCCTCAGGCCGGTAATCGCACCACATTGATGACGACAACTCCAGTATCCCACTTGAACTTTTGTAGTGGAAGAGACGCGAGGCGCGCCATGATTTGGAGCGGACGCTACGCACCCTTCTCCAATGCCACCGCAAACGAATCGAGCGAAAGAGACCGCAGCAGATTTCGCCGCATGCCGCGCTCAACCTCCGCCAGGCGGTTCGAGGCTGTTGCGATCCATTCGAAATCGGCGGACTCATTTAAGCGCTTCAACTCTAGGGTGATATCGCTGTTCCGTACCAGCTCTGGCGTATTCGATTGCAGAAACATCATGTCCTGCAGGATTGAATAAATCGTGCGGATCAATTGCTCAATTTTCGCTCGTCCATCTGCGCCAGGACGGTAGCTCTCCGTGACTTTGAATAACTCCGAATGGTCCGCGCCTCGCAGCGCTGAGGTCACAATCGCCAGCGCGTGGTTGCGCGCGGTTGTGTACCCTTCAAGATCAAACGTCTGTGCCCGGCCCACCGCACCTTCCGCAAGCCGCGCCACAAGGGCACGCTGTTTGGCGTTCCAATTCGGCTGCGCTTTTGCCAGATGTTCTTCTATCTGCGCAACCGGCAATGCACTCAAGGTGTACATAGCGGATCGCGACCGAATGGTTGGCAACAACTCGCCGGCGTTATCCGTGAGCAGAAAAATTGTCGCGAAATCCGGCGGCTCTTCCAGCACCTTCAGGAGCGAGTTCGCGGCCTCTTTCATGAAGGCGGAATCAGTAAAGATGTAAACGCGCTCCCGTGCGTCTTGTGGCCGAAAGTAAATGCTTTCAATCACCTTCCGCACCTGGTCCACCTTGATCATCATTTGCGGCGGATCGGGCGGAATCACCAGCACATCCGGATGCGTCTGCACCAGAATGCGGGTTTCTTTCTTGTCGGTCTCGCGCAGGTTCTCCCGAGCCTCGACCGCCTCCGCGCAGCGCGCATCAAGATCATTCGCCTGTCCGATGCGGACACAGTTCTCGCATTTCCCGCAAAAATCCGGCAGCTCGTCGGTGGTCAGCGACTCCAGGCAATTCAGCGCGCGCGCCATCATCAGGGCGAGCGTATATTTTCCAGAGCCGTGCGGACCGGCTAGCACCACGGCATGCGGAAATCGTTTGCGCGCGAGCATATCGCGCAACCGGCCGACCACGTCCTGGTTCCCACGGAAATCCCTGAATCCCATCACTTTCCCGCCAATCTCAATTTCTGCCGAACTACTTCCATGATGCGGTTATGCGTCTCGAGCGGTGTGCCGCGCGCATCGACGAGGACGACACGGGCCGCATCGCGCCGAGCAATCGCGAGATACGCTTGCCGCACGCGCCCAAAGAATGCCCGGCTCTCCTGCTCGAAGCGATTTTCGTCTTTCTCCGCCGATGCGCGTGCCGATTGCTTTTTATTCCGTCGACGCGCCCGATCGACGCTTGCTGCAACGTCGGAATCCATGAGGATCGTGAGGTCGGGCTGGAGACCGCCACAGAGTATGCGGTGCAACTCGAGCACCGGACCACTGCCGAGCTTTCGTCCGCCACCTTGGTAGGCTTCGGTCGAGTCCGTAAAACGATCGCAGATCACCACGCGGCCCGCATCCATCTCCGGATGGATCACCTCTGCAATGTGCTGCGCACGCGAGGCAAACATCAATGCCATCTCGGCCAGGGAAGACAGCGCGGCGGTCTTCGAATCCAGCAGGACGTGTCGGATTTTTTCGCCCGTAGGAGTGCCGCCGGGCTCGCGCGTAACAGCGACGGCAATGCCCCTGGCCTTCAGCGCGCGCGCCAGTTTCTCGATCTGCGTGCTTTTCCCGCTGCCGTCGAGCCCTTCAAATGTAATGAACTTCCCGCGGTTGGATGCCACCGCGTCATGATAACAATACTTTGCGAAACGGATGGGTCGCGGAATCGATTGGCATGGATCGTTCCTACCCTCGTATGAGTTCCGCGGCTTGAACGTCTTGACCTAATGCGAAAACGAGGTGTTGGACGGGACATCGACGGTGCCGCCTTTGCCCCGAGCCTCAAGCGACACGGTATGCCGGTTGAAGTCGAATCGGACCACGGCAATGCCAAGCGCAGCCGGCCCAAGCAAGCCGTCGATGTTTCGGATTTCTTTTTCGGGAGTCGCCCAGACAAAGGCCTTCTGCTTTTCTCGGAACAATGTTCCCGCTCGCACAAACGCGATTTCGACTTCGGTGAGTTGGTCTTGCCCGGCTGGATTGAAGTTCGCGCGTTGCCCTCGCGCCGGCAAGCGTTGCAACCCGCCCCTCATCCGGCTTTTGAATAACAAGAAGTCTCGTGTTCCAGTATCGAGCAGGATTCGCAGCCTTTGGCCACCACACTCCATGGGAATGAGGATGTAGGTTCCGCCGGCTTCATGCTCAATCTCAAATGTAATCGCCCCGGACGAGATCGAATCCTCACCGATGATGAGTCTCTTGTGTTGGTAGTCGAGACTGAAATTCCGCTGAGCCAGGAAGTCCAATCCGATGACGGCATCAATGCGTGTTGCCAGAGCTTGCTCGAGCTTTTCGAGATCTACGGACACCATATCGAGGACCGTAGCCGAGAGGGGGCCCAATCCCACTTCGGGAACATGCACTCTCTCCACTGCGATGGACCGGTTCATCAGAGAAAGTTCCGAAGCGCTCCCAGATAGACCTATCCGTTTGGCTACCCTCGCGTTAATCACGCTAGGGACCGCCCCGGTATCAATCAACATCTTCTGATGCGGAACGCCAGCCAAGGTCCCATCGACGATCATTGCCCACCCATCGATTAACCGAAAGGAGACCTCGGAATGCTGTTGAGCAGCCGAGTTCGCGGCTGACCACAATGTCAGCAGCGCGACCCACAACTTCAAGAATTTCAAGATGCGCTCCCCCACCTGCCGCTAGGGGAGCAATAGAACTGTGGTGGCGGGAAAGTCCTGAAGGAAGGCTTAGGTTTAGCAAAGGCTCACCTAAGGGAACGTTTTGACGGCAACTTCGACTTACCCGAAGCAAGATGCGTTGACAGAAAGTGGCTGTATCTATTTGAAATGAGACGGTAACATTCAGCTCCGGTTGAGTCTGCGGACTATAATCTCGTTCCTATGCGTTTCTGTCGCAGGAGGTCATGATTGGGCAGGTTCACCATTGGGAACTGGACTGTCTCTCCCGAGATGAACTGTCTAGAGCGCGCAGGGCAAACCCATCGCCTGGAGCCCAAGATCATGCAGGTCCTGCTCGCGCTCGCCGATAGTCCCGGTGACGTGGTTTCCAAGGAACAGATCTTCCATCGAGTATGGCCGGATACCTTCGTTAGTGACGAGGTGCTGACTCGCTCGATTTCGGAACTGCGTAAGGCCTTCGAAGACAATCCTAGGGAATCTACCTACATTCAGACGATCCCCAAGGCCGGCTACCGCCTGGTCGCACCTGTGACCCTGCCGGCGGAAGCTAAAGGCCGAGGCAAAGCTGACAAGCCCGCTAGGAAGACATGGGCAGTTGGACTCGCGGCCACGGTCGCCTTATTGGTGGTCGGGGCTTTCCTTTACCTTTACTTTCGGACGTACGAACGACGCCAAACTGCTCATCCCAAAGTCACCTCCCTGGCTGTATTGCCGCTGGCCAATCTGTCGGGAGATGCCGGGCAGGATTACTTTGCCGATGGCATGACGGACGAGCTCACAACTCGCTTGTCTGGCATTCGCGCGCTGCGCGTGATTTCACGAACGTCGGCGATGCGATACAAAGGTACTTCCAAGACGCCATCCGAGATCGCGAAGGAGTTGAACGTTGATGGTCTTGTCGCGGGGTCTGTGATCCGGTCCGGCGATCGAGTTAGGATCAGCGCGCAGTTAATCCAAGCCGCGAATGGGTCGAACGTGTGGGCAGAGAGCTACGAACGTGATTTGCGTGATGTTCTTTCGCTGCAAGCCGACCTCGCGCGCACGATCGCCGATCAGATCAATATCCAGCTGACATCACAGGAGCGGAGCAGGCTGGTCGCCGTGCCGCCTATCAACTCTGAGGCGCATGACTCGTACTTGAAGGGCATCTATTACTGGAACAAGTTCACAGAGCCGGGAATGAAGCGGGCGGTCGGCTATTTTGAAGAGGCCATCGCACTTGACCCGAACTATGCACCTGCCTACGCCGGGCTGGCCCATGCTTACCACGAGCTTGCCTATTACGAACCTCCCATCCAAGTGATGCCTAAGGCAAAGCAAGCCGCCTTGCGAGCTCTACAGTTAGACAGTACTAATGCGGAGGCGCACGCCGCGCTCGGCTGGATTAAAACGCACTACGACTGGGACTGGTCCGGAGCCGAACAAGAATATCGACACGCCATCGAGGACAATCCGGGCAGCGGCCTGGCGCACGGCCAATATGCAATCTACCTCGACACAATGGGACGATTTGAAGAGAGTTTGCAACAACACAAAATTGCCGTTGAACTTGATCCGTTGTGGTTAATCGAACGAGCTTGCTTCGGCGACTCCTACAGCTTTGCTCGGCGGTACGATTTGGCGCGCGAACAATATCAGAAGGCTCTCGAACTTGATCCGACTTTTGCACAAGCGCACGCCGGCCTTGCCGCAGTGTATCTTCAGGAAGGCAAATTCCCGGAAGCAGTCGCGCATTTGAAAAAAGCCAGTGAGTTAGACGCAGACACTGGATTTTCAACGGGCTTAGCGTTCGCTTATGCCAAATCGGGGAAAAGGAATGAAGCACGGACGACCCTGAACCGAGTGCTCACGGCGGCGCATAGCTCCTACGTTTCCCCGGCCGGAATTGCCTTAGTCTACTCTGGACTAGGGGAACAGGATAAGGCGTGCAAATGGCTGGATCGCGCTCGGGAAGCCCGTGACAGCGCGCTTGCATATATTAATGTGAGCCCAGGCTGGGATGGGTTGCGATCCAATTTATGCTTCCAGGAGCTCATACATGGAATGAACTTTCCCCGAGCGCCCGTCAAACCGCAAGCACGCTCAAATGCGCTGACCAACAGCGGGACTCTTCGCTGGCAAGATTCATAAGCCCGTGTGTCCCACCATCCTGCTATATTCATGAATTCTCAGTCCAAACTGGGTACAGGAGCAATTCATGGTGAGCAAGGTTCGTGGGGTGGGCTTCGTCATTCTTGTGCTATCCGCAATCGTCTCCGGACAAGCGAAGAAGCCCGCGCCCACCATAGCCGTCGCTGTCGACGCGACGAATACTCCGCGCAAGATTTTCCACGCCACGCTGAAGATCCCCGCCAGCGCAGGAACGCTCACGCTCTACTACCCAAAATGGATTCCTGGCGAACACGGACCGACCGGGCCCGTCCAGAACCTGACGGGTTTGAAATTTTCCGCCGGGGGACAGACTCTCCCTTGGCGACGAGATCTGAAAGATGGATGGACGCTGCACGTCGAAGTTCCCGCCGGACAAACTGAAGTCACGGCGGACCTAGATTTTGTCTCTCCCGGCGGCGAAGGGATCTATACCTCCGGGGGCTCCGCCACCGAAAAGATGACCGTGATCAACTGGAACACGCTCGTCCTGTACCCCGAGGGCTACAAATCCGACGACCTTACCTTCACCGCGAGCCTGAAAATCCCTGACGGGTGGAAGTTTGGTACATCACTGCCGATCTCCAGCCAGAACGGAACCAGCATCCAATTTGCTCCCATCTCGCTCACGCTTCTGGTGGATTCTCCGGTCATTACCGGGCAGTACATGAAGGTAGTCCCACTGAATCCCGGAAAGACGCCGTCAGTTGAAATGGACATCGCTTCCGACAGCGCGGCTGCGCTCGAAGCGCCACCCGAAGTGTGGGAGCAGTACAAGAATCTCGTCACGCAAGCCACCACCCTGTTCGGAGCTGAACACTATCGCGACTATCACTTTGTGTTCAGTTTGAGCGATCACGTCGCTCACTTCGGTCTCGAGCATCACGAGTCTGACGACAGCCGCCTTGGAGAGCGCGCGCTGGTCGATTCCGATGAGCGCATGCTTGGCGCTGGGCTTCTGCCTCACGAATATGTCCACTCGTGGAATGGAAAATATCGTCGTCCGGCCGATCTTGCGACGCCGGACTACCAGGCCACCATGCAGACCGACTTGCTGTGGGTGTACGAAGGACTGACGTCTTATCTCGGAGACATGCTGACCGCCCGAAGTGGCTTGTATACACCCGAACAATATCGCGATGCGCTGGTGATGATCGCCGCTGACCTCGATCACCGATCGGGTCGGGTGTGGCGCAACCTGCAAGACACCGCCGATGGCGTGCCATCGATGCAGGAGGCTTCGAGCGCATGGACAAACTGGCGGCGACCGCTCGACTACTATGACGAAGATGTATTGAACTGGCTATGGGTAGATGTGCTGATTCGCCAGCAGACACAAGGCAAGAAGTCGATTGACGACTTTTGCAAACTGTTTCACGGCGCGCCGAGTGGTCCACCGATGGTCAAGACCTATACCTTCGATGACGTCGTGAACGCGCTGAATCAGGTGGCACCTTATGACTGGCGTAAGTTCTGGACCGAACGATTGACTAACCACGGGCCAGGTGCGCCGCTCGGAGGCATTGAGGGCAGCGGCTGGAAAATTGTGTATGACGACGTCCGATCGCCAATGGTCAAGGCGAGTGAAGGTGAGCACAAGTACATTGACGCTGAGTATTCCGTTGGCTTACTGATGCGCGATGACGGAACCATTACTGATACGGTCGAAAACATGATCGCTGCAAAAGCAGGGATTGGTCCGGGCATGAGAGTGATTGCTGTGAACGGCCGCCGCTTCAGCAACGACGTCTGGCGCGATGCACTTCGAGCGGGAAAGACCGGCAAAGAGCCGCTCGAACTAATCGTGGAGAACACGGACTACTACCGAACGTTCAAGCTCGACTATCACGAAGGAGAGAAATATCCACACTTGGTGAGAGACGAGTCGAAGCCTGACGTACTGAGCGAGATCATCAAGGCGCGTTGAAGGTCCGCCCAGCGGTTATCGCGAACACGCAGATGGTTCGATGGGAAACGCGCTACGAGCCTGTTTCCACCAACTCCACATCTGGCTCAGGTTCGATTTCGTCGAGCATGAATTCGAACGCATCCTGAGGAATTGGCGCGTTCCAGACCGGAGCAAAGGATTGGCGGTGCAATGGAGAGGGTCCACGCTCGCGAAGTGCTGCAATGTGACGCGGAGCGCTGTAGCCCTTGTTTGAGGCAAGCCCGTACTCTGGATAAACCGTGTCCCATTCGACCATCATGCGGTCACGTGCGACCTTGGCAATGATCGATGCCGCTGCAATCGATGCAGATAGAGCGTCGCCATGAATCAGCGCTCGCTGAGGAAGGTCACAATCCAGCCGAAGCGCGTCAACCAGCAGGTAGTCGCAAGCAGGCGCGAGTCGCAGTACGGCTTCGCGCATGGCGCCTCGTGAAGCCTGGTAGATGTTGATCTGATCAATCCGCGCGGCATCCACGGCAGCAATCGCCCAAGCAATCGAGTGTTCCCGGATGCGTTGTGCCAACACCTCACGGCGCTCGGCGGGCAACAATTTGGAATCGCGCAATCCCCGAATGCGATATCTCGGATCGAGGATTACCGCACCGGCGACGACTGGACCGAACAGCGAGCCGCGTCCGACCTCGTCCACGCCGGCAACTGCGTTCGCCCCTGTGGTCCACGCTTTCTTCTCGTAACGCAGAGTGCAGCGCAGTGACTTCAACAAGCGCAGTTTTGCCGTAGCCGCAGAGACTGGCTTGCCGGACTCGGAGAGTTTCTTGGGCCGCATGACAGGACTTAAGCGGCATCTTCGCTGAGATTGGCGGGAACTGCAAGAGGCGGATTGAGGAAAACTCGTATTCCAGCTCGATCGCAGGGGGACGGAAGTCTCGGCTCGCGGGAGAGGCGCGAGCCGTATCTCCAGTTCATTGATCCGGACGGCGGTAGCAGCGAGCGTGTCTACGCGCCGCGAGTCGTGTCTACGTCTTTCAGACGTGCCGCTTTACCGCGCAGAGCGCGGAGGTAATAGAGCTTCGCGCGGCGCACTTTGGATGAGCGAAGCACGTCGATCTTGTCGATGACCTTCGAGTCCATGGGGAAGATGCGCTCAACGCCATGGCCGAAGCTCATCTTTCGAACGGTGAACGAGGCTTGTTGGCCGCGCGTACGCTTGATCACTACGCCTTCGAACGCCTGCAGGCGTTCTTTGTCACCTTCTTTAATCTTCACTTGCACACGAATGGTGTCTCCGGGAGCAAAGGTGGGCAGATCGGTGCGGCGGCTCTTGGCCAGCAATTTTTCGATGATGAGGTTCGTCATGGTTTCTTTCCTTCTGTTTCTAGATATCGTTCTCGTCGTGGCGTTGAATCTTTGCCAGTAATTTCTTGTCGTCGTCGGTCAGCGCCACGGCCGCCAACAGGTCAGGCCGATTGCGTACCGTCTTCTCCAGCGCCTTCTGCCGGCGCCAGCGACGAATGTCGTCATGGTTCCCGCACATCAGCACGTCTGGCACTTTCATCCCGCGAAACTCCGCGGGACGCGTGTAGTGCGGATAATCCAGCAACCCGCCTGAACCGCACGTCGAAGTCGGACCGCCATCGACGGCTGCAGAATCGAGAGTGAACGATTCCTGCCGCGTCGATTTCTCGTTTCCGACGGCACCGGGGAGCAACCGGACGACTGCGTCCACAATCACCGCAGCTCCTAGCTCGCCACCACTCAGCACGTAGTCGCCGATCGAAATTTCGCGATCCGCCAACTGCTCGCTCACGCGCTCGTCTACGCCTTCGTATCGTCCGCAGATCAGCACTATTTGATCCATGGTTGATAGTTCTGCTGCGAGCGCCTGGTTGAACCGCTGCCCTTGCGCAGAGAGGAGGATCACGGACTGCTTCGCCTCATCCCGTTGCTCTCGCGGAGCGACTTCGAGCTTCTCAATGCATTCAAAGATCGGTTCCGGCTTCAGGACCATGCCCTCGCCGCCGCCGAACGGGCGGTCATCCACGGTGCGGTGTTTGTCGCGTGTAAATTCCCGCAGGTCGTGGATTCCAACTTCTACTAATCCCGTTTCCCTCGCCCGCCGCAGAATTCCGTAATCGAGCGGACCGTGAAAGAAATCAGGAAAAATCGTTAGAAGATCAATTTTCATCAGCGGTCAGGATTCAGGAGTCAGCAACAAACCACCAAGGCTTGAAGCCCACAGCCAAAGCTGGCTTTCTACAAATCTAGCTGACTACCGACCCCAGACTACTTTCTCTTCTGGTCTTCTTTCTCTTCCTCTGTCAGAGGCGCGTTCAGTTCCAGCAGGCCCTCGGGCAGTTTCATGCGAATCTCTTTGCGACCGGCATCAACCTTTACGAGATACGATTCCGCGAACGGAATTTCGTATTCGTTTTTATTGCCACTCACGCGCAACAGAGGCGCTTCTCCGGCGCCGAAGACTACATCTTTAACGCGGCCGATCTCGTGGTCGCCGTCCCAAACTTTGCAGCCGACCAGATCGCTTACGTAGTTCCAACCTGGTTCGAGTTGAGCACGATCGCTCGCCGGCACTTGCAACTCGGAGCCAATCAGCCTCTCTGCGTCGTCGATAGTTTCAATCCCTTGAAACTTAAGGACGACCAAACCCTTGTGCGGCCAAGCATCTTCGACTTCCAATTCGCGACGATCGCCGCTTTTCATAAGAGCCGACAGGTGTAAACCTGTTTGAAATCGATCCGGAGCTGCCGTGTGAACCTCAGCGCCGACTTCACCGATCCGCCCCTGTGTTTTCACCACTCGAGCAAGAGTTACGAACTCGTCGCTCATGGCGGGTCTTACTCCACAATCTCCAATGCGTAGCGCTTATGCAGCTTGAGACCGGAAGCCGCTAACACGGTGCGCAGCGCACGTGCAGTGCGCCCAGAGCGTCCAATGATCTTTCCGAGGTCGCCTTCGGCAACGGTCAGCTCAAGGACCTGCTCGCCTTCGTCTTCGTACTCATCAACAGCGACTTGCGCGGGATCGTCGACCAGCGCTTTGGCGATCTGTTCGATCAAAGCCTTGCCGTCTCCAATCACTTCGGTCATGCGCAGCTCCTGAATTCTTGAACGTCTGCGGCCGAAACCGCTTGGGGAACTACAGGCGGCTGCAGCGCTAAAGCGCCGCGCCGTCCAAACCATGGTGCCAAGGGTGCTGCGATCTCGGATCTGCGTGCGGTTCATTCAGCAGATGGCCGTCTGCAGCGGCTTTCGAGAGCTAGGCTGCCGGTGCGGCCGCGACTGGCTTGGAAAACAGCTTCTGTACCCGGTCGGAGAGCTGCGCGCCCTTCGAAACCCAGTACTCGATGCGATCGCGCTTGAGATCAACTGTTGCCGGGCTGGTGCGGGGGTTGTAGGTCCCGACCACTTCCACCGAGCGGCCATTGCGAGCGCGCTCTTTCTCGATGACGACCACGCGATAAAACGGTTTTTTGCGCGCACCCATGCGCGCGAGGCGAATCATTAGCACAGCTTTGTTTCCTTTCCTTATAGGCCTGGCGGGGTTAAGACAAACCATTATTTTTGCAGAATTTAGGGGGATTGGCAAGGGGAGCATGGTCCTGGGAAGATGGCTGATTCCGCGCGCAGGCGCACCCCTGGTTCGGCAGAGCTTTTACGATCGGTCGTGTTCAAGACGGGCCAGGATTTCAAGCGGCTCCGGCCTTACCGTGTAATCCGGATTGGCGTCGGCGGATGAGATTGTGCCGTCTTGATTCACCACGAACGTGACGGGAATGGGCAGTTCCCAGCTGTCGTCCCCGTTGGCAAGGGGTAGGTTCACAAAAGTACGGCGATAAAGGGCTTGTTGCTCGTCGGGAACACGGTAAACAAGGCCGAATTGTCGAGCCACTTCGTTGTGGAAGTCTGAGAGCAGAGGAAATCGCAAGTGGTGCTGATCGGCCATGAAGAAGGCGTGCTGAATGGTTTGTGGCGAAATGGCGACCAGTTCAGCGCCTGACTCGCGAATTTGCGTGGCGATGAAGTTCATCGCTTCGAGTTGTCCGACGCAGAAAGGACACCAGCGGCCACGGATAAAGCAGAGAACAAGGCGGCCTTTGGCGAGCAGGTCCGAGGACGACACGAATTTCTTGTTGTGATCCTGAAGGGAGAATTCGGGAATTTTTGATCCGACCTTGAGCACACCCGCCAGCATGCCCGATGCTTTCAGGTCAGAAACGACCTTTTCATGGATGGCTTGCGTGGCGGGCGGAACGTATTGGGCGATCAATGCTTTGCGCTCCGCAAAAATCTCGCGCAACGGTCGGGTGTCGCTGTACTCGCCGGATTCTTCAAGCGAACGCCATTTCATAGATTCGGAGTGGGCGGGGCACCTTGATGAAAGCGCGCGAGCACGCGGTTGACTGCGACCGTAAGTGGACCATCGAGCGAACAGCCACTGGCGCAAGCATGTCCGCCGCCGCCGAATGATTCGGCGATGGCCGCGACGTTGACCTGCCCTTTGCTGCGCAAGCTGATGCGATATCGTCCATCCGGTTGTTCGCGGAAGAACATGGCGACTTCTACATCCCCGATCGAAAGCGCGTAATTGACGAGGCCTTCACAATCCTCTTCTTTCGCTTCCGCTTTCTCCATCTGATCATGCGTGACCCAAATCCAGGCGAGAGGACCATCGCGGTGAAGGTTCGAGAGCGCAGAACCGAGCAGACGCATCTTAGCGGTGGAGTGTCCGAAATAGATGCTGCGTGCGCATTGCGCGGGATCAGCACCGGCCATTACCAATTCGCGAGCCAACGCAAACGTATGGGCGTTCGTACCTTCGAACATGAAAGATCCTGTATCGGTGAGCAGAGCGGTGTACAGGCAGGTGGCGATTTCCGGGGTGATCGTCACTCCGCCGGCGCAGCTGAGACGATACACGAGCTCTCCTGTGGCCACCGCGCTCGGATCGATCCAGTTCACGTGGGCGAAATTGCGCCCGCTGATGTGGTGATCAATGCTGATCAAGAAACGATTCTCAAGTCCTTCGAGACGAGTGCGCTGAATGCTATCGCACTCGAGCAGAATCGCCGCGTCATAGTCTCCGGCGACCCGATCCGAGTGAATCACGTTTGCAGCGAAGGGCAGGCGCTGGTAAATGCGAGGGACCGGATCGCGCATTACCACTTCGGCGTGCTTACCCATGAGACGTAGGATCTGCGCGCAAGCCAGGGCTGAGCCGATCGCGTCCCCGTCGGGACGCGCGTGGGACGTCAGCACGAAACGCTGGCGGTGTCCGATCTCTCTGAGAACATCCTGAACCATTTGTCGGTGGCGTTATCGCCTGAATCAAAGTTTCTCTTTATGTCTCTTTCTCGTGCGGTTGAGCAACTCGTCGATGCGTGCCTGATATTCAGGCCCGCGGTCCAGCTGAAAAATTAAGTCAGGAGCACGCCGAAGACGAAGGCGCTCCACAAGTTCGCGGCGAATGAACCCAACCGCGGCAGAGAGACCCTCCATCGTTTTTTCCGCCTCTCCATCATCGCCATCGACCATCACAAAAACGTGAGCGGAACGGCCGTCCGGTGCCAGCTTCACTTCGCTGACGTGGACTAGTCCGATGCGAGGGTCGGCAAGTTCGCCTTCGAGGATGATTTCGATCTCTTCCCGAAGGGCCTCGCCCTTGCGTTCCCGGTGATACTTGAGCCCGCGCTTCTCCAAACTGCTCACCTCAGAAACGAATGAGAATATCAGAAAGTTCCCAGGTCGGCAGGGTGTTGCGAACGAACCACTTGGGACAGCGGTGCTTAGGTGGTTTGATGCGTGAGGCGTCGGAATTTCCTTATTTCGCGCCAGCGGTCCGCAAATCTGCGGATTGGGGCACTTTGACTACGACGGCGTCGGTACGATCGACCACGCGCTGCATCAGCGCAGCGGCGATCGCCATGAAGAATCCACCCGCCACAACTGCTGCGATGCGGTTGTTGCTAAGCAGATGGTTCATGACCCATCCGAAGAAGAGCGACGCAAGGATTTCTGGGATCACAATAAAGAAATTGAAGATGCCCATGTAGACACCGGTTTTGCCGGGCGGAAGAGATCCCGCGAGCACGGCATAAGGCATGGAGAGGGTGCTGGCCCAGGCGATGCCGACACCGACCATGGTCAGAAGGAGAATATATTTGTCATGGATGATTGCAACTGAGATAAGTCCGAGGGCACCGCAGAGAAGACACAAGCTGTGCGTGTTTTTTCGCCCCAGTTTGCTGGCAATCACGGGGAGAACGAGCGAAAACGCAAAACAGACCGCAGAATATACTGCGAAACAGATCCCGCCCCATTCGACTCCTTCTGCATAAAGCGGTGAAGCGGTATCTGGTGCACCGAACACGTTGCGAGCCACGGCAACTGGAAAATATAACCACATGCAGAACAAGCCCAGCCAAGTGAGAAGTTGGACCGGGGCCAGTTGGCCCATGGTCTGCGGCATGGCGCGGATCGCCGCGAAAATTTCTTTTGCGTTGGATGCTAGACCGGTCTTCTCCTTCTTCATCTGACGGAAAGCATCCAGGTCGTCAGGCGGATATTCCTTGGTTGTCAGAATCGTCCAGAGAACAGCTCCGAAGAAAGCGGCGGCTCCAATATAGAAGGAGACGCGGGTTGTAGTTGGTATAACCCGTGTCTCACCCACTGCTGCGGTTACATGAAATACATTTCGCAAGAGCCATGGCAAGACTGATGCCACCACTGCTCCGAGCCCGATGAAGAGGCTCTGCATCGCGAAACCGCGTGTGCGCTGTTGTTCGGGCAGCAGATCAGCAACGAAGGCTCGGAATGGCTCCATGCTGATATTGATTGAGGCGTCGAGCACCCACAACAGGCCTGCCGCCATCCAGAGGGCGGAGCTGTTCGGCATGAGGACAAGCGCGGCAGAACTGAGTAGCGCGCCCGTGAGGAAGTAAGGACGACGGCGCCCGAGCGGACCCCACGTGCGATCGCTAGCGTGTCCGATGACGGGCTGGACAAGCAACCCGGTGAGTGGAGCCGCGAGCCAGAGAATTGGAATCTGATCGGCCTTGGCGCCCAAGTATTCGTAAATAGCGCTCATGTTGGCCATCTGGAGGCCCCATCCGAACTGAATGCCTAAAAAGCCGAAGCTCATATTCCAGATTTGCCAGAAGTTTCGCGGCGGCTTGTTCATGAGAAACTCGCTCCCCTAAACCGAACTGTGTGCGGACCCCAGCGCGGACACTCTAGCGATCATAGACCGAGTTCATCTCTCGGAGCCTTGCGGCCACGTCAGCGGTTAGCGCGTCGGGACGTGCACGCCACCGCCAATTTCCACTCGAAGTGCCGGGAAGATTCATTCGCGCCATGCTGCGAAGTCCGAGAACGTCTTGCAGCGGGATGATCGCGGTGTTCGCAACTGAAGCGAGAATTGCCCGTATCAGGGCCCAGTGAATCTCGCCGTTCTTCAGGCCTAGGTAAGCGCGAGCGAAGGCATGTTCTTTCAGAACGTCATCGGCGGTGCGAATGCTATCCCCGGCACCTTTGCTCGACCACCACCCTGCCGTTGTGTCGTTGTCATGGGTTCCGGTGTAGGCGACGAGATTACGTTCATAGTTGTGCGGACGGAAGCTCGGCCCCTGCGGATCGTTTCCGAATGCGAATTGCAGAATTGCCATGCCGGGATAGTTGAACTGAGTGCGGATGGCTTCGACCTCTGGGGTAATGACACCAAGATTCTCAGCGATGATGGGTAGCTCTCCCAATTCAGACTGAACAACAGAAAACAGCTCGGCGCCAGGCCCTTTGACCCATTGCCCGTTTGTTGCTGTGCTCTCGCCGCCAGGAACTTCCCAGTACGCTTCAAATCCGCGGAAATGGTCAATGCGCATGATGTCATAGAGGCGCATTGCGGAACGGAACCGGTCAACCCACCATTTGTAATTAGTCTTCTTGAGCAGTTCCCAGTTGTAGATCGGGTTGCCCCAAAGCTGACCGGTGGCGCTGAAGTAGTCAGGGGGAACGCCCGAAATTTTCGATGCATTGCCTTTGTCGTCGAGCCAAAAGAAATCGCGGTTAGCCCAGACATCGGCGCTATCGTGCGCAACGTAAATGGGAATATCCCCGATGATACGAATGTTGCGCTCGCCCGCGTATTCGCGGAGAGCCTGCCATTGGTGCGTGAATTCGAACTGCCAGTATTTAATCGCTTCGATTTCCGGGGCAAGGCGGGAAGTCCAATCGCGAATTGCTTCCGGCTTGCGAGCTGCGATGTCGGCAGGCCAATGCGTCCACGCGACAAGATTTTGTGTGTCTTTTACGGCCATGAAGAGCGCAAAGTCGTCGAGCCAGTTGGCATTGGCTTGGCAGAAATCTTCGAACCGGCGGCGATCGTGAGCAGGGCCGTTCTTAAGAAAGTTGATGGCCGCTTTTTTCAATAACGGCATTTTGAAAGTGATGACGTTGCCATAGTCGACAGTTTCGAGCGGCCATTCCGGGATTTCGTTCAAGTCTGTGGCGCTAAGAATTCCCTGCTCGACTAGGCGATCGAGATTCAATAGGAGTGGGTTGCCAGCGCTGGCAGAGAAACACTGGAAAGGAGAGTCTCCGTAGCCGGTTGGGTTGAGAGGAAGAACTTGCCAGAGTTTGTGCCCAGCGGAGTGGAGAAAATCGACGAAGCGATACGCTTCCGGACCCAAATCACCGACGCCATGTGGACCCGGAAGCGATGTCGGATGAAGGAGAATGCCGCTGGCACGGGGAAATGTCATAGGGCGTATGAGCCGATCTTGGGTGTACTTCGGCGGCTAAAGCCGCTCATATTGCAGCAACTGCAGTGCCACCCGAACCCAACAGAAAACCTTTCAATTTGAGAGGAGCAACCAGTCCCCGAGTGATTCCCTCACGATCTAGTGCAGCCTCTTCCAGATTCTAAACTCCCACGCCTCAAGCGCGAGTGCCGGCAACGTAGCTGCTGTTGGTTTGCGATCTCCCACCACTGGCGTTTGGTCCTCGTATTGACCTGAAGGAGCCGCAACAACTCCGGCGAATGGGCGATTCGAAACATTGATAGCGACTAGATACTCTTCTGCACCACTTCGCCGGAAGAATGTCAATACGCGTGAGGACTCGGCATTGGCGATCCATCCGGTGTCACCCTGCTGGAGTGCGGGATGTGCTTTACGCAGAGCGATGAGGGCCTTGTAAAACGGGAGAAACTCTGGCCTACGTTCGGCTATGGGCCAGAATACTTGCAGGTTTTCAAAGAGTGCTGGCGCGCCAGACTCGCTGGTGTCGCCAACTTCCATTCCGTTGTAGAGCATGGGTACGCCGTCCATCGTAAAAACGAGGGCAGACGCGGCAAGCGCGCCGCGTTCTCCAAAACGTACGATGGCGCGCTTCTCGTCGTGGTTGTCGGAGAAACGCATTTCGAGGGCGCCTTTTGGATATCGAGCCCGATCGCTTTTCCATGTATCGATGAGGGCAGTGGCGGGAGCGCCGAATTCGAAGACGTTGGTAAGCGTGGTGTGGAAGGGCCAGGCGTAGTCGAGTTCGAAAGCTTTCAGGAGCAGTTCGGGCTTATTTGCTTCAGCGATCATGACGATGTCGGGCTTGATTTTTGTGAGTTCGGCGCGCGCAGATTCCCAAAAATCGGTCGGCACGTCGCCGGCAACGTCGCAGCGGAATCCGTCGAGATCAAATTCGCGGAGCCAGTATTTCAACATCTCGATCATGTAATTGCGGAGTTCGGCGTTCGCATAGTTGAGTCCGGCAACGTCGGCCCAGTCAGGGACGGGCGAGATCACATTTCCATTCGCGTCTTTCTTGTAGAACTCCGGGTGCTTCATGAGCACGCTGTCCCACGCGGTGTGGTTGGCCACGATGTCGATGATGATCTTCAGGCCGCGCTTGTGGGTTTCAGCGACGAGGTGCTTGAGGTCATCCTTGGTGCCGTAGGCGGGATTGATGCCGTAGTAATCCTGAACGGCGTAGGCGCTACCGATGGTTCCCTTCTTCTTTAGTTGGCCGACAGGGTGGATCGGCATGAGCCAGAGGATGGTTACGCCGAGGTCTTTGAGGTCGTCGAGTTTTGGTTCGATGCCGCGAAAATTGCCGGCGGCCGAGAATGTGCGCGGATTGATTTCATAAATGACACCCGAGGCAATCCAGTCGGCAACGGGCCGCGCCGACAGCTGTTCGGCAGCAAGCGGGAGGAGAAACGAGAAAACCAAAAGCAGGATGATCGGAATACGCGAGATTCGGCTTTTCACAACCGCCCCCGAAATGAGAATTTCCTCGAGTGGAGCACTGCGCATGATAGCTGTTCGACCAGCGGTTGCTAAGGACTTTCGGCACAGCGAGCGGTGACAAAGCGAGGGGAGTTGACGGGATTGACAGGTTCGGGCCTGTGGTTGAAGAGGCCTGTTGGGTGGCGTCGGCAAGAAGCAGGTCCTTGGCTTCGCTCAGGACAAACGCGCAATGATAGACGTTCGCCATTCTTTATACTGCTGACGTGACGACTAACGCTGAAGTATCTAGCAGGAGCAATGCCCACGAGCTGGCGTCGCGGCTTGCTGGATCGTATGCGGCGAATTCAACGGTGGAGGCCGTGGTCCTTTCGGGATCGAGGACTTCTGGCGAAGGTGACTCGGCGTCGGACATCGATTTATATGTCTATTCGCACAAGCCAATTTCCATCGTAGAGCGGAGACGGGTGGCGGCTGGCGCTCAACGAGCTGAGATTGGCAATGAAATCTGGGAGCCGGGCGATGAATGGATCGATGAAGCAACCGGAATCTCGGCGGACGTGATGTTTCGGGATTGTTTGTGGATCAAGGAGCAACTCGATCGAGCGTTGAAGCATTATCAGGCATCGGTCGGGTACTCGACTTGTTTTTGGTACAACGTGTTGCATTCGGAAATTCTGTTTGATCGAGTGGGATGGTTTGCGGCGTTGCAGGAGCGGGCGCGGCAGCCGTATCCGGAGGAGTTGCGGGCGGCAATCATCGCGAAGAATTTTCCGATTCTGCGTCAGAACATGTCGTCGTACGTTCATCAGATGGAGCTGGCGATCCGAAGGGGCGATTTGGTGAGTTTGAATCATCGAGCGACGGCATTGCTGGCGAGCTATTTCGATGTGCTGTTTGCTTTGAATCGCCAGCCGCATCCGGGGGAGAAGAGACTCGTAAGGTTTGCTGAGCTGCTGTGCACGAAGTGTCCACCGCATTTTGCGGTGAGGATTGAGGAGTTGCTGGCGTCGTTGCCGAAGATGGATGCGTCGGTGATTGAAAAAGCGAACAATCTCATCGAGGGTTTGGCCATGTTGATGACCTCAGGAGCATAAGATTGAGAGGCGAAGGTAGGCTTAACCACAGAGGCAGAGGAACACACGAAAAGCCTCCAACTGGACCCGACTCACTTCTCATGCTGTGACGGCCGCCACGGGCGGCTGAGCAGGCATGGGTTCTCCCGCCATTGTCCACGCTTTTCCGTCGAAGTGACCCGGCACGCCCAATCCAAACAGCTTCAGGATCGTTGGCGCTACGTCGACGATAGCCACTTTTTCATCTGCGATTTTGTGATTTGAGAACAACACTCCCGGCACCAGGCGCGGATCGATGCAGTGGTCGCCGCTCCACGCTTTCAGGTTGTCTTCGAAAATTTGCGCCGTCACTTTGCCCATCACGGAATCCCAAGAAGCACGGTAGCCGTCTCCGTAGCCGACAAGCAGATCAGGTGCGTTGTCCACGTAAGGTCCGGCGTAGGTGGCGTCGCACACGAATACGCCAGTGATGCCGATGCGGCCGGAGTCAGGATCGACGAGCCCGTTGAGTTTGGCTTGCAGTTCCTGCTTGAGCGCCTCGGCTTCTTTCCCGGGGGCGACGATGCCTTCGCGCTCGCGTCCCTTGATGTTCAGGTAGAGACCATTCAGGCCCATGGTGTAGGCGCGAGTCTTCGACCAATCGACGTCTTCGAACCAGTCGCCGCTTTCAATCTTGCCGGATTTGAGGGCGAGGTATCCGTTCTGGTGGAGCCAGGCGTTCAGGTTCACGCAGCGCGCGAAAGATTTGAAGCCATGGTCGGAGACAACCATAAGCAGAGTCTTGTCGTCGATCTGCTCGATGACGCGGCCGATGAGCTTGTCCATGCGGTCGTAGAGGTCTTGGATCACGTTTGGGCGCTGGTCGCGCGGAACGTGACGCGCCGCGGGATGATCATCTTCGAGATAACGCCAAAACATGTGTTGCACGCGGTCGGTTGTATCGAACACACAAGCGCACAAACCCTGCTGCGTTTTGCCGAGCGCGTCGAAGAGCATGCGCTCGCGGTCCTCATGGTTCGCATAGCATTGCGCCAGGAAAGCGTTGTCGTCGAGAACTTCTTCGTTGAGAGCCCACGTGTCTTCGGCGAGGCCTAGGGTCGCGTAGGGACCAAACATCTTCGCTAGATAGATGGAGTACGTGACGGGATGCGAGATGGGGAGGTCGGGACGCGAGGGATCGATATTTACCGGAGTGACGTAGACTTCGACTTCCGGCGAAACTTCTTTGAGAAAGAAGCGCGCGATGCCTTTCGCGCTGAAACCAAGTCCAGCCTTGAATTTCACGGGCAGCCAATCCGAGTAATCACCGACTTTGAGGGTGACTTTCTCGGAGTCGATTTCGATAGTGGCCAGATTCTTGACGGCGTCGGGACGGATAACGAAGTCGGCACGCAGTTCGCTGTGGGTCCCAAGTGGATCTTCTGGGCCGGGGATGTACGAGTGGACACCGTTCCCATCGCGCTCGGCGGCGACGCGGACTCCGCCTTCACGAAACTTTCCATCGCTTTTGCGGGTGGTGCAGAGACAGAAAGTTCCCTGGCTACCTTTGAGATCGGGCACGCACATGCCGGAGAGCAAAACTCCGGAAAATTTCTCGGGCGGAAACGTGACGGGCACTCGGATGATTGAAGAAAAGATGCCCGCTTTTCCGAGCCAGTGCCAGAACGGAGTTCCCTTCCGCATGCCTTTAATCTGCGCTTTGCCCAGCGGGATTGTGTACTTGCCGATTTTCCAGCTTCGTTTCGGTCCTTTGATTTCCGCCGACGATAGAAACGGCAAGTAGCTGTTAACGTCGCGCGCGAGGAAATCGTAGATGTTGTGCTTGCCGGGATTCACTCCGGTCATGAACGTCGACCAGGCAACGGGCGAAATAGCAGGATAGGTCGTGCGAAGTTTGCGGAAAGTTCCCTGCTCGCGGAGTTTGGCTAAGTTCGGAAGGCGGCCTTCGGCGATGAAACGTTCCGTGAGTTCGGGGTCCATACCGTCGAAACCGAGGATCACCGCTCGCTTGATCATTGCGTTGCCGTAGGCCTTGCGGCGCCGCAACAAGCGCAAGATGTGACGGAAAGGCCACGTGAACATCGCATACGCGGAATATAGGAACGCAACGAACAGAGTCCAAAAAGAAGACAGCACTGCGAAACCCGCACCGGGTCCGGCATAGGCGTGCGCGGGGGTGGGGGCGAACAGGAATGCGGCTAGAAGAATCAGCGCGAAAAGTGAGAGGCTTGAACCGCAAAGGTCGCGAAGGATGCGCAAAGGGCGCCAAGACAAGCGGGCGGACATGAGTGCGGATTTTTCCTTTGCGACAACGGTTTGTGAGTGGGAATTTAAAAGCGACTTCATATTTCGATTCCTAGCGCGCTTTTGAAAATGAATCCGGCCACTAGCGACAGAACAAAGAACGCGACTATCCAGTTGGATGCTATTCCGGCGAAACTCACTTCACGCGCGGGATACTTTACTTCTATCGATTGCACCGCACTGTTAGCGGGCAGCGCAGGCTCTGCCGAGTAGAGCATGCGGTCCCAGAAGCGTCCTTGCAACCGGATCGCTGACAGGCGTTCAAGTCCGCCACCTACCACAATCTTCTTTATGTAGGTCTGGCCGCCGGACTGAACGGCGATGTCGTATTTTCCGCTTCTTTCGGCAGCGAGCCTCCACGCGACTTCGTTGCCGGCAGGCGCATGAACGGGCGGCGCTGTCGTCTGCAATTCTGATGGCAGCTGGAGCGCCAGTGAATTCATAGCATCGGCATTCGACGCGCGCGCTTTCAGGATGAAGTTTTGGGCCGGCTGGAGCGGAGTATTTCCGAGATAACGATCGATCTGAATCATCAGGAACATAAGTGGAATGATGACGAAGAGCAAAGGCTTGAATGCAAGAACGAGGTAGCGACCCGTGCCGCGGAGAATGCCTCCATAGGAGCGAATCACCACGCCCAGTTGATCTTGAAAGAGACGTACTGCAAGCAAGTGAGCTTTGAGTTGATCTTTCGCATGTTTGATGGCTTTCTGGTCGGATGTGTATCCGAAGATGATCACCATCAGAAAACCGATTACGATTGAGACAACCAAGACAGTCGCTGCTGGCAGGTTGTATCCGATGATGCCTGACACCAGCGGAGAGTGCACGAGATGAAACGAATCAGTCATTTTTAGGTTTGTCGATTACTCGATATACCCCAAGCCCTGCAGACGTTTTTTCACTTCTTCTCTGGACGGGGCGGCACCTCCGTCTTCAGGCGCCAAAATCTTTTTCACTTCCTTTTCGAGCATGTGGGTAACAAATTCGTCGACTGATTCGTAGCCGCAGGCGTCAGCGCACCGCTTTGCCTGCTCGAGCAGTTCGCCCTCGATTTTTACCTTGTGAGAACCAAACATGGTTTCCTCCGAAACTTGCTAGTTTCCACTCGCTCCGTTTGCGCCAAAGATGGATTGCCCGCGCAACTCACTCGGCTTTGTGATGCCGAATTCTGCGAAGATGGTGGGCGCAATGTCGGTCAGCGCTGGATTCTCCGCCGCGATCTTTCGATTGCTTAACACTACTCCAGGAACCAGCGTGTAATCCATGCAGTGGTCGCCACTCCAGGGATTCGTGTTGTCCTCGATGACCTCAGGGGGAAACGCACCCAGGATCGTTTGCCATCCAGCACGGTAGCCACGGTTGTAACCAACGAGCAGATCGGGACCGCTGTTTGAGTATGGCCCCTGAAAAACGACGCTGGCGCGATCCATCCGCGTAATGATTTGAAGATTTGTTTTCGGATCTCGTTCTGTTAGTAACCGGCCGCTGATCTCTTTGAGCAGTGTGTCTTCTTCTACGCCAGGCGCAACAATTCCCTGGCGCTCTCGGCCTCGCAAATTTAGGTAGAGCCCATTCAAGCCGAGGCCGTATGCGCGGGTCTTGTTCCAATCTACGTTCGCCAAGGGCTCGGTTGAATCTTGGGTCGTATCGTTTTTCATCACGATGTAGCCGTTCTGAACCAACCAGGTATTCAGATTGAACGAACGATTGTAAGGAGCAAAGCCGTGGTCGGAGAGGACGAGGAGAGTTGTGTTTGCGTCAAGCTTCGGGAACACCTCGCCCAGAACTTCGTCGATCTGGTGGTAGAACCACTCGATGGCATTCGCGTTTTGCTCCGCGAGGGCCGCGTCATATCCAGGGTGCTTAGGGTCCATCAGACGCCATAACATGTGCGAGTTGAGGTCGAGGCTCGAGAAATAAAAGAAGAACATGCCGTCACGGAATTTTGTAAACTCTGCATCGAAGATACGCCGGTGCTCGGCTAGCACTTCCCGAGACTGCTCGAGATACTCTTTATCGTCCAGGACGGCGCTCGAGAGCGCCTTGGTGTCTTCGGCGATCCCTTGCGTGTAAAACTCTCCAACTTCGTCAGATAGTTGCTTTGAGTAACTCTTGGGAGTCGAGATGGGCAAGGCGGGATTTGCGGGATCGATGTTGATTGGCGACACATAAAGCTGAAAGCGAGGATGAGCCTGCTTTAGATAGAAACGTCCGATGCCGTGTACATTCCCAAAAAATGGAATTAGCTGGAATTCAATGGGCACCCAACCGCTCCACTCCCCTTCCCTAAGGACGAATTCTTGGTCTTGAAAAGAAATTTTCGCCACGGGCTCAAGAGGATCGACGGCAATTTTGAATTCTTCGGTGGTTGGCGGAGATCCTTTGCGAAACGCGTTGTCAGGACCAATGAGCTTTGCTCTCACTTCTGAATTCTCGACTTGCACCGGAACAATTTGGCCACCCTCGACCGCTCCAGGAACGGCAGTGGGATCATCCGTGTAAAAGGTGAAGGTGCCGTAGGTGCCACGCAGATCAGGTGTGCCCATTCCTGAAAACGTCTCGCCCTTCGCCGGAATGGGAGGAAAGTTTGCAGGAATCCGGAACACTGAGTTGGGGATTCCATGCTGGTCGAGGACCGTCCAGAACGCTGTTCCCTTCCGCAGCTGTTCAGCAGTGCCGCTCCCGAGGGGAACAATCCAGTTCCCAATGTGGACAGAGTGCTTCGGGGCTTCGACGCGCGAGGTCGAGAAGTAGAGCTCGAAGGTTTTCGGATCACGATGAATGAAATCGAAAATGCCGTGGCCTCCGGCATTCATGCCGGTGATCAAGTTTGACCAAGCGACGGGACTTTGGGGAGGAATGCTCGTGGTTAACTCCCTGAAGGATCCTTGCTCCGCGAGGCGCGCGAAGTTCGGCATCTTCCCCTCCTGCATGAATTTTCGGAGGAGTTGCGGGTCCATGCCGTCTATGCCAAGCACGATGAGCTTTTTCCCGCCGTTTCGCTCGGGGCGTCGGCCTTGGCAAGAGGTTAGCGGCACAAGCCCGAGGCAAGACAGCGAGGCGATCATCAGCCAAACGAGCTTTAGACGGACCAGCTTTTTCAGACCCGAGCTCCCTTCAAGGCGCCAGCTCCCACAGACTTGCGCCCACTTCCCGGAACCGGGCGGCAGAGATCCAGAATATTGCGCGGAATACCCAAGGATACAGGCAGAATTTAATTCTGGGGCTCGCGGATAGGGAGTGTCAAGCATGAGCCGAGTGCGCCGCTGGTGTTTTGGCAACGTCCCCGAAACCCTTTAGACTTGTGGTTATGCTTCGTCGTGCCGCCATTTTTTTGCAACTGTGTACCACCTTATGCCTTGCTCTTGCTGGACTTTCCGAGGGAGCTACTAAACCGAATGTCGTGCTGGTGACGTTCGAGTCCACGCGCGCAGATCGTATGGGTTTTTTGGGGTCGAAGCGCGGGGTGACGCCGAATCTCGATGCACTGGCGCGGCAAGCGGTCGTGTTCGAACGCGCCTACGCGCAAGCGCCACTAACGGTTGTTTCACATGCAACGATTCTTTCGGGAACGTATCCGCAGACCCACCAGGCAAATGCGCTCGGCGGTCCAATCAATTCTTCGGTGCCGTGGCTATCGGATTTGTTTCGCGCGCGCGGTTATCACACCTCGGCCTACGTCGGGTTGCGCAATCTCGACCCAAAAAGCGGCATGGCACAAGGATTTGATCGGGGCTTCGTCGTATATGACGCGGGGTTCCGATTGCCGCAAAAGGGCATGCTGCGTTCACAGTCAGTTGAGCGCAGTGGGGATCAAGTCGTCGCTCGGGCCGTCGCAGGACTCAAGGGCAAGTCAAACCCGTTCTTTCTCTGGATTCACCTTTCCGATCCACAAGCTCCTTACGCGTCGTACGATCGCGCCGTCGCTGCGGCTGACGCGGCCTTCGGAAAACTTGTGTCCGCTTTAAAGGCGCAAAAGCTTTACGACGATTCAATTGTGGCTGTCGCTGCCGATCATGGAGAAAGTCTTGGAGCGCATGGTGAAGATACACATGGGATTTTTCTGTATGACGATACGATTCTTGTCCCTCTATTGATCAAGCTTCCACAGAATCAAATGGCGGGAAAACGGGTGACTGGTCGCGTTCGTCTTCTGGATGTGGCGCCGACGATTCTCGAAGCCGCCTCGGTACCGGTTCCTCCTCAGATGCAAGGCCAATCGTTACTGCGAATCGCGAAATCGAATCCAACTGCCGATCAGGCCGTGTATTCGCGAAGCGACTTCCCGCAGCGCGGCTTTGGATGGAGCCCGCTGCAGTCGTGGCGAGCATCAAAGTATCTGTATGTGCGTGCTCCAAAACCTGAACTATATGACCTGTCGACTGATGCGGCCGCGACAAAAAACATTGCCCCTACATCCAAAGGCACTGTCGACACGATTGCATCGCAACTCGACGGCTTCGATAAGCGTTTTACCTCGGGAGCAAAAGGTGCTGAGTTAAGTTCGTCGGAAATGCAGAAGCTGGCATCGTTGGGGTACGTCGGAATACAGAAATCAAACACAGCGTCGGCCGCAACGGGTACTGACCCCAAAGACGCGATTGCGACAGCGAACAAGGTCGAGTCAGCACTGCAAGCTTTGGACGACGGAAAACCCGAAAAAGCGGTGCCGATTCTTCAGCAGGTCCTCGCGAATTCTGCGAGTGTCTACTTGGCCCAGTATGGTTTGGGCTCAGCCCTTGCCCAGTTGCAACAATGCCAAAAGGCAATCGAACCTCTGCGAAAAGCGATCGAATTGCAGCCGGATTCCGCGTGGGCGCATTTTCAAATGGGTTCCTGCCTTACTAAGACGGGCGATTACAAGACGGCGGTGGTTCACCTGGAGATTGCGACTTCCCGATTACCCGATTTTGGTGATGCTTACGTTCTGCTTGCGCAGACCTACGATCATCTTGGTCGAGCAGAAGACGCGAACCGTGCACGTGCCAAGGCCGCGCACCTAGGAAAGAAGGTGTAGATCCGATCTTCATCGATACGCCAAACTTCCTGCCCCTTCGGGCGTAGACGACAGGCGCACGAGTGTTTACTCGTCACTGACATGCCACTCTATTCGTGGCACCATCGGCGTATAGTTTGGGCGTCGGACCGTCGGCGACAACTTTCTGCAGGCGGATGGCAAGTTTTTTTCGTCGGCGCCGAAAATCGGAGGCAGCCGTGAAGCCTTTACTGGTAGTGTGTCTGCTGGTCTTTTTTCTATCCGTTGCTGCTACACAAGAGACTCAACCGATTCCAAAGAACCGCCCCCCCGCCGAATACAAGATCCCGCCTGAAGCCGCGCGGCAGACCAATCCTGTTAAGCCGACGACAGAATCTCTTGCGAAAGCAAAGCGAACTTATGGGATCGACTGCGCCATGTGCCACGGGAAAGATGGCGATGGGAAAGGCGACGTTGGGGCGGACATGAAGTTGAAAGTCAGCGACTTCACTGATCCAGCGACCCTGAAGGATTTTACCGATGGGGAAATTTTCTACATCATCAAGAATGGCGCTCGCGACATGCCGCCGGAAGGCGATCGCGTGAAGGCTGACGAGGTCTGGCATCTCGTCCACTACCTTCGTGGATTCGCAAAGAAGAGCAGCACCGAGCCGGCAAAACCTGCTGAACAGTGAGAGCCGGCAGCGCTGCGCCTCTTAATTTGTTTTTGGCGAATCCGGATGTGACGGCGTTGATGTATTTAAGGGCGTGAAACGTAGTGGCTTCTCAGAACCCGTGTAGTAGATCAAAAGATTGCCATCATGGGACTCGAATCGCTCAGCGGCCTGAAGAGCAGCCAAGTATCTGTCTTCCTGTTTCATCAACGCTTCAAGACAAGCCATTTTGGTCGACCCCATAGCGCTAATCTTCATCGTGTTGCCGCCGATTACCGCCGATCCAAAGAAACGATTGCAAGTCCCTCTTCCGGCGATCTTTCCGGCTTCTGGGAAAGCAAGAGTCGCCTGAACGCGATCCAGTACACCGCTGCCACCAAGATCTTCCAGCAGCCACTCGCTTCCAATTAAGTTAAGCGACGGTGCACCCTGCGAAGCGGAGGCAGCGAGAGTGGGAGCCTTTGCCGGCTCGTGAGTTCCATTGCAAGAAAGAAGCAATGAACAGCCAATCCAACATGTGACTAGAATTCGGTAGTCCGTCATAAATCCTCTTCCACAATGGACGAACTCATCTAACGTACGCACCCCATTCAATGCTTCAGGTAGGGAACGAAGCCTCGAGTTTTCATTTGTAACCGGTACACAGACGACGTTGCCGTGATGTACAACGTGCGATAGTCCTTTTCTCCCCACGTGAGATTGGCGGGCTGTTCGGGAACGACAATTGTTCCCAGATGATGTCCTTGGGGATCCCACACCCAAATGCCTTTCGGGCCTGTTACAAAAAGATTTCCTTTTTCGTCAACTTTAATCCCGTCCGGCACTCCGTCATCTTTGCCACCAGGCTCTTCCCCGAATACGCGGCCATTCGACAGCGTTCCGTCGCGACCGACGTCGTAGACGTGAATGTTCCGTTGCTCGTCGTCATCGACATAGAACCGCTTACCATCCGGAGAAAAGGCGAGCCCGTTGGGCTGAGGAAGGTCCTTTATCAGCAAACGAAGGTTGCCTTTTTCATCAAGCCGATAAACTCCCTGGTATGGAATTTCCTGTTTTTCACCCTTCACGAGATCAAGAGTCGGATCTGTGAAATAGATCGCTCCGTCGGGCCCTGTTACCACGTCGTTAGGGCTGTTTAATTTCTTCCCTTCAAATCGATCTGCCAACACTGTGTACTTACCGTCGGGCGTGACATGGATGATCGCCCGCAGGACGCTCGCACAGTCGATGAGCCGATGATTTCGATCGTAGGTATTGCCATCCGGATCTCCGAGAGATATGAGCTCTTCCTTTCGGCCGTCAAGGTAGACGCGATAGATCTTATTTTTCTCCTCATCACTGACGTAAAGGAAGCCGGACTCATCCCAAACCGGACCCTCGGTGAACCCAAAGTCTGTGGCCACGCGCGCCAGTTGAGCTTTCTCGTCGACGAGTTTCCAAAATTCTGGCGACTCGGCCCGAAGTTCAAAACGGCGGCTGGGGGCTTCCGCGCGCGCCACAGTCAGAGAACAGTAAACAGCGATCGTCGCTGCAATGATGCAAACAATCCGAGCGGTAGTTCTCACTCAGTTTCCTTTCTTGATGGCAGCTTTGCGCGAATTGGGCTGAACTTTGGACTCAGCGCTTGCGTTCCCCGACCGGCTCGCCGTAGCTATATAAGTGACGATGTCATCCAGTTCGGCACTTGTTAATGTGGAACCGTAGTTTGACGGCATAAGGGTCTGGGAAGACCGTTCCACACCTTGGACATCGGACTTCACAAACGAATAAAACGAACCGTCCATAGTTTGGAGTTGCAGCGAAAAATTATCCTCATTTCGCGCAATTCCGCTCAGTTTCTGTCCGTCACGTGTGGTCACTACGACAATTTGATTCGAGCGATTTTTTATTGCATTTGGGTTCTCGATCGCCTGACGGATTTGGCTCACTGATCTGATGCTGGCGTACTCCGAGAGATCGGAAGCGATGAAGCCGCCGTCGCCGTGAACAACATGACATTTCGAGCATCCGGCCTTGCCGAAAAATAAAGCCTTTCCTTTCATGGCGTCGCCAGATGCAGCCAGGTTACTGTCCTTGCCTTGCAAAACCCGCAAATAGGTCACAGCAACATCGATGTTTGCCTTCCCCAGTGAATGGAACGGTGGCATACCAGTTCCCGGCACGCCGGCATCGATGATGTGAAACAACTCCACGTCGGTACGGCGCTGGACATCCTTTCTCGTGGCAATGTCTGGCGCCCGGTCGCTTCCGCGACCGTCGAGCCCATGACAACCAGCGCAACTGGAAGCGAAAATTGCGCGGCCCGCCTCTTTGCTAGATGCTCGTGCATCATCGGACGAGACTCTTCGCTTTTGGCCGAAAGACGACAACGCTACGACCAGAATGCCCGCAGCGCACGCCCAGCGACACAAATCCAAGGTTCTACGGTGAGGGCCCGTACGCTTCAAAAGTTACTTCTCCTTTACGGCAATGGCTGAAATTTCAATTCGAGCATTGTTGACCAATCCTGCGACTTGCACGGTAGCACGCGCGGGTTTCGGATCAGGCACAACTCCGCGATAAACCTTGTTCATGTCGCCGAATTCCTTTATATCCGCGAGGTAGACGGTGACGGAAACGACATCCTTCCATTCAAATCCAGCTTGTTTAAGAACCTTCCCGATGTTGTCGAGTGCAGCCTCAGTCTCTGCAGCGATCCCTCCGGGCTTCAGCTTGCCTTCTACCGTACCTTCCTGTCCGGCAACGTACAGGGTGTTCCCAGTTACTACTCCATCGCTGAAAGGAAACGCCTCCATTCCAGGCAACTTGATTGATTTGCGTTGCTGCGCCGCCGCATTAACCGTTCCGGCGAACAGTACAAACATCACGATTCCCGCATACGCACCAAACATCCTGAAGTTGAGCTTTGCTTTCATCACACGCCCTGTCCTTTCACTTTGTGGAAGTTCACTTCACAAACGAACCAAAACAGTGCTAGAGTCCGCGCACATATATACATCCCGGAGGACTGGATGGACAAACTTTCTCTGCGATCTCGTGCGGCGATCTGCTTTTTCGCCATCGTGACGCTACTCGTGGCATTGATAGGACCCGCACGAAGCCTTGTTGCGCAAACTTCCAGTGGCCCTTTGGATGACGCCAGTCTGCTGGAGGGTTTTCGACACACAGAAGTAGCATCGGTATCCGATGCGATTGAACAGCTCATGAGCAAGCGCATGTACATGAGTCATCGGATGAACCCGATTTTCACCAGCAAGTTTGTCGGATTCGCCGTCACGGTAAAGCTGAAAAAGGATGAGGGAAACACGGATCCTAATGCACTCAGCGGAATGCTGGCTGCGATTGACAAGGGTTCCGCCAACTCCGTGTGGGTAATGGTCGTTGAAGACGGGGCCGATATTGCGGGCATGGGGGGGCTTATGGGAACGGCTATGGCCGCCCGAAACTATTCCGGCGCGGTCATCGACGGTGGCGTGCGAGATGTCGCGCACCTGCGAAAGATTGGCTTTCCGGTGTTCGCCACGGGCATCGTGCCTTCAACTTCAGTGAAGCACTATCGATTCGACGGCGCCAACGTACCCGTTGTCTGCGACGGCGTAGCGGTCAGCCCGGGAGACATCGTGGTTGCCGATAGTGATGGCGTCACTGTTGTTCCGAAAGCCAACGCTCAGGAGGTACTGGAATTGGCCCAACAGATGGATTTCAAAGAACACTCAATGTATTCCTACATCGAAAAATACAAGTCCATTGTGGAGGCGGTCAAGAAATTTGGACGTCTATAAAACAGTGCTTGTCGAAACGCTACTTTCATCAGATAATTCGCGCTTTCATTTTTGAGTGGAGGACGAGATCAGCTATCGCTGATCGCAACCCAGCTTATGGGCACCAAGCGTAGTTACAACATCACGTCCCTCCAGCGCGGTTTGAGGCTACTGGATCTTTTCGCCAAGTCGGAGAAAGGTCTGACTGCGACGGAGTTGGCTAAACGCTCCGGTCTTCCGATCAGCACGCTTCACCGGTTTCTAGTGAATCTCGAGACCTCTGGATTTCTGACCTACAGCGGCGCAGGTACCTATCATTTGGGGATCGCATGCTTTTCTCTGGGCCAGGCTGCGCTTGGACAGTTCGACATTCGCCGGGTAAGTCTGCCCTACCTCCAGACGTTGAACCAGCAGACGCGCGAGACGGTTCATCTGACTGTGCGTCACGGCTTGTCGGTCGTGTACGTCGACAAGCTGGATTCTCCAGAACCGCTGCGAATTCACTCGCGCATCGGTGCATCGGTGCCTTTGTACTGCACGGCCGTCGGCAAGGTCTTACTTGCCTACATGCCCGCCGTGGAGCGTGATGCGATTCTTTCGCAACTGGAGCTTCGGCGAATTACGACCAATACCGTCGGCAATCTGCAAGAACTCCAAACTCAGCTACAAACAGTGCGACGCTCGGGATACGCCTGCGATCTTGAAGAACACGAGCTTCACATTCGCTGTGCCGCTGCTCCGATCTGGGATCACACTGGAGCTGTGAATGCGAGTCTGAGCATTACCGCGCCGGCTGTACGCATGCCAGTCGCGCGATTGCGGCAACTGGCCCCGCTAATTCAAGAAGCAGGCAGAGGAATTTCGAGAGACTTAGGATATCGTTTCATTCCGCCGGAGCGATCACGAACGCCGGGGGCGGTGACGGGAATCCCCGCGGCCCCAGTGTCACCGTTTAGATAGCGCGTTACCAGGTTTGATTCGATGCAACTTCATGCGCGAGCGATCAAAACGTTAGCGGTTGTCGCCGGTTTGTTCATTGCAGCCGCCGCTCGCAATGCGTCAGTCGGTTCTACGAGCGTTGATATTAAGCCTGCAGACCTGCTTGTGAATCCGCCAAAAGAAAACTGGCCTTCATACAACGGGGACTACACCGGACGGCGATTTAGCGCGTTGTCGGAAATCACTCCTGACAATGTGGCTGAATTGCGCGCTGAATGGGTCTTCCATACTCCAATTTCGGCCCGGCTTGAGGTGACCCCTCTTGTCGTGAATGGCATCATGTTCTTGACGGCGGCCAATGATACATACGCACTTGATGCTCGGACGGGGCGTCTCGTCTGGCACCATTCACGTCCCGTGTCCCAAGGTTTGATCGATGATGCGTCGGGCCATCTCAGCCGTGGCGTTGCTGTTTTAGGCTCTCGAGTCTACCGATTTACAGACAACGCCCACCTTCTATGCCTAGATTCGCGCTCTGGGCATCTTCTATGGGACGTGCCTTTCGCGGACTGGAATCGCAACTACGGCGCAACCAGCGCACCTCTAATTGTGAACAACAAGGTGATCGTCGGCACTTCGGGCGGGGACGACGGAATTCGCGGATTCGTCGCCGCTTACGAGACTACAAGCGGAAAGTTGTTGTGGCGCTTTTGGACAATTCCGGCGCCTGGCGAATTTGGATCTGACAGCTGGCCTGGCGACACGTACCTGCACGGTGGCGGAGCCACATGGATGCCTGGCACCTACGATGCGGAATCGAATACGCTCTATTGGACAACTGGCAATCCTGGGCCTGACTTCGATGGAAGCGTGCGCCCCGGGAATAACCTTTACACCGACTGTGTCCTCGCTCTGGACCCCGATACTGGAAAACTGAAGTGGTACTTCCAATTCACTCCTCACGACGTTTTTGACTACGACGCGAACGAAACACCAGTCTTGATTGACCTGCCGTATCAGGGGAAACCGCGCAAGTTGCTGGTTCAAGCCAACCGCAACGGATTTCTTTATGTTCTTGATCGTACTGATGGCACGTTTCTGCATGCCGTACCCTTTGTCGACAAACTGAATTGGGCGAAAGGAATCGACTCCCGCGGAGTTCCTATTTCCGCCGAAATCAAACCATCGCCAACGGGTACAAAAATTTGTCCTGGGTATGCCGGCGCAACCAACTGGTATTCGCCTTCGTTTAACGAGTCGACTAAGCTCATTTACTTTTTGGCTCTTGAAGAATGTGAGAACTATTTTCTAAAGCCGCAGCACTTCGCCGAAGGCGACACGTTTTATTCAACTGGAGTAAAACGCATTCCCGGCGAGGTGTCACAGAAGGTCCTTCTCGCCTATAACGTTCAAACCCAGTCGCTCGCGTGGAAATATCCTCAGACTGGCCGCGCGCACTCGTCGGGTGGAACGATGACGACGGCGGGTGGGCTCGTGTTTTTCGGAGATGATGCCGAGTCCTTCGAAGCGGTCAACGCGGAAACTGGAAGGCCGCTATGGCATTTCAACACCGGCCAAACTTTCAGCGCTTCTCCAATGACTTACTCCGTGAATCGCAAACAATACGTTGCGATCGCCGCAGGCAACAACATCTTCAGTTTTGCATTGCCATAGCTAAGGCGAACGAAAGGAAGAAAAGATGAAATCAGAATCTTTAACTCGTAGAAACCTGATGGGAGGAATGGCCACCGCGTGTTCCGCCGTTGGCGTCGCTGGGCTGATGGCGTCCCCGGCTTGGGCAAAGAAACAGGACCAATCTGTACAGAAGTTGAATCGCGACGGAAAACCTGCGGATGGCACGCAGATGATCACCCCTCTTATAACCCACAATGGATTGATCTACATCGCGGGCCAAGGCGCCAATTCCAACGGGCCGGTTGGCAAAGACGATATCGACAGCCACACGACGAAGGTTATGGAAAATGTCAAACAGCTTGTGGAAACGGGGGGCGGGACGATGGACAGCATTCTGCAGCTCACCGTGTTCCTTGCCGACCTCGCCCACTACGACGCCATGAACAAGATTTTTAAAACATATTTTCCACACGGCGGCCCAGCCCGTACAACGGTTGCAGTTGCGGCACTTCCAGGGAATTCTCTGATCGAGATCAACTGCATCGCCGCAATTACTCGCAAATAGCAAAGGAGCGTCTGTCAATGCGATTGAATGCGCAGTGGAACCGTCGTGGCTTTCTTGGAAGCGTTGGCGCTCTAACCGGAATTCTTGTCGCCCCACGCAAGGCCTTCTCTTGGGCATCGAAATCCGAGGTGAAGGGGTTCGGATCTTCGGGCAATCCATATGAAGAGCTCGGCGTCACGACGGTTATCAATTGCCAAGGCACGATGACAGTTCTCGGAGGATCGGTCTTGCGTCCGGAGTTGGAAGCCGTCATGGCGCAAGCTGGGCAACACTTCGTCAGAATTCTGGAACTGGAGGTCGCGGCTGGAAAACGTATTGCCGAGATGTTAAAGCTGCCAGCGGGACATACGGCCCTGGTGACATCAGGAGCAGCGGCCGCGATCCAGTCAGGACTAGCCGGAATCTTAACGGGATCCAACGAGCAATTCATTAAGCAACTGCCAGACCTGACCGGGATGAAGTCAGAGGTAATTATCCAGAAGTCGCATCGCAATCCTTTCGACCACCAACTCCGATCAACAGGGGTGAAGCTCGTTGAAGTCGAAACCCGAGAGGATCTGCGCAAAGCAGTCAACGAGAAGACCGCGATGATGCACTTCACGAACTTCGCTAACGCAGCGGGCAAGATTAAGGTAGACGACTGGCCCAAACTCGCTAAAGAGTACAAGTTGCCTTGCATGAATGACGCCGCTGCCGACACCCCGCCGGTGTCTCATCTTTGGGACTACACAAACATGGGATACGACCTGGTCACCTTCAGCGGTGGAAAAGCGATTCGAGGACCCCAATGCGCAGGGTTGCTGATCGGCAGAACAGAACTGGTTGCGAATGCGCTGCTAAACAATAGCCCTCATGAAGACACGTTGGGACGGAGTCAGAAAGTCGGAAAAGAAGAAGTCATCGGGATGGTGAAGGCCCTTGAATTGTATTTGAACGAAGACCATGACGCGCTCTGGAAAAACTGGCAGAGTCAACTCGACTATATTTCGGAACAAATTATGAAGGTTCCGGGAGTAACAACCAAGTTCTTCGTTCCTGAGATCGCGAATCATGTACCGCATATGGACATTGCATGGGACGCCGCAAAGATTTCTTTAACACCACAGGAAGTCTCCAAGCTTTTGCGGGAGTCGAAACCGTCAATCGTGCTGACGAGTGGAGAAGAAAGGCCGGGCCTCTCAATGAACTCGTTCATGCTACAAGCCGGAGAGTACAAGATCGTCGCCGACCAACTAGTTAAAATACTCCGGGCGCACTCTGCTTAGAGCGCTACGGCCGATCACCGATCAATGACTGAGCACACGACAAGTCGCGTTCGCTGGTTCCTCGTCTTCTGGATGTTCATCCTAAGCGTGGTCGCTTTTCTCGACCGTGTGAACATCGCGGCTGCCGGGAGTGCGATTGCCAGCGCGTACCGACTCAGCAATGTGCAATTGGGAAATGTCTTTAGCGCGCTACTTGTGGGTTATGCGCTATTTCAAGCTCCCGGTGGCCGATTGGCTGATCGACTTGGGCCGAGGCGACTATTGGCGGCCGGCGTTGTTTGGTGGGGTATCTTCACCGGGTTGACCGCTCTCGTTCCGCCAAATATTGCACATCCGCTATTGCTCTTCATCGCTATTCGATTTCTTCTTGGAGTCGGCGAAGCGGTTGTGTACCCGTCGTCGAATCAGTTCGTTTCACGATGGATTCCCACACAAGAGCGCGGACTTGCAAACGGTTGGATTTTTGCGGGCGTTGGCGTGGGCGCCGGTCTATCGCCTCCGCTGGTCACCTATATCATGTTGCACTATGGGTGGCGCTGGTCGTTCTGGGCGTGCTCTGTAATCGGACTCGTTGCCGGAATTGTCTGGTATCTGGCGGCTCGCGACACGCCGCGGGAACACCCCTTAGTCTCTCAAAACGAACTCAAGCACATTGAAGCAGGGATTAAAGCAAGTGCTCTCCCGACCGAAGGCGGTCCACGGCATCTCGTACGCTGGCGCACGGTTTTGAAGAGCAAAGAGGTCTGGGCGATGACATTCAGCTATTTCTGTTTTGGATATGTCGCTTGGATTTTCTTCAGCTGGTTCTTCATCTATCTTGCACAGGTCCGTGGCTTGAATCTTAAATCGAGCGCGTTTTATGCAATGTTTCCCCCACTCGCCATGGGAGTGTGCAGTCTTCTAGGCGGCATTATTAGTGACCGGCTGACCCGATGGAAAGGTGCGCGTTTGGGTCGTTGTCTTCTCGCTTCTCTGTCGATTTTTTTGGCGGGAATGTTTCTGTTATTTGGATCGCAAGTCACAAGCGCTCGACTTGCCAGCGTGGTTTTGGCTGGCGGGGCGGGAGCACTTTATCTCTCCCAAAGCTCGTTCTGGTCGGTAACCTCCGGCATCGCAGGGACCTCTTCAGGCTCGGTCTCGGGATTCATGAACACTGGCGGACAATTGGGCGGCGCGCTTACGGCTTCACTCACACCTTGGATTGCAGATCGGTTTGGCTGGACGGCTTCTTTTCTTGTCGCGGCGATTCTGTGCGCGCTAGGAGGGCTCGCGTGGTGGATTGTGAATCCTGAACGAACGCTGCCCGTCCACTCCGTCGAAGAAACAAATCTTAACTTGTCGGCGCAGAAATCATCGGAGTCTTCGATGGACCGCTCGAACTTCATTGCGCCGCGGAGTTCCTGAACGCATGCAATCAATAACCGTCAAGTCAAAAGAAAAATGCCGTTGGGATCTTGTAGCTCTTGGTGAGGTAATGCTTCGTCTCGATCCCGGGGACGTGAGAATTACCACAGCGCGTGAGTTTCGTGCATGGGAAGGCGGCGGCGAGTACAACGTCGCTCGTGGTTTGCGGCGGTGTTTCGGCATGGACACATCCGTCGTCACCGCCCTGGCTGATAATCCAGTGGGCCGATTGCTCGAAAGCTTCATTCGTGAAGGTGGAGTCAGTCAGGAACACATTCGGTGGTCCGAATATGACGGAGTGGGCCGCACTGCACGCAATGGTCTCAATTTCACCGAGCGAGGCTTCGGGGTGCGAGCGCCTGTAGGTTGTTCAGATCGTGGCCACACGGCTGTTTCTCAACTCAAAACCGGCCAGGTTGATTGGGAGAAGATCTTTAGTCGCGAGGGGGCGAGATGGTTTCACACCGGCGGCATCTTCTGTGCGCTTTCTGACACAACCCCCCTTGTCGCAAAGGAAGCAATGGAGGCTGCCAGAAGTGCGGGGACAATCGTTTCTTACGATCTGAACTATCGAGCATCACTATGGAAAGGTATTGGGGGGAAACCTCAAGCGCAACGTATCAATCGTTCGCTCGCTCCCCTCATCGACGTGATAATCGGCAACGAGGAAGATTTCACTGCTGCTCTCGGTTTTTCGGTAGAGGGTCTCGATCAGAATCATTCCCAGCTGGACACGTCTAGTTTTGAGAAGATGATGCGGCAGGTCGTTCACGAATTTCCGAATATCAAAGTTGTCGGGACTACGCTGCGAAATGCAAAGAGCGCAACAATCAATGACTGGGCTGCCGTGTGTTTTCACAACGGCGAAACTTATAAGTCCAAGGTGCGCGAAAACCTGGAAATCTACGACCGAGTGGGCGGCGGTGACTCGTTCGCGTCGGGCTTAATCTTTGGGTTTTTGACAGACAAGGGCCCACAGTGGGCGGTTGATTGTGGCGCGGCGCACGGAGCGTTGGCAATGACTACTCCCGGGGATACCTCTATGGCAACGATCGATGAAGTGCTCCAAGCCATGGAGAAACAAACGGTCCGCATCTCGCGGTAGCGTCACATCAGCTCACGGTTCAGAGTGAGCTCTTTCTTTCAACAATCGCGAAGTCGTTCTGCTGCCGTCTCGGGCGTGATATCCCGTTGAGGCATTCCGAGCATCTCGTATCCGACCATGAACTTTCGAATCGTGGACGAACGCAGCAGTGGAGGGAAAAAGTGCGCGTGCATATGCCATTCGGGGTGTGCAACTCCATCTGACGGACGCTGATGAAATCCCATGGAGTAAGGGAAAGAGGTATCGAAAAGACGGTCGTAACGTATGGTTACTTCATGTAATGCCTCAGCAAGGCTTTGCCGCTCGACAGAGTTCAAATCGGACATAGATTCCAGGTGGCGTTTCGGGAGCATCAAGGTTTCGAACGGCCAGACGGCCCAAAATGGCACGATCACCACGAAACTTGCGCTTTCGAAAACTACTCTCTTACGTTCCTGAAGCTCCAATACAAGATAGTCGCAAAGCAAACAGGTTTGTGTTCGCGCGCGGTATTCCAGCTGAGAATTAGATTCTTTGGAGGGCTCAGTGGGAATGCTGCGCGTTGCCCAAATTTGACCATGAGGATGGGGATTGCTTGCACCCATCATCGTTCCACGATTCTCGAATATTTGCACGTAATTCACTGAGGACCGTGCGTCAAGCTCTGCGAACTGTGTTGCCCACATATCGACCACCGCACGCAAGTTCATCTCTGCCATCGTAGCTATGGTGAGATCGTGACGTGGCGAGAAACACAGGACGCGGCAGATTCCAGGCTCACTCGCAGCCACGATCAATCCGTTTCGGTCGAGCGTTGACGGGGTAGCACTCGATACCAATGCCGGGTAGTCATTGTCAAAAACAAATGTCTCGCTGTAGTGGGGATTTCGCTCCCCAGTGGCTCTTATATTCCCCGGGCACATGTAACATCCGGGGTCGTACGCATGAACCTCATCCTTCTGGACACGTTCAGTTTGTCCGAGCCATGGGCGCTGATTACGATTTGGGGAAACCAAGACCCATTCTTGCGTAAGAGCATTGAATCTTCGATGCGGTTGGTCGAGCAGGTCAAGATTCATGGCTCAACTCCCGCCAAGGCAGCTCACGAGGTTTGACTCGTTCCGTCATGCGGTCAGTTCTCGCGCACCGTCTGCTGCCGACGACACGATGGTCTGTGGGATCAATCCAGTCGCCCGCTCATATCTCGCAGCAATGTCCCGGCGAAACGTAGGTACATGCGGCTCATCCACGAGATTGATCGTGCATCCACCAAACCCCCCGCCCGTCATTCGCGCGCCGTAGACTCCGTCCAGCTGATTCGCGAGTTGCACCATCAGATCGAGTTCCGAGCAACTCACCTCGTAGTCATCGCGCAAGCTAAGATGCGATTCAGCCATACATTTGCCGGCCCCGCCCAAATCGCTGCGCTCCAAGAGCTCGGCGGTCGCAAGCACGCGTGCATTTTCACTGATGACATGCTGACATCGCCGATAGATGGTCGGCGGCAGAATGCGGCGACAAGTTTCCAAGTTTTCCATTTCGATCTCGCGCAGACTTTGAACTTGCATTACTTCCGACAGTAACTGAACTGCGTCCTCACATTCACGTCGTCGAATGTTGTATTGCCCCGCCGCGAGCGCGTGCTTCACCATTGTGTTGCAGATGACGAGACTAACGCCGGGTGGAATCGGCAAGAGTTTGAACTGGAGCGACCGGCAATCGAGCATCAGCGCATGTCCGCTTTGCCCACAGCAAGAAATAAACGGATCCATGATGCCAACCCGCGCCCCTACAAACTCGTTTTCGGCGCGACGACATGTCTGAGCAAGCTGAACGGAATCCAATATCAAATTAGAATTCCTTGAAAACGCAAGGCCGGACGCCACTCCTATCGCGGCTGAGGAACTGAGCCCAGCACCGATGGGCACATTTCCTTTGACGAGCAAGTCGGCCCCCTTCAGGCGATGGCCAGCTAGCTCAAGCATAGCCGCTACACCTCGAATGTAGTCGCTCCAGTGGCCCCTGGCCTTGGCGTACGTTTGATCAAGATCGAACGCGACATCCTCGCCAAAGTCTTCCGAGTGGATGATGAGTTTACGGTCGTTCCGCGGCGCGATAGCGACCCAGACGTGATAGTCAATCGCGGCTGGCATTACGAAACCGTCGTTGTAATCGGTGTGTTCTCCGATCAGGTTCACCCGACCTGGGGCGCGATAGATTCGTGGGTTCGAGCCGTAGCGTGCGCAAAACTTTACTCGCAGGTCATTTTCAAATTTGCCGGGTGGTGTGCTGGTTTCGTCCGACAACCTGCCTCCTCTCAGAACACCAAGACGCTTAAAAAATACGCACCTCTAAGGACGCTGCACTTACCATGTGGCGCTTTGGCGGTCGAATCTAATCGCGCATGTCAGTGTATGAGAATGGCTTCATTTGTTGCGAAGAATTCGCCCCAATCGCGCCCAGTTCGATACTGGAGAAGTGTCCACAATTTTGTCGGCCGAGACACACACACAATGGGCTCAACCGCGGGTGTAGTGTGCAAAGAGACCACACGACGTGTTTTGGAGGTATCTACAGCTTTTACCGGATAAACGGGCCGCCCCTGCGCGCGTAGCCTTTACAGATAAACTGGAGGTTAGCCAATGAAGAATCTCAAGATGATTACTGGGCTCATTGCGCTGTGCCTGTTTGCTGGGCCGATTGTTTTAGCAGGCGCACAGGACACGAAAACCACTCATCAAAAAACTAGAACGCTGACCGGCTGTCTTCAGAAGGGTGATGGGGCGAACGAATTCCACCTGATGGCAAAGGACGGCGGCAAATGGGACTTGAAGAGCGACAGTGTCAAGCTGGCTGATCACGTAGGCCACACCATAAAAGTTGTCGGCGTCGTCGATAATGCCACGACCCATGGTATGAAGGAAGACGTTAAGAAGACCGTGGACAAGAGTGCGGACGAAACGGGTAATTTGACGGTTACAGACGTCGCTATGGTAAGCGACAGTTGCTCAAAGTAGAACTCCACAGCCCGGTGAGATGGATGGCTCAACATTCATCTCACCTATTGACTTCAGGCTATACATTCCCGACACTTTGCTCTTTCCTTCCCACCTGTCGTGCAGCATACGCATGAATGCAATCTCCAAAACGCTCCATCCATCGTGTGATAGTTCGTCGCTGATCTACCAACCATAAAACTGCATCAATGCGAAATCTGTTTAGAAAGGCAAACAGAAGGAGGAACTCGCTTGGGCTGTTCAACCGGATAGCGGAACTCAACCAGCAAACCCATTCGTTCTACAGGCGGTCGCTTTACAGGAAGTTGGAAGTTCGTCGGTATGTAAAATTCAATTAATTTTGCCACGGCAATCCATCCCCATCTCTATTACAAATTCGGCCTTGCTCTAAATTCATTGTGTTGATTCGTCCAAGAACGTTTCTAAAGGAACGCCCGATCGTTCAGCCGTCGCTTGACAACCGGGCGTAACAACCACTCTGGATCTCGCTGGCCGTTGTGTTTGCTAAACTTAGCCACCATGAAAAGGCCTGCTGCTGTCCGCCGTGTGCGATCAAACCCACGAATCAGCTGGTTACAGCTGTTGCTGCTCTGCCTGTGTCTGAGTGGGATTCGGGCTGCAGCCGAGGAAATCAAGTCTCCCAATGGAGGTGTTGCCCTCACGTTTGCTTTGCAATCTGATGGCGTGCCGACCTACCGCGTCTCCTACAAAGGACGGCCCGTCATTCTGCCAAGCAAATTGGGCCTGGAGCTAAAGAACGCCCCAGCTTTGATGAGTGGTTTCGCAGTCTCAGACTCGAAGACAAGCTCTTTCGATGAGACATGGCAGCCAGTGTGGGGCGAAAAGAAGAACATTCGCAATCACTACAACGAACTGGCGTTGACACTTACGCAAGCTCAGACGAGTCGTTCGATCTTGCTGCGTTTCCGGGTTTTCGATGATGGCGTTGGCTTTCGCTATGAGTTCCCACGTCAAACAAACCTTTCATATTTTGTCGTCAAGGAAGAGCGGACTCAGTTTGCCTTAACGGGCGACCACAAAGCCTTTTGGCTGCCGGGCGACTACGACACTCAGGAATACGAAACAGTCACTTCAAACCTCTCCGAAGTGGCGGGCCTGATGAAGTCCGCAGTAACTGAGAATGCGTCGCAAACGGTGATTCCTGTCACGTCGGTACAAACGCCGCTCATGCTCAAGAGTAAGGATGGGCTCTACATCAATATCCACGAGGCGGCCCTGATCGACTACTCCTGCATGTCGCTCACGCTCGACGATAAGAATTTTATTCTGGAATCGCATCTGACGCCTGACGCCCAAGGCGATAAGGGATACCTGCAAACGCCGACAGTTTCGCCTTGGCGAACTTTGATTGTGAGCGATCGAGCGGGTGACATTCTGGAATCGAAACTGGTTTTGAATCTGAATGAACCGACGAAATACAAGGACGTATCCTGGATCAAACCGATCAAGTATGTCGGCGTTTGGTGGGAGATGATCACAGGTAAGAGCACCTGGTCGTACACGGATGCGGAGAACATCAAGCTCGACACATTCGACTATTCGAAGGCGAAGCCCAATGGCACGCATGGCGCCACGACAGCGCATGTAAAGGAGTACATCGACTTCGCAGCCAAGCATGGGTTCGACGCCGTGTTGGTGGAGGGATGGAACATTGGCTGGGAAGACTGGTTTGGGAAAAGTAAAGACTACGTGTTCGACTTCCTCACACCCTATCCTGATTTCGATTTGAAAGAGCTACACCGGTACGCCAAAAGTAAGGGCATCAAGATCATTATGCACCACGAGACTTCGGGCTCGGTGCGCAACTACGAGCGGCATATGGACGCCGCGTACAAGATGATGGTCGATAACGGTTACAGCGCCGTAAAAAGCGGTTACGTGGGAAACATCATTCCGCGGGGGGAACATCACTACGGCCAATGGATGGTTAACCACTATCTTTACGCGATTACGAAAGCGGCTGAATACCACATCATGGTGAACGCGCACGAGGCAGTGCGTCCGACTGGACTTTCGCGGACTTATCCGAACCTAATCGCAAACGAGGCGGCGCGCGGGACCGAATTCGAAGCATTCGGCGGGAATAATCCCGATCACACGACCATTCTGCCCTTTACCAGACTCATCGGCGGGCCGATGGATTACACACCAGGAATTTTTCAGACGCGAATTAGCACGTTCAATCCGAAGAACAAATCGTTCGTACACACGACTCTGGCTCGTCAGCTAGCGTTGTATGTGGTCATGTACAGTCCTCTTCAGATGGCTGCCGATTTCCCAGAAAATTACAATCAGCACCTGGATGCATTCAAATTTATCGAGGACGTTCCCATCGACTGGGACGACACGCATGTTCTCGAAGCCGAGCCAGGCGACTATGTGACGATTGCTCGGAAAGCAAAAGGCAAGAACAACTGGTTTATCGGTAGCGCCTGCGATGAGAATGGCCGCAACTCTGAAATCAGTTTGAGTTTTCTAGACCCCGGCAAAACGTACGCTGCAACAATCTATGCTGATGCGAAAGACGCTCACTACGAGAAGAATCCGCAGGCGTACACCATTAACAAACTCGACGTCACGAATCAGTCCAAAATTACGCAGTACTGTGCGCCGGGCGGTGGATATGCTGTCAGCATAGTCGATAGCGACACGCACAAGTAGGGAGAAGCTAAATAGGTTGTGGTTCCTGGACGATCACCATCGAGTGAAACGCCCGCGTCGAAAACATACTCAGGATGACTGCGTTATCCGCTTCACAATTGGCGGCCAAGCGAAACGGTGAAACGCCGATGGATTTTGACGGGTGCGCACTAAGGGGCAACAGGCTTGCAGGTAGAACTCATCTGGCCTGACATCGAGTCCGAAGAAAATGTAACCCCTCCACCAGCTTCCCACCAGATGTATTGCTGGGCCGCATAACGCGCGCCAGAGCCTGAGGTCACACCCGCAAATATCAATGAAGCCTGCCCCACCGGAACGACCACCAAGCTGTTCCCTGCACCGGTGATGTACTCCACTGGGAAGGGCTTTGCGGGCAACCCCATTTTGGCGCCCGCAGCATCGCATTGATATTGAACAGTTTTTCGTGAAAGGGTTGCAGTGCCTACGAGATGGACGGTCAAATCGGTAGCTGACGCTTGGTGGGCAAGAGCGACTCCTAAGGTGAGCACGATGCACTTTGCGATTGCAGCGCGAGCGAAGAGATTCATGTACATCCTTTCTGGTGCGAGGGCCGCTCCCGGCGCGGCTATTTTGCGTGAAGAACCAATCGTTCGTCAATTGCGATTGCTGTACCCCGTGTAGTCTCCATCTATTCTGTCGGTACGCACGTGCTGATGGAGCGTGGAATCCGTCAGAATGACACATCCAACTCGCCCGGTGTTGCGGTAGTGAACGAATCTTTCGTCAAGGAATTCTTCTACCCGGAAGGAACCCACTCGGACAGCATTTTGGGTCCGACGGAGCGACTTCGCCTGGTGATTACGAAATTGTGCGGGTGGGGAAGGACACTGCCTACTCGAGCAACCCGAACCTTGCGATTGTGAAGTTTCAAATTGCCCTCTTGTGCATGCGGTTTGTGAGAGCACAACTGTATGAAATTACAAGTGCGAGTCCGATCATCGTTTTCGGTGCGATTCTGACCCTACTTTGGCTGCGATTGTGGCCGGACTCATTCCGGCACGACGCGCTGCATCGATTGAACCGGCCGAGGCACTGCGAACAGAGTGGGTTAAGTGCGGTTGCCGAAGAGTATGGAACCGCGACGACCGATCACCGATCCCATTTTTGCGATCTACGTGTGCTCGTTGTGATCATAGGCGGTGTAGCTGGAGACACTGAAACTCGAAAAATTTAAGGATGAGCCAAAGACAATCCGAGGGTTCGTCTTTGGCCCGGTCTGCATTGCTAAAGCGGTTACAGATTTCGAGTTTACGGTTTGGGCAATCTGATCTTGACTACCTCGCCTAGCCCGGCCGGTGGCGGGCCGAAGCCGACATTTGAAACATACAGATTGCCATCGGGACCATACGTCATACCAGTCGGTAAGGTTAAACCCGTTGCAATCACTGTCCTGCTGTTTTTTCCATTGATTCGCACCACCCTCCCTGTGCCCGGCGTCGGAAATGGATTGCCGGTGGTGTTCTCAAGAACGTAAAGCCGTCCCTTGTTGTCGAAAGCCAACCCCAACACCGTGGTGAAGCCGATATACGCGGTCGTGAGTGTACCCGAAGGGGTGATCTTCATGATTTTCGACGAGCCGTCCTTGATGGGAAATGTATCGAGGTTGCTGACGAAGAAATTTGTTCCATCGTAAGCGATGGCCGTCGGCACGATGTGGCCTTGGATCAAGGAAATGTCACTGACTCTGCGGATAATCCCGCTCGCCGTAATGGAATCGAGTTCGCCGTGGTTCGGCTCAACAGCGTAAAGAACCCCGTTCGCGTTAACCATGCCGTACCAGGTACCGTCGGGTTCAAAATCGTCGGGCTCTGGATTCGCCGTCGGATGTTTTTTTTGAAAGGTGCTGAGATCCGCGATCTGGGTCCAGCTCCCGTCGGGATTGACTCGAATAATACCGTTGTTGGTCCCCGCCAGTCCGTGCTAACAGCCCGCGCCCGAGATCAAAGCGTAGAGGGTACCGTCGATGAAAGCCACATCGCCGACGCCGCTAACTAGATTGCCGAATGCGGGGCTGGTCTGGCTAGAAGGCAGATGGTCTGCGACGGTTGTGACCACACCATCGGCATCAACCTTGGAAATTCGTGCTGTGAAATCCCCTGTGTACGGGCCGGGACCGGCGGGTGGTCCCGCTGCCTGCTGGCAGAGTCCGACAGTTGAAAGGGAGCCTCCGGCACCTCCTTCGGCAACGTAAAGGTTCCCATCGGGCCCAAATTTGAGCCCGCGTGGGTTGTTGAAACCAGTTGCAAAAACCGAGACATTTGATGAAGTCTGCGCGTCCGCGTGGAAAATACTCAGCACTACAATTCCGAGAGCTAACAACCTCAGTGGCTTCATTTCAAATCTCCTTTTCTCAGTCATATTCGGGGCGTTTCCATATTTTTCAGCAACCGTTAGCGCCGGTTGCAGCGCTTCTGAAAAAAATGGCGAGCTTAGGAAGACTGCAGCATGGCCTGAATGCGATTCATCAGCGGCGGGGGCCGCCTTACTGGGCCGGTCAGTGGTGAGAGTCAGGCGCTTAGACAATCCCGCAGCCACTCCCAATTGACGGTGCGGACTATAGCCCGACCCCATCCACCTGTCAAGAAAGGCTCCGGAGGGTATCGACGCGAAACAGGCGCCACACCTCGAGTTTGAAAGCGTTGGCCCCTGCGCGCCCGACTGGTTCGCCAAAAACGGATAGCGGACGTTACCGAGTGGTTCAGCATCAGCGGGAGATGGGCGATGCGGTATTTGCGCTGGTAAGCACTCAAAAGCAATCAATTCCTGAAGAGATCTCTGCTCGCATTCCTTGCTCTCTAGTCGACCCAATCTTCGGTATATCCTTCATCATTGCATCTGTTCGGACCAGCAAAGTCCAATCTCTTTTTCAGAGTACGTCGACAACATTGATCCGGTGATGGAAGTGATCAAGCGACGTTAAGGTCGCGTTGTCGGCTCGCGATATTAGATTCTGGCGGCGGTCAGCATCGCGCTCCTGTAAGAAATCAAATCGCGAGTCCTCGGACCAGAACTACTCCTTCGTTGCATTTCCAATCGGACTAACAACGCTCACGCATTTTTTAGATCCTCGGCTGATGTGGGTGCTCAATCCTGGTGATGGCCTTCTTCAGATCATGCTGATTTCATACCCACTGATCACTGCAACTCAGGAACTGAGCGAGGAAAGAATCGCGGTTGCACTTGTTCTCTTGTAACGATTCAGAACACAAGTTTATCCGTGATCTCTCGGGGTATGGGACCTTCAGCTGAAATCTTCGTTCCGCCTGCATAGATGCGGCGTAACTTCGGCAAGTGGATAAGCGACGATAAGGCAGCCTGTGTAACGGGAGTGTCAAAGATGCTCACGGACTCCAGTTGTTCCAGGGGCCCGAGTGCTTGGACGGTCGTGTCGGTGATTTTGGTGTGCATCAAACGCAACGAGCGCAAGCGTTTCATCTTCGCGATCATGTCGGCAGATCGGTCGGTAATCGCAGTGCTCGACAAATCGGCCATGACGATTCGCTCGCTGAGTGGGAGAAGTGCGGCAAGTTGCTCGTCGCCAAACTTCAAGCCCATCCATGATGCATTCACCACGACATCCGCTGACGAACGGGATTGATAATCCACAACATTTGGTAAGCGCTGTTGAAGCTGTTGGAGGACTGGTACGACATCGGCTCTTTGTTTCGCAACCGCCGCTGGGTCAACTTCTTCAAACGTTACTTCTGCAACTATCGCGCGATTAGACGAAAGCGAAGGAGCGTCTTTGATCGCGTCGGCTGCCAAGGTTCCCGAGGCGCCGGAGGAAATCCAAAGCTCAATCAACTTTACGTCGCTAGCCGAGAGCGGGCGCTTATTATCCGCGGGCATGAAATCGTCGCTCGTGGGAGGAAGCGTGATGCGGTGAAAGAGTTCACTGTTTTTCGGCTCGCCAGCCTTAATCACCGCGCCGTGCTTGCTGCCGCGCATGAGTGCGTCGTAGCTATCGAGCCGCAGGTTTGCCTTGTGTCTATTCCGTCCGTGGCACGTGACGCAGTGCCCCACCAGAGCAGGCTGGATACGAGCACCGTAAAAAGTTCCAGGGCCACCGTTCGGCGAGTTCTTTGCATCATCGGCTAAAAGCGTAAGTCCCAGCAACCGGGTCAGCGGCTCTGGCGTAAGTTCGGTGAGATGATTTTCTCCCTGCGACAGCTGCCCCCCTCTATACCCTGCAAATGACACTAGAGCAACGGTCGCGATGAGCGCGATAACATACCCGCGTTTCAATCCGCTGCTGTTCCCATTCGCGCGCAAGACCCAGCACAGCCATGCGCCCACTCCGACAAACACTCCCGCCCACATATGCTGCGTCACCAGTGGACCCGAATAACCCCCGCTTCGGGCGAGCGTCCATCCGAGAGCAGCCGCAATAATCGCGCCGCACGTTGCTATGCCGAGCAGGAAGTCAATAGAAAGAAGCAAGTAGGAAAAGCGTTGTCGGCGCCCTACCAACTCCAATAGTGGAACCAAGACAAGAAGCGCGATCGGCAAGTGCACCGAAAGAGGATGAAAGCGGCCGACAAACTGCATGAGGGCCGCGCGATCACTTCCGTCCGGAGGCGCAAGCAATACAAGGCCCAGAAGCACAAAGATCGGGACAAGGATGAGAATCCCAACGGTGAGCCTGGCGGAAAGATTCCAAACCCGCGGGATCATGGATTCGTAAAACTCCCGTGGGCAAGGTTCCGAGGAAAACCGATCATGCGAGTATCTCGCCGACAACTCGAGCGGGTTTTACACCGGTGAGCTTTTGATCTAGGCCTTGAAACGGATAGTTCAGTCTGCGGTGATCGAACCCCAGGAGATAGAGCATTGTTGCGTGCAAGTCCCGCACTTCAACTGGGTCCTGAACAATCTCGTAGCCCATGTCGTCCGTTTGGCCAAAAGTCATTCCGGGTTTGACGCCACCACCAGCCATCCAGATGGTGAAGGCGCTTGGATGGTGATCGCGCCCGACGAATTTCAAAACCTGGCCACTGCGATTTTCGCGCATTGACGTACGGCCAAATTCCCCTCCCCACACAACCAGCGTATCTTCCAACATGCCGCGATCTTTCAAGTCCGATAATAGGGCAGCAATCGGTTGGTCCGTTTCCTGGCACCGTTTAATAAATCCGTCATTCAGAGCATCCGCTGCGCTTGAACCGTGACTATCCCATCCCCAATGGTAAAGCTGAATAAATCGTACGCCACGCTCCGCGAGACGCCGCGCCACTAAACAATTGTTCGCAAAACTGGATTCCCCAATCTTCGATCCGTATTTTGTTCGTACCGCTTCAGGCTCCTTGTGAATGTCCATCGCATCAGTGGCATCCATTTGCATGCGGAAGGACATTTCGTATTGCGCAATACGCGTCACTGTTTCAGGATTTCCGAAAACAGCATGATTTTGCTGATTGAGCTTGTCGATGGCATCCAACACGTTTCGGCGCTCGGTTACGGTCACACCCGGCGGGCTGTCGAGATAGAGCACTGGTTCGCCATGTGAACGGCATTGCACTCCCTGGTACACGCCCGGCAAAAAGCCCGTTCCCCAAAGTTGCTTACCGCCATCCGGAGTGTTTCCCCCTGAGATCAGCACAATGAAACCTGGCAAATTCTGGTTCTCGGTGCCCAGCCCATAAACCACCCACGAGCCAAGCGACGCATAGCCAAGGCGTGGATTCCCGGTCTGCACCAGTAACTGCGCGGGCGCGTGATTGAACTGATCTGTGCGCATGGACTTGATGAAACACAGTTCATCCATGTGTTTCTCGAGATTCGGGAGGCGATCGGAGATCCACTGACCGCTTTGTCCAACCTGATGAAACGGGAATTGAGTACCCAATAACTTCGGTACACCCGTGATGAAAGCAAACCTCTTTCCTGCCAACAACGAAGCTGGGCAATCTTGACCGTCGAACCTTGTCAGCTCCGGCTTATATTCGAAAAGCTCCAATTGACTGGGTGCACCCGCCATGTGCAGATAGATGACTCGCTTCGCTCGAGCAGCAAATTGTGGAGGCATGGCGGCCAGCGGAGTTCTGGGATCGCGCGTTACATCAATTCGGGGCAAACCCTCTGTGGTCGGTTCCACTGCTTTAGCTAGCGCCGAATAGGACGACGCCATGGTGCCCAGGAACATGGTGCCCAACCCACCCGTGAGTGAACGGAGGAAATGACGGCGCGTTTGCGCTTGCAAGAGCGCCAATTTCCTCTCAGGGTGCTGTTCGCTGGAGATCTCAATATCGCTTTGTCGAAAGTTCGTTGCCAAATCGACCATAAATTACCTGTTCAAAGCAGCGTCAAGATTGAGCAGAACGCTGCCTACAGCTTTAAGACCATCGAGCTCTCTATTGGAAATGCCCATTTGACTCTCCGCGCTGGAGTTGCCCTTCATACTTACTTCCTTTAGTGCGGCGGCCCTATTAGGAGTTGCAACCGACTTCGTGAACAGACTCCGCAGTATTTCCAACTCCTCAGGGGTCGGATCACGCGACAAGACCAGACGCGCTTCGTAGGCTATTCGCGCATCACGAAGCGACTCTGCAGTCGAGCGTTGGCTGCTGTTCGAGGCACTTTCTCTCAGCACCCGCCGCGCCAGCGCATTCGCCGCCTCCTCATAGACTGGATCGTTCAAGGTCACCAGCGCTTGCAAGGGAGTGTTCGTTGGAATTCGTCTTGGCAGGCTGGTAGCTCGATCGGACGCGTCGAAAATGAGAGAACTTGGATACCCGCTCGTCCGCTTCACAAACGTGTAGATGGCTCGACGGTAGCGATCAGGGCCAGTGGCGTCGATCCACTTGTCGCTGTTGTAAACAGAATTCCAGACACCAGGAGGTTGCGGCGGCATGACGGGCGGACCTCCCATCTTGGGATTCAACAACCCACTTGCGACGAGTGCCTGGTCACGGATCATTTCGGCCGTGAGCCTTTGTTGCGGCCCACGAGCCAGCAGGCGATTTCGAGGATCTCTCTCCTGGAGCGCGGGAGGCGTTACTGCCGTTTGGCGATAGGTGGCGCTGGTCACGATTTCGCGTAGCAGCGCTTTCATGTCCCAATGGAGATCATTCTGGAAGTGAAGTGCGAGCCAATCCAGAAGCTCAGGATGGCTCGGACCCTCGCCGGCACTGCCGAAGTTTTCCAGCGTCTCGACGATTCCAGCGCCGAACAGTTGTTCCCAATAACGGTTCACAACGACTCGCCCAGTAAGTGGTTGTCCCGGCGAAAAGAACCATTGCGCCAAAGCGAGCCGGTTGCGCGGCACGTTGGGCGGAAATTTGGGAAAGATTGATGGGACATCAGGCGACAAGTCCGGGCCTATCTTGTTCAGGAAGTTCCCGCGCTCAAACTCGAGAGTAGTTCGCCTTTCATACGGTTCCTCCTCCGTCATAACCGGGACATATACGGCAGGAATCTTCGAAAGGTTTTTGCTTAGATCCGTAAGGCGATTGATGGCCGTCACTCGAGTCTGATCCTGGGCGAGAGAGGTCCATCCCGGTTCTCCGCTCAAGGCGAGTCGCACGCGCTGAATTGGCGCAGGCTTGTAATCAATCTCCCTTGTTTGTTTTAGAGAAACTTCGATGCGCGTTTTTCGTGTACCTCGCAGAGGTTCTGCGAGGATTCCAACGATCCAACGCGTGCGAAAAAGTTTTGGATTGGAAGAGAATCCATCGGCAACTTCTTTGTTGTTCTTGGGGTTCTTCTTCGCCTCTACCAGCGAAGATATAGCGGCTTCCAAATTTTCCTCCGAGTCTTGAAGGAAACAACGGAACGCAATCCTCTCCCTCTGACCGTCGGGTTTCAGAAGCGTAGCTTGTACTCGATCCACAACGAAGCCATCTTCTGGCGTATGACGCGCCTTTTCGGCATTGATTGGTGCTATCTCCACGCGAATCGCGGTAATGACGGGAAGATTGGTCGTAGCAAGGAGCTCATAATAAGACTGCGGTGGAGTGTTCGGATTTGCGAAGACCTCTCCGTCGCGGATTTGAAACGTCTTCGCCGGCCCACCTCTCGCTCTGGCAACCGCAAGCCTTTTTCTCACCCCTTTAATTCTTTCGACCTGGTCTGCGATCGCAGCTGCCTTTTGCGCGGGCGTGTCTTTCCCCTTTCGCAATTCAGCAAGATACTTCTCATCTTCCGGAAGGCGTTGTTCGAGTGCCGGAGTTTCATTAGCGCCCGCGGCTTCGATCGGCAGTGGCTTCCATTCCAATTTGTTCACCAGCTCGCGATCGGAACTGACCACGGAATGGAGCAGGCGCATAATCTCCTGCTGCATTTGGGACGCTTCCGCGTACCGCGATTTGTCTTTCGGATAACGTAAGTTAGGAAAATCATCATCTCGGTCTGCGTCGTTCGACGTATTAAGGAACGCAAGAGACTTGTAGTAATCCGCATGCCGGATCGGGTCATAAGGGTGCGAATGGCATTGCACGCAATTCATGGTGACGCCGTTCAGCACGGACCAGGTGGTGGCCACACGATCCATCACCGCAACCAGTCGGAACTCCTCATCATCGGTTCCACCCTCCTGGTTGTTGGGAGTCTGGCGATGAAATGAAGTGGCGATGCGATCTTCGAACGTTGCGTTTGGCAAGAGATCTCCAGCCAATTGCGTAATCACAAACTGGTCGTAAGGCAAATTTCGGTTGTAAGCATCTACGACCCAGTCGCGGTAAGCCCATACACCCATTCGGCGGTTATCGGCTTCGTAACCCATGGAATCGGCGTATCGTGCAAGATCAAGCCACATCGAGGCCCAACGTTCGCCATAGGCCGAAGAGGACAGCAACCGATCAACCTGTTTCTCATAAGCGTTTGGGGAAGCATCGGTCAAGAATGTCGCTAGTTCCTCTGCGGTGGGTGGAAGCCCGGTCAGATCGAATGACACGCGGCGCAACAGCGCTGCTTTGTCCGCCTCAGCGGAAGGCAGAAGAGATTCTCGTTCCAAACGAGCGAGCACAAATTGATCCAACGGTTGGCGGACCCACTTTGCGTGCTTCACCGGCGGTAACGATTGCGGCTGCGGCGGCACGAATGCCCAATAATCGGACCAATTTGCGCCCTCCTTTATCCATTGACGAAGCAATGAAGCCTGCTCTGGCGGAAGCGGTGGCGCATGATAGGGCATGCGTGTTTCCGGATCTTTTGACGTGACGCGAGCAATTAATTCTGAAGCGTCCGGGTTGCCAGGTACGATCGTTCGACGCCCGGATTTCCCAACTCCGAGCGCTTCCTCGCGAAAGATAAACGAGACGTTGTTTTTTTGTCGAACTCCGCCATGGCAGGAGACGCAATTCTGATTCAGGATCGGCCGGATGTCGCGACTAAAGTCCACCAGCCCAGCCGATTGTCGAGAAAACAGCGGATGCTTCCAGCTGATCCACGCGATTCCAGCCGCTACAACCAGAACAACTGCAACCGCACGTGCGATTTTGAAGTCACGGAGACGTGCTACAAGCCTGTGGACTCGCGAGGAGGCCGAAGACGATCTTTTTACGCTTTCTGAACTTTCGCCCGCAAGATCGGGTTCTTCATCAGGAGCTCGGTAAGGCATGTCGAGGATCCCATTCTTAAACTTCCCTTTCGTGCCACCGTAGTCTACCCCAGCCAGATGGATTCTGCGGGAGCTATTGCCCGGATTGCCATCACAGTCCCGAGAAAGCGTTACTTACCCCGCGCCATCGAATACAGCACGGGCATCACAATCAAGGTGACCAGCATCGACACAGTCAGGCCGCCGATGACGGCAATCGCCAAAGGCTTTTGCAACTCAGCTCCAGACCCCAGCCCCAAGGCGAGGGGCAGCAGGCCGAACAGGGTACACAAAGTTGTCATCAGGATGGGACGAAGACGAATTCTTCCCGCCTGCACCAGCGCTTCGGTCACACTTAGTTCACCCTTCATCCGATCGTAATACTCGAAGAGGATGATGCCGTTCTTTACCACCAGCCCGACCATCAGAATGATTCCCATGAACGATGACACGTTTAGCGGTGTCCCCGTAACGAGCAGGAGCAAAAAGACACCTATCATCGACAGCGGTGCAGCCGACAAAATGATGAGCGCTGGCAGGAAAGCTCGGAATTGAATCACCACTACTGCGAATACGGCCGCCAAGGCCAGGGCGAGAACGAACAGCAACTGGCGAAATGACGCCTGCTGGCTTTCATACTGACCACCAATTTCATAAATGTATCCAACCGGCATCTTGGTTGAATCCAGCACTTTCTTGACATCGTCAATCGCGCTGCCCAAATCACGCTTTTCAAGCCGTGCGGTTAGCGTCACCATCAGTCTCTGGTTCTCGCGCAGCAGTTCGTTCGGACCACGATCTTTAGTGATGGTGGCAAGTGAGCTAAGCGGTACGATCTGTTTGTTCGGAGTAAGAATCGGATACTGCTGAATATTTTGTTCCTGAAAACGAAACTCATTTGGATAGCGCACTCGAATTGGAATCAGTCGGTCCGCCCTTCGAAGATCAGTTGACGACGCACCCAACAATCCTGCGTGGACTTGCTGGGACACCTGGTCCACGGTGAGTCCGACGTGAGCGGTAAGAGCCGGGTCCACGTTAATCAACAGTTCTGGATTTCCGCGTCGGGGACCCCTGAAATCGACTAGACCTTCGATCTTTTCAATCTTGGGCGCCAGTTCGTCCGCGATTCGTACAAGTTCGTCGCCATCAGCGCCAAAGATTTTGATCTCGACTGGTTCGGGTGAACCTTCCAAATCTCCAAGCATGTCCTGAAGAATTTGTACGAATTCGACGTCGACGCCAGCGACTGAACTCGTGATCTGAGTTCGCAAATCTTCAATAATCTCGCTCGCACTGCGCTTTCGCTCCGATCGCGGCTTGAGCTTCACCAGGATGTCGCCCTTGTTCTGTTCGGTCGCAAACAGGCCCATCTCCGCACCGGTACGGCGCGAAAATGCAGATTGCTCAGGGAGCTTGGCGACCTTTTGCTCCATCTTCTGAGCGATGGAATTGGTTTGCGACAACGAGGCGCCCGATGGGGTGAGATAGTCCACGACGAACCCACCCTCGTCCATCTCAGGCAGAAATCCGGTGCCCAGCCGGAGGTAGGCGACGACAGGCAAAGCGACGAGCAGCAACGCCACCAATCCCACCTGTAATCTGTGCGCAAGAGCCCATCGAATTCCTCGTTCGTAAAAACGATTCACTGGTTCGATGAAGCGAACCGACGATTCCCGAAAAGTTGCATGGCTCAGCAAATATTCGCAGAGCAACGGAATCAATGTCAGGGAATATAGCAACGACAACAGCACAGAAGCTGAGAGAGTGAGAGAGAGAGCCGCAAAGAATTCGCCAACGGTTCCTTGCAGATATCGTAGCGGAAGGAACACAACCACTGTGGTAAGAGTCGAACCCACCACCGGCCCTACTAGTTCTTGCGTTCCCTTTTCGACTGCATCATCGACATTTTCGCCAGTTCCCAGATGCCTGTAGATATTCTCCACAACGACGACTGAATCATCGATCACCAGGCCTATCGCGATCGCCAATCCGCCTAACGACATGAGGTTCAGCGTGCCGCCTAACATCTTCACAAAAAAGAAGGTTCCAACAATCGTCAACGGCAAGCTCACTGCTGCAGCGATGGTGATTCGCGCCTGTCGCAAGAAAACATAGAGGACGATGATGGCCAGCAGCCCGCCGATTAGGACCGCGTCCCGAACACTCGCAATGGATTCCCGCACGAACTCGGCCAAGTCATACACGGTCGACAGGCGAAGCGTGGTGGGGATGACATTGCTCCCATGGAATGCCAGCGCTTTCACCTCATCCGAAACCGTGACGATGTTGCCGCCGATTTGGCGCGTGACGTTAACGATCGCCGCCGGTTGCCCGTTGCCCGTGACCAGGGTCTTCCGATCCTCAACACCTTCCTCAATCGTCGCGATCTCGCGCAGCCGCACCGGGCTCTGCGCATCATTTCCGACCACGGTGTTGCCAATCTCGTCGAGATTCTTGAACTGCGCGTTTGCGAGAATCAAAAACTGCTGATACCCACTATCAAGACGGCCGACGCTCAAGACACTGTTCGTCGTTCGCAGACGCTCCGCCAGATCGGGCAACGTGATGCGATGGGCGAGCGCTTTTTGCGGATCAACCACTACCGAGATTTCCCGCACATCGCTTGCGTCCACCTCTATGCGAGCAACTCCAGGTACGCGACTGAAGAGAGGCCGCAGGTTGTAAATCGCAAAATCGCGCAGATCGGCGTCCGGCACATTCCCGTTTAGAACCAGGCTCAGAATCGGAAACACAGCCGGAGTAAGGCGCTCGACTTGGATTTCAGATTCGGCAGGCAACGACGATCGCGCCTCATTGACCCTCGCCTGCACCATCTGCAGCGCCTGTTGCATGTCCGCGTCTTGGCTGAAAAGCACGGAGATTTCGGCGCCGCCACGAATCGTGCGTGATCGCACGCGGCGAACACCGAATACGGTGGACACCTGTTCCTCGATCGGCCGCGTTACCGTGACCAGCATCGTGTTGGGAGACAAGTCGCCGGCATGCACCAGCACGATGATTCGCGGGAAATTAAGTTCGGGGTAGATGTTGCTCGGAAGCTGAAAGACAGAAACTAGCCCCGCGAGCGTCAGCACTCCAACCAGCAAGAACACAGCTCGGCTGTTCCGTCGCCACACGCGGACAAAGTTCATGGCTTCGTGCGCACCTTGGTCTTTTCTGGAAGACCATAACCGCCGGAAAGAATGATGGTGTCCCCGTCCTCCACACCTGAAGTAATCTGTGCTTGGTCTTTTGTCTGAATTCCCAACTGCACTGGGACAAACGTCGCCTCATCCCCCGTCACCTTATATACGTGTGGCTCTCCAGCCTCATCCGGATAGACCGCCTGCTTCGGTATCACCAGGCTGGTCGACGTCTGTTTCAGTGACAAGTCGACAGTTAAGAACATGCCGAGCTTAAGCAGACGCTTTGCATTGTCGATTCGCACGCGAACGGTTCCGTTGTCGGTAACCGGATCGACAGCTGGCAATACATCGATAACTCGCGCGGAAAAACTTGCTCCAGGTACGGCCGCAGTCTGAAAGCTAAAGCGCGCACCCTTCTGAATCTCGGACAACCTGGAGGCTGGCACAGTTCCGAGCAACTCCAAAGTTCCGATATCCGCAATCTCAACCACGGGCTGGCCACTGGTGCCATCTACCTGTTCCCCTACTCCCAGGAAGCGATGAACTACTGTCCCGGCGAACGGAGATCGCAGTTCAGAACGATTCACCTGCGTATGCGCCGCAGACCGCGCTGCTTCAGCTTGTTTTAACTGAGCTTCGTTCACAGATAGCTGAGTCTTCGCGTCTTCCACCTCCTTCCGCGCAGCTATTCCTCGTTGCAGCAAACCTTCCGTCCGCTCAGCCGCGATCCGCGCGTTTTCGACGTTGGCGCGAGCCTGCAATACCGCAGCATCGGCCTGCACTAACTGATCCCGGAGTGAAACGGGGTCAACTTGCGCAACCAGTTGTCCGGAATGAACTGAGTCACCCTCCGTGACCAGCACTCGCTCGAGTCTTCCGGGCACCAGGGCTGCGATCTTCGCGTCGCGATTCGGGAGTGCTGTCAAGTTTCCACTAACCGTCAGGTTTTGAACGATCGAACCTCTCCGAACTGTCGTCACCGTAACTTCAGGAACTAGTGTTGCCTCGTTCGCAGAGTCGCTTTTGCTGCAACCGCTCGCAGCCGCCATCAGTGCGGTCACTATGAGAACAGCAACGCGAATTCGTCTCGGACGGTTCTCCAAATTCCCTCCGCACACGGGTGAATTTGTCTGGGCCCTGCGCTTGCAGCTCTTAGTCAAGCGGAGCTCCCACGACTTCCTCCAATGCGGAAAAGGCACTTTGTACAGAAAAAATGCTGTCGAGGTACGCCTTGCGAGTGTCGTTCAAGCGCCGCTGGGCATCGATCAGAATTAGCAGATTGCTTTTTCCCGAACGATAACTGTCCTCCGCCATTTCTTCGAGTTTCACGGTCTGTGGAACAATGGTCCCGCTATACTGTGCCGCTTGTCGTGACTTGGCATCGTAGTCAAAGTAGGCAGCGAGCACCTGAACCTCCGTGTTGGTTCTCTGTGCCATCAAAGACAGCCGCAACAATTCCAACCGGGCATTTGATTGTGCTACGTCGGCTTGGCCGTGGTTGAAAAGCGGCAGGGCTACGGCAACCTGCCCCCGTGGTCCCACGTTGAAGTCCGGTGGTGAATTGAGGTCTACACCTGCCTGCAAATCTACATTCGGAATTCGCGCGGACTTAGCCAGCCGCAACCGTTGTTCTTCAATCGCCAACTGCTGGGCGGTTCGTTGCAAGTCGCCGTTAGATCGAAATGCCATTTCTGTGACGGCAGGCAAGGCGTCTACATGAGGAAGGTCCTCGACTCGTCCGAGCAAGTCTGGCGCACGGTCGAGGGGCAGGTTCAGAAGAGCGGCCAATTGCGCGTCCGCCGATTTCTGACCCTGTACCGTGACTTCATAATCAGCGGTGGCTCGCGCCACCTCGACCTCTGTCTGGATGACTTCCAACTGCGCGACATCGCCCGCCTCGTAGCGGTCTTTCACCGCATCTCGAATGCGGGTGGCGAGGTCGAGCGCAGCCTTCGATTGAGCCGCTTGGGCGCGGGACAGTAGCGCACGATAGAACGCGTCGCGAGTCCGATGGCGGACCTGCCGAGCCAAAATGTTTATGTCGAGATCTGTCGCCTTTTGCTCCTCGCGAGCAACGTCCATGCGCTTGCCGCGCTTTCCACCAAGTTCAATCGACTGATCCAACAGAAGGCTCTCGTGCGGAAGATCACGCGCGGCCGCGAAAGTGATGATCGGATTTGGTATCTGCCCCGCGATTCTGATGCCGGAGAGAGCTACGGCTCTCTGTTGGCGCGCGGCTCGCAGTTCCAAGTTAGAAGATTCAGCAAGGCTAAGAGCCGACTTGAGGTCTAGCGCAGCAGGCGAAGACTGGGCGTGGCTCACCGCCGTCAGAAAGAACAACCAGTACAGATTTCGCTTGGGGTGCCAAGGCTGCATAGTCTGATCGAACAGCTTTCAGTACGCTATACGACGTCGTGTACGCTGACAACAGCGACGCCAACTGGTAACTGAAGGCGATTACAGAGTACAGTTCCTACATCATGCAAATTCGCCTTCGCGCCTTTGCCCTCGGAATTGTCCTGTCGTTCTATGGTCTAGCATCAGCTTCAGATCAATTTGTTGTAAAACAGAAGCTTACGATCGGCAGTAACGGTGGCTGGGACTATCTTACGTATGACGCACCCGCGCACCGTTTGTTCATTACCCGCGGCACGCACGTCATGGTGGTCGACCCCTCCACCGGAAAACAACTCGCCGATCTTCCGAACCTCAAAGGCGTGCACGGCGTCGCGCTCGTCCCTGATCTCTCAAAGGGATTCGTCTCCGCTGGCGGTTCGAACGAGGTCGCGGTCTTTGATACGTCGTCGTTGAAAGAAACGTCACGCATCCCCGTTGGCAAAGGACCAGATGCTATCGCTTACGAACCGGTTTCCGGTCGAGTTTTCACATTCAATGGCCTCAGCAAAGACGCCACCTCCATTGATGCCAAGAGCGGCAAAGTGGTTGGTACCATCCCCTTGGGCGGGAAACCCGAGTTCGCAGTGGCAAACGGTGAAGGACACCTTTTCGTGAATATCGAAACCACCGCCGAAGTGGCAGAGATCGACGCTAAGAATCTGGCTGTCATTCACCGCTGGCCAATCAAAAATTGTGAAGAACCTACAGGACTCGCTATCGATCTGGCAGACAAGCTCTTGTTTTCGGGCTGTAGCAACAAGACGCTTGCGGTCGTCAACACCAACGATGGGACAACCATTGCCACTCTTCCGATCGGAGACGGCGTCGACGGAGTCGCTTTTGATCCGGAACTCCGCCTCGCATTCAGTTCGAACGGAGAGGGAACGTTGACGGTGATAGAACAACAAAAAGACAAGTGGCGGGTCCTTCAAAACGTCACAACGCAGCGCGGCGCCCGCACCCTCACTCTCAATCCTGCATCGCACCAAATCTACGTTGTGACCGCCACAGCGGACCAAAAGCCTGGCGCAGGTCCACGGTCGTATCTTCCCGATACCTTCACCCTTCTCGTCGTTGGGCGGTGAGGTTTTACGCGGAGACGCGTGTCCAAAATGAGAAATTCGCGGTACGCCGATCTTCGCCCCGTCTAGCTACGAGCCAGAAGTTCATGGGCACGTCGCCCTTATATGTGACTCCTCAAAACATCGAACCATCCCACCTCTATGCTAATGCATCTCACACAGCTCGGGCCGCAAGATGTTTCCCGATTTCCGCAACGTTCTCGTCGGGAACCACTTATGGATAAGAACTACCCCTCGTGCCAGCAGCCTGTTCGAGTTGGGTGCGCAGGATGGAGCATACCGAAAATAGCAAGTATTCATTTCGACAGCACGGGCACCCATCTGGAGCGCTACGCAACAGTCTTCAACTGTTGCGAAATCAACTCGTCGTTTTATCGTGGGCACATGCAGAAAACCTGGGAGCGCTGGGCAGCGTCCGTACCAGTTGGCTTCCGTTTCGCTGTAAAAATTCCTCGCACAGTCTCGCACGAGGCCGCGCTAAATTGTGACGTGACGATGTTGTCGGCATTTTTTCAACAGATCAAAGGTTTGCACGATAAGCTGGGGCCAGTTCTGATCCAACTCCCGCCAAAACTCAGATTCGAACTAGTCGTGGCCAAAAAGTTCCTAACGATCCTGCGCGAATGTTATTCGGGAGATGTTGTTTGGGAGCCGCGGCACGCCAGCTGGTTCGACCCGGGAGTTGAGAAATTGTTGAAAGAATTCCGGGTCGCCCGCGTGGCCGCAGACCCGGCGGTCGTCCCTGCCGCTGGCCAACCTGGAGGTTTAGCGACCTTAACTTACTTTCGTCTCCACGGTTCTCCGCGGCGATACTACTCGGCCTATAGCAACGATTTTATTGATGCGCTGTCGACAAGGATTGCAACTCTAGCTCAAAATTCCCGAGTGTGGTGCATTTTCGATAACACTGCTTCTGGCGCCGCAATTCAGGACGCGCTCCATCTGACGGCCAAGATCGACTAGCCGCCGTCGAATGCTTCGAACTCTTGGCAGGGTGCCTAATCAGACGAAATGTTTGGTGACTCGGAAGTGGCAAAGTGAATCAGTGAATCACCACGAGAGAGTCATGTTTGATACTCAGTGAGTGCGTTGAATCCGGTGTCGCTGATTATCGTTCTTCAGGCGATTAGACGAACTACTGAGGAAGAGACCAGCGGTCTACACTGAATAGATTGGTAGAGATCTGATTGAAACAGAAGGAGTCACATGAACGGAAGGCGATTTGAGGGCAAAGTTGCCGTTGTCACGGGCGGCAACAGTGGGATTGGCTTGGGTGTTGCTAAAGCCTATGCGCAAGAGGGTGCGCAGGTGGCAATCACCGGACGGAATGAGCAGACTTTGGAGCGTGCTGCCAAAGAAATCGGCGATGGAACCCATGCTATCCAGGCGGACGTCGGCAAAGTCGTGCAAATTGAAGCTGCAATGAAGAAAATTAAGGAGCGTTTTGGGCGAATCGATGCCCTGTTTGTTAACGCTGGGGTTGGCAGGTTTGTTCGCTTCGACGAGGTCACTGAAGAGTTCTTTGATGAGACCGTCGATATCAACATGAAGGGAGTGTTTTTTACCGTCCAGAAAGCAATCCCGCTGATGCCCAAAGGGTCTGCAATCGTGCTAAACGCGTCGATCAACGCCCACTTGGGTATGCCGGGAACTACAGTGTATGGCGCGACCAAAGCTGCTGTTATCAACATGACCAAAACACTCTCTGCCGATCTATTGGAAAGAGGAATTCGCGTCAATGCCATTAGCCCAGGCCCCATCGCCTCGGCGCTTTTAGAGAGAGATGGAATCAGCCAAGAAAAACTTCAAGAAACTAAGGATTGGATTCAAGGCCAAGTCCCGATCAAACGCTTTGGCACGCCGGAGGAGATCGCCGCTGCGGTACTCTACTTAACGGCGTCCGAATCCGCTTTCGTCTTGGGTGCCGAACTCATCATTGATGGCGGTATGTCGACGCTTTAGGCCGACCATTCACGTCCGCTGCGCATTGGGTCAGGATAAGCGTTGGCTGCCCATCTTCAGAAAGCTTCATATGATGTGAAACAGGATGCCGTGTTTAATTACGTACCAGCGGCTTGACCCTGATTGTGACGTTGCACGCCAGGGAAACTCGGCCTCTCATGTTTTTCACAGTTTTTTTCTCAGAAATTGTCGATTTCAGCCAAGTCCCTTCGTCTAACCAGAAAGGGGCCGTCGCTATGTGCTTAGCGCCATCTTTGGGCGGCGAGCTCCGTCTTCGACTCGTAAACGGGAATAACAACTCAAAGGAGATAGAAATGAGTACAAAGCCGACATACGAACAAGCACAACTACATCTTCAGGTTTACGATCAGCGTCGCGAGGCCAAACTGCGCCAGGCGCGTGACTGGTTCTTTAAAAACTATCGTGTGACAAGTCTAGAGGACGCCATGCGAGTTGCTCCCATGGGCTCGGAAACAGGCGCGTTCGCAAGTATGGTTCTCAGTTATTGGGAACAAGCGTGTGCACTGCTTAACTATGACCTGCTGCATGAGGATTTGTTTTTCGAAACCAGCGGTGAGTTTTTCGGCGTATGGGAGATGGTTAAGCCGGTAGTGCCAGCGTTTCGAGAACGTTTTGTCGCTAAGACGTTCTGCGCTAATCTGGAAAAAGCTGCGCAACGCTACGAGAAATGGATCGAAGCTCGCTCGCCGGGCCATATTGCCGCCATGCGCGAGTTCATGAAACAGATGAACACACAATTGTCGAAAGCAGCTTAGTTCGGCCCCGCTCTGCTCTCACCTTTCGCTCGAGAGACAGAGCGGGGATTTACTCCGTTGTTCATCGGAATCGGTGAACAATTGCTAGTTAAATGCTTTTGGCGGTATTCATCTAAAGCTAAGGGATGGAGTGTCCATTAAGCGCCACGTGAATTTAGCACCGGGCGGAAATGACTAGGCTGCGTCGCAGAAATCCATCGCTACTTTTCGTCAGTAGCTCTTTGGCTGGGTCATGCTGAACCAGTTCCCGAACGGATCTTTGAAGACCGCTTCCACACCATAGAATTGATCTTTTGGTTCAGATACGAACTCCACGCCTTTCGCCTTCAGTTCCTCGAAGGTCTTACGGCAATCAGAGGTCTGGAAGGCACCGGGACCGAACATCCCTTTTTTCAACAGTGCAGCAACCGTTTCAACATCTTTCCGGGTATTTTCTTCTCCACTCCCGCCCTTCATCTTGTCGAAGTCCCCGCCGCTGCCGAGCTTCATCAGGATAATCTCAAGCTCAGACTGCCCTTTGGGAGCGACGGTCAGCCAGCGGAAGCCAGTGGGCAGCGATTGATCAACCTTCACTTCAAAGCCGAGTTTGCCGACGTAAAAGTCCTTGGCTTGGTCCTGATCAAGCACATAAATCGTCGTATGGGACATCTTTTGGATCATGTGGTTCTCCTTAGCTGAAGAGAGAGTAGCGGATTCATTGCAGACATGCTTCTCGATTCTTGCTATTCAATGCCTGCCCAAACCTGCAGAAAACATCGTGGCACCATCAGCACGCGCCAGGGAGCGCTGTATCCGAAAATGCGGCGGACATCGCGCTGGAATTCGATGGGGCTGCGACCGAACTGGGTACGGAACTTGGAGGAAAACGATCCCAAACTTCCGTAGCCGATCTCGAAGCACACTTCGGTCACGCTACGGACCGAAGCCAGCATCCGTTTGGCCCGCTCCATGCGAAGACGAGTGATGAAATGATTAGGGGTCTCCCCAAAAGTACAACGAAACAGACGATGGAAATGAAATTCGGAAAGACAGGCCTCGCGAGCCGCCTGCGCGAGCAGAATGCGGGATTGGTATTCGTCGGCCAGGAAATCACGTCCGCGGCAGAGTCGACGGAAGGTGTCGTCATGTAGAAGTCGCGGCACGAGGCGAACATTCTACCCTTTCTGCAATGTGTAAACATCTGCAAGAACGGAATCACCGAGTGTCATTAGGCAGACTAATGCGAAAGTGAGGGTTGATTTGGGCGTCCTTGAGGTTTTGTTTTTACACCCAAAGGAACGAAGTGATGTTTAGAGCGTGTTGCCGTAACCGCGAAAGGTTGGTCCGCAGTCCAGCCGCTCAGTCCAAGACGTGAGAGCAAGACGATGAACCGAGGATCGGCGCGCAACGAGTCCCAAATCGGATCAACGCCGAGCGCTGAGATTAGCTCTCCTCGTTCTTCAACGGCTCGCACCAACCAAGTAAGTGCTCGATCCTTCTGCTGAAGCCCCACATAGATCAGAGCTATCTCAAAAGACTGAGGATGGCCTGCCGAGGATTGTGCGATCAGGTTGCGGAGTATTGTTTCCGCTTGCCGCCGTTGCCCTGCCATGGCGTAAGCGTAACCAAGGCGGGCGTATTCTGCAGGATCCTCTCCCATGTGACGCCGTGCCGATTGCATTTCGGCAACCGCCTCTGGAAACTTGGATTGCTGGATGTAGTCGAACGCGAGGCTCTCGTGCGCGAGCCCGAAGTTTGGCTCCAGGCTGAGGACCTGACGTTCCAAATCTACCGCTCGCTGAAACTGGCGCGAATAATAGAAGACGTCGCCCAGTGCCGTACCGATCACCAAAGATAATGGATCAAGTTGATACGCTTTTCGCATTTCGGTTTCCGCTTCCGGAAACCGTGCTTGATCGTAGAGCCACTCTGCGTACCATTGGTGTGCCGGAGCATAGTTGGGGTTTCTGTCGATGGCTCTCTGAAATTCCTGTTGCGAACCTTCCCAATCTCCATCATTCAGGAACTTCACGATGGCAAGCGCCGTATGCGCTTCGGCCAGACGATCATCGAGTTCCAGTGCCTTCTCTGCAGCGGCTCGTGTCTTTTGGTAAGATTCGCGCGGCGGAACCCTTGGATTGTAGAAACTGTATACGGCATAACATTCCGCCATCCCCGCATACGCTCGCGCAAAGCCGGGATCGCGCGCGATAGCGTCGCTGAAGTACGCAGTTGCCGCGCGAACGCCCTCGGCACTGCGTTTATTCCAGGAATAACGTCCTCTCAGAAAAGCTTCGTACGCCTGCGGTTCAACCGGAAGGGATGCATGAAGATCCTGTTTTTGTTGTGGCGTCACTTGAATGCGAACTTCATTGACGATTCCCTGTGCAATGTCTGCCTGCAATGACAGCACATCTCGAAAATCTCGCTCATAACTGTCCGCCCAAAGATGATGATCGCTGTTGGCCTCAACCAACTGCGCATCAATGCGAACGCGGCTTCCGGAGCGCGTTACCGACCCTTCCACGACTGCGTCGACTTTCAATTCGCGAGCAATTTCCGGCAGCGGCTTGCGTACATTCTTGTACCGCATGGCAGAGGTGCGGGAGATAACCCGAATAGATTTGATCTTCGCCAACCGCGTCGTGAGCTCATCCGTCATGCCGTCGGCAAAGTAGTCCTGACTGGGATCACCAGAGAGATTTTGTAACGGCAGCACAGCTAAGGCTTCAATGTGTTGCAAACTCTCCTGCCCCGACGACCGTGTGCGCAGAAACTGCCAGCCAGAAGCAACTACAACGATGACTGCCGCGGCGCTTACTAAGAAGACGACCGCATATCGCCAGGCGACATTGGAAATCAGACTTGAACGCGTGTCTGGACGTTCGGGTGTCTGGATTTGAATAGGAGAAGCGTCGTTCACCTGGGCGATAAAGCGATAGCCTCGTTTGGGTACGGTCTCCAGAAAGCGAGGCCGCTCGACGCTATCTTCAAGTACGCTTCGGATCTGCCGTACAGCAAAGTTGAGTCCACCCTCGAAATCTACGTACGTCTCTGAGCCCCACACCTGTTTTGCTAGTTCCTCGCGGCTGACCATTTCTCCAGCGTTGTCGATGAGGATGGCTAGGATTCTTGCTGGTTGAGGTTGCAGCTTCAACACGGTTCCATTACGGCGAAGCTGCCCACTACGGAAGTCAAATTCGTAATCGCCGAAGAAAGCTCGGTCGCGGTTGTTCGCAGGTGTCGCCAAGAAGGCACTCCAAACGCAGAACCAGCAGCAGGGCGGGGGAAGCAAGATTATAGCTTTTAAAATCTGAAGTTGCCGAAGCCTCGCAAAATAAGGAAAGAAGGCAGCCCCGAGCTTTGGCTGTTGACCTAAACGATTGTGGCGATAACCGGAAAGGCTCAACAAATGTAATGCGATATTTCAACACTTGTGTTTCAGTCGTGTGGCAGGAAACGCCGAAAGACTTGTCTTCGTAGAAGGGACCTCATTCCGAATCACGCGCATGGTCATCTTTTTAGCGGACATTTTGCCCTCGAAACATCAGTCAGCGCTCGCCTCTGGCCTTGTTACGGCCTGGGGCAAAGTAATAGCAGTAGACAACGCCGACGATCAGTAAGATCGCTCCCCACCAAGTGCTGGCGTGAAGATTGTAAAGGACCACCGGATACTCCGGTGGGTGTGCAAGCTCATGTAGCCCTGCTCCGAGAATCAGGGCGCCATTCACCAACAACGATAGACCGATAAAGAACCAAATCGAAATGGATCCGCCAGGTTTCATAACTTCGCGCCTACCAGAAGATGATGTTCAAGATGAAGAATACGACGGCTACAACCGCCGCCCAGAAAAGCGGGCGATGGTAGAGAGCTACCTGTCCTTCCGTCGGAATTTCAGTTACGCCATACACGAGTCCATTCAGTTCCTCCACCGGTTTCGGACGAGTCACCAGGCTTACGACGACCGTGACAACCACGCATACGATCCACGACCAAAGGGCGCGGTACATGTTCTCGGCCATGTCACGAGCGTTCGGCGAGAGCGCGACATAGCGCAGCGCGCTTGGATCAAGCTTCACCCAAGTCCACATACCGATCGATGACAAAGTGCCCGCAAGCAACCCCCAAAATCCGCCCGCAGGCGTGGCGCGGCGCCAAAGCATTCCGAGCAGAACCGTGCCGAACAAAGGAGCAATGAAGAAACTAAATAGCGCCTGTACGTAATCCATGATGCTCAAGAATTGCATCACCAGATAAGCGGTTCCGATACTGATCAAGACTCCAAGGATGGTGCACCCCCGGCCCATCCGGACGTACTGCTGATCGGACGCTTGCTTGTTGATGAGTGCACCATAAATGTCGTAAGTCCACACGGTTGCAAAGGCGCTCACGTTTCCCGCCATCCCCGACATGAAACCCGCGATCAACGCCGTAATACCGAGTCCAAGCAAACCGGGGCCGCAATACCGAGCCAACATCAATGGCAACACTTCGTTGTAGCTGTGTCCGCCGGCGGCAACCGCAGCGCCTTCACCCGTCAGCTTTACCGGCAGCAATGCTAGTCCGAGCAATCCGGGAAGAATGACGATGAATGGCACAAACATCTTGAACGCCGCGCCGATGATCGGCGCCATTTTCGCTGAACGAAGATCCTTGGCCGCCAGAACGCGTTGGACCACCAGAAAATCCGTAGTCCAGTAGCCAAACGAGATGATTGCTCCGAGTCCGAAAACAATCCCGGTCCAGTGAATTCCCATCGGATTGCCGGTAAAGGATCCCAAAGTTCCCCACAAGTGGGTGTACTCGGACGAGGCGTTTTGCGCGATCTTCGCTTGCAGGCCGCTCCAGCCTCCCGCTTCGATCAGGCCGAGAATGGGTATTAGCAAGGCGCCCGCCCATATCAGGACGAACTGCAACACTTCGTTAAAAATTGCCGACCGGAGCCCACCTAGCGCCACGTAGATTGCGACAGTAATAGAAGAAATCCAGATGCTGACATGAATGTCCCAGCCGAGCACAACCTTCATGACCAGGGCCATTGAGTACATGTTGATGCCGCTCATCAGCACCGTCATGAAGGCGAACGAGATCGCTGACAAGGTTCGACTGGACTCGCCGAATCGCAGCTTCAAATACCCCGGAACCGAATGGGTCTTGGAAATGTAATAGAAAGGCATCATTACGATAGCGAGGAACAACATCGCTGGAATGGCGCCAATCCAATACCAATGCGCGGCGAGAATACCGTACTGATAGGAGGCGGCAGCCCAGCCCATGAGTTCGAGCGCGCCAAGGTTCGCTGACAGAAAACTCAGGCCCGCTACCCAAGCCGTCATCTCGCGGCCGGCCAGAAAAAAATCTTCGCTCGTGTTGGCTTGCCGCTTCAGGTACCAGCCGATAGCAAGAACAAGGCCGAAGTAGAAAACTACGATCACCAAATCGACTGTGGACAAATGCACCAACTGCTGCGTACTTGTAAGGACAGCCATCGCCAAAATCATTGGTTTGACACCTGCCCGTAATATGCCCGACAGCCGTGTTTACGCAAAGTAGTGTTTGTCGTGCAGTTCCCGCGAGATCGGTTGAGAGCTGGGCGCCATTACAACCGTGTAGAGCACGATTTTCGCTAAGTATTGCAGGATCACCGCGGTGTGCGCTGGTTCCATGGCATTCGCGGCCCAGCAGAACGGTGCGTGACCCGCCACCAACGCGGCTCGGATATTTGGGACGTTAGCAGTTTTGAAGAGGCGGCAGATTGCAAACCCGGTGTTTTTTTCGTAGTCGCTTTCGATTTTCGCGGGTGTCAGGTCCTCAGTTACAGGAACGCGCCCGTGGAACGAATCGGCGTGTGTTGTGCCGAAACATCGAATTGTACAACGCGCTTGAGCCCGAGCAGTGGCAAATTCAGAGTGCGTATGTGCTACTCCCCCGACAGATGGAAAATGTTTGTAGAGTTCAAGATGGGTAGCAAGGTCGGACGACGGGCGCAGGTTTCCATCGACGACGAGGCCTCCAGATTGGTAATTACAATGTTCGTACTCACTTGAGATAAATTGGTCGGGGAGAGAGGATTTGAACCTCCGACCCCCTGGTCCCGAAGATTGGTGTCACGACGAATCAATACTTTAGCGCAATTTAGATGCTTTCATTTTCGCGTGTGAATGTGCGGCGTTTAGCAGCTACACGCTAACTTGGGTCTCAACGCATCCAAGCAGCTACTGGGCACAATTTTGGGCACAACGTTAGCCCACTAAGGATGCTACCCAAGCTGTAGCAGCAAGTATTTTTTCATTTTCGAGAAGTCCATCTTTCGTATGTCGGGACAACACCTTTAAAGCCACATCGCGAGTCGCTCGCCCTGTTCTACCTTTGCTAACAGGGACACTGCGCGTCAGCCGTTCCGCCTAAATCACTAGCGAGCGGCGCCAAACCGGCGCGCTTGTAGTCGCTCGGCACGGAAGCCGATTATTCGTTGGGTTCAGTGCATCTGCTTGAAAAGTAACATTGCTCGCATGTGGCGGCGCTTGCCAGTCTTCCGGAGTGATGTGGAAAGGCAGAAAAGGAAGTCCCGTTCAACCTAACCGTTTTCCTATCGAGACGCGACTTTCTATGGCAGGCCGAGAGCTGTATACCCGAGGGCTGTACGTCCTTCTGGCTTACGCGGCCGAAATCGTAATACCACTTTGACGAAATGCCTGCCAGTTCGCCAATACACCAGTGCCGTTCGAGGTCCAGCAGAAACTCACCGTGCCAGGCGCGATTGAGCCATAGGTGCTTGCCGCAGTCGCAACCGGTATGCTGCCAGTGGAACCCGCGGGCGCAACTCAATTAAACGACGCAGCCTGAGCCGCCTGCCCTGTTCCACCCTTGGCTACAGGGACAGGCACAGTAAGATTCGACACACTTAGAACTGTCGGCGCGCTGGCCGTTCCGCCTAAGTCTCCTGCAATCTGCATCAAGCCGGCCGCGGTAGTCGTTGCCCATGGGACTGACGCAGAGATGTTCGAAATGAGTGCGGAGAAAAGTGGCTCGAACATGGAATATTCCGCCAGAAGAAAAGCAGGCGAGTTGAACAGTTTGAGAAATCAGGCGATTTCACCAACTGCTCGGGCCGCGTGGCCTGTCTGGGGCAGTAGTTGGTGAAATGGCGATTTTTCGCCAACAATCAGGTGGTCAACAACTCCGGGCATGTCTTCACGATGTCCTCAGGCATGGTAAAAGGAGTTCTGCGCCATTAATAGCACAGGTGAAGGGTAATGTTTTCGAGGCAAAATGCCGTGTCTTGGTTCTTCGGTCTCTGCTTTGCGGGCAGTACGGCGTGGTTTGCCTTGCTGCTCGACCGATTGTGCAAGGAGCTTAATTCGGCTTTGCCGTCCGGACAGAAGGCGACAATTTATCCCCCGATGCCTAGAACTCCAGGGCAATTATTCTGGAGAGCGAACATCCTTGCTCATTCTCTGCAGCTTCTGGACCAACATCGCCAGTATTATCCCGCCAGCTCACTTTCCAAGACCCTAGGTTTGGCCGTAGCGGCCCTGCTTGTCAGCTTCGCTGGCGTCGTGTTGACCACACAATAACGCAGTCCGCCCACACTGTCGGCCAACCGAAATAGCCCAACTGTCGAACAGGCGATTTCACCAACTACTCGGTCCGAACGAGCCCCGCGGGGGAGTTGTTGGTGAAATGGCGATTTTGCAACAACTATCCAGCAAGTGTAGCCTCCTTACGATGCCCGACTACGATCACCAAGAGCTTCGGCGGCTCGTAGAGCGATTTTCTGAAATGCACGATGGAGAACTTGAGGCGATCGCCGCAGATGCGAACTCCCTCACCGATTTAGCTCGCCAGGCTCTGCAAGGTGAAATAAGTCGAAGAAGACTCGCTTTCAAACTTGCTCCTGACGCAACGACGAAAACCGAAAGTAATGCATCGCGCATCGCGGAGCACCCAGGAATCACAGAGGTCGAATATCGCGAACTTGTTACTATTCGCAGCTTCAACGACCTGGCAGGCGCGTCTCTTGCGAAGGGATTCCTTGAGTCAGCTGGAATTGAAGCGTTTGTGATTGGCGATTACGTCGCCCAGCAAGCTGGGTGGTTCGGCGCTGCTGCCTACGGCGGTATCAAATTGCAAGTGAGCATCGAGGATGTTGAAGCAGCCGGCCGGCTGCTCGGATAACGCGATTATCAGCAAGAGGATTGAGAAATCTTCGATTGTTGCAATCAGGCGTTATCACTCATTGACCCACGGTCAACGAGTGTAATTGCAATTTAACTCCTATTCACAACATGGGATGATGGTCTTCCTGAACGTAAAGGAAGGGCATCCATGAAGCCGATCACCATCGTTATCGTTGGTCTTTGTCTGATGCTGCCATATGAGGCTCTGAGCGACGACAGAGAGGCAGCGGTTCGCAGTGCAATCCGGGCATTTTATAAGGCGTTCGATGATGGTTTCGTCGGAGCAGCCAATTATGCGACCGAAGACTGGAACCACATCAATCCCTACGGAGGCCGTGATCGGGGCCGCGAAGCAACGCTTAAGACGGTTCGTGGAGTACATCAAACTTTCCTGAAGGGAACCACCGACACCATTCAGAATATGGATATTCGATTTGCCGCCGAGAACGTGGCTGTGGGTACCGTGACCAGTATGCTGAGTCCCTTCACATCTCCCGACGGAGTAAAGCATGGTGCGGAGCAATACATCCGAACCTTTGTCGTCGTCAAGCGAGGCGGACACTGGCTAATAATGCAGGACCACAACACAAGGGTTGTCGCGCTCCACTCACAATAGCCCAAATATCCCGGTAAGCCCTTGCACGATGTCATTGCTGTCGTTAACAGGCGATTTCACCAACTACTTGGGCCGGGGCGATCTGTCTGGGTCAGTTATTGGTGAAATGGCGATTTAACGACAATTGACCACATGTTGCGAATAGCTCCACTGCTTTGTGTCAGTGCTGTCTTTTCTCCAACCTCGCAATGAAGTCCATGCGCGCCTGTATCATGTGTTTGTAAGAGGACTCCGGACCATGCAGTTTGGAAAGATCGTGCTCACGTTGCTGGCACTCTGTTCGGGGATACCCTCTGCCATTGCTTCCTCTCCATGCGACTTGCGGCCAGTTGGCGGGCGTATCGAAGTCCCCATGCCCCTTCATCCGCTCATGGTTGCCACGCTCGAACGCTCCTGTGCGCTGCTTGTCACACTCAGCGATGGCCACGAACCGTCGAAAGGTGCGATTGCTGTCTTGACGGTGGTCAAAGGAAGGCTCGCAGTGAAGGCTGTGCTCGACATGCCGACCGAGCCCGTAGGCATGGCGCTTGTAGCGGACGAGTCTGTGGCCGCGATTGCCGGTGGATCGCGCGTCTACTTCGTTGATGTAGGAAAGCTGCTTAAGGGGCAAGCCAACGCAATCCTCGGCGTAGCTGAATTCGACAAGAACGCCGGCACGGTCTCCCTGGCTCTGAGTCGTGACGAACGCGTCCTTTTCACGAGCGATGAGGAAGCCAGCACTATCAGCGTGATCGATTTCGCCGCCGCACGCGCATCCCACTTCACTAACACGCCCGTGCTGGGCCGTATATCAGTTGATTGGGCACCTACCGTTTTAAGAATGACGCCTGACGGCACTCATGTTCTCTTCGCGGTGGAAGCGGTCCGTCGCCAGTTCAAGCCGCCTATCCTGTGTGCTGGTCATCCAGGTGGAAAAGCAGTAAACCCAGTCGGCGCGATTCTTTCGTTTAAGGTTGGCCAGGCTGCAGCAGAACCAGTGGGCGCAGTGCTGTCGCGCAGCCTTGCCGGATGCTCGCCCGTTCGACTGGAATTATCGAAGGATGGGCAAACAGCGTTTGTCACAAATCGTGAGGAGAACAAGTTACGCGTTATGGACGTCGCTAAGATCCTGCATGGTGAATCGGATGCTCTGGTGTCTGAGATACATGTCGGACCGGCACCAATTGGCGTGGCGCTGGTGGACGATGACCGACTTGCCCTTGTTACCAATTCGAATCGCTGGGGTAAGGAACAGAAGCCGCAAACCGTGGAAGTCGTCGATATTGCGGGCCACCGACGCCGCAAACCCATCGTTCTCGGTAA
>Ga0207650_10000058_pt1 | contig 153056 bp, 115 predicted proteins | sample KBSS63metaG_FD_184325 | JGI IMG/M metagenome (GOLD analysis project Ga0207650, IMG submission 184325) | Switchgrass rhizosphere microbial communities from Kellogg Biological Station, Michigan, USA - KBS S6-3 metaG (SPAdes) (version 2) | ecosystem: Host-associated > Plants > Roots >...
CGATCGCGTGCTTCCCTCACCTTTTCCAGAGCCTCATTACAACTCAAATGAACAATGTACAGCGGGGCACCCGCCATTTCGGCCAGAGCGATTGCGCGAGAGGTAGCTTCGGCTTCGGCGGTAGTAGGGCGAGTGAGGGCATGATACTTGGGGGCCCGCTTCCCTTCCGCCAACGCCTGTTGAACAATGACATCGATCGCGCCTCCATTTTCGGCATGCATGCAGATGAGTGCGCCATTTTTTGACGTCGCGCGCAACGCCTTGAAGATGCTGGCATCATCGAGCATGAACACGCCCGGATAAGCCATGAATAGCTTGAAGCTGGAAACACCTTCGCGAACGAGTGCGTTCATTTCCTGTAACTGAGCGGCCGCCAAATCGGTAATGATGCAGTGAAATGAATAGTCGCAGACTGCCTTATTCGAAGCTTTTTGCATCCAAGAATCGAATGCGGTGCGTAGAGTTTGTCCCTTGTATTGGATAGCGAAATCGATGAGCGTGGTCGTGCCACCAAAGGCTGCAGCGCGTGTCCCGGTCTCAAAATCGTCCGCGCTGGTCGTACCGCCGAATGGCATGTCCAGATGGGTATGGACGTCAATTCCTCCCGGGAAAACATACCTCCCCCTTGCATCGATGAGGCGCGCCGCATTGTCTCGAGGAAGATCTTTGCCGATTAACGCAATTTTTCCGTCGGCGAGCGCTACGTCCGCTAAGCTCGTGTCTGTTGCTGTCACAATTCGCCCATTGACGATAATTGTGTCGAAACCCATTGGAGATCCTCCGGTGGCAAGACGACGAGAAATTCTATGCTAAACTGCCCCGCTCGTTGTCGTTATTGTGGCGCGGCAAAAGGGAGATTGCATGCAGTTCGGCATTACGCTCAAACCAGACATCACCGTAGAACGGATCGTTGGCCTCACGCGGCAAGCGGAGAGTGCGGGCTTTGACTATGGCTGGATATTTGACTCGCACGTTTTGTGGAAGGAACCTTACCCGCTGCTGGCGTTAATGGCGGCGAACACCAAAACAATGCGTTTGGGTACCTGCGTCACGAACCCTGCGGTGCGTGACATCACGGTCACAGCCAGCCTGTTTGCCACCTTAAATCTTATTTCTGGCGGGCGGATGCAGTTGGGCATCGGACGAGGGGATAGCTCACGCCGCGTGATGGGCAAGAAGCCTGTAACAACGGAACACCTGCAAAATGCGATTCGAGTGTTTCGCGAACTTACAAGTGGAAGACAAATTGAATACGAAGGTCAAAGCATCCAGATGACGTGGGGAAACGGTTCAGCCCCGGTCTGGATCGCAGGATACGGTCCAAAGGTTTTGCAAATGGCGGGACGGGTTGCTGATGGGATCATCTTGCAGTTTGCTGATCCGCATCTGATCGCGTGGTGCATGGGCTTTGTGAAGGAGGGCGCGCAAGCTGCCGGAAGAGACTTCAAGAAAATTGAAATCATGGCCGCGGCGCCGGTCTGGGTGTCCGAAGATCTGGAGGTCGCGAGAGAAAGAGTTCGTTGGTTCCCCGCCCTCGTTTCTAACCACGTCGTGGATTTGATTTCCCGTTACAAGCCTGAAGAATTGCCTGCTGAGCTTACGTCGTATGTGCGCAATCGTGGCGGCTACGACTACACGCACCATTGCGAGGTAGATAGCGATAATGCAAATTTCGTTTCGGACGAAGTGATCGACCGTTTCTGCGTTATCGGGTCCGCGCAGGCACACCGAGACAAGTTAAAGACCCTCGCCGACATAGGTGTAACGCAATTCAATCTCTACTTGATGTGTGGCGACGAAGAGAGCACCGTCGATCAATACCAGCGCGACGTGCTGCCGGCTTTCAATGGCTGACGGGCATCATTTCTGACGGGTTCAGGATGTTTCGAGGGCCGGCACGTGAGCTTCTCTCGAAGACCTCATGAGGACATAGTAGGCAACGAACGACACAGCAAAACCGACAAACCAAGAATAGTCATAGAGAACGCGAAGAGGCTGCACGACCAATCCGATAAGAGCAACGCCTGCTCCCATGATTAAGGCAGCGATCGCGCGCCAGTTGAACCCTCCTGAATACCCGTAGATACCGTCGCGCAGGTATAGGTCCTCGACCCGCAACACTCGATTGCGAATCACAAAATAATCGCAAATCATGATCCCCGCGACAGGCCCGAGAAAAGCTGCGTAGCCGCCGAGCCACCCCAGAATGAAGGTCTTGTAATCGGCTAGCAATTTCCAGGGCATCAGAACGATTCCCATAAAGCAGGTTATGACGCCTCCCACACGGAAACTGATCTTGCGAGGCCAAAGATTGGAAAAATCGTTTGCGGGAGAAACGACATTTGCACCGATATTCACATTTAGAGTGGCCAGCAGAATCGCAAATAGCGAAATGATGACCGCCACAGGAGAGTTGAAGCGGCTTAGCAGTGCCACTGGATCCCAGATCGCCGTCCCATAAATAACCACAGTGGCGGAAGTCACAAGGATACCGATCAGCGAGTAAAGGGTCATCGTTGCGGGCAGGGCCAACGCTTGGCCAATCGCCTGGTCTCGGTTGCTGCGCGCGAAGCGCGTGAAGTCGGGGATATTGAGAGAAACGGTCGCCCAAAAGCCCACCGTCCCATTCAGCGCCGGCACAAGGAACTTCAAGAAGTCAGAGAAACTGGCGAATTTCGAAGGCGAGGAAAGCATCGGGCCAAAACCACCAGCTTGATGGTAGGCCCAACCCAGAAGAAGTAGTCCCACAGCAAGCAGAACTGGCGCGCTCACTCCCTGAAGAAAACGGATGTATTCAATCCCTTTAAGTATTACGGCGAGGTTGATCATCCAGAATGCTAAAAAGCAGATCGCGGTAGCGTGAGGAAATTGCTTCCAACTAGGGGCAAGCGTCGAGATCAGAGTGCTGATGGCCTCGCCTCCGATCCATGTCTGAATTCCAAACCACCCGCACGCGACTAAAGCTCTCAGAACCGCGGCAACATTAGCTCCAAGCACTCCAAATGACGCGCGAGCGAGCACCGGAAACGGAATCCCGTAGCGGGCGCCTGGATGCGAATTCAAGAGCATCGGGATGAGAACAATGGTGTTCCCCAGAAAGACCGTAGCAACCGCTTGTTTCCAGTTCATTCCCCCTTGGATCAAGCTCGCGGCCAACATGTAGGTCAGGATATTGACGGACATCGAAACCCACAGCGCAGCGTAGTTGTAGGTTTTCCAAGTGCGGCGGCCAGCGGTCGTGGGCGCAAGGTCCGCGTTATACAGAGAGCTAGACTGAATTCGGTTTGAAATTTCTGGATCTCGCGTTGGTGTCATGAAGTGGTGTGGCAAAGTCAATCTGCTGCTGCCGACGATCCGGCCTGTGACGTCAGCGAACCGTAAGTTTCCGGGCGGCGGTCACGGAAAAATTGCCAAACCTTCCGAACTTCCTCGATCATGTCGAGATCCAAATCCGCTACAACGACTTCGTCCTTATCTCGACTGGCTTGTGCGATGAGCTTGCCGCGCGGAGTACAGAAATAGCTCTTGCCGTAGAACTGCCCGATGCTCCAAGGCTTTTCCGTTCCCACGCGATTAATGGCCCCCACAAAGTAGCCGTTGGCTACTGCGTGCGCAGGTTGTTCGAGCTCCCACAAATACTCTGACAATCCGGCCACAGTAGCGGAGGGATTAAACACGATCTCCGCACCGTTGAGTCCCAGGATGCGTGCCCCTTCAGGGAAATGCCGGTCGTAGCAGATGTAGACGCCGATGCGCGCGAACTTAGTTTGGAATGTCGGATACCCCAAGTCGCCGGGAGTGAAATAGAACTTCTCCCAGAACCCAGGGTGGCAATGAGGAATGTGGTGTTTGCGATATTTTCCCAAATATCGTCCGTCTGCATCGATCACAGCCGCGGTATTGAAGTAAAGGCCGGGCATTTCTTCTTCATAGACCGGAACAACGATCGCCATGTGATGTTTGGAAGCGACTTTTTGCATCAACTTGATAGTCGGACCATCTGGCACGCGTTCGGTCAACTCGTACCATTTTGCATTCTGTTCGGCGCAAAAATATGGGCCGTAAAAAAGTTCCTGCAAGCATAGAATCTGAACTTTTTTGCGCGCCGCCTGCTCGATCAGTTTCAGGTGTTTCTCCAACATTGCTTTTTTAATTTTGGAGAGCGAATGAGCGCCAGACAGCGGGCAACTGGCTTGGATTAGTCCACACCGAACATTTCGAGGCATAGAGAAGTCTCCGCGCGATGGACTATAACAAAACGCCCTGCGTCGCGTCCGCAAATGCGAGATTTTTCTTGGGTTTCGGCGAACGTGTTGATCGACCGCACTTTGCAACGCTCGACTGACGCTCTCGTAGGGCGAGAATTCGACCCACTACTAACACCACACTTGGCTTATTTGGCAGCCCGAAAGAAATTTCACGCCACAAAGCGTTTGCGGGTAATGTTGATCAGCTCATCGGTTGATGAGATTCCGCCACTTGGCATTAGGGATAGGACCTTCATGCGAAAGCTCACTGCGCTTGTCTTAGCATTGCTCTGTTTCTCAACGCTGCTTTCGGCACAAAACCTCAAAACCAAAAACGTCGTGTTGATTGTCGCGGACGGCCTTCGGTGGCAAGAGATTTTTACTGGGGCCGATGCAACACTCTTGAATTCAGAACACGGCGGTATCTGGGCAGGTGCTGACGAACTACGAAAAGAATATTGGGCCAACACGCCCGCGGAAAGGAGGAAGCGCCTGTTTCCATTTTTGTGGGAGACAGTTGCAACCCAGGGCACCCTCTATGGAAATCAGACGAAGGGCAGCGTTGCGCACGTCACGAACGGACAAGCGTTCTCCTATCCCGGATATAACGAGATGTTAACTGGCACGCCTGATCCCCGAATCGACAAGAACGAATTTGGACCAAATCCAAACGTCACCGTCTTCGAATGGCTCAATCAGAGTCCTGAGCTCCGAGGGCAAGTGTCGGTCTTCGCCACGTGGGCTGTCTTCAACGACATCTTTAACCAGTCTCGTAGCGGTGTGTTCACGCAAGTTGGCTGGTCACTGCCCAAATCAATCAGCAACTCTCAGCCGGATCTGATCCGTCGTATGTATACGACGCTTACCCGTTTTGATGAAGAGGACATCTACAACGCCCTTTTGCAAGTGTCGCTTCTCGACTATCTGCAGAAACAGCGACCGCGTCTGCTATTTGTCGGTTATGGCGAAACGGACAATTGGGCACATCAGGGCCGCTATGACCTGGTGTTGGCGAGCGCGCATCAATTTGATGGATTCGTAGCTGAATTGTGGAACACCATGCAGGCAATTCCTGAGTACAAGGACACGACAACGTTCATCATCACAACGGACCATGGTCGAGGAAGCGGCACCGACAGCTGGAAGGAGCATGGGGTTGATCAAAAGGGCTCGGAAAATATTTGGATAGCGATACTGGGACCGGACACGGCGGCGCGCGGAGAACATACGCAAGCAAAACCCGTCACTCAAGCGCAAATTGCGGCAACTGTGGCCGCATTGCTGGGCAAAGATTTTTCCACATTCAATCGGCGTGCGGCACCGCCTCTTCCTGACGTTCTGGACAAAGCGAACCCGACCCTCCCGACTCAATGACGGCTTGTTAGCACGTTAAGTGTTCCTATGAAACATTACGCATTTTGACGATGGGCTCAAATCGGCAAGCTGAAGTAGAAGACGGACCCATACCCCAGTTGACTTGTCACGCCCATGCGACCGCCATGAGCAGCCACGATCGCTTTTGCGATTGCCAATCCCATGCCAGTACCCTGGACGCGAGCCCGTTGATTTCGACCGCGGTAAAACTTGTCAAAAATTAACGATTGCTCGAATTCGTCAATTCCAGGGCCATGGTCCGCCACGCTGGTGGTCAGTTCTCCGTCCCGCGCCTCGGCAGTAATGTGGATTGGAGCGTCCGGTGCTGAATACTTTGAGGCATTCTCCAACAGATGTATCAAGACCTCTTTCACACGGTGGACGTCCATCTTCACACTGGGAAGATTTTCCGGCACTTGAATTTGGACCGGATGCTTACCCAACGCTTGCCTCGCTTCTCGAACCGACTCCGCGACAGCATCCTGCATCGAATATTGACCCAATTGGAGTTCAACCTTATTGGCATCGAGTTGTGCCATCTCGGCAGCCTCGCCAACCAGCCTATTCAACCGATCCGCCTCCTCGTCGATGACCGTTAGCAATTCCTGCCGCTGGTTGGCGGCAAAGTTTTGATTACCAAGCAGCGAAGTCACGGATGCTTTTATCGCAGTCAGTGGAGTGCGAAATTCGTGCGAAACCGAATCCATCAGCACCGATCGCAGCTGTTCACTCTCGCGTGCTGCTTCGGCGCGCCCGAGCTTTTCGATCGCCCCGGCACGCTCAATTGCGATCGCGGTAAGACTGCTCATTGCCTCTAAGGTCTCGCGCGATAAGAGTTCACCTGAAAGGGCGAAACTTCCCACCACGCGCGCACCCACCCTGAGAGGCATATACATCACTTGTGTTTGCGCGTCAGTTTTGGGTTCGCCGCCGTTACAAACAAGACGGAGATCGTGCAGATCGATACCACCCAGATCAGGGTTCGAACGGTACACATCGAGGCGATTGGGAAGCGCGATTGCAGCCGCCCGCACGTCGAAGGATTCGACCATATATCCAGGTATCGAATTCAACAATTCTGCAACATTATCGTTAGCTAACAGCAATTGGCTGTACCCGTAGAGTCGCTCTGCCTCAAGTCTGCGCTCGTTAGCGCCTTGCGCCTCGCGCCTCGCGCGTTCCGCGAGTTCGCTTGCAATTACCGCTGTGACGAGAAAAACAAAAAGGGCGATCCAGTTTTGGGGGTCGCTGATAGCAAAAGTTCCGTACGGTGGCAGGAAAAAATAGTTAAAGGCGAGGGTGGCAATCACGGCCACCGACACAGCAACGTGCAGTCCCCACGTCGCCGACACCACCAAGACCATCAAGAGTAGCGTCAACGCAATCGTCGTTGGATTGACGTGGATCACGTAGCGATATAGCAGCGCGATAGCGGCTACTGCCCCACACGCCGTCACATATCGCGCCGTCCAGTTTGGTCGGGCCCGTTTCACGGGCCGATTGTATCCGACATCGACATTTCGGTATCCCTCAACGAGAATAAGTCGAATGCCAAAGACACCGGAACAGTGGCTGGCTGCGACTGTCTCAGAAAAGGGCGCCTCAATCTTTAAGCTTTTCCTGGGCTATGCGCCCGGCGTGGGCAAGACTTTCAGCATGCTAAGCGAGGCTGTCAGGCGCCATGGTCGTGGCGAAGATGTTGTCATCGGTGTTGTCGAGACCCATGGTCGTCAGGCCGTTTCCGAACTTGCCTCCATGCTGGACACAGTGCCTCGTAAGAAGCTCGAGTACCGTGGGGCAACCTTCGCGGAGATGGATGTCGATGCGATCCTGACTCGTAAACCAAAGGTTGTACTTGTAGACGAGCTGGCGCATACCAATATCGAGGGCAGTAAACACAATAAGCGCTATGAAGATGTGCTGGAACTTCTCGACGCCGGTATTGACGTGTTGTCCACGATGAACATTCAGCATCTGGAAAGCATCTCGCCGACCGTTCAAGGCGTAACCGGCATTCAGGTTCGGGAAACGGTGCCCGACTGGGTCCTCCAGCGGGTCAACGAAGTTGTGATGGTAGATCTGACCCCCGAAGCCTTGCAGAACCGGATGCGTCGAGGCGACATTTACCCTTTGGAGCGTGTCGGCCGCGCTTTAGAGAACTTCTTCAAACAGGGCAACCTGATCGCTCTGAGGGAATTGGCCCTTCGTCAAGTCGCCAATGCTGTGGATCGCAACCTCGAATCACACCGGCAACTTGAACAGCCTGATCAGGCCGTTGCGGTCAGAGAACGTATCGCAGTGTGTATCAGCTCAAATCCTGCTGCTCAATATCTCATCGCGAGGGCTGCGCGGATGGCGCAAGCAATAGGTGGAGAACTTTACGTGGTTTACGTTGATATGGGACAAGACAGTGACGAGAGGGATCAGCGCACTCTCGGTGGGAATATTCGTTTTGCAGAAAATGTCGGGGCCGCGGTCGTGCGCCTTCAAGGAACCAGCGTGGCTGAGCCGGTTGCGCAACTGGTTCGGGAGAAGCACATTACGCAGGTTGTATTCGGACGTTCGGCGACTCGTGGCTGGAAGCGATACTTGTACTTCTCGGCCATTCACAAGTTCCTGCGCGACGCACCTCCCGTCGATGTACACATTGTGACTCAGAATGCTGACTAACCGACACATGGCCCCTCTCCACTCCCGAATCTTGGTTGTCGACGACGAAACTCAGATTACTCGTGTTTTACGAACCAGCCTCGACAGCCACGGCTACGATGTTCGTGTTGCAAACGACGGCGAAACGGCACTTGAGATTATGAAGGACTGGAGCCCGAACTTGGTCGTCACCGATCTAGCTATGCCAAACATGGATGGGCTCGAACTCTGCCGACGGCTGCGCACCGGCAGTCAAGTACCGATCATCGTGTTGTCGGTGCGCGGGGAAGAAAAGACCAAAGTCCAGGCACTCGATGCAGGGGCTGACGACTATGTAACCAAGCCGTTCGGCATCGATGAATTGCTGGCGCGAGTGCGTGCAACGCTGCGCCGAGCTGATACCCAGGATACGAATACCTCGTTGATCACCCTGGGTGATTTTCGGATTGATCTGGACGCCCATAAAGTAATCGTGCGGAATCGAGAAGTCCATCTAACGCCAAAAGAATTCGAGCTTCTTGTCTACATGGCGAAACACCCAGGAAAGGTGATCACGCACCGCGTCCTGCTCGGTGCTATCTGGGGCGGACATAGCACCGAACAAGTCGAGTACTTGAGGGTCTTTGTCGGCCAACTCCGAAAGAAGTTGGAATCGGAAGTTTCGTCCCCACGGTACATCCTTACTGAGCCGTGGGTCGGCTATCGATTCGAACCAGGCGACTAGTCACGCCGTCACCATTTCGGGCACTTCCCTCCGTCTCAAAACCCCGCAACTCCATCCGTAGCGTCAGATCGTCCTTTACGAATCGCTTACGGATTTCTTAGCCGACTCTTACGCCCAAACAATTCAAATCTGGATCGGCGAGATGTTCACATCTGCCCGAACGGAGTTGGCGTGAACGGCACCGACGAAAATTCATCTCTCTTATCTTTTCTTTGGTTTCGTGCGCTGCTTCCGGTCGTTGGGGTACTACTCGTTCTTTGTTGTTACGGCCTGGCGCAAGTCGCGAACGAAGAAGCCGGCTCAAGCGAGACCTCGATTGGAAATGCGTCGGATAACTACTCTTCTGATAAGCCTGATGCGAATAGCGCGATTCTCAAAGAACTAGAACAAATGCGCCAGCGTATTCAAGAACTCGAGACAAAACTCCAACAATCACATTCTTTTCGAGAGACTGGAGAGTCTCCACGCGCGAACGCGACCAACAGTGTTGTGAGTCCGACCAGCGTCGCCAACGGAAGTGAACACATGGCTGATACAGAAGCGAAAAAACCACCAAAAGCAGAGCCATTCGCCTTCGCAGACTGGACTTGGCTGAATGGGAATGCGCGTACAAAAAGTGCCGCCTTTGACAGCACATTTTTTACCCCAGAGATTCGCGCCGACGTCGACTACATCTATGACTTTAATCACCCCAAAGACGACACGATCAGCGGATCAAGTGAAGTATTTCGTTCGAGCGAAGTACAGATCACGCAACTGGGTGTTGGCGGTGATTTTCACTACGACAATGTTCGCGCACGCGTCATGACCCAGTTCGGAATGTACTCGTTCACGACGCCGCGTAATGATGCGAGCCCATCTCGAGGTCAGTGGAATCTCGATGGTGCTTATCGCTACCTATCAGAGGCCTATGGTGGCTATCACTTTGACAAGCTTCACGGCATCAACGTTGATGCGGGCATCTTCATGTCCTACATCGGCCTGTTTAGTTACTACAACTTCGACAACTGGGCGTACCAGCCGTCATACGTGTCGTCGAATACTCCGTGGTTTTTCAATGGTGTACGGGTGCAGCTTTACCCCTCTGAGAAATTGAAGATTGAGCCTTGGTTCATCAACGGATGGCAATCCTACGGAAGATTCAATGGCCGACCGGGCCTCGGAGGACAAATCCTGTGGCGTCCGACCGGTTCAATTTCCATCATCTCGAACAACTATGGCGTCGGCTCCGATACGCTGAATAACCCGAACCGCACGCGGCTGCACACAGACAACAGTATCCAGGTCAAGTACTACGACAGACCGGATCGCTTCATCACCAAGATGGCTTTCTCGTTAACTGGCGATGCAGGTTGCGAGACAGGGGGCGGCGTCAGTTGCATGGGCAACGGGAAATCCGGGCCTAAGCAGAGCTTCTTGGGATTCATGGCTTACAACCGAATCTGGTTCGACAAGGATAAGTTTGCGGTGACTGTGGGAGGAGGAAAGATCAACAATCCCGGACGATACCTCGTTCTGATTCCGCCTATCAACGGTGCCACCGCCGCATCCGGAACGCCATATTTCACCGCGAACCCGGGTGACCCGTACAAAGCCTGGGACGCCTCCGCAACTTTCGACTACATGCCGAGCCAATACATCACGTTTCGCTGGGAGTACAACCACCGGGCAGCCAACGTGCCCTATTTCTCTGGTCGCGGGGGCGTTACGCCTCCGGGCGGCAACACTGGAACCGCGGGATCACTGGTCGATGGGTGGGCTCCTGACCTTAGAAAGACGGAAGACCGTCTCAACATGGCGATTTTGGTTAAGTTTTAGTCGCGTGGAGGTTGCATGAAGGACATTTTGTTCATCGCGGTCACCATCGTCTTCTTTGCGTTATCGATCGCATACGTACATTCTTGCGAGCGCCTTCGTTAAGAACTTTATGAATATCGAATCCATTGTCCTCATCGCGATCAGCATCGTGTTGATGGGCTACTTGCTATACGCATTGCTGAAGCCGGAGAATTTCTAGTGACGATCAATGGCTGGCTTCAAATTGCCGTCTTCTCCGCCCTGGTCCTAGCCATCACCAAGCCCCTTGGCGTCTTCATGGCTCGTGTGTTTGCCCGCGAGCGCACGTTCATGGATCCCTTCACGCGGCCTTTGGAAAAATTGATTTACCGACTCACCGGAGTGGACGAAAAGCGCGAGATGGGGTGGACCGAATATGCGATTGCTCTCCTGACGTTCAGTGCGGTCTCGATGGTGGGGCTCTATCTATTGCTGCGAGTCCAGCAATTCTTGCCTTTAAATCTACAAGGAATGGGCCCAGTCGGACCAGAACTCGCCTTTAACACAGCGTCGTCGTTCACCACGAACACGAACTGGCAAAACTACGCCGGCGAAACAACGATGAGCTATCTGACGCAAATGGCGGGGCTCGCCTATCACAATTTCGTGTCCGCCGCCGCGGGCATTGCGCTAGCAATTGCCTTCATTCGTGGCATAGCCGGGCGCGAGAAAAACACGATCGGAAATTTTTGGGTCGATATGACTCGTGCCACGTTATGGGTTTTGCTTCCGTGGTGCATCGTTGGAGCATTGATCCTCGTATCACAGGGAGTCGTGCAGAATTTTAAGCCGTACGACCACGTGCGCCTGGTTGAACCGCAACAAGTTGTGACAACGGAGTCCGACGGCAAGGTAACAACAACTGAACTGACGGAACAAGTGATTGCGCAAGGCCCTGTTGCGTCGCAAGAGATCATCAAGCAGTTCGGTACGAACGGGGGAGGTTTTTTCAATGCCAATAGCGCTCATCCATTTGAAAACCCCACTGCACTTTCCAATCTGATTCAGATGCTCGCAATTTTCGCCATCGGCTCCGCTCTCACATACACGCTGGGCAGGATGACCGGATCGCAACGACATGGTTGGGCCGTATGGGCCGCGATGGCGATGCTATTCATCGCTGGTGTGCTCGGCACTTATTGGGCGGAGGCGACAGGCAATCCTCTACTGAATCGTTCTTCTCGAACGGCACCATCCCTGCAGTCGGGCGGCAACATGGAAGGAAAAGAAGTCCGCTTTGGAATTGCAAACTCAGCACTTTTCGCCACGGTAACGACTGATGCAAGTTGCGGCGCAGTAAATGGCTTTCATGATTCGTTCACTCCTCTCGGCGGGATGGTGCCGCTTGTCAACATCATGTTGGGCGAAGTTGTGTTCGGTGGCGCTGGGTCGGGCCTGTACGGAATTTTGATCTACGTGATCCTTGCCGTTTTCATAGCAGGCTTGATGGTCGGTCGGACGCCGGAGTATCTCGGCAAAAAGATCGAGGCTTATGACGTGAAAATGTCCATGCTTACGATCTTGGTCTTTCCTCTCACCATTCTTGTGCTTACAGCAGTCTCGGCCGTGAGCGGTTTCGGCACTGCGAGTGTCACAAACCCCGGCCCCCACGGTCTTACACAGATTCTGTATGCGTTCACATCTCAGGCGGGTAACAACGGCTCCGCTTTCGGAGGACTAAATGGAAACATCGCGTGGTACAACGCCGCTGGGGCCGTCACGATGCTCATCGGTAGATTCTTTATGATCATCCCGATGCTGGCAGTAGCCGGCAACTTGGCGAAGAAGAAGTATGTGCCGCCATCTCTCGGCACGTTTCCAGTGACGACGCCGCTCTTCACAGTTCTTCTGGTTGGTGTCATTCTGATTGTTGGCGCTCTTACCTTCTTCCCTGCTCTAAGCCTTGGGCCAATTCTCGAGCACCTGCTCATGATGACCGGAAAGACTTTCTAAGCATATGACGCGTTCAAGAACCGGATCGAAGGTGATATGGGATATCAGAATTCTGCGCGGCGCCGCGATTGATTCTCTGCGAAAGCTCCACCCTCGACACATGATGAAAAACCCCGTCATGTTTGTCGTTGAAATTGGGAGTGTGCTCACGACGATTCTCTTGGTCCGCACCACCAACAATTTCGAATTCAATCTACAGATCACCCTGTGGCTGTGGTTTACCGTTTTGTTTGCGAATTTCGCAGAGGCAATGGCGGAAGGGCGCGGAAAGGCACAAGCAGAGGCTTTACGTAAAACGCGTTCCGAAACACTCGCGAAGCGTTTACTGTCGTCAGGCGAAACCGAAACCATCTCTGGTGCCAAGCTTCGTTCGGGTGATCTGGTTTTGGTCACGGCGGGCGAACTCATTCCCGGCGATGGAGAAATCATTGAAGGCATCGCCTCGGTGGATGAATCTGCAATCACCGGGGAATCGGCTCCCGTAATTCGTGAGGCGGGCGGTGACCGGTCAGCTGTCACCGGAGGAACACGCGTTCTATCCGACCACATCAAGGTTCGAATTACCTCCAACCCAGGCGAGACATTTCTTGATCGAATGATTGCCTTGGTTGAAGGCGCAGAGCGGCAAAAGACGCCCAATGAAATCGCGCTCAATATTCTGCTCGCCGGTCTCACCATAATTTTTCTTCTAGCTGTGGTCACTCTTGAACCCTTCGCGATTTATTCCGGTTCCCCGCAAACGATTTTTGTTCTGGTTTCGCTGCTGGTCTGTTTAATCCCCACGACCATCGGAGGATTGCTCTCGGCAATCGGCATCGCGGGAATGGATCGCCTGGTGCAACACAACGTGCTTGCGATGTCGGGACGAGCCGTAGAAGCTGCGGGTGACGTCAACACGCTATTGCTCGATAAGACTGGAACCATAACGCTCGGCAACCGTCAGGCGACCGAATTCGTGGCCGCTCCGGGCATTCCGCAAGCCTTACTCGCGGATGCAGCACAACTGTCGTCGCTGGCCGATGAAACCCCGGAAGGAAGATCCATCGTCATCCTGGCGAAAGAACGATACGGACTTCGTGGGCGAGAACTCGCCGCTCACGAAGCTTCTTTCGTCCCGTTCACGGCTCAGACCCGCATGTCAGGAGTGAATTTAGATGGCCGCGAGATTCGAAAAGGTGCCGTCGACGCAGTCATCAAATACCTGCAAGCCCATGGCACGGTTTTACCTAACGAAGTTCAACACTCGGTCGAAACGATCGCTAGGACTGGTGGAACGCCGCTGGTAGTGGCAGAGAATCAACGTGTCCTGGGTGTCATCCACCTAAAGGATATCGTCAAGGGTGGCATGCGGGCTCGTTTTGAACAACTGCGCTCCATGGGCATTAAGACGATCATGATCACCGGTGACAATCCTCTGACAGCTGCTGCGATCTCGCGTGAAGCCGGGGTGGACGATTTTCTTGCGGAAGCCACTCCGAAGGACAAGATGGATCTAATCAAGCGCGAGCAGGCTGAAGGCAAACTGGTCGCTATGACTGGCGATGGAACCAACGATGCGCCAGCGCTGGCTCAAGCTGATGTCGGTGTCGCCATGAACACCGGCACACAGGCGGCGAAGGAAGCCGGCAACATGGTCGACCTGGACTCAAATCCAACGAAACTGATTGAAATTGTTGAAATCGGAAAACAACTCCTGATGACACGTGGCGCATTGACAACCTTTTCCATCTCGAACGATGTCGCCAAATATTTCGCTATTATCCCGGCCATGTTTGCGGGGACCTTCCCGGTTCTCAATGCGCTAAACATCATGCATCTGCGGACCTCGCAGTCAGCAGTGCTGTCTGCTGTCATTTTTAACGCCCTGATCATCATCGCGCTAGTTCCACTGGCGCTGCGGGGTGTCAGATATCAAGCGATGGGTGCAGCAGCCCTACTGCGACGCAACTTGTGGATCTATGGTTTGGGCGGAATCATTGTCCCTTTTGTTGGGATCAAACTGATCGATCTACTTATCACGCACATTGGAATGGCTTAAGGTTTGACATGAAGAAACATCTTGTAACTTCCATATTAATGACAGTGATAACTACACTCCTACTGGGAGTGCTCTACCCCTTGGCCGTCACCTTACTTGCACAGGTGTGCTTTCCAGATAAGGCCAATGGTCAACTCATTCAACGCAACGGGCAAACAATCGGATCGCGCCTCATCGGCCAACCTTTCACTGGGCGGCGCTATTTCCACTCCCGTCCCTCTGCGGCAGGCGCCGGTTACGATGCAGCCAATTCCTCGGCTTCGAATCTCGGTCCCACCAATCGAAAATTAATCGACCGCATCGCGTCAGACGTCTCACGATTGCAGGGTGAGAATTCCTCAGCACCGGTCCCCATCGACCTCGTCACGACTTCCGGCTCTGGTCTAGACCCTGACATCACCCCGGCGGGCGCGGAATTTCAAATTCCGCGCGTTGCGAGAGAACGTGGCATGTCTGAAGACAACGTTAGGAATTTGGTGCAGCACGCCACTCAAGGCCGCCTCTTGGGATTGCTTGGGGAGCCTCGGGTGAATGTTCTAGAATTAAACCTTGCACTCGATTCTCTTTCTCAAAACCGTTAACAACGGCAGTTTCAGGTTAGGAGTCTCTTCGCCAACACAAGGGAGACCGCTTGCCTGAGGCTCGCGAATTCATTGCGGCAATGGCCCGGTATCGTTCGCCAATTACCGACAGGCTCCGACTCAACTTAGATCTGAACGAGAACGCAGCAGGCTGTTCAGCTGATGTCCTGGCGAAACTCCAATCCCTTGCAGTTGAAGATCTCGCGCGTTACCCGCAACGTGAGGTGGGCGAACAGATCGTCGCCGACTTTCTCGAAGTGTCTCCGAACAACGTCTTGCTTACGAACGGAATTGACGAAGCACTTCAAGTGATCTGCGCTACATACCTCGATCAGCAATCACAGTTGTTGCTGGCCGATCCGACTTTCTCGATGTATCGCGTGTACGGGCAAGCCACAGGTGCCACCGTGTCTGCGGTTACCGTGGGTGAAGATTTTCTTCTCCCCGCCGACCATTTTCTGCGTGCCATCAACGAACGGACGAAGTTGATCCTCATTGCGAACCCAAATAATCCAACTGGAACCACTGTTGCCCGAGAAGACCTCTTGCGTGTACTGCGCGCAGCCGAGAACGCCGCAGTCGTTGTTGATGAGGCTTACTTTGAGTTTTATGGCGAGACATTGCTGGGAGATGTCGCTGCTTTTCCGAATTTGTTTATTGCTCGCACATTTTCTAAAGCTTATGGTTTGGCTGGACTACGCCTCGGCGCGATAGTCGCTTCCGAACGCGAGCTGGACCTACTTCGGCGACTAACCTCTCCTTTTAACATCAACGGAATCGCCTTGGCGTGCCTCCCGGTGGCCCTACAGGATCGACGGTTCATGCAGAATTATGTCCAACAGGTGAAAACGGGGCGTGAAGACCTTTATCGGCTTTGCGATGAGCTCCGGATTCGATATTGGCGTAGCGCTGCCAATTTCGTCCTCATCCAAATCGGTCAACGCTCTGAGCAATTTATCGAGGAAATGCGAAGATCGGGCGTTGCGATTTCAGACCGAGGATCGGACGCGGGTTGTCAGGGGTGCGTTCGAATCACCATACCGACGCAAGCGGAAATGCCATATTTCTCAGACGCATTTAAAAAATCCTTTCGCGCCGCAGTGCCATAAGCAGCAAGCCTTCCAAACCCTTCACCCATCTCAATCTCCTCGTCTTGCACTTGTGAAAACGAGGCATGAAACTCCGAAGATGTTCTTGAGAAATGGTGCCCGACGTGCCAGACTGTCTTTACCGCCTGGAGAGTCGCCGCCACGATCCTCGTCGCATTCGCAGTTCCACAAGGGGGCACTTTGCATCACATTAGTCTTCCACCATCCTCAGCCTGCCTGCTGAGGGCGCACTCTTCGTGTTTGATCTCTACCGTAGTTGTGTGTTTTCTCTCCTCTCTGTTCGCCTTCGGTCAAGCCAAAGTTACGACGAATCGTCACGACAATGCTCGCACGGGCTTGAATCAAGCCGAGACTATCCTGACCCCGACGAACGTGAACAAGACCCAATTCGGACGCCTGTTCACCCAACCCGTCGATGGCTACATTGTCGGTCAACCCCTCTACCTCCCTAACGTGACCATAGGTGGAAAGCTTCACAACGTTGTGTATGTAGCTACGCTTCACGACAGCGTCTACGCGTTCGATGCAGACCACAATACCGGCACCAACGCCGGACTCTTGTGGCAGGTCAACTTCACCAATCCCGGGGCCGGTATCACAACTGCCTCTGGCGCTTTCTTGCCATGCCCAAACGTGCATCGTTTCCCAGAGTCCGGCATCGTTTCCACTCCGGTGATCGATCCTGATGCCAAGACGATCTATGTGGTCGCGAAGACCAACGAGAATGGCACTGTGTTTCACCGCCTCCATGCGCTCGACGTGGCCTCAGGCGCCGAACGCGCAAACAGTCCGGTCCCCATATTGGCCTCATTCACGATGAACAATGGCACGGTGATTCAAATTAACAATCTTCACCAAATGAATCGTCCGGGACTCTTGCTGTCGAACGGAGTTGTCTACGCCACATTCGGATCGAATGGCTGCAATGATTCAAACCGGAGTTGGGTCATTGGCTATGACGCGACCACGCTCGCTCTCACCGGGGCATTCGTTGCGGCCCCCGAAGGAGGATTAGCTTCGATCTGGCAAAGCGGCGCAGGACCGGCGGTCGATGGCGCGGGTAACATCTACGCGAGCACGGGGGAAGCGGATTTTGACGCCAACATCGGGGGACAGGATTTTGGCTCGAGCATTTTGAAACTTACTCCTACTGCTACGAGCCTGAGCCTTACCGATTACTTCACGCCGTTCGACGAAGCGTTCATCAGCCTCAACGATTTGGATTTGAGCTCCGCTGGCGTCGTGGTCCTGCCTGATCAACCGGGCCCACACCCTCATTTGTTGATTGCCACCGGCAAGCAGGGTCGCGTGTACCTGATTGACCGCGACAATATGGGCCACTTCAATCCCGTTGACAACAGTCAGATCGTCCAAGAGCTACCCCAGACTGTAGGCGGCATGTTCAGCACTCCTGCGTATTGGAACAACAAGGTGTACTTCAACGGCAAGACTAAGCCCGTCATGGGTTTCTCGCTTTCCAATGGATTGCTGTCGAACACCCCTGTCATCAAGTCGGCGCAGGCTCAATCAGGCGGTCGAGCCCCCACGATTTCTGCCAATGGCAATACCAGCGGAATCTTGTGGACGACGGCAGGTGGACAATTGTCGGCGTACGACGCGAGCAACCTGGCTTTGCTGTACAAGTCGAATCAATCCGGCACCCGAGACGTGCTTCCGCTGATGGCACATTTCGCCTCGCAGACGGTGGTGAACGGCAAAGTATTCATGGGAACTCGAGCCACTTTGGAGGTCTTCGGGCTTCTCTCCTCCCTAACAATAAACGGCGGCAATAATCAAAGTGCAACGGTAGCTACGACGCTTCCTGTTGCTCTGTCGATAAAGGCCATTGATAGCTATGACGGGACTGGAGCCGCTAACGTCCCCATAACCTTCAGCGACGGCGGAAAGGGCGGAACTTTCAGTAATCCCACGGCTACGACCGACGCGACTGGAACAGCTTCGACTACGTACACATTCTCGTCGAAAGCTCGCGTTGTAACCATCACCGCAAGCAGCACCGGTCTGAAGAGTGCCGTCTTCACCGAAACCGCCGTGGCGGACCAACCAAAGTGGATTGTTGTGAAGAGTGGGAATAACCAAACCGCCCCCACCAACACCCAACTCGGTGCTCCGCTGGTTGGGAGGGTTGTCGATCAATACAGTAATCCTGTGGTTGGATTGATGGTCACGTTCAATGATGGAACCGCTGGCGGCCACTTCTCCTCTGTTTCCGTCCCAACAGACAGCACGGGAGCAGCCTCCACTCTCTACACGACAGGCACTCATGTCGGCACTACGAGCGTTACGGCGAGCATACCGGGAAAAAATCCGGCAAAGTTTAACGTTACAGTGACCGCACCTTAAAGACTTCGGTATCGAGTGTAAGTTGTCTCAGACGCAGCCCCGGTCGTTTCCGGGGCGCGTTTTTTTTTGAGCCGACATTTCCTCTTTACCTAGTCCCTTCATAGTTTGTCTCTTTTCAGCACATTGGTCTGTGGGTGCGAGTCGCGACACTGTGAATGGAATGTTAATGAATGGCTTGTTAATTCTTAAGTGATGCACGCCAATCTTCTTGACCCACATTTGATGAGCAAGCTATTGTCTGCCGCAAGTGAGCAGCTCTGGAGCCTTTCCGGAAGCTAGCGTCGACAATTGTTAGTCACTAACACCGATCCCACAACGCATCGCCAGAATGAGGAAAGGGAATTGTACAAATGAGACTTCTTCGCCCCGTATCTCTCCACGCAGTCTTGTTGCTGATCAGCGGCCTTGCCTTCTCCCAGGGAATTGGGCCAATCACCACTTCAGTTGGGCAAGCCAAAAAACGTGAGGGAACACCACCGACGGTCAGTGCCCAGGGATTCAAACTGAGGCTTCTGGTCAACAAGGACTTCCCTCTCGAAAACCCTTCTGGAGATGTCACGTCGTTCGGCGAGCTCAGTACCGGCGTAGGAACCGAGCCGGATCAGAATACGTACTTGGTTCTCCCCAGCAACCCTGGTGGTCCCGAACCAGGACGTGACTATGGTCGCCATTTTCTGTTTCAAGGACATGAAAACGGCGCGAACATGGCATATGTAACAAGAATCAATCTTGACGTACATGACCGGGCGCACAAAATCACCCTGCTCACACCAACGGGGGCCGATGGAACTACGGGATTTAGTTTCATCGATGGAAGTACCTACGATCAATTCACAAAGACGCTTCTCTTTACGCAGGAAAACGGCGCCAGCGGCGGAGTTCTTGAAATCACCAACACGTGGCCGCCGCAAGTTCGCACGTTGGACGGCATTCTGGGAAAGGCGGGATACGAGGGAATTCATCCTGACGATCGTGGCAACTTGATGATCGTCGAAGACACGGGAGGCACCTCGGTAAGTATCGACCCGGCGGATCCGAATGCCAATCCGAAAGTAGCCAAACAGCCAAATTCCTTCGTCTTTCGTTTTCTTCCCAACGATTCGACGAACTTATCAAAGGGCGGCAAGCTGCAAGCTCTGCAAGTATTGATCGATGGCAAACCGGTTGTCTTTCATGCAACCGATCCTTTTGGCGACGTCCATTCCGACTTGCAGCTCAAGTTGCATACTCTCGGCAGCTCGTATCCAGTGCGGTGGGTCACCGTTCACGATACCGATGTTGACGGCATGGAACCCTTCGATGCGAACGCAGCAGCAAAAACGGCTCGCGCCACCCCATTTAAACGTCCAGAGAATATGAAGTTCCTTCCGGGCTCAAACTTCTTGACGTTCTTCTTTGGTCCCACCGGGGACACAAATGCGGACGCGGGCAACGTCTCCTCACTTGCGAAGCGCGGCGCGTGGGGGTCGATCTTCAGAGTTGACCTCAAGCCGGGACGCGCTACAGGCACGATCTCAATATTTGTCCTGGGGGACGCGAACCACGCTTCCTTCGACAACATCTCATTCGCGGACGATCGGACGCTTCTCGCCACTGAAGACCGCGGTGACCTTCTGCACATTCAGCTCAACAAATTGGATTCAGTGTGGGCTTTTGCCATCGACGGATCCGCGCCCCCGCGGCGCCTGATCGCCCTTGGTCGCGATTGGAGTGCGATCGTAAAAGGCGAAGACAATGAGCCGACCGGAATTCACGTGTCTGCCGGAAATCCCAATACCGTCTCAATGCCGGGAACCGAGGCAGATTTGTTCAATGCACGCGCCTTTCTCACCAAGCAACACGGCAACAATGTGATTTGGGAGATCGTGCCTGTGTTCTAACCCTCTTCAGGCACGACAAAGAGCCCGTTCCTCAGGGGCGGGCTCATTCTTTTCCTGACAATTCCGATCAGACAAAGAATTCACATGGCGTTAACGATCAGTCACAGTCTCGATTGTTACGCTAGTGGACAAGAAATCACTCACACCAATCACCGAAGTCGGGCCGACGTAGTTTATGAAATTCTGCAGATTATTTGTTTTTCTACTTTCTGCTTTGGTTCCGTCCTACGGGCAACAAATCGCACCCCATGTTTGTTCAAGGCCTGTGCCGGGCAGCGTCGTAGTTGAGCCAGCAGACCTTCGTAGCAAAGATGGGGTTCTGAAGGTCGAACTCAACTACTACGAAGTGATCGATGCGAATAGCCAGACGCGCTTTTGTTTCCAAACAGAAGATGGCGCTCAGTCGCCCAACATCCGGGTCAGACCGGGCGATAAACTGATTCTCGTCTTGACCAATAAGATTCAAGAGGCGGTGCCACCTACAACACCTCACGCGATGCACGCATCGATCGACGGCGCAGTCCCGTGCACCAGCGGCCCAATGACTCCTACTTCCACAAACATTCATTTTCATGGATTGGAGATCGCCCCAACTTGTCATCAGGATGACACCCTAATGACCTCCATCCAACCCTCCGATCCTCCGTTCGAGTACAAATTCACAATTCCACTGGATCAACCACCTGGGCTGTACTGGTACCACCCTCATATTCACGGGTTCACTCGTGCGCATGCCCTAGGGGGAGCATCTGGAGCGCTGATTGTCGAAGGAGTCGAAGGCATCAACCCTTCGGTTCGAGGATTGCCTGAGCGCGTCTTTGTCTTCCGCGACCAGGAACTGATAAACCCCGATGCTGAGCCGATCTGGACGGGCCGTGGTCCTGCTCCCGCGGTCATCAAGGACGCAGATGGCGATGTCATCAACACTGGGACGGGAGCAGGCAAACCCGCCAAGGATCTGTCGATCAATTTCGTTCCCGTGCCCTTCCCGAACTACACCCCAGCAGTCATCGAGATGCGCACGGGGGAAAAACAATACTGGCGAGTTCTGAACGCGTCCGCCATCACGTATGTTGATTTGCGGCTGACATTCGACAATATTCCTCAAAGGGTCGAGCTCGTCGCGATTGATGGCATCCCACTAAACTACGAACATCCTGAAGAATCGACCTCCGTTGTGAAAGACCACATCCTGCTTCCACCTGGAGCCCGCGCCGAGTTTGTGGTCACTGCACCGCGAGCAGGAGTGAAGGCACTTCTAGTCACACGTAGCGTGGATACTGGACGGGTCGGAGATAACGCGCCTTTACGTACAATCGCAACCATTCGTGCTTCTGAAAGCACGGCCCAGCCTCGAATGCTTTTAGATGTCGCTCCATCAAAGCGATCAGTCTCCGGACACGTGCCGCTTGCTCGCGTGAAGCCTGTTCGACAGCGTTTACTTTATTTTTCTGAGCGGCCCGCAAATCCCAAGGACCCAAGCAGTCCGACCATGTTCTTCGTCACCGTAGACGGGCAACCGCCCCAGCAGTTCGATCCCACTTCGGCTTTGCCCAATATTACTGTTCATGCTGGCGACGTCGAGGACTGGATCATAGAAAACCGATCACTGGAATTGCACGCTTTCCATATCCATCAAACGCACTTCCAGTTATTAGAATGGAATGGGATTCCGGTATCCGAACCGTTCCTATACGACACGATTAACGTTCCATATTGGCGCGAAAAAATGACTTCATTCCCGAGCATCAAAATTCGTATGGACTTCCGAAACCCGGGCATCGTCGGAACATTCGCCTATCACTGCCATTTGCTCGAGCATCAGGATGGCGGAATGATGGGCCTGATCCAGGTGCTTCCAGCGCCCTCGAAAGCAACCGAAGGCGAGTCGCAAGAAGGCCCTTCCCACAGGATCGGGCAACAACGCTAAATCTCCCTCCTCACGCTATTTACGAAAATTTTCCTCTAGTTGACAGATCTTTACGGTGGATTGTCATCCCAGTGTGTTGAATAATTAAGGGAGACTCAACCTGGCGTGCCATCTGACATTTCTGCCGGCTCGTTTTCGACGACCGAATCGTGGTGTTGTGCCCCATAACCGATGGTTTGTTGTTGCCCTCCAAGTCTTCGTACTTGCCTTAGCACGTTCAGGACACGCACAAGCTAAGCCAAGTTCGCCTCCAACAACTGCGTACGTCATACGCGGCACTGTCAAATCTGGAAATACCGTGTTGCCGGGAGCCATGATTTCCGCCGCGCTGGATGGGCAAAGCAAAAAGTATACGACTTGGACCGCAGTTGATGGCTCCTACGTCTTGCCTATTCCTGGCGCTGGCCATTACACACTTACCACCCAAATGGCTGCCTTCGCGTCCGCCAGTCGCAAGGTCGACGTAGAAAATGTGTACACGCTCGTCGACTTCAACGTAGTCCTGCTCTCTCGCAGCGAACAACCGAAGCCTGAGGAGCACGCTCAGGCAGCTACAAGCGTGGGCGGCAATCGTGGGTTTCGAACGCTTGGGGTCGTGCAGGGCGAAAACGTTCAGGACTCATCCAGCAATGAACAGGTCGTGCCTTCCGGGATGCCCATCCCAGGGATCGCTGCTGATTCTGCTTCTGAATCGATCGCTGTCTCTGGTAACTCATCTGGCGTTTCCATGATGAGCACGGATGAGATGGAGCAACGGATGCGGGAGGGCCGGGATCAAGACCCGTTTGGAGGACGAACGGGCCCCGGCGGAGTTGGAGGGCCGCCTCCCGGCGGTGGACCATTTGGTGGCGGCGGGCCCCGACCTTTCGGAGGCGGGCGTGGCCGCTTCAACCTCAACAAGCCGCACGGTACTCTCTATTACTCGGTCGGGGATTCTGCACTCAACGCTTCACCCTATTCCCTCACCGGTCAGCCGCTCACGAAACCCAACTACCTTCAGCAACGGTTCGGAGGCTCATTGGGTGGTCCGCTTAATATTCCGAAGCTATATCAAGGCGGCAGCAAAACCTTCTTTTTTGTGAATTACAACGGCTCGCGATCGAACACTCCGTACGACGCGTTTTCCACGGTTCCTACCGCTCTCGAGCGCGCCGGGAATTTTTCACAGACTGTCCTGACAAGCGGCCCCAATGCAGGATCGCCGGTGCAGATTTTCGATCCCGTCACTAATCTTCCGTTTCCAAACAACACACTTCCCCAGCTGGATAGCGCCGCATTGGGTCTGCTCAATTTCATTCCTCTACCGAACTTGCCTGGGTCGACCCAGAATTTCCACTACATCACTTCGGCGGACACAAACAGCGACGACCTCAACATTCGTGTGAACCACGCCTTGGGTGGAACCAGCGTCGGGCCGCGACGCCGCGGTCCCCAAAATAATATTTCCGTTGGTTTTCACTATCACAGCGCAGATAACGTAATCACAAACCCTTTTCCAACAGTGGGCGGAAATACGTCTGTTCGCGGAATTGACGTTCCCATCAGCTACACCCGAAGTTTTGGAAGGCTGATTAACACACTCCGCATTGATTTCAATCGCAATCGTATTTCGACCCAAAATCTGTACGCGTTCTCACAAGACATCACGGGAGATCTCGGCATCAACGGAGTTTCGACAAATCCCTTCGACTGGGGACTTCCAAATCTCTCGTTTACCCACTACGGCAACCTGAGCGACACGAACCCACTCTTGCGCCGCGACCAGACGTGGACATTCTCCGATTCGATGATTTGGAACCATGGCAAACACACTTGGCGCTGGGGTGGAGATTTTCGGCGAATTCAACTCAATACTCAGACCGACAGCAACGCCCGGGGCAGTTTTGTTTTCACTGGATTCAACACAGCGGAAAAAACTGGCGGACAGGCAGTTGCTGGGACCGGGCATGACCTTGCAGACTTCCTTCTTGGGCTGGCTCAGCAGACGTCGGTACAGTTCGGAGACAACAATTACCATTTTCGCGGCAATTCCTGGGACCTTTTTGTTCAAGATGAATGGCGGTTACGTGCAAACCTCACTCTCAACTTGGGCCTGCGATATGAATACGTCTCTCCATTCACGGAGAATGACAATCGAATTGTGAACTTAGATGTAGCGCCCGGATACACCGCGGCTGTTCCGGTGTTGCCGGGGAATTCAGGACCTTTCTCAGGGGCTTATCCGGCCTCATTGCTTCGGCCGGACCGTGACAACTTTGCGCCGCGTCTTGGGATTGCGTGGAAACCGCTGCCAAACACCGTCGTTCGCGCTGGATACGGCATGAATTACAACACGGGGGCCTACTCGGCGATCGTGCAGCAGCTTGCGTTTCAGCCGCCATTCTCAATCACCCAAACCAACGTGCAATCCGATGCGGCACTCCTCACTCTTCAGAACGGCTTCCCCGCAGCACCGCCAGGGTCAGTTACCAACAACTACGGTGTCGACCTGAACTATCGCCTTGGCTACGTTCAGATATGGAACGCCGACGTTCAACAGCAGATTTCCCCGGGGCTCGTTCTCAACCTCGACTACACGGGGACCAAGGGAACCCGGCTCGATATAGTTCAGGCGCCGAATCGATCGGCGACGGGCACTCTCATTCCTGGGGTTCAACCGTTTCTGTTTGAAACGTCGGTGGGCGATTCAACGGCCCATGCGGGAACGGTAAAGCTACGGAAGCGATTGCAGCACGGACTCTCGATTGGCGGCAGTTACACGTTTTCAAAATCAATCGATAACGCGTCCTCGATAGGCGGCGGTGGAACAGTCGTTGCGCAAAATGCTTTTGATCTGGCCGCTGAACGTGGCCTCTCAAGCTTTGATCAGCGGCACAAATTAGTAGCCGACTACTTATGGGAGTTGCCGTTTGGGCATGATCGGCATTGGCTGACACAACCTGGTCCGCTGCGTGCGCTTTTGGGCGATTGGAATTGGAGCGGCGACTGGACGATTGCTTCAGGCCTACCCTTCACTCCTCGTGTTCTAGGCGACTTCGGAGACATCAGTCGCGGAACCAACGGCACAACGCGGGCGGATCTTACGGGCGAACCAATCGCTTCCGCGGATCCTACAGTTCTCCAGTGGTTCAATACCGGCGCGTTCGTTGCTCCGCCCACCGGTAGTTTCGGGGATGCTCGGCGCAACAGTATTGAAGGTCCAGGGCAGATTCTGTTTGACATGGCCTTCACCAAAATCGTGCCCTTGCGCGACACTCGCTCACTAGAATTGCGCGCTCAGTTCGCCAATATTTTTAATACGCCGCGCTTCAGCAGTATCGACACCGTTGTAAATTCGCCGACCTTTGGGCAAGTCATCGCCGTGGGAGCAATGCGCACCGTCCAACTCACTGCGAGATTCCGGTTCTGACATGACGAGGATAACCATAAAGCAGCTGGCAGCGGCGTGGCGTCAATCGACGGCATTAGGGCTCATCCTCTTGATCGCTTCTTCTCCGGCATTCCCGCAACAGAATCCCACCGGTTACACGTTTCGTAGCCAAAGCGAACTGGTGTTGGTGAACGTGACCGCTCGCGACAGCCATGGAAATCTTGTACGCGACTTGAAGCAAGGGGATTTCACGATTCTCGAAGACAACAAGACGCAACAGCTATCGTCGTTCGACGCGGAAAATACTGACATCGCCCCCACAGTGGCTCAGCCAAGCAGCTCGCTACTCGGTCCCACTCGTCCAAATCCTGCAAAACCGCCCGAAGCGATAACGACTCAAAACACCACGCAATTCAAAGACCGTCGGCTAATCGTTCTATTTTTTGATCTATCGTCGATGCAGCCCGATGAAATCGACCGCGCTGTGACTGCTGCCCAGACCTACGTAGACAAACAGATGGCGGCTGCCGATCTGATTGCCGTGGTGTCCCTCAGCAACTCCCTAAACGTTAACCTCGAATTTACCGAAGACCGCGCCGCTTTGAAGAAGACGCTCGCAGGTTTCGGGACAGGCGCCGGGGAGGGGTTCGACGCAGGAACGACCGGAACAACGGAAGGCACGGCCGATACGGGGCAGGCATTCACGGCCGACGATACCGAATACAACATCTTCAACACCGATCGCCGATTGGAGGCGCTGCACTCGATCGCGGACCGCCTCGCGGGCGTCGACCAGAAGAAGTCCCTGATCTATTTTTCGAGCGGCATGGATCGAACAGGCATTGAGAACCAGGCACAATTGCGTGCGGCGACCAATGCTGCTGTGCGTGCAAACCTTGCGATCTACACGATGGATATTCGCGGTTTGCAGGCGATGGTTCCGGGGGGGGAAGCTCAGAACGCAAGCCTGCGAGGCACGTCGCCCTACTCCGGGCAGTCGACTCTCAATCAGTACAACTCTAATTTCTCTTCTCAGGAGACGCTGGTTACCCTCGCCGGCGACACGGGGGGCCGAGCCTTCCTGGACTCCAATGACTTTGGTCGTGTTTTTACCGGAGTGCAGCAAGACACGTCTTTCTATTACATGATCGGGTATCGGAGCACAAATACCGCCCGCGACGGGCGCTTCCGCCGGATCACCGTTCGAGTAAATCGCCCAGGTTTAAAGCTGGACTTTCGAAAGGGATATTACGCTCCGGCTGACTTTCAGCATTCCACACGCGAAGATCGCGAGCAACAACTGCAAGATGAGTTGGCGTCGGAACTACCAACCACAGACCTGCCTGTTTACCTGTCCGCTGGATATTTTCGGATGGCGGACAATCGCTTTTACATTCCGGTGTCGGTCATCGTTCCGGGCAATGAGATTCCCTTCACCAGGTCGAGCGATCAGGATAAAGCCACGCTTGACGTGTTGGGCGTAGTGCTCGATCCAGAGAAGCGCCCACTTGGAACCGTACGAGACACGGTCAAACTTGCTATCAATCAATCACAGTTCGTTCAACGAAAGAATGTTCAATACAAGAGCGGCTTCACGCTTCCGTCGGGGAAATATCATTTGAAGTTCGTCGTGCGTGAGAACCAGAGCGGCCGCATGGGTTCGTTTGAGACAGACCTTGTCGTGCCCGACCTGAAGAATGCACCGGTAAAAATGAGTTCAATTGTGCTGGCAAGCCAGCTTCAACCGTCCACAAAGAAAAAGAGTGACAGTCCACTTTTGCGTGACGGAACCGAAATCATCCCGAGCGTTACGCACGTCTTCTCGGCGAATCAACATCTGTATCTGTACTTTGAGGTTTACGATCCTTCTAGAAGTACCGCGTCCACGCCTGCGACCGCCGGAGGAAACGGTACAAAGAATCCCATCAAACTTTTAACGAACGTAGCGTTCTTCCGTGGAAAAACTCAGGCCTACCAAACTCCATTAGTCGAAATTTCCGATCTCGGAGCACCCGACCGACATGCAGCCGTGTTCCAACTCGATGTTCCATTGACGCAGCTTAAGCCCGGGTTCTACACCTGCCAGGTCAACGTCATCGACGATGCTGGCGGCAAATTCGTTTTTCCTAGACTCGGATTGCTCGTGAGGTAGCCAGATCGTCACTCTCGAATCGAAAGGCCGACACCTCTTGCCCGGCACGACGTGCTGGAAAGAGGAATACAATCATGGGGTGCGCTACTACACGACCAAGCCGATGAATGGCGGCATCACATTTTGCTGCATTTTTTGTGAGCAGACTGTGGCCACAATGGATTTTGACCACGAAAAAGGTAACCGCCGCACACAAGCAGCGTCGGCCATCAACCAGCACGTCAGGGAGTCGCATGCCACGAAGTTGCGCATGGCAGAAGCAACCAAACTAGGCAGTCGCGGAGCGCTCTGAAGCCTTCGTTGTACTGAACCTAACATCCACAAACTACCAGCCCCTGCACGTCGCGCAAATCCCACAAACCAGGCTACGAATCCACTTGAATCAGTTCGGCAGTTGCCAGGTCTTCAATTGCGATACCTACGCTCTTGAACAGCGTGACTTCTTCGGCATTGGTGCGCACCGCCTTCTTCCCGCTTAGCAACTCGTGCAGGTCCGCCCAGATGTGCTCTCTCGTGATTAAACCCTTATTCAATGGAATCAAGATGTCGCCCGCTTCGTCCAGTGCGGCGGTGTAGGTGTCCACTACCACCCGGGATCTTTGCACGGTCACGTCGTCAACTTCTCGAGTGCGCGGTTGAAATGCGCCGACAACGTTCAGATGTGTGCCTGGTTTGATTAAGTTTCCGTCAAACAAAGGCGTAGGCGATGTTGTACAGGTACAGATGACGTCAGAGCTTGCGACGCACGTCTTTGCGTCCGCTTCCTCGACCTGGAGTTCTGCGGGCATCTGATTTACCAAGTCGCGAACTTTTGCCGCATCCGTTCCGCACACGAGGATGCGGGTGAATTTACGCACGAGGCTTACGATTTCGATGTGGGCACGAGCCTGCCGCCCTGTTCCGAAAATTCCCAGCGTTGACGCGTCCGGTCGCGCCATGAGTTTTGTAGCAACCGCAGACGTTGCGGCGGTCCGCAGGTCGGTCAGATAGTTCGCTGCGACTTGAAGACGAGGTTGTCCGCTCACGGGGTCGAGGAGAAGATAGGTTGCCTGGATCCGATCTTCGGGGCGTGCAGGGGCCCTCAGGACTGTGACCAGCTTCATCCCTAGAGTTCCCCGGGTCGGGTCGTAGCAAGGCATGATGAGAAGGATCCCGTCGTTCGTAGTGATGTGGGTACGTGCGGGGATCACTGCAGTAAGGTAGCGGTCACGAAATGCGGTTTCTATCGCAGCGATAACGGCCAGCGGGTTGAGGCGGCGGACGGCAGCTTCCGTGATCATCATTAGGGTTCGGGGTTGCATTGTATTTGGTTTGGCGCGCATACGGTGTCGCAGGTGGAAAACAGATTCCCGGCTTGGATCGAAATGCCAACGGTCTGGCTGGAAAGGCCTTGTTGGGCTTCGAGGGCCGGCGCGAGTGGGGTGGTAAAATAAAAAGATTGCATGCCTGATTTGACCTTACTAGTGGATATTGCTCCGTCGGCGACGTCTGCCAAATCGCTGCATTCGTCCGCTTCGCCGGAGGTTCGCACCAAGGTTGGGTTCGTAAGCCTTGGTTGTCCTAAGAATCTCGTCGACAGCGAAGTAATGATGGGAATGCTCGCGCAAGGCGGTGCGGAACTAACAACCAGTGCCGAAGATGCGGATGTAATCGTCGTCAACACTTGTTCGTTCATTGGTAGCGCCCAGCAGGAATCGGTGAACACGATTCTGGAGATGGCGCAGCACAAGGTTGGCGGCAAAGCGAAGAAACTTGTTGTGGCGGGCTGTCTGGTTGAACGGTTTCGCGACGAAATTCGCAAAAATATCCCGGAAGTCGACGCGGTTGTCGGGACAGGAGAGCTTGAGCAGATCTTGGGCGCTGTAGGAATCGCGACCCATGACCGGCACGAGCAGAACGGTCCTTTCGTGATTCTGAATTCGCAGACTTCGCGACTGGAAGGCGACCGGCGCGCTGAGCAGGGACGGTTTTCGCGAGAAGGGTGGGACGGAGCGATTGCCGACCTACCGAACTACCTCTATGACGAGACCACGCCGCGGATTCTGGCTACGCCGCGCCACATGGCATACATCAAGATCGCAGAGGGCTGCGATCATCCATGCAGCTTCTGCATAATTCCGCAACTGCGCGGGAAGTTCAGGTCGCGACGATTCGAGTCGGTCGTGGCTGAAGCTGAGCGGCTGGCACGGTCCGGTGTCCGCGAGATCACGCTGATCGGGCAGGACACGACATGCTACGGCGAAGATCTTGGACTGAAAGACGGGCTTCCAGTGCTCCTCGAAAAGCTCGCAGGAATTGATGAGCTACGGTGGGTCAGGTTCTTGTACGCCTATCCGAACAAAATTACTGGGCGACTTCTGGATACCATCGCATCGCACGAGAAGATTTGCTCGTATATCGATGTGCCATTGCAGCATGCGTCTGCGACTGCATTGAAGAGAATGAAGCGTGGGGGCGGCGCCGATGTGTTCTTACACTCGATCGAAAAGATGCGGCGCGCAATTCCCGACGTGACACTTCGCACGTCGTTCATTGTGGGTTTTCCAGGCGAGACCGAGAGAGAGTTCGAAGAACTGTGCGACTTCGTCCGCGAAGCCGAGTTCGATTGGATGGGCGCGTTTGGGTATTCCGATCAGGAAGGTGCCCGAGCACACGATCTTGAGAAGAAAGTGCCCGAACGCGAGATCGAACACCGACGAAAGCAACTGATGAAGATTCAGCAATCGATCAGTAAGCGACGAAAAAATAGGCTGATCGGGCGTGAATTTGATCTATTACTTGAAGGTTCGTCGGAAGAGACTGACCTCTTGCTCGAGGGGCGAACCGCGATGCATGCGCCGGAAATCGATGGAAAGGTTTTCGTAAATGAGGTTCCAGAAGGACTGGATACAAGGCCCGGCGAATTCTACCGATGCGAGATCGTTGAGGCGCATGACTATGATCTGGTCGCCAAGATCGTGGCCAGTGGCAATTAGCTGGTCGCTGGGCAATGTCGCGCCCCTCACGGTGCGGTCCGAGTTGTTCGTATCTTATGCCGCGTAAAGGTCCCATCAAACTTCGTTGTCCTATCTGCAAGAAAGCCGTCAAGAATACCGATGCGGAATTCCCCTTCTGCAGCGAGAGGTGTCGGTCGATTGACCTGGGAAAGTGGGCTACCGGGGCATATGTGATTCCCTCGCCGCTCCAGGAAGGGGAAGATGAAGATCTCCCGGCGCGAGCTCCCGAAAATGACGAGGACTAACGACGTTAATGTCGTAACTTCGGTTCGTGCCTCGGCATGGGCGGAGCTTGTGGCCACTTTCTTTGGCGCTGGACGCATCAAGCCTGGCCCCGGCACTTGGGCATCGGTCGCCACGGTTTTGGTCTGGGCGTTGCTTGCCTGGCGTCTTCCCCCTTCTTACCGATCTCCGGCGGCAATCCTCTTAAGCGTGTTCGTGATTGCGGTCGGGATCCCCACGGCCACGGCGGTCGCTCGTGCAGCGGGGCGGAAAGACCCCCAGTGGGTTGTGATTGATGAAACCGCAGGACAGTTGATTGCCTTGATCGGCGTTCCACTGGCGTGGAAAACGTTTCTGGCCGGACTTATACTTTTCCGGGTGTTCGACATTCTGAAGCCTCCTCCAGTACGCCAACTCGAGCGTTTGCCAGAGGGAACTGGAATAATGATGGACGATGTCGCAGCCGGACTGTATGCGCTCGGAATCGTGCATCTTCTGATGCGGTTCGGACTTCTAACTGGTTAGGGCAGCCAAATAAGCGTTAGACAAATTTCATGGGAATTTCTGACCGATTGCGAGGAAAGACGAGTACGAACGGGAAACCTCATATCGAGGCGGTCAGTCCTTCGTCCGCCCTGCCAGGCGGAGAGGTGCGCATTACGGGCAAGAGTTTGCGGCCTGCTGAGTTGCGACGTCCGCGGGTGCAGTTTGGGGACATTGAAGGCGCAGTGGTAATCAGTTCGGATGAGTTTTTGGTCGCGCGCGTGCCCGATGGGGCCTCGTCGGGGCCGGTGGTGGTAGCAACGAACGGGCACGTCAGCAATGCGCAGGCGCTCAATGTTGCGGTCCCGATCGCCGATAACCTGCACCCGGTTACCAACCCCGCGCTTGACGCCGAGGGAAATATCTACGCGACGTTTTCTGGGTCACGTGGACAGAAGGTTCCCGTCGCGATTTTCAAGATCGACACAAACTACGTTGTGAAGCCCTTCCTCGTGGACATGATGAACGCGACCTCAATCGCGTTTGACCGCGAAGGACAAATGTATGTTTCATCGCGAAACGACGGCGCTGTATACAAAGTGGCCCCCAACGGAACGATGTCAACTTATGCAGAGGGCATGGGAGTCGCAACCGGGATTGCATTCGATCGCGAAGAAAACTTGTACGTCGGCGATCGCAGCGGAACAATTTTCAAGATTGCGCGCGACCGGCAGATTTTCGTGTTTGCAACACTTGAGCCGAGCGTATCAGCGTATCACTTGGCATTCGGCCGGGATGGAAGCCTGTTCGTTACCGGACCAACCACATCAAGCTTTGATTGCGTTTATAGGATCGATCCGCAAGGGAACGTGACACATTACTACCGCGGGCTGGGGCGTCCCCAAGGCCTTGCATTTGATGCAGACGGCAATCTGTATGTAGCTGCTTCCCTGGCGGGAAAACGAGGTGTTGTAAAGATCACTCCAGCGGGCAAAGCCAGTCTGGAAGTGGCCGGCCACCAAATCGTTGGGTTGGCATTTGCGCCTGGGCGCTCCGCGATTTTGGCAACAACTGGCGCAGTGCATCGGATTTCCTGGGACATTCAGGGATCAAGAGTCTTGGGAGAATAGGGTCCGGAGCTTTTTGCGATTCCGTCCCTCTCTGAGTACAACGCAGCGCGAAAAGTTTGCGCCTCGACGTTTCCTCAAAACATCACTTCTACCGGAACAAAATTGTGGTGGCGGGGGGCGTATGCCTGATCTGCGATTTCCGATTGGCAAGTTTGCCTTTGACGGTCCTGTTTCGGAATCCGAGCTTCACAAACTGATCGACAACATAGAGCAGACTCCATCAAACCTGCGAGCAGCAGTGAAGGACTTGTCGGACAAGCAGCTTGATACTCCGTACCGGCCCGAGGGATGGACCGTCCGGCAGGTTGTGCATCATATGCCCGACAGCCACGTAAACGCCTACGTTCGTTTGAAGCTTGCGTTGACGGAGGACGCGCCGACTATCCGGCCCTATATGGAAGATCGCTGGGCAGAGTTACGGGACGCAAAAACTGCCCCGATCGACTTGTCGCTCACCTTTCTTGAGACACTCCACAAACGGTGGGTGGTAGTGCTGCGCGACTTGAAGGCAACCGACTACACGCGCACGTTCGTGCATCCTGATCTTGGCGCGATGACTCTGGAGAAGCAGACTGCGCTTTACTCGTGGCATGGGCTTCACCATGTGGCCCACATCAGTTCACTGCGAGAACGCATGGGTTGGTAAGCCCGACTAGGCCGAGCAGAAACTACGTGAGATGCAGTTTCCACATCAGGTAGCTAGTTGCTTCGCGCAAAACCGCCAGCAATCGGTGCCGGCTGTCGCGCGGTCGAGAGTCCAGACGCGGCGCAACACGAGTTGTGATGCGTTCCTGCTCAAGAAGTTTGCGAATCCGAAAAACGTGATAGGCATCGCTCACCGCCACGCAACTCGTCATGTGGTTGGTGCGCAGAATCACTCCGACGCGTTCAGCAGAATGAGCGGTGTCCGACCCCTGAGTTTCTGCGATCAAATTTTTCTCTGGTATTCCACGCTTTAGAAGGTAGTCTCGACCCACACCACCTTCGCTGTAATCCGGATCACCTCCGGCTCCTCCGGTCGTTATCACCACCGGCGCAACGCCTGCTTGAAAGAGTTGGAAGGCATGATCGAGGCGCGCACGATAGACCGGTGAAGGTTTTCCGGCATATTCCGCTGCTCCGAATACAACGATGGCGTCCGCGTGGTTCACTTCTTGTTTATTGGAATCATGGACGATTCTGAAGGAAGTCACCGCGTAGAAGAGGAACGCAACGAGGACAAGGATGGCAACCAGCCGGGCAATCCAGCTGGCCGTTCTATTTTCGGCGAGGTTGGGAGTGCTCATCCTTGCGCAAAGAATTTCGCGATCTCGTCGGATGGAATAGCGCCTTCACGCAAGATACGCCAGCCCACCGTCTCATCACTCAGGTCAAGGATGGTTGAAGCAACTTCGCGAGGAGAAATGCCCCCGTCGACGATGATCGGAATCCTATCCTGCAATTGATCACGTACTTGATCGGCACTGGTGCACTCGGAGGCTCCGCTGAGATTCGCGGATGTAGCCGTGATAGGGATGGCTGCGGCTCTCACAACTTCGAGTGGGATCTTGGCTGCGGGAACACGCAGCGCGACATTCCCAGTGTTCGCCGTAACTTTCAGGGGCAAGCGTGATCCTGCGCGGACGATTACGGTGAGCGGCCCGGGCCAGAACTTTCTCGCTAATTCATAAAACGGCTGCGGTAGTGAGTGCGCGAGTTCCTCGGCCTGGTCGACGCTTTCTATTAGCAACGACAAAGGTTTGTGCCGAGAACGTGACTTAATCTCATAGACGCGATCGACCGCGCGCAGATTGAAGGGGTCGGCAGCAAGACCATAAAACGTATCGGTGGGCATACCGAGCACCTGGCCGGCACGAATCTGCTCGGCAGCGTACTTCACGAGGGAGGTTTCCGGGGTCTCGCTGTTGATCTTTACGATTTCAGCGCGCACAGCTGTTCCTTCCTGCACACGTTCTGTTATTGGGACGGCAGGATTAACATATCACGGGAAGCCGCCCAGTCCTTGGCTAAGTCGCGTATTATGCTCGTTTTGGGCCCATCGATGAAGAGAAGTTCTCGAACCAGGGAAAATCCCCCAGGAACGCATCGCCTCCGCCGGGTTGAGGGCCGTCACAACATCCTGGTCAAGGAGTTGCGACGCGCTTTTCGACAGGGAGAACCGACCGCGGACGGGCACTTTGCGATCGAGGGCGTGCGTTTGATCGATGAGGCCATACGAAGCGGCTGCCACCTGCGTGCGGTATTTTTCAGTGAATCAGCCGGGCAAAAGGTGGCGCATCTTTTGCCACAAGTTTCGCCCGCCGTGGATACCCTTCTTCTCCCCGATGCACTCTTCGCGTCCGCAGTTCTAACGGAGGCTCCGCAGGGTGTAGCCGCCTTGATTCGCCTCCCCCACCAAGCGACGTTGGAGACATTAGTCGAGCGAGCCAAGGTGGGCCCGATCGTTGTCACGGCGGGAATTCAGGACCCAGGAAACCTTGGTACGATTTTGCGATCTGCCGAAGCATTCGCGGCCGGCGGAATTCTTTTTGGCGAGGGGACTGTCAGCGAATGGAATCCTAAAGTTGTGCGCGCCTCGGCGGGTTCCCTGTTTCGACTCGTTGCGGTTCGGGCAAAGCTCGCAGAGAGTATCTTGGCCCTTCGCGGTGCACAGTGCCGCCTGCTAGCGACGTCGTCGCACGAAGGGACGCCTCTTTCTCAGGCCAAGCTAACAGGGTCGGTCGCAATTTTTGTCGGCAATGAAGGCGCGGGAATTCCCCGAGACACACTTCAGCAAATGGATCAAATCATCGTGATCCCGCAGGCGCAAGGCGTAGAGTCTCTGAACGCAGGAGTTGCAACCAGCATCGTGCTTTACGAGGCAGCGCGACAGCGCGGCTGAACGGCATTGGCCGAGCGTTGAGATATCCAATGAGTTTGTTTCAACCCATCCCGAGTGGCAACTCTGACGACAGCACGCGGCCCCTGGCGGACCGCATGCGGCCGCGAACGTTCGACGAGTTTGTCGGTCAGGAACACCTGATCGGTTCGGGCAAACCACTGCGAGTGCAAATCGAGCGGGACGACCATGGCTCGATGATTTTCTGGGGTCCACCCGGCACCGGCAAAACCACCCTAGCGAAGATCATCGCCAACATGACGAAGGCTGAGTTCATTGAATTCTCAGCAGTCATGGCAGGCATTAAAGAAATTAAGCAGGTGATGAGCGAAGCGGAACGCGCCCGTCAGTATGGCACGCGGACCATCGTTTTCATCGATGAGATTCATCGATTCAACAAAGCTCAGCAGGACGCCTTCCTGCCCCACGTTGAAAAAGGAAATATTCGGCTGATCGGCGCTACAACCGAGAATCCCTCATTCGAAATCAACTCAGCCCTACTGTCGCGCGCAAGAGTCTATGTTCTCAAGTCGCTCACGGAAGACCAGATTGTTGCGCTGCTCGAACGTGCTCTTGCCGATAGAGATCGTGGGCTTGGCCAGTTCGAATTACGCGCCTCACTAGACGCTCTTGCCACGCTCGCGAGCTACGCGAATGGAGACGCTCGAAGCGCATACAACATTCTTGAGGTCGCGGCCAATCTGGCTCGGGCTGCCGGGCCCGAGACAATCATCACGCGCGAGATCGTTCAGGAAGCGCTCCAGCAGCGGATACTGCTTTACGACAAGTCTGGCGAGGAACATTACAACCTCATTTCCGCGCTCCACAAGTCAGTTCGGAACAGCGATCCCGATGCCGCGTTGTATTGGCTGTCGCGAATGCTGGAAGCAGGCGAGGATCCGCTCTACGTTGCGCGCCGGGTTGTGCGCATGGCGGTTGAGGATATTGGGCTCGCCGATCCGCAGGCGTTGGCGTTGTGCATGACCGCGCGAGACGCGGTCGACTTCATCGGCATGCCAGAGGGTAATCTCGCCCTCGCTCAGGCCGTTGTTTATCTCTCCGTCGCTCCCAAATCGAACGCGTTATACACGGCATACGGCGCGGTATTGCAGGATGTCGAAACCACAGCCGCCGAACCGGTTCCACTGCATTTACGAAACGCGCCCACACGGCTGATGAAAAAGTTGAACTACGGAAAAGGCTATGAATATGCCCATGACACGGAGGGCAAAGTAGCCAACATGCAATGTCTACCCGACAATCTTCGCGACCGTACTTACTACCGGCCCACGAACGAAGGCATCGAAAAGCGCATTAGTGAGCGCCTGGCTGAAATCAAACGCAAAAAACAGGAGAAGTGAGACGCCTTCATCACCGTTGAGGCGATAATTTGGCGAATCCAACCAGCTTATTGCGTCATCTGAAAGTGGAACGAGCAGACAGGCAGCAGAGGGCTGATTATGGCAACACTTCCTCGCGTCAATCTCATCCCCCCAACGATGACACCCGTTCCTACAGACAATATGCAGGAACTACTTCGATTACAAAGGGCCGCCCAGCGAATCAATTCGGTTCTCGACCTTGATCAGCTCATTGATCGCGTTGCCGAGGAAGTCGCCCAATCCATGGGATGCGTGGAAACTAGCATTTTCCTTCACGAAGAAGAGCGCGCGGAACTCGTGCTGGCGGGCGTGCACGGATGCACAGTCCACGGCAAAGGTCATCGCCTGAAACTTGGCACGGAGGGGTTGGTTGGCCACGTTGCGGGCACGCGCCAGATGCGCTATGCCCCTGACGTGATGCTCGATCCTTATTACATCGCCTGCGAAAGGCACACCAAGTCTGAAGTGGCATTTCCTTTAGTTGTCGACCAGCGATTGGTGGGAGTACTGTCGGCATCGCATCACGAGCTCAACGCATTTTCTTCGGATCAACTTCAGATCTTGCAAGTGCTGAGCGGACACATCGCTGTGGCGGTCCGCAATGCCACGCGCTTTCAATGCGAACGTCATCAGCGGGAATTGCTCGATCGCGAAGCCTTGGAGGCGCAGTCAATCCAGCGCGCTCTTCTACCCAAGAGTTCTCCCTATATACCGGGGTTCGCGGTGTCGGGTTTCAGCATACCGGCCGGAGCAGTGGGCGGAGATTGGTTTGATTTCATTCCTCTTGGCGACGGACGCTGGGTGATAGTCCTGGCCGACGTTTCCGGCAAAGGGATGGCCGCCGCCTTGCTGATGTCCGCAACTCGTGGAATGTTGCGCTCATTGGCGGAAGCTTGCAGCAGTCCGGCTGAAATCCTGAGTCGCCTGAACCGCCTGCTCATCGAGGACTTGCCGACCGGAAAGTTCGTCACTCTGGTATATGCCGTGTTCGATCCACAGCGATCGCAAGTGACTTTCGCGAGCGCTGGCCATTTGCAGCCCATTCTGCTTTCAGGAAACGAGCCGCGTTTTATCGAGACTGAACAAGGTTTGCCGTTGGGACTTGGGCCGGGGAAATATTCAGAAGTCTCAGTTTCGCTACCTCCTGGATCTCGATTCGTTCTTTACAGCGACGGTATCACGGAAGCAACGAGTCCGGACGGGGAGGAGTACGGCCAAGCGCGTCTGCAAGCGCACCTGCACGCGTCGGACGGTTCACCCGAAAGCCTGCTCGAAAGTGTTCGGGGATTCGCGAATGGTGCCGGGCTCAGTGACGATGCATCGGTAGTCATGATCCGCGCGAATTCGAACTAAGCAAATCTGTCCAGGTGATCTTTCAAGATGCACCGATCCATCACAACGAAGATGCCCGCCTTGCGCGCCTTTTCAGCTGCCCGTTCGTTAACAACTTCCTCCTGCATCCACACGGCTGGAATCTTCAGCTCGATTGCCTGATCAACTACCTCGTCTACAAACTCGGGTCGCCGGAAGACGTTCACGAGGTCGATTTTCTCCGGCACAGCCAGCAGCGACGGGTAGGAAGTTTCGCCGAGGGATTCGGACACATTCGGATTCACCGGAATGATTCGATATCCGTGCGACTGGAGATAGGCTGCAACTCCATAACTGGGGCGCAACGGGCTTCCTGACAGGCCTACCACAGCTATCGTTCGCGTACGTTCCAGCACGCCGGTGATGGGGTCGGATTGAGACGATTGGTTCATGTATTCAGAGCCTTACTGGCGATATATTTTACCCACCTATCACATCCGGCCAAACATTCGACGCTCCTCACTTCTTCCCTGCGGCATCCGCCTTCTGTTTGAGCATCCGCAAAGCCATCTTTCGGATTGTTTCCGAGACCTCTTTGTTGCCCGATAAATTCTTAAGATCGGTGACAAGCAGATTTTTCACCAGCCCGAGTGACACATCCATAGGTGTCCTTGGATTGAACACAAGGTTTCGGATGATCGTGTACTGCTTGGCATAGCGTCGTTTCATCGGTATCTGCCGAAGCACAGCCTCCAGCACATTCTTCTGGCTCGCGATCCTCTCTACCTCGCCGTCGCTGATTTTTGGCGACTCGAGCACCGCCAGGGCAACCAGCTTTGTCCCATCGCGAACTAGAAGAGAACGCTCTTCTTTGGTCCCCTTCATTGCGAGTTGAATTCGCCCTTTGATGTCGAGCCTCGCGATCTTTTGCAGCGTGCTGTCGCGTTTTTCACCAGCAACGGGCTTCTTGGGACCGCGGGCTAACGCAGGGATCGTTTTTGGTTTGGTGACTGGAGCTACTACCGTTGCGTTGTCTGGCACCTCTGGTTTCGTCGCTGGCGCGGGAGATTCACTCACAGACGCGTCAGGTTCAGTCGCAGAGGCCGCAGGTTCGGCGACAGACGCAACAGGTTCGGCGACCGGGGCTTCTTCCGGCTCGGTCTGCACAGCCAACTCGATCTCTTCCTGCACACCCCCGATCGGTTGAAATGGCTTTCTACCCTCGGCCTCGATTTCGGCGGCGTGTTCGCGCAAGAATTTTTCCAGCTCTTCGTTTTCGGCGACACCATCATCGCCTAGCAGTTCGGGCGTAACCGGTTCTTCTAACGCTGGAAGCTGCTTCATTTCCTCATTGGTCAAGTTAGGATTCGCGCGCAGGCCCTCCACCACAGCGGGGATGCTTCGAATTCGGTCGCTACGCAGCAACACTTCGATGACTTCACGTGTTCCATCACGCGCTAGAGGAATCAGAAGATCGGCTGGAACGGACGAGTTCTCGATTAGCGCAGGCAGTAGAGGAGGCCGCAGGTTATTGGGAGAAATTAGGTATTCGAGAACTTCACGCGAAGTAGAAGGGTCAGACGCTGCTGCAATCGAGGCTCTTTCGTCCCAGCCCGCCAAGGTAATCCGAGCCTCATCGCCAAAAACCTTGTTGTGCGTCGCCAGGTGGACAAGTATCTCGATCGCTTCGGCCGGGAGAACCGCCAAGGCTCCCCGGGCGGCAGCGTACATCAGATTGGAAGGAACTTCGGACTTGCGGACGAGATCAATCATCCGTGGCATGGTGCTGGGCTTACCCCCTCTGCGACTACTTCCCTGCCGTAACGCGCTCCAGTTCGCCGACGATGCGTTCTAATTCGCTGTTGAGCATGTCGGCCGGGCAACGGTTGAATTCGTCTGCCAACGCCCGATAGTACCAGAGCGTCCCCTCGCGACCGCCGTTGAATCTCGCCCAAATGGCCTCTCCGTGAATCCGGTAGTCCCGGAGAACAGAACGAGCATTGTCGATTTTGTCAGCCGCGGAAACCAGCCGCGTGTCTGAATGCTCTTTGGGCAATCGCCTCAGATACTCTTCTTTCCGCTGGCGCCATGACGGCTTAGGATCCTCGAACGAGTCCGTGCATCCCTCGACCATGCGTGCGACATCGGATCCAAACCGGTCCTCCACCTCGCGTAGCATCGGCCTGCCGCCGCAATCTTCGACGACGTCGTGCAGCAACGCGGCGATGGCGCAATCCTCATTGCCCCCAGCCTCCAACACAATAGATGACACACTCATGAGATGTGCGAGGTAAGGTACCGACTTGGCCTTGCGCGTCTGACCGTCATGCTTCTGCGCCGCGAACTGAAAGGCTGACCAGAACCGCGGCCCCAGGAGTACGGGTCTCGGCGCGTGTTCCATCAAGACTTTTTTTCCCCGCGTCGCATTCGCAAATATGCCTGGATGAATGGTTGCAAATTGCCATCGAGTACGCGATCTACATCGCCAACTTCAACCTTCGTTCGGTGGTCTTTCACCATTCGGTATGGCTGTAGAACGTATGAGCGGATTTGCGATCCGAAATCGATATCGAGTTTGGAGTCTTCGATCTTCCTGGTGACCTCGCGCTTCTTCTCCATCTCAAGTTCGTAGAGCTTGGATCGAAGCATGCTCATCGCCCGTTCTTTGTTCTTGTGCTGCGATCGTTCATTCTGGCAGCTAGCAACCAGGCCTGTCGGAATGTGCGTGATCCTTACCGCCGAATCCGTTGTGTTGACGTGCTGCCCACCCTTTCCGCTCGACCGGTAGGTATCGATGCGAAGGTCTTCCGGTTTGATGACGACCTCGACGCTCTCGTCGATTTCAGGCGACACGTAGACGCTGGCAAACGATGTATGTCTACGCTTCGCTTGGTCAAATGGGGAGATCCGCACCAGACGATGCACTCCGATTTCACTCGTGAGGAGACCGAAAGCATATTGGCCAGTCACAGTAAACGTTGCGGACTTCAGGCCTGCTTCCTCGCCAGGTTGATAATCGTTGAGAACCGTCTGGAAGCCTTGCTGCTCAGCCCATCTCAAGTACATGCGCAACAGCATATCGGCCCAATCCTGCGATTCAGTACCGCCCGCACCAGGATGGATCGTGACGATGGCATTCAACCCATCGCTTTCGCCGGAAAGCAAGGTTTCGGTTTCCACACGATCAATCACCTGCCGTAGGCCGTCGATCTCTCGCTGAAGATCGGTCGCCACGCTCTCACCTTCGCGACCCAGCTCAAAATAGGCCCGGATATCTCCTTCGCGGCGCGTGAGCTCGGCGTCAGTGGACAACATGTCCTCCAAACGTTTGCGCTCACGCATGACGAGCTGCGACCGGGCAGGGTTCGACCAGAGATTCGGATCGGAGGCTTGTTTTTCTACTTCAGAGAGTTTTTCGCGGAGTTTAGATGCGTCAAAGATACTCCCGCAGGTCGTGGAGCTTTGTTTCCAGTGCTTGATACTCCTGCTCAAGATCATCCAACATTCGCGCTCATCCTACTTTTCGATTCGAGAGACTTCCTCGTATGACCGCTAGCGACGAAATTATCGCACACAGGAATGCAAACCAGTCTCCGTGCCGAGTGTAGAAGGTGGTCTCGGTACTGAGAGTGTACGGAGCGACGAGGACGGTTCGAATTTTCCGTTCCGCTCGCTCGACTACCCTCCCAAGAGGATCGACCGTAGCGGTTACACCCGTATTTGTCCCGCTTAATAACCAGCGGGCATTTTCGATGGCCCGCATTCTCGTTTGCTGCAAGTGTTGCGCGTAAGCACCACTGTCGCCGTACCAGCCATCGTTCGAAATGTTGACCAATACCTGCGCTCCCTGCGCTGCAAATTGCCGCACCTCGTCGGGGAAAATAGACTCGTAACAAATAAATAGCCCGAGCTTGGTGTCTCCTGCTTGAAGAGGAGCACGCGACTTCCCTCTCTCGAAGTCGCCGACTTCTTGAGTGAGCATATCCATAAACGGCATCACGCTGCGGAAAGGAACGTACTCGCCGAATGGAACTAGGTGAACTTTGTCGTAACGGCCCGCTATCTGGCCGGCAGGATCAACCAGCAAAGCCGAGTTGTATGCTCTCGGTTCCTTCCCCGAGGCCGGATGGTCATTCTGAATGCCGATTGATCCTGTGATCAGCCACGTCTTATCGAGCTGGGCGACGCTTCCCACTACCTGCCGAAAATATGGGTCGTTGGAATAAAATGGCGCTGGAGATTCCGGCCAGACAACCAGGTCAAACCGTTGACCGTCGGGAACTCCCGGCGGCTTCGTACTAAGCCACGAAAGGTCCCTAAGAGTTCCGTCAAAGTATTCCTTCGTCCAACCCCCGCCCTTGAGAACAGGAATGTTTTGCTGAACAAGCAAAGCGTTGTGGTCCGTAACTGCTGCGGGAAGCGTCAGCCATCGACCCGCCTGCAATACCACGGCGGCCCCGAGAGCCGCGACTAAAAGGAAAGTTCGTTTGTCACGCTTCACCAGAAACGCTGCAGCCAACGCGGTGTTGACGAGCATCACTTCAAACGAAAGCCCGCAAACCCCGGCGATAGTTACCACGCGAGACAAGGGAACATTGTCGACCTGAGATATTCCCAGTAGATTCCAGGGAAATCCGGTGATGCGTGTGCGAGCCAGTTCTACTGCGACCCACAAGAAAGGTGCTGCGATTAGCGCACGCAAGCTCGCCGAGGCCCGTCCCATGGCTAGCGTCAAGAGGAGCCCAAAAAATCCGTGATAGAGGCCTAGATAACAGCAGAATGCGAACAGAACGATCAGACCTGCAAATACGCTGAGGCCGCCATACTGATGCATCGTGTCGTAGATCCAGTAGCAAGTTCCGGCATACCAAATCACGCCGCAGACATATGCCAGAAGAAAACCCTGCAGAGGGGTGGCAGGCAACAGTCGGGGATTGCTATCCAGCTGAAGCGTCTCCGGCTTGCGCGTGCGGATCAGTGCAACCAGCAGTGGCGCGAACGCCACCCATGACAACCAGTAGAGGCCGGGCAGGGGGAAAATCAGAATCTGGAGAACAGCGGAAAGGACGACTAAGCCCCAGGCGCTTCTTCTCATTTCTCTCACGTGAGAAGCATAGCAAACGCGGTTTCCAAGGAAGCAAAAAGGCCGCGTATCTAGTTATCTCTGTGCGCGACTTGCGCCAATCAGATAACATAGCTTGTCTTATGACAGCACTCATCGGCGTGCCCGTTGGTGTTTCGGGCACGATTTTTACGGTTAGCAGGATTGGCTGCACCTTCCTCGTATCCACAAGGTCAGTCGCGGACGTCGAGACCCGATTTGGCTCGGAGGAGTCGAGCCGGTAGGTTCTCCGATCCCCCATGGCATCACCCGACCAATCCGGCCTGAAATCTGATCGCGTTCGCATCGTCGTCGCGACGTCAGTCATGCTGACGTTCATTTCGTATTGGCGTGCGGCTGCGATCGTCCTTAACGACCTTGCATCCTCCGCCTTTTATGCGTGCGGCATCGCGGAACAGGCGATTGGCAAGTCCGCGCCCTGGTTCATTGTTGGCGTCATGCTGTTTTCCTTTGCCGTACGTGCGGTATACGTCGAAAGCTGCTCAATGTTTGTGCGGGGCGGCGTCTACCGAGTCGTGAAGGAAGCCTTAGGCGGGACGCTCGCGAAACTCAGCGTTTCTGCCCTGATGTTCGACTACATACTCACCGGTCCGATCTCGGGCGTGTCAGCCGGACAATACATTGTTGGGCTACTCAACGAAATCTTCGTTACCGCCGACACTCATGGTTGGATCCCGCGCGCAGTGCACCAGCTCTTCGGTGGCACGCCTCACCTCAACGTCAATTGGACCTCGGCGTTCTTTGCATTGATTGTCACGGGTTATTACTGGTGGCAAAACACTAAAGGTATTCAGGAGTCCAGCGAGAAGGCGCTCCGAGTCATGCAGATCACGACCGTCATGGTTGTGATCCTGCTTTCCTGGTCTGTGCTGACACTTCTCAAAGGCCCTTATCAGCCCGTGCCTTTGCCGACTCCTCAAAATCTCAAATTTGGTGAGGAAGCTCTTGGGTTCCTGAAACACACGTACCTCGACCAAGATCTCACCAAAATGTTCGGCCTGTTCGGCATTCTGATCGCATTCGGCCACTCGGTTTTGGCGATGAGCGGCGAGGAATCGCTTGCTCAAGTAAACCGTGAGCTTGCCCATCCCAAGCTTAAGAATCTGAAGCGAGCTGCGATCGTTATCGCTATCTACAGCTTCGTGTTCACAGGCCTCTCTGCCCTGCTGGCCGTAATGCTCATCCCGGATGCGGTGCGCGTTCCCATCTACAAGGACAACCTGATCGCCGGGCTTGCAATGTACATGTGGGGGCCGCAGTTCCTGCGTCTCGCCTTCCGCGGTTTTGTCGTCGTGGTTGGTTTCCTGATTCTCTCCGGCGCCGTCAACACCGCCATTATCGGGTCAAACGGTGTCCTCAACCGTGTGTCCGAAGACGGAGTACTCACGGATTGGTTCCGTCATCCGCACCGCCGCTTTGGAACCAGTTACAGGATTGTGAACCTCGTAGTTTTCCTTCAGTTGTTCACGATCATTGCGAGTCGCGGAAATGTTTACGTTCTGGGTGAAGCATACGCATTCGGCGTGATCTGGAGCTTTACTTTTAACAGCCTCGCCATGCTGGTTTTGCGTTTCAAGTACAAGGGCGAACGAGGGTGGAAGGTACCACCGAACATCCACATCGGCGGCGTGGAAATCCCGCTTGGACTTGCATCGGTTTTCCTGGTCCTGCTCTCCACCGCGATCGTGAATCTTTTCACGAAATCGGTTGCCACCGTGGCTGGGATCGTTTTCACAGGAACGTTCTTTGTGGTCTTCACCATCTCCGAGCGTGTCAATCGCAGAAAACATGCGCTCGCCGAACAGCAGATGAAGGAGCATTTCCAACTTCTTCATAGCGATACGGTCGAGCGAGCCGAACTGGGGATACGCCCGGGCAACGTGCTTGTCACCGTCCGTGATTACAACACCCTGAGCCATCTGAAATGGGTACTGGAGCGGATCGACACCAAGGAACAAGACGTGGTTGTGATGTCTGCCCGCGTCAGTCAGTTTGGCGCGGCTGCGTACGACCTCTCCACTGAGCAGATTTTCAGTGATTATGAGCAGAGACTATTCACTCGTACCGTCTCAGTAGCAGAGAATTTCGGCAAGCACGTATCACTTCTGGTCGTCCCCGCAGTCGACGTTTGGTCAGCAATCGTACAAACGGCCTCCAATCTCGAGTCATCCGCTGTGGTGTCCGGACTTTCCAGCAAAATGACCGGCCAGGAACAAGCGTTCGCGTTGGGTCGCGCGTGGGAGGCCAGTCCCGAACCGAAGCGTCAATTCGTTCTTCAAATCGTTCACCCAGACATGCAGGTGGACACGTTCCGAATTGGGCCGCATACACCGTCGATGAAGACCGAGGACGTTCACCTCGTTCATCGCCTGTGGTTGAACATCACGCGCGAGCAAGGCCTGGACCGCCTACATCATCACGACATACTCACGGAAGCTTTAACTCGATTTGCGCGTGACTATGCCGGCCGCGATCGTGAAGACATCCTGAAGGAACTGCGCAAAACGATAGGCCGCACGGTCACAAGCCGTCCGGTAGGCGTCGACACGATCCCTGAAGCAAACAATCCGCCTCAAATTTCTAAAACCATCAAGAGTGATCAAGGACCACCAAGCCCACCGGTAGTCACTCCATAGGTAAGCCACTCACGGTAGAATTTGCGGCATGATTGGTTTCCGCTCGCTAATCCTTGCGTGTCTTTCCCTGGGCTCCGTTCTACACGCCGCAACCGCCACATTGCGCCTCGACTACTTTCACACAGGGAACTCCAAACAGGAATATTTCAGCCTCGACCGCGTGGTACAAGAACCGCTTCCCTGGCCCGGAAACCCTTCGCATCCCATCGATGACAGCCAACTTGGCAATTACATCTTCGAAGTACACGATCGCGCTTCGGACCGCCTACTCTACTCACGTGCATTCAGTTCGATATTTGCGGAATGGTCGACCACCGAGGAGGCCGAGCATGCCAACCGAACGTTCTCCGAGTCATTCCGCTTTCCGAGACCAGCATCGCCTGTGCGTCTTTTTTTGAAAGAACGACAGGGCGGCGTTTTTTATGCGGTGTGGTCCACCGATATCGACCCGTCTGACAAATTCATCGATAGCTCGCGCCCACCCTCTCCGGGTCCATTACTAGAAATCCTTAAATCCGGAGACCCGACCACTAAAGTCGACCTTCTAATTCTCGGGGATGGCTACACTGCAGCCGAGCGTCCTAAGTTCGAGAAAGACGCCCACCGGTTCTCGGACACTCTTTTCGCGACGTCTCCCTTTCGTGAACGTCGCAATGATTTCAACGTCTGGGGACTCTGTCCTCCTGCCGCAGAGTCCGGGATCTCTCGTCCCTCGACTGGCGTGCATCGTCGAACGCCTCTCGGCACGACCTACGACACATTCGATTCCGAACGGTACGTTCTCACCACCGACAATCACGCCTTGCGTGATGCCGCCTCCTACGCTCCATACGAGTTCATCGAAATCCTGGTCAACAATGAAACCTACGGTGGGGGCGGAATTTTCAATCTCTACGCAACCCTCGCGGCTGATAGCGACTGGGCCGCTTATCTTGGCGTACATGAATTTGGACACCATTTCGCAGGGCTAGCCGACGAGTACTACACGTCAGATGTCGCCTACCAGTCTCCGGGAAAACGGGTTGAGCCGTGGGAGCCGAATGTCACCGCACTTCTTGACCCGGCGAAGCTGAAATGGAAAGACCTGGTCGCAGCTGACACGCCTATTCCGACGCCGTGGCACAAAGACGAATTCGAAACCTACTCTCGAGCCATCCAGGTGCGGCGTCGCGAAATTCGCGCTTCCGGCAAGCCCGAATCGGAAATGAACAAGCTCTTTCACGAGGAGAAACTTCACGAGGACGAACTCCTCGCCTCCGACAAGTACGCCGGAAAGGTTGGAGCGTTCGAAGGCGCGAACTATCAAGCCAAGGGATACTATCGGCCCCAGGTGAACTGCATCATGTTCACGCGTGACGACAAGTTCTGCGGCGTTTGCAGTCGCGCCATTGAGAAGATCATCGCTATGTATGCGCAATGACAGACGATTCGCTTCACGGCACGCTTTTCGCAGCCAGCGACGACCTGACAAAATCTATGAGGCCTGTCGGCAAATAGTTCGGCGGCTGTATAAAAAACATCGGCCGACTCTCCACCGGCCGCAATGAAACGCTCTTCCAACTCGGAGCTACATGTCCGTCATGCGCGTGAACGACCACCGCGTCGGCCCGGTCCAGGAATTCCTGTGCTGACGCTTTGAAATCCGCGGTTGCCGGATCGACTACCGTGACATAAAGATCCGGCCTCAGAAACCTCAGAACACTGTTTGATTCCAGGATAATGTTGCTCGTCTCAGCAATCAGCTGGCGGACAGCCGGCATGGCTTCTGCGAGCCTCCCTTGCTCCGTTCGCACCCACCAAACAGGATGTGCGCCCGCCACGAGAAATCTCGAAGTATCAGACTCGCCGCTACGATTGTCTTCTTCCGAAATCATCCAGCTGTGATCTTCCATCGCGCATTCGCACTCGTTGCCGTCGGCTGCACAAATGCCCTGACCGTACTGAGTGATCTTCATGGCAGCGAATTGAAATTCTGGAAGCGCAGCAATAAGACCCGCTACGACGCTCGTCTTCCCAACGTTGCGCGAGTGTCCGCCTACGACGACGATCGCCATTATTCCTTCTTCGCCAGCCGCGCAAGCACGGCGAGCTCCTTCAAATACTGCCGAATCGGACGCGCGGGCGTACCCCAGAACACAACGCCCTTGCCCCGGATCACCTTGCTGGATGGAATTCCACTCTGCGCACCCAGAATCGCCCCTTCCTCGATCGTTACGTGGTCGGCAATGCCGACTTGCCCGCCCACAATCGCGTTCTTACCGATCACGCTGCTTCCCGACACGCCGGTCTGCGCTGCGATCACTACGTCCTCGCCCACCTCGACGTTGTGACCAACATGCACCAGGTTGTCAATTTTTGTTCCACGGCGGATGCGCGTCTCCTCGAGCGCGCCCCGATCGACCGTGGCATTGGCGCCAATATCCACGTCATCTTCAATTTCAAGGCGTCCGATTTGAGGGAATTGTTCGTATTGCCCTGTGGTCTGATCGCGCACGTAGCCGAACCCATCACTTCCCAGCACGGCCCCGGCGTGTACGACGACTCGGTCTCCCAATCGAGTACCTGGGTAGATTGTTACGTTCGGAAATAGAAGACAATCTTGCCCAATTGACACCCCGGCGCCCAGTACGCATCCTGCACTGATTCGAGACCGACTTCCGATTGACACGCCTTGCTTGATGACAACGTTCTCTTCGACGCTAACGTCCACACCGATTCTGGCACCAGGATGGACCGCCGCCGAGCCAGCAACGCTAGATACGGGCTGATTCTCTTCTCTTAGAAACCGCGACGCGCGTGCGAACGACAATTTGGGCTGATCTGATATCAGCAGAGACTTGGGATAACCTCCGTGGAGCGCGAACTTACCCACGATTAGAGCGGCGGCTTTGGACGCCAACCCCTCTTCAAGGTTTTTTTCAGATTCAACAAAAACCAGGTCACTCGCTGATGCAAATCGAATACTAGCGACACTGGTAACTTCGATTTCCGGATCTCCCACCAGGTGCACTCGCAGGTGTTCTGCTATTTCTCTCAACGACTTCGCCATGAGCATTTGTATAGCAGCAGACGCGGTGGAAAGGAAGTTTTAGGGAAGGAATACAATTTGCGAATGGAGCGCCGTATTTTCTGGTTAGTGGTTTTCGTGCTCGGAATCATTGCCGATTTCACACTACCGATTTGGTGGGCACTGGGCGCAACCATTCCTATTTTCATGATCGCGTGGTGGGTCGCTTACCGAAGCGACTGGTTCGAGTGAATTACGAACTCTGCAAATTGCATTGAAAACGCTCGTCTCATCAAACGCGTTTCATCATCATCGCAAAAATAATTGTCCCCAGTGTGCATAGATGGTTCTACAGGGAACCCTGTAGCGATGTTGTACAGGCTGCGAGAAAAATCTTCACTCATAAATATGCACCACGTTTTCGGATCGCATAGCAAATGGACAACTTCCCTTCTTGGCAACCCACTTGCTTTTGGAGGTGTAGCGATTAGAAGCCGCACCCCGGAGGGATCATGTTACGAATTCAGACGGACAAAATTGGCGACATGGCGGTGGTTGAGTGCGAGGGTCGCATCGAAAAAGAACAAGCTGCAAAAAAGATGTTCGATGTCGCTACGTCGCAAGAAGGCGCGCGGATCGTGGTGTTGGATCTTTCTGAAGTCTATGACATGGCCCCAGTCGGCATCGACGCTCTCGTTGATTTACAAACATGGGCTTTCCATCACGACATCCAGTTGAAGCTTTTCAACCCGTCGCGCTCGCTCCGGGCGCGATTGCAAAGATCCAAGGGCAACATGGACTTCGATATCGCTCCGCTTCCCGAGATGATGGTCTTGTTGTCGCAAGCTGACAGCCGATACGCGCTGCATCCCCAGGGCAACTAATCGGGCTGACCAAGATCTAGCCGGCATCTGGGGTCTTGACGTGACGATCGCCAGGACTCGCGGGCTCCTACTAACCCAACTCGGACCAGGAGTGGACCATGCTTCTTAAACAAGGAAAAGCGTTCAGCAGCTTTTCAGTCAACGATGTTCCGAAGGCGAAGGATTTCTATGGCAAGACGTTGGGACTCGACGTGTCTGAGTCTAACGGCCTACTCAGACTGCACCTCGGACCTGGCAACGAAGCGCTCGCTTACCCGAAACCCAATCACTCACCCGCAACATTTACGATTCTGAATTTTCCCGTAGAGAGCGTAGAACAAGCGGTTGACGAGCTTTCCCAACGGGGCGTGCGTTTTGAGCACTACAACGAACGTGACCTTAAAACCGACGCCAAAGGCATCTCCCGTGGATCCGGTCCTGTGATTGCTTGGTTCAAAGATCCGGCCGGTAATATTTTGTCGGTGGTCGAGGCGTAAGGCGCGAAGAATTCCTGAAACGGTAGGGCGTCCGGCAACTCAATACAATGATGTTTGCCCCTCAGGGCGCGTCTTCCAGCGGCGGTGCACCCATAACCACTGATCGGGATATCGGCGCACGTAGTCTTCAATCACTTTCGTGAATTTCGCAGTATTGGCAACCACGTCAGCTTCTTCGTTTCCCGTCCGAACCAGTTCGACTGCGGGATCAAAACGCAGCCGGTACTTGCGCAACGTCCGATCCCAAACAGTAAAGCCGGGCACTACGGCAGCATCGGTCCGCATTGCGATCTTCGCCAACCCACTCGCCGTGCAGGCTGGAATTCCAAAGAAGTCTACGAAAACTCCTTGAGGCGGAGTCATATTGGTATCCATGAGGATCCCAACGGTTTGACCAGCGCGCATGGCGCTCAGCAAACCTCGGACAAAATCATCTTTGTCCATGGTTTTGTTGCCGTGCATGGTGCGGTAGCTTTGGATCAGGCCGTCGACACGGGGATTGTCAAGCGAACGCATAACGATTGAGAGTGGATACCCAGCCAACGAGTGCGAGAACGCTGACAACTCCCAGCCACCAAGGTGCCCGGTGAGAAACAAAACACCTTTGCCACGTTGGTAGGCGTGCTCAAAATTCTCAAACCCGTCGTACACCACCACACTGCGAAGGTTTTCCTTGGTGTATGAAGGAAACAGACAAACTTCCGCGAGCTGTCGACCCAGTGAAGTGAATTCGCCCCGCAAGATTTTTCGACGTTCCCGAAGACTTTTTTCCGGAAACGCCAGCTCCAGGTTCCGCATTCCTACGTGACGGAGCCGGATATGCACGAAGTAGATGATTTGAGCCAGAAGAATTCCGGCTGCGCGTGCAAGCGGCCTGGGAAGGATTCCGAAACCCTTCACCCCAAGCCACACGAGTGCGTACTCGAGTCGTTGGCGCATCTGGCGGAACGAACCCTACCACGGAGTGCGGCAGGACACAAAGGAATGGGTGCGAGTCTCCCCGCACCCATCTCAGGGTCACTTCTTCGCTGCGGACTGTGCCCAGTGCGCCAGCGTTGTTAGGAACGAGTTCGCGCCAGCCGGCGCCTCAACATTTCCCGTCAGGGACGTCTTAAACGGCACCATGCGGCCGTAAAACTCGCGAGTGGCGTCCTTATCCTGCTTGATCACTGCGCCGGAGAGTTCTAACCCGGCGAACAACCCGCGTGCACGCGAATAGGTCAATACCTGCGCTTTCAGCTTCCAATCAGTGTCCGCTGATGCGTGCCGGCCAACCGGTCCGGCGGCAACGCTGGCGTCTGCTCCCAGTTTGAACTTGCTTGAAAGGAGGTTTTTCATTCCGTCGTCATTCATAATCAACATGACGAGATCGACCGCTTGCCCGCCGATCTGCAGGCCAAAGCTTCCGCCCCCAACCATAAAGAATGCGGGTGCGCTCCAGCCTTTTGCTGTCCGACAGCTGGCAACACCACGGCCGTATCGGGCTCCCACGATGAAACCGGCCTTCAACATGGACGGCACCACGGCTACGCACTGCGCAGAACCGAGAACTTCCTCGGGAATTCCTTGATCGGGAGCAGCCTGTATCTCGTCGAGAACAGTGCCCGCCGCCTGGATACGGTCCGACGCTTTCGTCTCATCCTTCGTTTCATCCGCAGCAAAAGACGCCACGCTTAGGCACAGTACGACCAAAACGGAAAGAACTCTGTTCATAGCACCTCAGTTTTCTGGAAGTTGTAACGAGTTAGATTCTAACGGATGTTAGAAGGAAGGATGGCTGAGACAAAAAAATCGGGGCTGAAAGTGGCGACCCTAATCTCCACTCCCAACCCCGTCTCCCAGGTTCTGTGGTAGGTGAACCGAGTATGCGTCGAAGTCGAAATCCCAACAAGATTACCGCTGGGCCTTGTCCGTTAGTAACGAGGCCCCCGGGTTACCGATTACTTCGCGGAGACGAGCGAATGCGTGATGGCATGAACCGAAAGCGCGATGCGATTCTGGACTCCCACCTTCCGCATCAGCTTTGCCACGTGCGCCTTCACCGTACGCTCTTCAATGCCCAGCGCGGAGCCAATTTCCTTATTGGATCGGCCGGCAACTAACATCTCCAATACTTCCTTTTCACGGTCCGTGAACGTTACCCGGCCTGCTGGGAATATGCGTCCAGGCGAAGCGGTCACGCGCTCGATAAAGAGCGAAAGGACACGGCGTGGCGCCCAAACGGAGCCTTGATTCACAATGCGGATTGCCTGGACGAATTCCATCGGGGTAGCGGCTTCATCCACGTACCCTTTGGCGCCGGAAGCAATCGCCTTGAGGATGGTTTCTTCATCCATGCCAGAGCCCGTGACGATGATCCGCAGATCGGGGCGCACTGCCTTAAGGCTCGCCATTACGTCAAACAGGTTTTGACCGCTGCGGTTCCCAAGCAGCACGAGGTCGATATTCTGCTGCGTGCCAATATCCGGCAACGACGCCGAAATCAGCTCGAAATCGGACTCGGTATCAAAAAGGGCCCGGAAGCCCACAAACCGCAGAGGGTCGCTCTCCACTACGGCAATTCGGATGAGCGGCTTTTTCGCAGTTGCAGCTTTCATAAGAATCCTTGTTAGGATGTTCCTTGGACCCCAGAATAACGGGATCGGTCCTCTATGCAAAGGAAAGGTAACGATTGACCAATTACCCCAGTAACCCCTTGAAAACGGGATACACGATGTCAGGAATGCTGAGAATCGGTCGACTACATCTTGTTTCGCTGATTTTGGCGATCACTTGCGCAACGGCTAGTCTGGCGGCGGCGCAGACGCCTCCGGCTTATCAGCCGAAGTTCAAGGGCGATCCCGCGCGTTCCGAGGCAGAAGCTCAGGCTCTTGGCTACATGCGGGTCGTCGTCCGTGCCCAGAAAACATACAAGAAGCGCCACGACAAATACGCCTCTTCGCTCCTTCAATTGGCCGGTACCGAATCCTTCACTAAACGCATGGCCAACAGCACCGACCGCGGCGACTACACGGTCAGTTTTCGCTCGCAGAAAGACGGATACATGCTTACCGCGACTCCTAAGCAAGTCGACGCGGAACACCGCTCGTTTTATGCGGAGGAAGACGGAGTGATTCACGCCGAAGAGGACAAGGCCGCTGATTCCAATTCGCCGAAACTTAAATAGCAGGCGAACAGGCGACGTGGCCTAAGACGACGTCCTCAGTGAGGACGAACAAGATTGCAGAGGTCCACAATCACGTCCCAGTCTGAATTTCGGCAGCCCTGCCGTTGCGATACACCACGGTCAACGGCTTTCCGCCGTTGGGATATTTCACGGTCTTCGAGGCAGAATCCATCGACGATTGCGGAACGCCCATGCCAATCGCGAAATCCGCTTGCAGTTCGTTCATGCCCGGCTTCATCTCGTGTTGCTCGATGGCTTGCCACGTCTCAGCAGGCCAGTGTTTGTAGAGCTGCCGCGGGTCTTCGATGAAAAACATTTCATCAGAATAAATCTGATAATTTCCGCCCTTGACCGACCCGATCGGCACTGAATAATCGTTCCCGTCCAGTTCAAAGACCGCGATTATCTGCTTTTGATCTGAAGATCCAGGCGAAATATCCATCACGACATCTTTGACTTGCAGTTTCTGGATCGGTAGCAGGGTTCCAGCCTCGCGCGAGAAATCCGAGTGCCGAGCCGCGCTGAACGGATAGTACGAATACTTATATCCTTCCTTCACCCACACCGGTTGCTCAGTCAACGCCTTGGCGGACTTCAGATCGTAAGGACGCATTCTCTTTGGCGTCACGTAATAGTCCGCCATCAGCGGCGGCGCTTCCTTCTTCTCGGCTTCAATGGCTTTGTGATCCCCACGCCGTTTGTAAACAACGTAGGCGGCCCGGATGCCGGCAACTGCTATCGCAACGAGCAACACGATCTGTATCTTTCGCTTGGTCTCCGGATTCATCGCATCGAAGGCACAGCCGCGGCCACGCGCGTCCTTTCTCAGGTAGACTAATTAGAGTTCTTAAATGCTCATTTGGTTTGTGGGGTCATTATGGCTGTGCTGACTGAAGACGAGATTCTTGGTGCCCTTAAGCAGTGCTACGATCCCGAAATTCCAGTGAATATCGTCGACCTGGGGCTGATCTATGGCGTTCGTTTCGAACCTGCCGGAGACCAGCAGGATGTCGCCATCGACATGACCCTCACGGCTCAGGGGTGTCCGGAACACGTCAACATAAGCGCACAGGTCAAGAATCGCCTTGAACAACTGCCGGGCGTGCGCAATGCCAACGTCAATATCGTGTGGACCCCACCGTGGACCCCTGAACGCCTCAGCCCTGAGGCCCGAAAGCAACTCGGCATCGAGTAGATCTAGGTATACGTTCCAAACTCATCCAGCAGATCTCGCCCCCGGGTATCAGCGAGCGTTGTAATTTTTTGCCCCATACGGGACGCAAACTCGAGCAGCCGTGTTCCACGCTCAATGTAGTGAGGAACCTCTGCACGAATGCGTTCAAATTTTTCTGGATATTCCGAGGCCAATACTGCGAGGCCGACACCCGCCATCAACACTCCCGCTGGCTTACGGTCTTTGAGAAATAGTATGGCTGCAGTTCCCGCCGACGCCGCGAGTACACCACGTTTCCAGTTTTCCATGCTGACACCTGCCTTCGCTGGATTGTAACCCAGCCTTCGCGCCTGCTGCTTTATACTTCAACGTTTCCCTTGGGAGCCAGAAAGCATGTGCGCAACTGCCTCTTTTCGATTTTTAACACTTTCCTGCATCGCGCTTTGTGTTTCGTCTATGGCGCAATCAAAGCCTCGCGCGCGGGACCTGGGTGTTCCCTTTGATGGAAAACCAGGCCCATTCAACGCCATCACCGATGTTAAAGGTGTCGAAGTTGGCCACACGACGCTTATCTCGGGCAAAGGGAAACTCCAGGTGGGAGTTGGGCCCGTTCGTACCGGCGTAACCGCAGTTCTCCCGCGGGGGCGTGCTTCGAGCGACCCTGTGTTTGCGGCATGGTTCACCATGAATGGTAACGGCGAGATGACCGGGACAACATGGGTCGAGGACTCCGGATTTCTCGACGGCCCAGTCATGATCACCAACACCCACAGCGTCGGCGTCGTCCGCGACGCAGTAATTGCTTGGCGCGTGAAACAGGGCAAGCCTGACACCGAAGGTTATTGGTGGTCTCTACCCGTTGTGGCGGAAACTTGGGACGGATATCTGAACGACATCAATGGGTTTCACATCAAACCGGAGCATGCGTTTCATGCTCTCGAGACGGCACACTCGGGCGCTGTCGAAGAAGGAAACGTCGGCGGTGGTACCGGAATGATCTGTAATGAATTCAAGGGGGGCATCGGGACGTCTTCTCGTACACTCGACACCAAAGAGGGCGGATACACGATCGGCGTTCTGGTGCAGTGCAACTACGGCGATCGCGATGAGCTGCGTATAGCGGGTATTCCCGTTGGCCGCGAGATTCCAGACGGCAAGGTCTGGCATCAGGATGTGGGATCGATCATCATCGTTGTCGCGACGGATGCGCCCCTGATTCCTACGCAACTTAAACGCATGGTGAGACGAGTCTCTCTTGGTCTCGGCCGCGACGGCAGCTACTCCGGCAACGGGTCCGGTGACATCTTCATCGCATTCTCGACGGCCAACCCCGGAGCCGAGGGTGCGAAGAAGCCAACGACAGTAACTATGATTCCGAACGATGACCTTGATCCCATCTTTCTTGCAACCGTTCGTGCGACCGAAGAAGCCATCGTCAACGCGATGATCGCCGCCGAGACGATGACGGGGGTGAATGACCGGACTGTCATTGCCCTGCCCCACGACAAGCTGCGCGAGGTACTGAAAAAGCATAACCGCCTGGTGCAATAGCCGGCGAGGTTCTAGCTGGACTGGTCTCTCCTGAGGGCTCGCGAGCCGCCCTCTACAGGGCAATACGGATTGCACTGATCACAGTTTACAAAGAAAGTTGTGATACCCGTCGCTTTGCGCTAAAGACGGAACCGTAAATAGGGCCAATCCGCATGAGTTTTCAGCCAATCGAAAGCTACGGCGTTATCGGCAACATGCGCTCGATAGCGCTGGTTGGACTGAACGGTTCAATCGATTTTCTTTGCTATCCAAACTTTGATTCACCCACGATTTTTGCGAACCTGCTCGACGTAAAAAAGGGCGGCCGCTTTCAAATTCAGCCTGAAGAGGCTAATCATCGCCAGGTACGCCAACTCTACCTACCAAACACCAATATTCTTCTGACTCGCTTTCTGGCAAAAGAGGGCGTGGCCGAACTGACGGACTTCATGCCCATCAGCTTGGACGGCGCACAGCCCAACGAGATTGTTCGGACTGTCTCTGTCGTCAGAGGCAAAATCGATTTCAAGCTTCGTTGTGATCCACAATTTGACTACGCAAGGTGCGGTTCCCGCATCAAGATCGAGGACACGCGCGCTACGTTCACGCCGGAAAATGGCGCGTGTCCCCAAATGGTGCTTCATTCAAGTGTTCCAATGACGCAGGAATCGGAAGGCGTCACAGCTCGATTCAAGCTGAAGGCGGGCGAGAAGCTGACCTTCGTGTTCGGTGAAGCTCATCCTCAAGGAAGACGGCCGGAGATGGCGCAGGTCGAGGACCGATTTCACGAGACAGCGCGTTTCTGGAGAACTTGGATCGGAAAATCCAAGTACCGAGGCAGGTGGAGAGAGATTGTCAACCGCTCGGCGTTAGTGCTCAAGATGATGATTAGCCGCGAACACGGGTCACTGATCGCGGCACCGACTTTTTCCTTGCCAGAAGAGATTGGCGGCGTCCGTAACTGGGATTATCGATACGCATGGCTCCGCGATGGAGCCTTCACTTTGTATGCCTTGATTCGGCTGGGCTTTGTGGAAGAGTCTGACGCTTTCATCGGATGGCTACAAGGCCGACTCAGCGACGATGCTGAGCGGGGTCCGCTGCAGGTCGTTTACAGAGTTGATGGCCAGCGAGACCTGGAAGAGACCACCCTCGATCATCTCTCCGGATACGAAAATTCAGCTCCTGTGCGAATCGGAAACGCCGGTTATAAGCAGTTACAGCTCGACATTTACGGGGAGATGATGGATTCCCTTTACCTGGCCAGCAAGTATGGGGACCAAATCCCCTATCAGGATTGGCAGAATGTACTGCGTATTCTGGCTTGGCTCGGGAAGAATTGGCAGCGGGCAGATGAAGGAATATGGGAAGTTCGCGGAGGCTCGCGAGAATTCCTGCATTCTCGCCTCATGTGCTGGGTTGCCTTCGATCGAGCGCTGCGACTCGCGGAAAAGCGTTCGCTCTCCGGTCCCGTGAGCGACTGGCGGCGTGCGCGCGATGCGATTCGCGAAGATATTTTCACAAACTTTTGGGACGCAGAAGTGAAGTCATTTGTTCAGTCGAAAGGTACGAAGAATCTCGACGCTTCGGTACTCTTGATGCCACTAATGCGGTTCATCAGCCCCGTGGACCCAATGTGGCGTTCGACCATGAAGGCGATTGAAGAACGACTGGTAGAAGACACGCTGGTTCATCGATACGAAGCGGAGCGAACTCATGTAGATGGAGTGGCGGGTGGCGAAGGGACGTTTACCGCCTGCTCATTCTGGTATATCGAATGTCTGGCACGAACCGGGCAATTGGAGAAGGCGCAGTTACTATTCGAGAAAATGCTCGGATATGCCAACCATCTGGGCCTTTATTCAGAAGAGCTCGGCGCGAACGGTCAGCACTTGGGAAACTTCCCTCAAGCGCTCACCCATTTGGCACTGATCAGCGCAGCTACATATCTGGATCGTGCATTGTCGGGGACTGATGATACGGTCTGGCGATAGACACTGGAATAACTCCAAATTCGCACACACCGATCACAGTCTGACGTCCACATCTTCTGTCGTCCGCTCCTGCATCTCCATCAGATCTTCAGGGTTGAAATTCCTTTGGCAGTGGGTGGTCGGGGCGGATCTCCGCGATTGTGACGTGCATGATCCACCAGCGATGTCCGTCCCAGAAGAGATCCAGGTTGTCGATGCTGTGGCCGATGACAGGACCGTCCGGCGTGCGCCTTGATTGCGAAGTGCTCACGACGTTAGCCCAGTTGTCGTAGCGGTGAACAATGCGGTGAATCTCTTTTTCGTAGAAGCCTCCCTTCACGACTTCCGCATCAGAATCATCTACGAATTCCTGATGAGTTAGCTGTTTTGCGACCGGCGTACCATCCGCATCGTCGGAGATGATGACGAAACTAACTTCAGGTGTATACAAGGTGCGATCGCGAGCCCACTGCCTGGGCTGCCCCGCCGGCCCCGAGATAACGTCGTAGTAGGCTTTCATCACGCCATCGAGCGTCGAAACATCCTCGGGACGAGCGGTCATAGAAGCAACTTCGACATGCCGACTGGAAGGCTTCGTCGGCTCTTGAGCGACCGAAAACGCGGTTAACAAGAAGGTAAACAATAGGACGGCAGACCGATGGCGAGAACTTCGCATGGAAACTTTCCTCGAAGCAAAAGACGTGGAAGTATAACGTTCAGCAGGCATTGAGGCCATTTCCGACCGAGCTGCCTTTTCAGCCTGCACAAACCCTAAGGTTTTCCTTCCAACATGCAAGTCCATTCATCTTGACAGTGAACGGTTTAAGGACGAGAATTCAGCAGCTTGACTGTGCGTCCCAACGCCCAGACAGCACGTCCCCCCAAGGTGCTCAGGCCTCAGGTCCCCTAACAAGCGTTAGTTCAAAATTCACTGGCCCCCGTGGCCGCATTTCGTCTGCGAGGCATCGTGATGAAACACGTGTCGTATTTGCGCATTTTTCTGGCTCTGGTATTCACACTCACCGTCCTGGCCATGGCGAGTTCAGCTTTCGCGCAGCCTAGCGTGCAGGGTCAGTGGAACACCTTGAGCCAGTTGATGCCCATCAACCCGGTGCACGTCGCATTGATGAAGAACGGAAAAATATTGGTCGTGTCCGGCTCAGGCAACTACCCGCCGAACCTCGCGTCGAATCTTTTGACTGCAGGGGTCTGGGATCCAGCCTCAAACACGTTTGCCCAACAGAGTCTGACTTGGGACATGTTCTGCAATGGAATGGTCGTCCTGCCAGACGGACGTCCCTTGATTGTTGGCGGCACCATCCAGTACGATCCGTTTTTTGGCGAGCCTCGAACCGCTGTGTTCGATCCGGATGCGAATGCTGGTGCGGGCGCGTTCGTGAATGTGCAAAGCATGGCACACGGTCGTTGGTATCCGACGCCTACGGTGCTAGGGGATGGCCGTGTGTTGATATTTTCTGGCCTCACAGAAACTGGTTCCACCAACACCACGACTGAGATCTACTCAGCGACCGGCTGGACCACTCCAGTCTCGGCGGGATGGACGCCACCGCTGTACCCCAGAATGCATTTGTTGCCAAATGGAAAAGTGTTCTATTCCGGCGCAACAACCACTTCGCGACTCTTCGATCCGGCGAGTAGTACGTGGACCACTGTGGCAACGACCAAGTACAGCGGAAGCCGAACCTATGGGACGTCGGTGCTTCTACCGCTGACTCCGACAAATAGCTACGCACCGAAGGTGCTCATTCTTGGTGGTGGCGGACCCTCGACGAATACCACCGAGCTGATTGACTTGTCTGCACCGACGCCGGCGTGGACGTTTGGTCCAAATATGTCGCAGCCGCGAATCGAGATGAGTGGAGTGATGCTCCCAAACGGCAAAGTGCTGGCGCTTGGCGGATCATTGAACGACGAGGATACAGCCACCGCAAGTTTGAATGCGGATTTGTATGATCCGGTCAACAACGTCATGACATCGGCCGGAGCAAATGTTTATCCGAGGTTGTATCACTCCGTGGCGCTGCTTTTGCCGGATGCCAGCGTGTGGGTAGCAGGTGGGAATCCGACGCGAGGCACGTATGAGCAACACGTAGAGATTTATAAACCCGCGTATCTTTTCGATTCGACTGGTGCTGCAGCGGTGCGCCCTTCGATTGGCAGCGTGACGGGCACGATTTCGTATGGCACACCTTTCACCGTGCAGACGCCCGACGCGGCAGCGATTTCGCAGGCAGTCCTGGTGCGCTCGGGATCACCGACACACGCCTTTGATCAAGAGCAGCGGCTGGTGGGATTGTCGTTTACGACAAGTGCAGGGGCGCTCACTGTAACCGCCCCGCCCAATGGAAACATCGCGCCGCCGGGATACTACATGCTGTTTTTGCTGAACACGAATGGAGTGCCATCGGTCGCAAAGTTTGTGAAGTTGGGTTCCGGTGCGCCACCCCCGCCACCTGCGATCGCTTTTGTCCAAGCAACTACCGGTCCGGCTACCATTCAATCGTTGAATTCATCGGTGGCTGTGGCATACGGTAGCGCGCAGACTGCTGGAAATCTCAACATTGTGGTTGTTGGATGGGGCGACAACACGTCATCCGTGAGCTCCGTTACTGACACTCGCGGCAACGTGTACACCCGCGCTGTGGGTCCGACGACGAATACCGGCATACAGCAATCCATCTATTACGCGAAAAACATAGCGGCTGGAAGCAATGCTGTTACGGTTGCGTTCTCCCCCGCGGCGTCGTATCCAGACGTTCGAATTCTCGAATACAGCGGCCTGGATCCTGCTAGCCCGCTCGACGGAAAAGCGGGTGCTTCAGGTTCTGGGACCGCAGCGAATAGCGGCAACGCCGCGACGCTGTCGGCCAACGAGCTGGTCTTTGGAGCCGGTACGACCGGGGCCATATTCAACGCGGCTGGGTCTGGATTTGTAAGTCGGATGATCAACGCATACGGCAACATCGCAGAAGATAAAACTGTCTCAGCGACCGGTAGTTATAACGCGACTGCGACGACCAATTCTTCGGTGTGGGTCATGCAGGTGGCGACATTCCGGGCGAGCGGCCAGGGCACGATTCCTAATCCGGCTCCCACGGTCAGTACAATCGCGCCGACGTCTGGAACGACAGCTGGCGGTACATCTGTCACGATCACCGGCACAGGCTTTCTGGCCGGTGCCGGGGTAACCATCGGTGGCACAGCGGCAACCAACGTTGTGGTGGTGAGCGGCACGTCGATCACTGCGAAGACTCCGTCGCACGCAACTGGCGCGGTCAACGTGGTGGTATCGAACTCCGATGGGCAAAGCGGTACGGCAACAAATGCCTATACGTACACGGCACCTCCACCGCCGCCAACTGTGGGTTCGGTTGCCCCGGTTTCCGGACCGGCAGGCGGAGGAACGTCAGTAACCGTTACAGGAACTGGATTCCTGGCCGGCGCGAGCGTCACGTTCGGGGGAACGGCGGCCACAAATGTCGTAGTCGTTGGGCCTACATCGATCACTGCGAAAACACCGTCCCATGCAACTGGCGTCGTCAACGTGGTGGTGACGAACACCGATGGGCAGAGCGGTACCGCAACGGGTGCTTATACCTACACACCAAATCCCGCGCCAACCGTCACGGCGATTTCGCCCGCGACTGGCCCTGCTGGCGGCGGAACGCCAGTTACGATTACAGGCACAGGATTTCTGACGGGAGCGACCGTGACGTTCGGTGGGACCTCCGCCACGGGCGTGACCGTGGTCAGCGGTACTTCGATCACTGCAACGGCACCCGCGCACGCTGCTGGTGCTGTCAACATCGTGGTGACGAATACGGATAGTCTGAATGGGACTCTATCCAACGGGTACACGTACACTGCCGGCATCAGCTTTGTTCAGGCTGCTACTGGACCCGCAACGATTCAATCTTCGAATACCTCGGTTGCCGTCGCCTACACGTCGGTTCAAACGGCCGGTGATTTGAATGTTGTTGTCGTGGGATGGGGAGACACGACCTCGCTGGTCGGTTCGGTTACGGATACCCGCGGGAACATCTACACGCGAGCGATCGGGCCGACGACGACTACCGGTTTGCAACAGTCTATCTACTACGCGAAGAACATCGCGGCTGGAGCGAACACGGTCACCGTAACATTCAATAAAGCTGCGGCGTATCCGGATGTCAGAATTCTGGAATACAGCGGCTTAGACAAAACGAGCCCTCTCGATACGGGGGCGGCAGCGTCGGGAAGTGGCACCGCAGCTAACAGCGGCGCCGTAGTCACGACTAGCGCGAGCGAACTGATCTTTGGAGCGGGCACGACTGCTACGGCCTTCAGTTCGGCCGGGTCAGGATTTGTGAGCCGGATGATCAACGCCTACGGCAATATTGCCGAGGATAGGATCGTTGCAGCCACCGGCAGTTACAGCGCCACAGCCAACAACAATTCGTCCGGGTGGGTCATGCAAGTGGTTACATTCAAGTAGCAGACGCGAACCGACAAAGGCACCCGCGATCCGCTGGCGGGCGTAATAGGATTGCGGAGACCTTGGGACAATGGCGTTTTCACGAAGAGGATTCTTGCGGGCGCTGGGAACTGGCATGGCTATGAGTGCTGTGCCAGCGATACCGACGCTTAGCAATGCTATTCCCTTTGAGCCAGCGCGGTCCCGCCGCCCGGGAAGTCCAATTCTTCTCAACAGCAACGAAAATGCTTATGGGCCTTCGCGCCCGGTCCGAGAGACTCTGCAACGGGCACTGGCGAACAGCAGTCGTTATCCAGTCAGCAATGACGCACTGGTCGCACGGCTGGCTGAGTTGCACCATGTATCCCCCGAGAGCCTGTTAGTAGGGTGTGGCTCAACGGAAATGCTTCGGGTGCTGGCCGCCGGTTTGTTGGGACCGGGGAAAATGGTGATCACGGCGTCGCCAACGTTCGAAGCAATCTCGGAGTACGCAAACCAGCTCGGTGGGCAGACCGTTGCAGTACCACTCGATCATCAGTATTCGCATGACCTGGATGCGATGCTCGCGAAAGTGAATGGCACGACTGCTCTGGTCTACATCTGCAATCCCAACAACCCAACGGGGTCGATCACTCCCAGAAAATCGATCGATTCGTTTGTTGCAAAGCTCCCGCCAGAAGTGGTCGTCGTAGTCGACGAAGCCTACCATCACTTTGCACTGCGCTCGTCCATGTACGTCTCGTTCCTGGACCAGACCCTAGATGACAAGCGTGTCGTCGTTCTTCGAACATTCTCGAAAGCATTTGGCTTGGCGGGCCTGCGAGTTGGCTATGCGGTAGCCTCACCCGACCTCACGGCAAGATTTCGACCCTATGTCACCGATACTGGCATCAGCGAGCTCGGGTTGCAGGCTGCGCTGGCTGCACTAGACGATGAAGCCGGATTGCGGTTAGCCGTTAAACGAAACGCTGATGACCGGCAGGAGTTTTTCAATCAGTCGATGGCGCGAATGCTAAAACCGATCGATTCGAAAACGAATTTTGTGATGATGGATACTCACCATCCAGCGGCGGAGGCAATCGAACATTTCCGCGCCAACAACGTGATGGTTGGACGTCTTTTCCCCGCCATGAACACATGCATCCGTGTCTCGCTGGGTACGCCAACGGAGATGATCGAATTTTGGAGAGTATGGGATATGCTTCCTTACTCGCACGGGATGAAAATGTAGCCCAGTTCTGCGGGCTGGTATGCGGCTGTCAAGAAATTCTCCTACGCTACGGCGCGATCGGTAATCTCAAGACCTTCGTCGATAATCGCAAAAGCCTCACGCAGCTGCTCTTCGTTAATACAAAGCGGAGGATTTGTATAGAACGAATTCCACCGCACGATGGTATAGAGGCCCTTCTCGCGGAAGAACTTTCCAAACGCAGCCATCTCTTCCGATGTGCCGTTGAATGGGGCCATCGGTTGCTTCGTCTTGCGATTACGAATGAGTTCGAAGATGCCAAACAATCCAATGGAGCGGACTGCGCCCACGGAGGGATGTTTCTTCTGCAAGTCGGCACCCAGCTGTTTCATCACTGCGCCCATCTTTCTTGCGTTGTCGATCAGATGGTCTTCTTCATACACTCGGATGGTTGCAAGCGCGGCCGCGCATCCCATCGGGTGAGAGTTGTAGGTAAGGCCTCCGTAAAAAACTTTGTCGTTGAAGTGCTGCGCGATGTGGTGACGCATACCGACCGCGCCCAGGGGTAAATAACTTGCGGTGAGTCCTTTTGCCATACAGATGAGGTCGGGGACGACTTTCCAGTGATCAATGGCGAACCACTCACCAGTGCGACCGAATCCGGCCATGACTTCATCGGCGATCATGAGAATTGCGTACTTGTCGCAGAGAGCCCGAACGCCCTGCATGTAACCGTCGGGTGGAATCAGGATGCCGTTCGTGCCGACAACGGTCTCTAGAATGAATGCCGCGATAGTCTGCGGCCCCTCAAGCTGGATGACCTCTTCGATCATCGCAAGTGATGTCTCAGCAGACTCCCACCCTCGCTCGATTCCGTGATACGGATCGAGAACGCGGACTACTCCCGGAATGCCAGGCTCCGCAGCCCATCTGCGCGGGTCGCCAGTGAGACTCACGGCACCTGCTGTCGCTCCATGGTAGGAGCGATAACGCGCCATGATTTTGTGCCGTCCAGTAAAGAAGCGAGCAATCTTGATGGCGTTTTCGTTCGCCTCAGCCCCACCGTTGGTAAAGAAAAAGGTGTCAATGTCGCCTGGGGTGATTTCCGCAAGCTTGGCACCGAGCCGAGCGCGGGGCTCGGTCGCCATGAATGGGTTCGCGTAGGCGAGCGTTTGGGCCTGTTCATGGATAGCCTGTATGACACGCTCGTCCCCATGTCCGATGTTGACGGACATGAGCTGACTGTTGAAATCGATGAAGCGTTTCCCTTCCGGCGTCCAAAAGTAGATGCCTTTCGCGCGGGCCACTGGAATTGGATCAACCTTGGATTGGGCGGACCACTCGAACAGGGTGTGCTTCTTGGTGAGATCGACGATCTCTTTGCCGGTCATGGTTGGAGTGGCAGTCGCGGTGGTCATGGAGTCCCCTTCTTGGCTCCGCGTACCCGTCGGATCAGTGGCCGCATCAACAAATGCGAAACCACCAAGGATCCGAAGTATCACGAAGCAAATCTTTGTTTAGAACTTGCGTGAATGCTCTTTGGCCCAGCGTTCTACAACAATTTTCTTCTCCGTGTAGAACTCAATGGCGTCGCGTCCCTGGGCATGCATGATGCCGAAGAAGCTGTCTTTCCATCCGCTGAATGGAAAGTACGCCATGGGTGCGGCTACACCAATGTTGATCCCGATATTCCCGGCCGGAGCTTCGTACCGGAAGCGCCGAGCAGCCGACCCGCTTGACGTAAACAGGGAAGCTTGGTTGCCGAAGGCGCTGTGATTCAGGAAATCCAGTGCTTGATCGATGTCATCGGCGTGAACGAGGCTAAGGACAGGGCCGAAGATCTCGGTGTCGGTCAGATCGCTTGACGCAGGCAGACCATCGAGAATTGTAGGCGTCACAAAATTACCGGACTCGTGTTTCGGCACGCGGGAGTTTCGTCCATCAATCAAGACTTTCGCGCCCTGTTTCTCTCCGGCGTTGATCAAGCTCTCGACGCGATCTTTACTCTGACGCGTGATGACCGGCCCCATTTGTACTCCGTCCTCAAGCCCATTTCCCACGCGGAGTTTGGACGCGGCGTTTGTAATGGAATCGCGGAATGTTTTCTGAGCTTCGCCGACAGTGACCGCAACAGAAACGGCCAGGCAGCGCTGGCCCGCGCACCCAAAGGCGCTGTCGGAAATGATCTGAGTAGCCATGTCCATGTCGGCATCGGGAAGAACGATCACATGGTTCTTTGCGCCGCCCTGGCATTGCGCGCGCTTGCCGTTGGCTCCGGCTCGAGCGTAAACATATCTTGCAATCGGGGTCGAGCCTACAAAGCTAATGGCGCGAACCTTCGGGTGATCGAGAAGCGTGTCGACGGCGGCTTTGCCGCCATTAACAAGGTTGACAACGCCGTCAGGCAAGCCTGTTTTCTCGAGCAGTTCAAACGCAAACTTCATCGTTAATGGCACGCGTTCTGAGGGCTTGACGACCAGCGTGTTCCCGCAGGCGATCGCGTACGGAAGAAACCAGAACGGGATCATTCCTGGAAAGTTAAAGGGCGTAATGGCCGCAACGACTCCCAGGGGTTGGCGGATCATCGTTTCGTCGATACCACGCGCCACATCCTCAAGGTTGTACCCCTGCATCATCATCGGGATACCGCAGGCAACTTCGACATTCTCGATGGCGCGGCGCATCTCGGCCTTCGCCTCTAAGAATGTCTTTCCATTTTCCTGCGTGATAATGCGCGCAATGTCATCAATGTGATCCTCGAGGAGCATCTTCAATTTGAAGAGTGGTTGAATTCGGTCCTCGGGCGGTGTGCGACGCCATGCCGGATATGCGGCGGCGGCGGATTCGATAGCTTGTGTAACTTCGGCTGCATCCGCGAGCGGCACGCTGGCAAGAATCTCCGACGTCGCGGGATTGATGACATCTTGCCAATCGGAAGCTTGGGAGTCTGTCCATTGGCCATTTATGAAATGCGGAACCCTTGTTGCGGATGGCGCTGCGACTGTCATAGTTCAACCTTTCACACATAATCTCGAATTAACAAGGTCGCGAAGAAGCACTAGTGAAGTGCATTCACCCGTGATTGTGCGGTAAGCCCCTCAATCCTTCAGTCGCTTCGTGAAACCATCGTCACACCGGCTGAGCGGCCAACATTCCTCTTTTTTCGGCCACGCTGGCAAGAGCGCCTTCGAGTACATCCATTGCTTCGTCCATTTGTGAATCAGTGACGACCAGCGGCATCAGTAGACGGATCACGTTGCCATAAGTGCCAGCAGTAATCAGCACCAGGCCGTGCTCGTAACAATATTGTGCCACCTGTTTGGTTTCCTCGTCCGCGGGCTGGCGGGTCGATTGCGAACGAACCAGCTCGATTGCTTGCATCGCACCCAAGCCGCGCACGTCGCCAACGAGATCCCATTGCGACTTCCATTTCGTCGCGCGTTTGCGGAACCGTTCACCCAGAACATTCGCGCGAGCATTGAGGTTTTCCTTCTCGATCATGTCGAGGACGGCGAGGGCCGCCGCGCAGGACGCCGGGTTGCCGCTGAATGTGCCTCCGAGTTGGCCCGACGCAGGGGTGTCCATGATTTCCGCGCGTCCGGTGACCGCTGCCATCGGCAATCCGCCGGTCAGCGACTTCGCCATCGTGATGAGATCCGGCTCGAGCCCCAGGCGCTCGCATGCGAACAAAGCGCCGGTGCGAGAAAAACCCGTTTGCACTTCGTCAGCTATAACCAGGATGTTGTACTTGCGGCAAATCTCAGTCAAAATCGGGAAAAATTCAGCGGGCGGGGTGATGAAGCCGCCTTCCCCCATGATCGGTTCAACAATGACAGCCGCCACTGTTTCTGCTGCCACCACCCGTTTGAACGTGTCTTCGATGTGGCGCGCGCAGTGGATCTCGCACGACGGGTAAGTCTTTGAGTAAGAGCAGCGATAGCAATACGCGTAAGGGATGTGATAGACCTCACCGGGGAAAGGCTCGAATCCCGCTTTGTAGGGATGTGTTTTACTGGTCATGGCCATCGCCATGTACGTGCGGCCGTGAAACGCATCTTCAAAAGAAATGATCGCAGGGCGCCTTGTGTAGGCGCGCGCGATCTTCACGGCGTTCTCGGTAGCTTCGGCGCCGGTGTTAACCAGCAACGTTTTCTTTGGAAACTTGCCGGGCGTCAGCGCATTCAATCTCTCGCAGACAGCTACGTAGCCTTCGTAAGGCAATACGTTAAAGCTCGTATGCAGGAACTGGTCCAGCTGGCGACGGACTGCTTCAATCACCGTCGGCGCGCGGTGTCCAGTATTAAGGCAACCAATACCTCCAGCGAAGTCGATGAGGCGATTGCCATCGACATCTTCGACCACTGCGCCATCGGCCTTAGCGACGAAGACTGGGGTAGCGTGATAGGCGGCGTGCACGACAGCGGCTTGGCGACGCTTCATCAGGGCCTGCGAGCGCGGGCCAGGGATGTCGGTGCGGAGTCGAATAGTCGGCATAATGCAGTTCTCGGTTCTCAGTTCTCAGTTAATTATCCGGGCTTCCTCAGACTCGCTGAGAACTGACATCTGCGAACTGAGAACCAGGTTTCAGTACCAGCCTATCGGGGCTTCGTTCAGGTTGATGTGAACCTGTTTGGTTTCCAGATACTCTTCTATACCCCATGGCCCAAGTTCGCGGCCAAAGCCCGATTGCTTGTAGCCTCCCCACGGCGCTTCGACGTAGGTGGGCTGCATATGATTAACCCAGACGATCCCGGCGCGCAGTGCTTTTACGGTACGCATCGCTTTGAAGATGTCACGCGTCCAGACAGCCGCCGCGAGCCCGTAGGGGGAATCGTTGGCGATCTTCATCGCATCTTTTTCATCGTCAAACGGAATGACGGTAGCAACCGGCCCGAAAATTTCCTCTCGTGCAATCCGAGCGCTATTGTCAACGTCGTAGAAGATAGTAGGTTGCACGAAGTAGCCCTTGGCAAATTTCTCGGACCGGCCCCCGCCCGAAGCTACTTTGGCTTCCTTCTTGCCGACATCTAGATAAGAAAGCACGCGATCGTACTGCTCTTTGCTGACGAGAGCGCCCATCTTTGTGTCGCGCTCCAGCGGCGGACCGAGCGTGATCTTCTTCGCTTTCTCGGCCATCGCATCCACAAATTTCTTATAGATGGATTTCTGCACAAGAATTCTGCTTCCCGCCGAGCAGACTTCGCCCTGGTTGATGAAAACACCGAAGAGTGCTCCGTCGATGGCGGCTTCGAAATCGGCGTCGGCGAAGAAGATGTTGGGTGACTTCCCACCGAGTTCAAGGGTGACGCGCTTGACGGTATCCGCGGCTTCTTTCACAATGATCTTGCCCACTGAAGCGGATCCGGTGAAGGCAATTTTGTTTACGTCCGGATGTTTGACGAGCGGCGAACCGCAGGTTTCTCCGAAACCGGTGATGACGTTAACAACCCCCTTGGGGAGACCGACTTCTTCGAACCATTTCGCCACTTCAAGCACGGTCAGCGGTGTTTGCTCAGCGGGTTTTAGGACACACGTGCATCCGGCGGCAATCGCAGGAGCTAGTTTCCAAGCGGCCATCAAAAGCGGGTAGTTCCATGGAATGATCTGTCCGGCAACACCGACTGGCTCTTTGAGTGAGAGGCTGAGCGCGTTGTCAGGAACCGGATTCACATAGCCCACCACCTTGTTCGCTAAACCGCCGTAGTATTCGAAGCAAGTGGCGGCATCTCCGATGTCGTATTCCGCTTCTACGATCGGTTTACCGGAATTGCGGCATTCGATTTCCGCGAGCATCGCCTGGTTCTGACGAATCTTTTCGGTCAGGCGCATCAGGATGCGACCGCGCTCCGCGGGCGTGGTCGAAGGCCACGGACCATCTTCAAATGCGGCCTTTGCAGCAGCCACGGCGCGATTCACGTCTTCCGACTGCGCGTCGGGGACCTGCGCCAGGATCTCTTCGGTCGAGGGGTCGTACACGTCGAACATCGTCTTGCCCGCGCTTTCGACAAACTCACCGTTGATGTACATCTGATAAGTGCGAACGTCGGTTTTGACTCCACCTGGCATATGGACCTCCGGAATTCCTAACTCAGCGGCAGAAGCCGCAGTTGTTTCAGTTCGCCTACTATGTTTACGTCGAGCGCGCGGCCAAATCCTTTTGCGCGAGCGCTGCGGACTTCGGTTCCTTCAGCCGGCCGTAAACAAAAAAGAAAAACGCGGCCAAAGCGAGGAACGCAATGGTAAAGCCGACCATTTTGGCTTCATACTTCCAAAGGGACGTAATCTGCTTCGCTGGGAAAAAGGCAAGCGTGATTCCGAGTGTGGTTGTCAGAAATCCGCTAATCCCTGCGAACAAAAGTGTGCCGCGACTGTAACGTCCCACCTTTGTCTGTTCTCGCAACGCGAATTTCACGAGCGCGGCAAATACATAGAGAAACGGGACAAGTTGCAAGACAACCGCCAGAGACAGCATGGTCTGGAACGCTTCCTGCACGCCGCCGGAGGCTGTGAAATTGATTACGATCAAGATGAGCGAAACCACAGCCTGGACGATCAGAGCGGCGTACGGCGTGGCGTACTTGGGATGAACTCTGCCTAGCCATGACGGCATATAGGAATCAAGACCAGCGACGAACGGAATACGGGCAGAACCGCCCATCCAAGCGGATCCAATGCCTGCGATCGACAGGCTCAGCATCAAGGCGAATGGCGCGATCAACCAGGTCACCCCAACTTCTTGGGCCATGTGGCTGACCGCTTGAACAATACCTTGCAGCACACTGATGTCGTTCTTCCCAACCGCGATTAGCAGTGTCAGAGTCGCACCAATGTAGAGCGCGCCTGAAATAATTCCGCCCCAGGCTACCGCCCCCGGAAGGGTCCGAGCCGGATCGCGAATTTCGTCGCCCATAATCGAGGCGAGTTCCAATCCAACCAGTCCGAAACAAATTACGCCGAAGGAATTCAGCACAAACCTCGGGTCAGCGGGAACGCGAAAATCTGCGGAGGTAACGGTTGTTCCCAGGTGCGACCAAACTGTGATTCCCAAGCCGATCAATACAGCGGCAGCGATGAACGTTCCAATCGCACCAAGGTTGTTCAACCACTTGCCTACGCCCAGCCCCACGATGTTTATGATCGTGAGAAGGATGAGAAGACCGACTGAGGCCGCCATCGCGAACGCTTTGTTGTCCGCCAAGCCAGCGTGTGTTGGGCCAAGGGCAAACACTGAGACGCCGACGAAGTAGAGCATCACCGTCGGCACATAGAGCATATTGTTGGTCCAGTAGCACCAACCAGACAAAAATCCGTGAAAGTCCCCGAAGACTTCTTTGGCCCAGAGGTAAACGCCGCCTTCGCCCGGGTATCGGTGAGCTAGTTCGATGACGGCGATTCCTTGAGGCCAGAAAAACAACAGTAACGAAACGATCCAAAGCCAGACGGTTACACCGCCATTCGCTGCAATCGAGGGAACTACGTTCAGGTTGAAAACCGCAACGACGAACAGCAGTACCAAATCAAAACGTCCGAGTACGCGCTTGAGATGTGGCCGGTCGTCGTGGATCTCGGTCGACAAAGATTCTCCGGAAGTTTCGTGTTTCGTTTCGCTGCAAACAAGAACAATTCAGGAGCGCCCGCCTTCACGCCGGCAAAAGCTGAATCCGCGCCGCTGCGCACCTCGGGATGACAAACACAAAGCAAGTACCGGGCGAGACGGATCCGCCTCACCCGATACAACTAGTGCGCAACGAGGACGGGTGTCTTGCCGTGCTCCTGCTGGGCTTTTGCTAGCGCTGGTGCCAGATCTTCCAGCGCCGCGAGATGTTTTTCGATATCGGCTTCCGTATGTTGCACCGACATCGTCCACTGCTCATCCCACCAATAGGGCTGCGCCATCACACCACGATTCACCATTCCGAACCAGTAGTGTTTCCAGAGCTCGGTATCGACACCCAGCCAGTCACGGTAGTTACGAATCTCCTGCGGCGCGAACATCAAAGCTCCGTTCGCTCCTGCAAAAGCAACGTAGCCTTGTAGACCTACTTTGCTCACGATGCGCCGATAGCCGTCGACCAACTTCTTGCTGATTTTCTCGACGTGCGCGTAATTCTCACGGGTCAGAATCTCGCGGAAGGTTGCAAGTCCCGCTGCCATCGAGATGGGGTTTGTGTTGTAAGTGCCGCCATGGAATACCTTGTGATCGGAGATCAGGTCCATAACCCGCTTGTGTGTGCCGAACGCCGCAAGTGGGAGCCCGCCTCCAATCGACTTGGCGAGACAAATCATGTCGGGTTTGACACCAAAATATTCCGAGGCTCCGCCCCAGCAGAGCTTCGCCCCGGTTTTAACTTCATCGAAGATCAGCAACGCGCCATACTTGTCGCAGAGATCGCGAAGTCCCTGCAGGAAGCCGGGCTGCGGCATGCAGAGACCGACGTTCATCATGATCGGTTCCAGGATGATGGCCGCGATCTCGTTCGGATTTTCTTTGAAGCGCCGCTCGACGGTCTCAAGATCGTTGAAGGTCGAGATGACCACGTTGCCAATGCTGGCCTTCGGGACTCCGAGACCACCGGAAACTTGCTTCGGACTCTTGATATCGCCGAAATCATCTTGCGGAGGATGCGGCTTCACGCTTACAAGCGCCGAGTCGTGGAGGCCGTGGTATCCGCCTTCAAACTTAATGATCTTGTCGCGACCGGTGGCGGCGCGAGCTAAACGCACGGCGTGCATGGTAGCTTCCGTCCCTGACGAAGCGAAGCGGCACATTTCGACTGGGAAACGCGTGCAGATTTCTTCGGCTAGTTCCCACTCCATGTTATGGGGCATGCCGTACGCTGTGCCCTTCGTGATCCGGTCCTGGACGGCTTTGACCACCGCGGGATGCGAGTGCCCAGCCATCAAAGTGCCAAAGCACAGATTGTGATCAATGTATTCGTTGCCGTCGAGATCGCGGAATTTGCTGCCGGACGCTTCGGCGACAAAGATCGGGTAAGGATCATAGGCGCGGTAATTACTGGCGACGCCGAGTGGTAGGCGTTTGAGGTTTTTCTTGTGAGCTTCGGCGGACTTCGGCGTGCGGCGCTCGAAAGTCTCGAGCTCTTTCTGCAGTTCGGGATACATCTGGAATCTCCGGAATACTCAGGCCGTGGCGGCCATTAGATTAGCCCGGACGGGGTAGCCGCCCGGGCGTCGAGCTTTAGAAGAAGAACTTCACTGCAAATTGTACAAGGCGCGGGTCGCGAGCGCGCTTGATACGGCCAAAATCAGAGCCGTCGGTCGAATTGCCGTCAGGATTTGCGAATTGTGTGTGGTTAAAAGCATTGAAGATCTCAGCGCGGAATTCCACACGGGTATTTTCCGTAATGGGCGTGACTTTGTGCAGGGCAAAATCCAAATTGTTGATTGGAGGTCCACAGCACAGTGTGCGTTTGGCATTGCCAATACGGCCCAATAGGCTAGGAACCACAGAGGTATTTTCGGTAAAGATGTTCGGATCGAAATACTGGTTAGTCACAGGGTCGCACTCGGCTCCGCTGCCGCTTGGATCCGTCGGCCCTGTTTCGGGCGCGCACCCAGTGGCATGGGGATCATTTGTGCGGAACGGCCGCAGCTGATCCGGTTCACCAGGATATTCAAAAAACGCGCTGTACATTAGTTCGTTATCGGCGGAAGACGTAATGCGGATTGGGAATCCGGTCTGGAACGAGTAGATGCCCGACAGGTCCCATCCATTCAAGATCTTTCCCGCAAATCCTGAGTAGCGCGGAACGGGCAGCGCCCAGAAATAACTAAAGATGAATCTGTGACGCGCGTCAAATTGTGAGAGCGAGTACGTTCCATTGAAGTCGAGCGGATTCAGTTCGCCTTCGAAGCTCGATGCCTGATCAAATGATTTGCTGAAGGTATAAGCCGCTTGAAATTGCAGACCGTTCGAGAAGCGTTTTTCCAGACTCGCTTGCAGCGAGTTGTAATTCGAGTTGGCAATCGTGTCTTCAGCGAAAATGCTGGAGAATACCGGGGTGTCGTCCGTCGGGCAACCTGACCCGGACAGCGGGTCACAATTCGGAGAGGAGTAGGGGCGCAGGCCAACAAGTGTGATTCCGTCGGCCCCCACTGTTGAACCCGCCGGCAGTACAGAATGGTTTTGAGCGTACGGTAGGTGGAAGTCGGTAGGTAGCACCGTCCCGCCTGGAATGAAGAACGAACTGTCAGCATAGAACTGGCCGCACGCGAGGTCGCCGTCGCCTGTGGAGTCGGAAACAGCTTGCAGGTCAAGGCAAGTCTGCGCATTTCCGAAATTCACATCGTGACTCGCCAGCAAACGATGACCCTGCGAGCCGACATATCCGATTTGAAAGACGAGGTCTCTGGCGATCTCGCGCTGAAGATTCAAGTTGTACTGCACTGAATATTGCGTGCGCAGATGCGGTTGAAACTGCCCATAAAGAAGAATGGGCCGATAACGTTGCCAATCAGGATCCTGCCCAGCCGGTGGAGTGATGATGCCGTTGAAAGGATTTGGCTTGGGATCCGAACCGTCTTGGAGTTGGTACGGAGTATTGAAGAGTGGAGCGTTCAGTATGTTGCTTCCGCCAAATGGAGGTTCAGCAGCGAATTGCTCAAGCACCAACTGCTCCATGGGGTTGTAGAACATACCCCAGCCTGCACGAATGCTGGTCTTCCCGGAAGTTCCGGGGCTGTAGGCGATGCCTAGGCGCGGGGCAAACGTCTTGTAATAGGTGGATGTCAAACCGGCCGGCACACCGGGATCTCCAGGTACTTGGAGACCCACTGGGCAATTTTCTGGCAGCGTGAAGGTGCAGGGATACTTTGTGCTGGTCTGTCCCGGTCGAAAGCTTTGCACGTGCCCGCTGATGTCGGTTAGCGGCGTGAACAATTCCCATCGGAGACCATAATTGACGGTCAAATTTGGACGGATCTTCCAGCTGTCCTGTGCAAACAGGGAGAAGATGGTACTCCGGATGTTCTCGCTTTGCGCTGAGCCTTGGCTAAAGGTGTCCGGAAGACCGAGCAAATAATTTGGAATCAGGTCATTGGAATAACCGACGTCGTTATTCCCTCCACCGTAGTAGCTGTAGAGGCCGTTGACGTTGTAATAGAGGAGCTGATCGAAGCGTTGGCGTCGAACATCGCCCCCGAACTTCATGGTGTGGGTGCCCTTCACCCAGCTAAGGTTATCGCTCCACTGAAAACTGTTACCCGTTTGTGGAATTTCTCCCTCGAAGTTGTTGCCGATATTGAATCCGCCGGAGACCGAGATGAACGGCACTCCCTCGCGCGCTGCCCCCAACCCAGGGTGAATACCAGTCGGATTTCCGGGCGTGCCGTCATTAAAGCAAGCATCAGGTGAGACGGTGGCACAGGAGTTTTGAACAAGGTTGGTATTCTGCGGGTGGAGGAACGTGCCCTGCGATTCACGGAAATAATTGAAGCGAGCTTCGTTCACAACGCTGTTTGTAATCGTCCAGTTGTGGGCAAGATTCCACTGCTGGTAACGTTCCGCAGTGTTGGCACCAAAATCTAGTACGGTTGCGCCTCCGGCTTGAAAACGCGAATACGGATCAAATAAGGTACTGTCGCTGAGGTAGTAGTAAACGTTCAGGTTTTGATGGTCGTTGATGCGGTGATCGATTTTTGCTGTGAACTGGTCAGTACGATCCTTATGTATCCCAGATACGGTCTGAAACGATCCATCGGGCCGATTTCCGAGTGGAACGTACTGGTTCATCAAGTCCACGGCAACCGGATCCATGCACTCGACGGGGATCACGTTGCCGGGAAAAATGTCGGCAAAGTTCGCGCCTGCTTCGATAGTGCCGCCTGCAGCATCAGAACACCCGGGACGGCCGTTGAGAACTTCCGCGACTTTGTCGTCTCCGATCGATCCGCTAAAGGGATCTCCGTCAAAAAATCCGAATGGGTGATCTGCGCTGGGACGTTCGTCGGCCGAGGGAACATCCACCGCGTCCGACGAGATTCCCCTCCGAATGCGCCGGCCCTCGTAGGACGTGAAGAAGAAAGTTTGATCCTTCTTTATCGGGCCACCGAAAGTACCCCCGAATTGATTCTGTTTAGAATCGGGCTTTTCGATGTCAAAGTAGCCGCGCGAATTCAGCACCTTGTTGCGGAAAAATTCGTAGACGTTTCCATGGAACTCATTCGTGCCCGACTTGGTGACAACGTTAACCACTGCCCCTGAGTTGCGCCCGTATTCCGCATCGAACGTATTAGTGAGAACACGGAATTCCTGAATCGAGTCGGGTGATGGCTGAACGGCCGGCAAGTTAGCGAACTGGTCGTTAGCATCGCCGCCATTCACGCTGAAGTTGTTCGACCTCCCGCGACCGCCATTGACAGACACAACACCGGGTCGATCGCTCCCGTAAAACAGGTCCGTACCAGTCTGCGACTGTACGCCGGGCTGCAGCGACAGCAGTTGGTAGGTGTCTCGTGAATTAAGTGGCAGTTGTGAAACTGCGCGTTCGTTAACGACCGCGCCCAGTTGGGTGCTCGTCGTCTCAACCAGGGGCGCTTCCGACGTTACCTCCACGACCTCACGGGCCTCGCCCAGTTGCATGGTCATGTTTAAAGTCAGCACCTGGTTGATCTCGACCGTCACGTCTTTGCGCAGATTCTTTTTGAACCCCGCCTGCTCAAACTCCACTCGATAAGCAGCCGGCGGTACTTCGAGAAAAACGTAGTCGCCGCTCTCGTTCGTGGTGACGCTTCGATCGGCGCCAGTTGCTTCGTTAACAAGAGTCACCTTCACGCCGGCTAGAACTGCGCCGCTCGGGTCAGCTACGCGGCCCAGCAGACGGCCACCAGTACTCTGTGAAAAAAGTGACGTGGATGAGATGAGACTCAGGAGGACGACGACCAGGGCGCGGGTCGCCGGACGCAGCAACGTGTACGACATGGGAGCTCCAGTACCAAAGGGGAATTTGGTCATACGGAATCAGCTTGCTGGCCTCGCAAACCTTGCTATAATCGCGCAAGGTTAGAGAACCGGCTGCACTGTGTCAAGGACAAAATAGGTCTTCAATTCGTTAATCCCGCGTGCAAACTGGGGCTGTCGCAGCGCATGAAGCCTGATCATTCCAAACCCTACTTGAAAATCGGAGACGTCGCGCGAATGGTAGGGGTTTCCCCTTCTGCGATTCGATCGTGGGAGAGCCTCGGCCTCACGCGTCCACAACGCACCGAAAGCAAATATCGTTTGTACTCTGCTGAAGATGTACGTCTTCTCAAGCGCGCTCGCTATTTGCGTCGTGTCCGAGGCTTGAACGCGCCTGCGATCGTTCAGCTGCTGAAACGGGATGGCATGGTCAAACCATCACGCGACAACGGCAAAGGAACGATCGGGCCCAGGCTCAGGCAGTTGCGTGCAAAGCGAGGACTCGGCCTCGCCACAGTCGCGAAAGCGGCGGGCATCTCGGTTGGATTCTTGAGCGCGCTCGAGCGCTCACAGATGAGTGCATCCGTAGGAACGCTGCGACGCCTCGCGAAGTTTTATCGCACAAATATTCTGGAGTTTTTTGATCCGGCGGAATCGAACACTCCGCTCGTGCGCCCCGATCGACGCAAGGTCCTTGAAGCGGGTCCTGGCGTTCGAATGGAATTGCTCGCTTGGGGCAATACCGTCATGGAGCCGCATCTTTTTCGGATCGCTCCGCAGTCAGGCAGCGGAGATCCATACACGCACGATGGCGAAGAATTCCTGTACCTTTTGCGTGGAGAATTACACATCGCTCTTGAAGACGAAGAGTATCAGCTACAACCAGGAGATAGTTTCTACTTCCAGAGCAACACACCGCATCGCTGGAAGAATCCGGGAAAAACAGAGACGTGGGTATTGTGGATCAACACGCCGCCCACTTTCTGAGCACGAATTCGTTTTTTTACACAACCTTATCTATCTACCCAGGGGCCTATGAACAAAACGAACCGTCGTCTGGTCATTGTGATGTACGCGTTGTTGGCGTTTGGAACGTTCGGCACACAAATCTTGCTCGCGGCAGAAACTGCGGACACGATCATCACCAATGCCCGGGTCTACACCGTCAATCCGCAGCAAAAGTGGGCTGAAGCAATTGCCGTTCGGGCTGACAAAATCATTTTCGTTGGAGACGCCAAGAGTGCAGAGAGCTACAAAGGCGCCTCCACAAAAGTGATTGACGCAAAAGGAAAGCTGGTCCTGCCTGGTTTTACGGATTGCCACGTTCATTTCATGAGCGGGTCTCTCGGGTTGACCCAGGTTGATCTAACTGGTGCCAACACGATCGAAGAAATTCAAAAACGCGTAAAAGATTATGCGGCAGCGCATCCGACGTTACCGTGGGTCACCGGCATGGGATGGCAGTATCCGACCTTTGGAGCCACGGCGCTTCCCAACAAAAAGATACTCGACGACGTGCTGGCCGATCGCCCCGTTTACCTGGTGGCTTACGACGGTCACAGCTCCTGGGCAAACAGCAAAGCGCTGGCTATGGCTGGTATCGATCGGAACACGCCAGATCCTCCGAATGGAAAGATCGTTCGCGATGCCAACGGCGAAGCAACTGGCGCGCTCAAGGAAGCCGCCGGAGATCTGGTCGAGCGTTTGATGCCAAAGCCAACGCGCGAAGAGAGATTGACAGCGCTGCGAAAGGGGTTGCACGAAGCAAACCGCCTCGGTGTCGTGCGTGTTCACAGCGCGGGCGGAGACTTTGAGTATCTCGATCTGTACGACGAATTGCGTAAAAACGGCGAATTGACTGTCCGGCAGTACATCGCCTACTTCCTGGACCCTCCGGAATTGAAGCCTGAAGCGATTGAGAAAATCGAACAGGCGCGTAAGAAATACAACGACGAATGGATTTCCGGTGGCGCGGTAAAGACCATGCTTGACGGCGTAGTGGAGGCGCACACGGCCGCCATGCTCGGGACATATGCCGACGACACCTCACAAAGTGGAAAACTGTTTTGGGACCCTGATAAGTACAAGCAAGCGATCGCAGAACTCGACAAACGAGGGCTACAGATTTTCACGCATGCCATTGGAGACCGTGCGGTGCGAACGGCGCTCGACGCATACGAGAACGCGCAGAGAACGAATCACTCAACTGATGATCGTCCTCGCATCGAGCATATCGAAACAATCACTGCCGAAGACATCCCTCGTTTTGGGAAGCTTGGGGTAATTGCCAGTTTCCAACCTTTGCACACAGACCCGAACGAAGACACTCTGAAAGTCTGGGCCGTTGCCGCCGGCCCGGATCGGGTTAGCCGTGCGTGGCCGTGGCGAAGCGTGGAAAGCACAGGCGGCAAACTCGCATTCGGCAGCGACTGGCCGGTCGTAACGATCAGTCCATGGCCAGGTGTCCAGAACGCCCTCACCCGTCAGACGGCCGAAGGAGAACCGGCGGGTGGGTGGGTTCCGAAAGAACGCATAAATATCGAAGACGCGGTCCGTGGCTACACCCTGGGCGCTGCGTTCGCTGGTCGCCGGGAGAAAACGGAGGGTTCCCTTGAAACAGGTAAGCTCGCCGACGTCATTATCTTGTCAAAGGACCTATTCACAATCGAACCGCCTGACATCCTGAGCGAAGAAGTACTTGTAACGATGGTGGGAGGCAAGGTGGTCTATGAATCTCCAAACTGGACGAATTTGAAGGCAACGGGGACGAACTGATGAACCAAAAACATTGGTCTTTCACGTTGCTTTTGATCGTCGCTCTCCTCTTTTGCGTTTCGTGTCAGAAGCGGACGCCGACGCTAAATCTGCTCGTGTGGGAAGGCTACGCGGACCCGTCCTTCATCAAGGGATTTGAAGCGCAATGCAAGTGCAAGGTCTCAGCGTCTTACATGGGATCGAGCGACGAATTGGTCGCCAAGCTGCGAGGCGGGAGTTCCGGCACCTATGACGTAATCTCACCTTCGAGCGACGTGGCGACCATGATTACCCAGAGTGGGTTGGCCGCGCCGCTCGATCTAGCGAAGCTGCCCTCGTACACCCAACTCTCCGCACAACTTACGTCCCTTCCACTGGTCAAGTCCAAGGGAAATGTGTATGGCGTTCCCTTCATGTGGGGGCCGAATCCGCTCATCTATGACACGACAGCACTCCCGCAGGCTCCCGATTCATGGACAATTTTTTGGGATCCGAAAATGAAGGGCAAGCTGTCGGTTTGGGATGATCTTTCGACCGTGTATATGGCAGCTCAGGTCCTGGGCTATGACAAACCTGATCCGTCTCACTTGTACAACTTGAGCGATCAGGAACTGGAGGCAGTCAAGAAAAAGTTGCTGGAGCTGAAGCCCAGCATCCGAAAGATGTGGTCGACAGGCGGTGAATTGACGAATCTGTTTCAGAATCACGAGATCATCGCCGCCATGGGCTGGCCACTCATGACCAACCAGCTTCGCAAAGCACAATTTCCGGTCGGCGAAACGATCCCCAAAGAAAACACTACCGGATGGATCGATCATCTGGTAATCACGGCTGGCAGCGACAATAAAGAGCTGGCTCACCAATTTCTGGAATACATGATCCAGGCTCAAACGCAGAAAAAGGCCACGGATGTCACGGGCTACACTCCTGCCAATCCGCAAGCGGCCAAGTTCATGACTCCGGAGGAAATCAAAGACCTGCATCTCGACGAAGTAGACAACTATCAGAAGCACATTTACTTTTGGCAAGATGTCCCCCGCCGCTCGAAGTACAACGAGATATGGAATGAAGTAAAGGCGGCGCAGTAAGCAAGGCATTAGTGTCTCGACCAACAACTCCACTGGCTGAATGGCCGTAATCGTTCAATCCGATGCAGGCTCGCCGGACCGAAGTTCCGCCAAGCTTCTGCTATCGATTCGTGGCGTCGCAAAGCATTTCAGCAAGAATGTCATTCTCAAAGATATTTCCCTGGATGTCATTGAAGGCGAATTTCTCACAATCCTCGGGGAAAGCGGCTCGGGAAAAACGACCCTACTGCGGATCATCGCGGGCTTCGAGAGTCCCACCTCCGGCGAACTTCATATGCGCGGAGAGCGCATCGATTCGCTTCCGCCTTATCGTCGTCCCGTAAATACTGTTTTCCAGCATTACGCCTTATTCCCGCATCTCACCGTCGAACAGAACGTCGGATATGGCTTGCGTGTCGCGAAGCGGCCGCCAGAAGAGGTTGCGTCGCGCGTCGAGAAAGCGCTGGCGATGGTCAAGATGGCTGCGTATGCAACATCCAAACCATCCAAGATCAGCGGTGGGCAGCAGCAGCGGATCGCACTTGCCCGAGCGTTGGTGAACCGGCCTCTATTGATCCTGTTGGATGAGCCTCTATCTGCGCTCGACGCTAATTTGCGACGCCAGATGCAGGTCGAATTGAAGTCGATGCAACGTGAAGTCGGAATCACGTTTATCTTCGTAACCCATGACCAGGAAGAAGCGATGGTCATGTCAGATCGGATTGCGCTGCTGCGGTCCGGAGAACTGGAACAAGTCGCAGCTCCGAGAGATATCTATAACCGGCCCGCTACGGCGTATACGGCCCAATTCATCGGGCACACAAACCTGCTTCGTGGAGAAGTGAAGAGCGGAATCGCCCGCTGCGGCGCCCTCACCTGGCCGACCCATCTGGCGGACGGACAAGGCCTGTTTTCCCTGCGGCCCGAAAATATTCGAGTTGCGGCGGGATCATCGTATTGCGCACGCTTTCGAGCGCGAGTGTCCGACCAGGCATTTCACGGGGCGACTGAATTGCTCCGCGTGAATTGTGGCGAAGGTCAAATTATCTCGGTTCGAGTAGCGAGCAGTGACGGGCGGCGGGGCGAAATGGAATTTGAATTTACGCCTTCCGATGCGATCCCGGTTCGGCCCTCACAGGAGCAAGCCTGATGTTTTCTCGCAGCTACCGGGCCGCGATCACTCTCCCTCCGCTGATTTGGGTGTCGGTGTTTCTCTTACTCCCGTACGTGTTGATGTTCTGCTACAGCTTTTGGACAGTCTCTTCTTCTCAGCAAATCCTCCACACTTGGACATTCGCAAACTATTCGGAGCTGGTAACGCGTCAGGTTTACTGGCAGACACTGCTTCGATCCATGTGGATCGCTGCAAGAGTAATGATTTTTTCGCTGTTGCTGGGTTATCCGCTTGCCTACTTTTTGTCGTTTCATGCCGGCCGGAAAAAAGACCTCTACTATCAACTCGTGATCATCCCGCTCTGGGTCAGCTACCTGGTGCGAGCGTACGCATGGAAGACAATCCTCGGCACCGATGGAGTGCTGAATACGCTTCTTCAGTACGTGCACCTAACCCAGCATCCGCTGGACTTTCTGCTCTATAGCCCCCTGGCGGTCGTGTTAACGCTCACCCATATCTATACCCCATTCACCTTTTTGCCGATCTATGCCGCCCTCGAGCATATTCCCCGAAATTTGGTGGAAGCATCCCACGATCTCGGGGCTTCGCCGACGCAAACATTCTGGCGAGTCATCTTTCCTCTTTCTATTCCCGGGGTCATCGCAGGCGGCACATTCGCCTTCGTTCTCAGCCTTGGAGACTTTCTGGCGCCCCTTCTTTTAGGTGGTCCAAGTGGCATCATGATTTCGAACATTGTCGTAAGCCTCTTTGGCGCCGCCTACAACTGGCCCCTCGGTGCCGCGATTTCACTCTGCATGCTCGGGCTGGTCACCGCCCTTCTGTTCTTGTCAGAACGGCTGGAGAAAAAGTGGAGCTTCTCGTGAGAAACGATTTCTCTGGCGCTCGAGGTTCACGGTGGTTGCTGGCGCATTGTCTCGCTGTCTTTGCTTTTCTGTATCTGCCCATCGCGGTTCTCATTATCTACTCGTTCAACGGAGCCGGCGTGGGCGGGTTTCCGCCACGTGACTTTACGCTTAAGTGGTACAGAATCCTGATTGACGATGCCGCGATTTGGGAGTCCGTGGGAAACAGCCTTCTCGTTGCATTCGCTGCCATGGTGATTGCGCTGGCCTTTGGAATACCGGCGGCGCTCGCACTGGATCGCGCTCAGTTCCCCGGCAAAGCACTCTTCCGGCGGCTTGTGCTGCTTCCACTCATTCTTCCCGGAATCATCACCGGCTTATCGCTGCTCATGCTCTTTAATGCCGCGCAATGGAAGCTTAGCCTGCTGACGATCATGCTCGGCCATGGCACTGCATTGATTTCGGTTGCAACAACGGAAGTGTTTGCTGGATTGCAAAAACTTGACCGGGCCCAGGAGGAAGCGTCGCTAGATCTTGGCGCCACTTATTGGCAAACCTTCTGGCGGATCACGATTCCCAACCTTAAGCTGCCAATCATCGGGGCCGCCTTGTTGATCTTCACGCTGTCGATGGACGAGATTGCCGTGAGTTTCTTTCTTATCGGGCGCGATAACACCTTGCCTCTAGAAATTTGGGGACGGCTCAGACGTGGAATTACGCCGGAAATCAACGCAATCTCGACGATCATTTTCGTCTTCTCACTGGTCACAATCGTGGCGTGGTATCGCCTGCGTATGCGCCGGGAAGGTTCAGTAGACGTCGGCGCTGAGCTGATCGAAAGCACGACGAAGCCTTAGTCACACCGAGACCCCGCCGAAAAGCGCTGATCATAGTAAAGTAGTAGATAGCAGTCCCTCGTGTCCCAGCCCAGGAGAATTCAAGTTTTGACGCAGAGTATCCGCAATATCGCCATCATCGCGCACGTTGACCACGGAAAGACCACCTTGGTCGACGCCATGCTGCAACAAAGCGGCACATTCCGCTCAAATGAGCACATTATCGAGCGCGTGATGGATTCGAACGAACTTGAGCGTGAGCGCGGCATCACCATCTTGGCCAAAAACACCGCGATCTTTTATCACGATACAAAAATCAACATCGTCGACACGCCCGGCCACAGCGATTTCGGTGGCGAGGTGGAGCGAGCTCTAAAGATGGTCGACGGCGTAATGCTGCTCGTCGATGCGAGCGAAGGTCCTCTCCCGCAGACACGTTATGTTTTGAGCAAAGCTCTGGAAGGTCATCTTCCGCCGATCGTGGTCATTAACAAGATTGATCGGGCCGATGCTCGCCCGCAGGAAGTGTTGAACGAGATCTACGACCTGTTCATTGATCTGGATGCCAAGGAAGAGCAACTCGAATTTCCGGTTTTGTATACGAACGCAAAAACCGGCACGGCATCAACTGACATCAAAGGTGGTGGCGAAAATCTGCAACCCCTGTTTGAAGCCATCGTAAAAACTGTACCGGTTCCACAGGGCGATCCGACTGGACCGCTGCAGATCATGGTTGCCAACCTCGACTACAGCGATTATTTGGGCCGGTTGGCGATCGCTCGCGTGTTCAATGGAACGATGTTCACCGGCGAAGATGTCGCCATCGCTAAGCGCGATGGATCGCTTCAAAAAACAAAGATCACCAAACTTTTCTCGTTCTCAGGACTGAAGCGCACGGATATCACAGAGACTTCGCTCGGCGACATAATCGCGGTCGCCGGAGTCGAGGGGATCACCATTGGCGAGACAATCACCGACGTGCTCAATCCGGCTCCGCTACCGCCAATTGTGATCGATGAGCCGACCATTGCCATGCAGTTTTCGGTGAACACATCACCATTTTCCGGACGCGATGGCACGTATGTAACATCGCGGAACCTTCGCGATCGCCTTGAGAAAGAATTGTTGACCAACGTCTCGCTGCGCATGGAAGAGACTGGGACCACCGATTCATTCACGGTCATGGGACGAGGAGAGTTGCAGCTCTCGATTCTTATCGAGATGATGCGCCGTGAAGGCTACGAACTCATGGTCAGTAAACCCGAGATCGTTACCAAACGGGTCGACGGCAAACTGATGGAACCGGTCGAGCACCTCACCATCGACATCCCTGAAGAGTTCGTGGGCGTGGTCATGGAGCAACTCGGCACCCGCAAGGCCGAGGTCGCCAACATGCACAATCACGGCTATGGCCGGGTTCGAATTGAATTTCGCGTAGCCAGTCGAGGACTCATCGGGCTCCGAAGCCAGCTTCTTACAGACACGCGTGGGACTATCGTGATGAATTCGCTCTTCGATGGCTACACCGAGTGGCAGGGAGAGATACCCCATCGCTTGACCGGCGCCTTGATCTCCGATCGCGGCGGCGTGACTACCGCCTACTCGTTGTGGAACCTGCAGGAACGCGGCGAACTTTTTGTTGGGCCCGGCGTTGATGTCTATGAAGGTATGGTTATCGGTGAGAACGCGAAAGACAATGATCTCGACGTAAACGTCGTGCGAGAGAAAAAGCTCACCAACATGCGCGCGTCGACGGCAGACGAAGCAATACGCCTCGTGCCTTTCCGTCAATTGAATCTGGAGCAGGCGATCGAATTCATCGCAGAAGACGAATACGTCGAAGTGACCCCCAAGACATTGCGGTTGCGCAAAAAAGTGCTCCAATCGAACAAGCGCAAGAGGGGTTCACTAACACCAGTCGAAGAGCGAGCGTGATGGCGGTACGTCGATCCAAGAAATCACCCGCTAAAAACAAAAAGGAAGACCCTCCCGCTCAAAGCATTCGGATGTTCCTGGTGCCCTGTAGTTGCGGAACCACGTTTGCTGTTACCGATGATTACGATCGCAAAGGGACTCACATTCGCAGTTTTCTACCGTGTCCCACCTGTGGCAAGCGCCACGACCCCAAGAATCGACTGCTTCAAATGGGTTTCCATCCTGAAGGCTATTGGAAAGTGGATGACTGTTAACGTTGTACCTTCCCTATCGCTTCACTAGAATGACGCCTCATTCTCTGCGAACGAGGTTTCATCATGCGAATTGGATTCGCCCTGCCGAACGTCGGGCCCATCAGCACACCCGACAATATCCGGAGCGTCGCACAGCGCGCTGAGGCATTGGGCTACTCGAGCCTCTGGACGATCGAGCGCCTGCTCTATCCGGTAAAACCTCAAACTCCTTATCCCGCGAGTCCGGATGGCTCGCTACCTGAGCCTTACAGGTTCGTGCTTGATCCGCTGGATGCGCTGACGTACGCGGCTGCTCACACGCGCAAGATCGCACTCGGTACCAGCGTCCTGGACATCCCTTATTACAATCCCGTGCTGCTTGCTCGACGTTTGAGCACGATTGATTACTTGTCGGACGGGCGCTTGATCGTCGGCCTCGGTCTTGGCTGGTCGAAAGATGAAATGGACGCAACAGGTGCGCGAATGGAAGAACGTGGCGCCCGCGCCGACGAATTCATCGACATCATCAAGACTATTTGGACCAAAGAACCAGCCGAATATCACGGCAAGTTCTATCAATTGCCGAGATCGTTCATCAATCCCAAGCCGGTGCGCAAACCCCATCCTCCCATCTTCATGGCAGCCTTTGCACCTCCAGCCTTAAAGCGACTGGCCCGCGTTGCCAACGGATGGAATCCCGTCGGAATTCCCATAGAAGGGATGACCCAGATGTTTGCCACCATCCAACAAATGGCCAAAGAAGAAGGAAGAGATCCATCTCTTCTGGAGATGATTGTGCGAGCGAACCTTCACATTACGCCTGATCCGCTGCCTGAGGGACGGTTCATTTTTTCGGGAACCTTTGAGCAGGTCGTGAAAGACGTGGCGGCTTGCAAGAGTATTGGCGCCCATGAAGTCGTATTCGATCCGACGTTTACCCCCAACGGGCAAGAACTCTCGACCTGGAATGCGCTTCTCGAGAAATTTAGCGCAATCCCCCATTAACGTAACGCGGTCCAACGATCGGATGACGGGTGCCACATGAATGCATTTGACGACAATGAACAGCAACTGCGCTCCACGCGCATTGCGATCGTGGGGACTGGAAATGTCGGCTCCACCTATGCGTATGCTCTATTGCTCAGTGGGCTGGCATCAGAAATTGTTTTGATCGATACCAACCGCGCCAAGGCTGAAGGCGAAGCAATGGATCTGAATCACGCGGTCACATTCGCCTATCCCACGCGGGTGTGGGCTGGTAATTACTCCGATTGCGCGGATGCCGCAATCACAGTGATAGCCGCCGGAGTGAGCCAAAGACCCGGTGAGACCCGGCTCGACACAATTTCTCGCAACGGGAAAATCTGGAAGCAGATCATCCCCGAAATTGTGCGCTATTGCGCCACCGGAATCTTGCTGATCGCCACGAATCCTGTGGACGTTCTGACCTATGCCGCGTGGAAGATTTCCGGATTGCCCTCGAAGAGAGTAATCGGGTCAGGCACGATTCTCGATACCTCGCGCTTCCGGTACTTGCTGAGCCAGTATTTTGGGGTCGATGCCCGAAGTGTGCACGCGCATATCATTGGCGAACACGGAGACAGCGAGGTCCCTGTTTGGTCCCTCGCGAACATTGCAGGAATGCGGTTGGAGGACTTCAGCCGTATTCAAGGAATTCAGCACGATCCAGCAGCGATGGACGACATTTATCGACAGACTCGCGATGCGGCATATCAGATCATCGCGCGCAAGGGAGCAACTTTCTACGCTGTTGCTTCAGGGCTGATGCTGATCACGCGGGCGATCCTGCGAAATCAAAGCACCGTGCTTTCGGTGTCAAGCCTGATCGATGGGCCGTACGGTTTACATGATGTCTGCCTGAGCCTGCCGACGATTGTGAACCGTCACGGCATCAAGCACGTACTCGAGCTGGACTTAAACCCCGACGAATTGCAGAAACTCCGGCACTCCGCCGATGTATTAAAGGGCACTTTCGCCAAGCTCGCCCTGTAGCGTAAGGGAGAAAAGCATGTCGCTCGCCCATCGAATCGGCGCGTCCGTTGTCGCCAACTCTGCTCGCACCGCCGTGGCTGGGGTGATCTCGTATTGGATTGCGGGACTATTCCGTCTCCCGGAAGCTTACTGGGCAACCATCACCACTCTTGTAGTAATGCAATCCACGCTTGGAGCAGCGCTGAAGATCTCCGCAGAGCGACTTGCCGGTACGGTACTCGGCGCACTAATGGGCGCACTGCTAGCGAAGTATTTCCCAATCAATGTTCCAATATTTGGACTCGGCGTTTTTGCGCTCGGCATCGTCTGTGCCGCGCTCGACCTCGGTAACGCCTATCGGATGGCAAGCGTGACGCTCGCAGTGATCATGTTGGTTGGAAGAACCTCTGCCATACACTCAATCGCCTTTCATCGTTTCATTGAGGTAGCGATTGGAATCCTGGTGGGGCTTGTCGTGACAGCTGTGTGGCCCGAAACTCCCACCCTGGAAGAAGCAGCTACCAAGCAGCTCCATGAATGATCCACCACGTTTGATGAGCCTGAACGAAGGATGTAAACTTCACATACGCGCCCGTAGCTCAGCTGGATAGAGCGGCAGCCTCCGGAGCTGTAGGTCGGGAGTTCGAATCTCTCCGGGCGCGCCACTTCCGCATCTTGTCCTAATACCACAACCCCTATAGCACTTTGGATACCTGAACCCGAGACCCGATTCTCGATATTCTTCAGGCTGCTATGGCTACGCCCGGACAGGCTCCGAACGATACCAATACCGTGCAATCGCTGATGCGAGTGCTTCGCGGGCGCTCGTACGAAGAAATTCGGCAGCGCATGTATGACAATCCTCCGGATACGCCGTGGGGTACCGCTTGCCGGAACGAGCTTGATCTTCGTAACACGGAAAGAATTGCGACTTCGCTCGAAGAGATGTCTCGCGTCTCGGCCAAGATTCGGAACTCCACCGAACACATGGAAAAACTGACTGAAACCCTCGTGCAGGTCACCGGCGACCTGTCTGATGTCGTACGCGGAGTCAAGGAGTCCAGCCGTCGCATGGAACTCGCAACTTACGCCATCATTGGCGTTACAGTGGTTCACCTCTTCTACGTCTCGTTCCTGGTTTTTGGCAAACGATAGCTGCCTGCCACCTTTTCCCTACGGCCAAGACTCGCTCGGCGAAGAACCGAATATCAAGAAGCGCTCGACCGTTGTGCTCAAGCACCCTGCCAATCTGCTCCCGTGCCGTATTACGTCGCGATTGCTCTTACTTTGTTGCTCCAATCAGCCACTTCCTTTGCCGATTTCAGCGGACGCGATATAGTTGTCGGCCGGCCACACATATGAATGCATTCAACTTGTCAGCCCTGGCATTAGTAGCTGTTGGAATCTCTCTTGTAATGGGCCAATCACGAGATCTTCCGGCCACGCCCCGCCCGCAATTGCTGGTTGTTAACCAGAGGCTGAATGCCCTGCAATTCGTCGACGTAAATTCCGGAACCGTAACAGCGACAGTAGCAACCAAGGGTATTCGAGGTCACGAGGCGGTGGTCTCCGCAGATGGACGCCTCGCTTATATCCCGATCTACGGCGATTCTGGCGTCGGCAAACCGGGGACTGACGGACGCACCATCGAAGTTCTGGATACTACCGCGAAAAAATTCGTCGATACCATCGACCTCGGCCGACCCGCGCGGCCACACTGCATCCGGTTGGGCCCCGACGGACTCCTTTATGTGACCGCTGAAGTCGGACAGACGGTAGAGCTCATCGACCCCGCTTCGCGCAAGCATGTCGCATCGATCCCAACAAACCAGGACTATTCGCACATGTTGGCGATTTCACGCGATGGAAAACGCGGTTACACATCGAATGTCGGGGTTGGGTCAGTTACAGCAATTGATTTGCAGAAGCGTAGCGTGATCTCCGTGATTCCGGTCGCAAAAGTCACGCAGCGAATTTCCCTTTCGGTCGACGACAAGTATGTCTTCACCGCCGATCAGGAAACTCCTCGACTAGCTGTCATTGAAACAGCAACAAACAAAATAAAAGAGTGGATCACGCTGCCCTCTATAGGCTACGGAACGGCATCGACTCCCGATGGGCGCTGGCTTCTGGTGGCTCTGATCACAGGAAACAAGCTGGCGGTTGTTGATCTCGCATCGATGAAGGTGGCCCGAACCATCGACGTTGCAGGTGGACCGATGGAAATTCTTGTTCAACCAGATCGCAACGTCGCCTACGTTTCTTGCTTCGCTGGAGGAAAAGTAGCGATCGTCGATCTGAAGACATGGCAGGTGCAAAAATTGATCGAAATCGGGGAAGGTGCCGACGGCTTGGCATGGATCCCGTAGAACTCTGGTCTCAATAGGAGCAATATTCAGCGCAGAGGCGTGACCGACGCAGGTGGAACGTGTTCGTTCAATAAACGCATCGTTCGAAGCATGCAATCCAGCACATTCTGATTACCAATCGCAGTGTTTATCATCAGGTGATAAAGAGTGCGATTCGGCCATTCCGCATCGAAATAGTGTTTTACGTAGGCCATGCGCTCGCGGTCGATGCTGTCGACCAATTCCTCCGCCTCTTTTGCGGACTTTCCCCCAGCCATTACGCGCCGAATCTTTTCGGGCCGGGGAGCGTACATGAAGACGTGGAATGAGTCTGACCGTTCGCGGAGAAGGTATGGGGCGCCTCTGCCAACGATCACGGCGTTGCCCTCTTGCGCGATGCGCTCCATAATCTCCTGCATCATCCGCAACATGCAGTCCGCGTCGAAGGCCTGCGCTTCTGAAAGTGGAGTAGCGCGTTCATAGCTTCCGCGCCAAAAGACCCGGGCGATCCGATAAAGCCGGCTGTCGACCTTTTCCTCATGGCGCTCGACCTCCGAGCAATCTACGTTGGCCACCTTGGCGATTTCCTGGGTAAGTTCCTGATCCCACAATTTCCATCCCAGAGACCGCGCCAGGTCGGCGGCAATGGCCGGAGCGCCGCAACCAAACTCTCTTTCCACCGTAACGATCCGAAACACTTTGGTTCTCCTAGTGAACAACCATTCCGCCGCCGGCCGATTTCTTCATGATAAACACAAGTGGAATCAGGCACAGCATGGCAACCGCGAGCAACCAGAAGTTATCAATGTAGGCGAGCATCGTCGCCTGCTTAATCACTGTTGCCTGCACCATCGCGTGAGCGCGTTGCATGGCAGAGGCAGGATCAAGCCCTGCGCTTTGAAACTTCTGAGAAAGCCCTTGCAGAAGAGCCTGCAGCGAGGGATTCCCCTCGCTCAAATGACTCGACAACATATTTTGATGAAATTGTGTGCGCCGATCGAGCATGGTTGTGACAAATGAAATGCCGACGCTGCCGCCGATGTTACGCGCCAGGTTCATCAAGCCGGACGCCGCGTTGTTCTTCTCCCTCGGCAGGTGTGCGTATGCCGAAGTGTTGATCGGAACAAAGAGGAATGCCAATCCCGCAGCTTGAAACACGCGCGCCAGTACCGCCGTCCTGAAATCAATCTGCAGGTTAAAAGTAGTCATGTGAAACAACGATGCAGACAAGATGGAAAGGCCCAAAACCATTAGCCATCTCGCATCAAAACGTGACAGCAGAAATCCCACGAGCGGCATCAGTACCATGATCGCAAAGCCGCCCGGGGATAGTGCCATGCCTGATTGCTCTGCGGTGTAGCCGAGAAGTGTCTGCATAAACAGCGGCAGCAACAAAGTGCTTCCCAATAAAGCGAAACCGAGCATGAACATCAGGAAGTTTGCCGCCGCGAACGTGCGCTCTTTAAACAGGTGCAGATCAATGATTGGATCTTTTTGTCTCCACTCCCAGATCACGACAAAAATCAGCGAAGCTGCCGCAACTAGTCCCAGAACTTGTATGAGGTGCGAGTCGAACCAGTCTTCGCGCTGTCCTTTGTCTAGAACGATCTGCAACGCTCCAAGCCCCAAAGCTACGAAGCCCAGACCCACATAGTCGATACGAGTCTCGCTCAGTTTCCGGCGTTTTAAGTACGGAGGGTCTTGGATGAGGCGGGACGTGAGAACCAGGGAGAGGATACCGACGGGAATATTTACGAAAAATATCCAGCGCCAACTGTAGTTGTCCGTGATCCATCCGCCGAGTGTTGGCCCAATTGCAGGCGCCATGACTACAGCCACTCCGTAGACGGCAAATGCCATGCCGCGCTTAGCAGGCGGAAAAGTATCAGCGAGGATTGCTTGTTCGCTCGGCTGCAGTCCCCCTCCGCCGGCACCCTGAAGAATTCTGAACACAATCAGCAACGGCAGATTTGGTGCAAAGCCGCATAGAAACGAGCTCACTGTGAATAGTGTCACGCACCCCATGTAGAACCGTTTGCGGCCAACGATCGAGGAAAGCCATCCGCTCAGAGGTAGGACGATGGCGTTTGAAACAAGGTAGGACGTAAGGACCCACGTACTCTCATCCTGCCCCGCTGAGAGACTGCCCGCGATGTGCGGCAACGCCACATTGGCGATGCTCGTATCGAGCACCTCCATGAACGTTGCCAATGTGACCGCCAGTGCAATGATCCACGGATTAACCGCCGGCCGCCACTCCTCGGCGGAATTTATGGGGATCGCCGCCGCACTCATTTCTTGATCCACACCTTCGGTTCAACCGACATTCCTGGACGCAGTACGTGATCTTTCGTCTCTCCTTGTTCAAAGGCAATCTTCACCGGGATTCTCTGCACCACCTTCACATAATTGCCGGTGGCATTCTCCGGAGGCAGCAAGCTGAAGCGTGCACCGCTTGCGCCGGCAATACTGTCGACATGACCTTTATATTTTCTTCCGCTCGAATCAGCCTTGATGTCAACCGGCTGGCCTGCGCGCATGCGCCTCAATTGGGTCTCTTTGAAATTTGCAGTGACCCAAACGTCGTCAAGCGAAATAACTTTCATGAGTTCTTGTCCAGGCTGAACATTCTGTCCAACCTCGACAGTACGATTGCTCACGATGCCGCTGACCGGTGCGATCACCTGCGTGTACTTCAAGTTCTGTTGTGCTTGATCGAGATCGGCACGTTTACGTTCCGCAATCGCTCTGGCAGACTGCGCCCGCGACCGGGTGGCGGAAAGCTGCTGAGGCGCGGTCTCCGCAGATCGAAGATCGGCAGTGGCTTGCGCAACTTTCGACCGAGCTTGTAAAACCCCTTGCCCCGCCGCTTCAGCCGCGGCTCGTGCAGCTTCCACGCTGGCCGCTCCCGCCCGAGCGGCTGCGACTGCTTGATCATATTGTTGCTGAGAAATTTCCTGCTTCTCTACGAGTTGCTTGTAACGAGCAAGATCGCTTTGCGCCTTTGCATTGTTGGCCTCAGCTTGCGCCGTCTGCGCTTTTGCGCCTTCCAGTTGTCGTTCTGCAGCGGATACACCTGCGCGCGCATTATCAACGTTGGCTTGGGCCGAACTCAGTTGACTTCCCGTGTTTACATTCGTGATCGGAATGTTCACACCTGCCGCTGCCGCCGTAGCAAGGGCGTCGTCGTAATCGGCGCGGGCGCGATTCACCGAGATTTGGTAGTCGGTAGGATCGATTTCAACCAGTACCGTTCCCGCCTCCACAAACTGGTTGTCTTGCACATTCAACTTCGATACGTGACCGGAAACGCGTGCGCTGATTGAATTTACGTGTCCGTCAATTTGCGCATCATCTGTGCTCTCGTAGGTGCCGAAATAGAGCCATAGCAAGACCCCGACGATTGCAAGAACAACGACCGCGACGATCAATACGAGGCGCAGCTTGGGGTTGTCTAGACGAGAGGGTTTCCGACGATAGTCTCGTTCGCCAGCTGGTGGCGCAGGCGCCGCGGGTTTCGGAGGAGCCTCAGTTTCTACGTCTTCGGTGACTCGTGTCTTCGCAATCGGTTCCATCGTCTATTTGCCTTTCAGGTACTGCTGCACACCCTGCTCCGCGTTACCCACAGCTCGCGCATAGGTGACCTTCGCAATGTTCAAAGAATAAAGGCTTGAAATGTAGTTCTCGTTGGCGCTGGCCACGGATTCCTGGGCCTGAATAACTTCTAAATTGTCCGTGATACCAGCAGCAAAACGATCCTGCGCTTGGCTCAAGGTCTGTTGGGCTAGATCAACTTGGCTCCGCGCTACCTCCGCAAGGTCCGCCGAAGACGTGAGGTCGAAGAGGGCATTTCGAACGTCGCTATCGATTTTCCCGCGAAGATCAGAGAGTTCCGATCTCGCCTGTCGGAGTGTTGCTTCCGTTTGCAGCCTGTCCGCATGAACTCGGTTGCCTTGGAAGATCGGTATCGTCAGGGTGCCAAAAACTTGATACGTGGGTACAACATTGTTGGGTCTGGTTCCCAATTCTCCGTAGTTTGCGCCAAAATCAATCGACGGAAAATATCCGGCGGTCGCCGAATCGTGGGCCAATTCAGCCGAGCGGACTTTGGCTTGGGCGGCCTGATAGTCCGCGCGAAGTGTGTATGCCTTTTGCAAAGCATCTTCGAGTTTTGGAACAGGAAGCGTATCTGCAGGAGCCTTCTGGGTGAGAACAAACTGTTGCCCGGTCGCGAGTCCAATCACGCGAGCCAACGTCAACATTTGCTTGGCGTGATCATTTCGAGCTTGAATCAACTGTTGCTGACGGGCTTGCCACTCGACTTGCGCTCTGAGCGTGTCGATGGCTGCGGTCACTCCTGCTTTCTGTTGATCAACAGCCTTGTCATAGAGTGCCTTGGCTGTGCCTTGTTGCGCCTCCGCGGTTTCCACTCGAGCGGCTCCCGCGAGCGCCTGCAGGTAGGCGTTCCCGACCGCAAGGACCACAAGTTCACGAGCATCTCGATAACTGAACTCAGCCGCGCGTTCTCCTTGTGACGCCGACCGAGCTTGCTGAATCCGCTTCCAGTTGAAGAGCGATTGCTCGAGCGACACGCGAGTATCAAAGTAAGCGTAGGGCCCGATCACTGTGGGAATTCCAGGAAAATCCAGGCCTCTGGCAGCAAGGTTATCTTTTTGGACACTCTCCGTCGTTCGCGCCGCCACATGCGGCAGCAGTTCGCTTAGGTCTTTCCATCGCTGACCGCGCGCCGATATTTGATTGTCGGCCGCGATCAGCAATCCGAGGTTTTGACGTAGGCCACGAGTGATCGCTTCCTCAAAAGAAATTTGCAGAATGTCGCCGGTGGCTTTGTCTTCTGGAACGCTACCTGTGTACGGGCTTTGCGACCCGAACGATGCGCTGGCACCGACCCCAGACGATGTTCCAGAGGGATATGTCTGGGCTGGGCACACAGGGCTGAAACATGCACTCACGGCAATCAAGACGACAGACTGATAAAACTTCGCAAGAACACTACAACGTGCTGCTGAAAGATTGGTCATTTTCGGTGGAATCCGGCTTGGGCCGTACCAGTCGTGTATCCGAGTGGTTCTATGTTGATTCGTTTCTAAGCGTTAGGGTTGCAGAATGATCCGCGCTCGCCTGCAAAACCGCTCAGTAACCGCGACGTAGTTACTTACATCGGTCACTTCAGTCATCTTGTCCAAACATCATTTGTGCTTCAACCTGAGATGTGCGCAATACAGTTGTTCCCTTTTCGATAGCAGGCGTTCCGGAATGAGCGATTCCAAAACAACGGGAAATATCGGCACGGACTGGACCAAACTTCTTAGCGATCCGGATCTCGTCAGCCATCTCGGAAAGCTTCTGCAGACGTATCGCGAAGCCCCTGCTGACAAACGTGAAGAAGCGCTGATCGCGGCAATGCGTGACATCAAGAGCCAGACGCCAGCCGCCAAAGCCGCTGCCGCTGCTGCTGGACCAAATGCCGTTCCCATGCCAGTGATCGCTGCGCCTGTTCCAACCGCAGCAGCGGATACTCCGCCGTTCGAACCGGACATCTTCACGCCGTCTTGGGGACAGGATCGCCGTCGCTATCCGCGGATCAAGTGTTTCGTGGCCGTCGAGCTTCGCGTCGAAGGCTCGGACACTCCGATCTGGGGAAACCTGGCCAATACCAGCATGGGCGGGTGCTTTGTAGAAACCGTAACGCCCGTGACGAACGGTATGTCCGTCGAGATCGGTTTGTGGGTCGCCAGCGGCAAGCTCTGGGTGAAAGGAATCATCCTCAACGGGGTCGTGACCCAAAGCAATCCTTGTTTCGGCGTGCGCATCAAGTTTTCCGATCTCGAAACCAATGAGCGAGAGAGTTTGCGCCAGTTTTTGAAATTCGTAGAAAGCACGACACGCGGCTACAAAGCCGAAAACGGTTACCTTGCTCAATTAAAGCGCTGACCATCCCAACTCTTCATTCCTGAAACCGCCTATATTTCTCCGCCACAAACTCGTTCCGAACCCCTGACCAGACATAGGCCCCAATGAAGTTGTAAACTTTCTGGCGTGGGGCGCAACTTCCCACTTTCCTGATAATCTCATTCACCTAGTTCGTGACCAGCTCGGACCCGTACTTCATACTCCCGCGGTCCCAAAACGCAAGGAGGCAGGATGGCAGTCAGTGAGCAGACCTTAATGGCGGGTCAGCAGATCGATCAACTCAGCATTAATACAATCCGCACTCTCGCCATGGACGCCGTACAGGCGGCGAATTCGGGGCATCCAGGAACCCCCATGGCGCTCGCCCCTATTGCCTACACGCTCTGGCAGCAGTTTCTGCGCTACGACCCCGCTGATCCTACCTGGCCGAATCGCGACCGCTTCGTTCTTTCAAATGGCCACGCCTCCATGCTCCTCTACGCGCTGGTACACCTTGCGGGCATTCGTGGCATAAACGGAGAATTTGAGGATCTGGGCCAATTTGCGATCACGCTAGACGACATCAAAAATTTTCGCCAGCTCGGCCACAGGTGTCCCGGACACCCCGAGTATCGCGTAACCGCTGGAATCGAAACTACGACCGGCCCTCTCGGACAAGGCGTCGCCAACAGCGTAGGCATGGCCATCGCTAGCCGTTGGCTTGCCCAGTACTTCAATCGCCCTGGTTTCGAGTTGTTCAATTTCAATACGTACGCCATTTGCGGTGACGGCTGTCTGATGGAGGGCATCTCTGGTGAAGCAGCCTCCATCGCCGGACATCTCAAGCTCTCGAACCTTTGCTGGATCTACGACAACAATCAAATCACCATTGAAGGCAAGACCAGCCTCGCCTATAGCGACGACGTAAAAACCCGCTTCGAGGGATATGGCTGGAACGTTACGCACGTGACGGACGCAAACGACTGTGACGCGTTTGCCAAGGCGATTCGCTTCTTTCAAGACACGCCGGACCGCCCAACCATGATCATCGTCGACAGTCACATCGGATACGGTTCGCCGCATCGTCAGGACACAAAGGAAGCGCATGGAGAAGCACTCGGCGAGGAAGAAGTTCGACTGACGAAGAAGTTCTATGGCTGGCCCGAAGACGCCAAATTTCTGATCCCCGACGGCGTCAAAGAGCGCTTTCAGGAACTGATGGGGAAACGCGGGCGCACGCTCCGCGATCAGTGGATGTCGATGTTCGCCGACTACAAGAAGAAATATCCAGACTTGGCAGCCTCCCTTGATCGCATGGAGCACCGGCAACTTCCAGATGGCTGGGACAAAGACCTTCCCACGTTCCCCGCGGATGCAAAAGGCCTGGCGACGCGAGATTCCGGCGGCAAAGTTCTAAACCAGCTCGCAAAAAACATTCCCTGGCTTGTCGGCGGGTCGGCCGATCTCTACCCTTCAACCAAAACTTTACTGACCTTCGACGGAGCAGGCCAGTTCGAGGCCGGAAGTTACGGCGGCCGAAATTTCCACTTCGGCATTCGCGAACACGGAATGGGCGCTGTAGCAAACGGAATGACTTTGTCGAAGCTCCGAACCTTTGCCTCGACCTTTTTTAACTTCAACGATTACATGAAGGCTTCTGTGCGGCTCTCGGCCATAATGGAGATTCCGGTCATCTATGTTTATACCCATGATTCAATCAGCCTGGGCGAAGACGGCCCCACTCATCAGCCGATCGAGCAGCTCGCCCAGCTTCGCGCCATGCCAGGATTGGTTCTTCTGCGGCCCGCTGATGCCAATGAAGTAGTGGAATCTTACAAAGTGATCATGCAACTCAAGCACGAGCCGGCCGCGTTGATTTTGACTCGGCAAGCGGTTCCAACCTTTGATCGCACAAAATACGGATCAGCGGCGGGCGTAGCGAAAGGCGCTTATGTGTTAGCCGACGCCGCAGGCGGCAAGCCGCAGGTGATTCTGATCGGCACCGGCAGCGAAGTTTCCTTATGCGTCGACGCATACGAGAAGCTGAAAGCGGAAGGCATTCAGACACGGGTCGTCAGTATGCCCTCGTGGGATCTCTTCGAACGCCAGGACAAAGCGTACAAAGACTCGGTACTTCCCCCCACGGTCTCAGCGCGCGTCGCAGTAGAAGAAGCGTCTGTATTCGGATGGGAGCGCTACGTCGGCATGAATGGGCGGATCATCGGAATGCGCACATTCGGTGCTTCCGCCCCAGCTAAGGACTTGCAGAGGAAATTCGGATTCACAACGGATGCGGTGATAACCGCGGCCCGCGAAGCCTTGTCCGGGTCACGATAGAGTCCATCGGTCCAAACGCAGCATCTACAACAGTAAGAACTCAAAGGCCCACGAAGTGCCAATCAAGTTTACGGAGAAGTCATATGAATCCCGTCGATACCGTTGAAACCGCTAAGAGCACCAATCCGTTAAAGGACCTCCGTCAGTACGGTCAGTCGGTATGGCTGGACTACATTCGACGAAATCTGCTCACCAGCGGCGACCTGAAGAAACTGATTGATGACGATGGGCTCATGGGGATGACGTCAAATCCTGCCATTTTTGAAAAGGCGATCGCCGCCGGAACAGACTACAACGATTTCCTCGCATCCCTGGATTCCAACACCGACCTCGATGCAAAGGGGCGCTTCGAACAATTGGCAATCCGCGACATTCAGGATGCAGCCGATATTCTGCGGCCCGTCTATCAATCCACCAAACGACGCGATGGTTACGTGAGTCTCGAGGTGTCCCCTTATCTCGGTCACGACACCAACGGGACGATAGCGGAAGCGCGTCGTCTTTGGAAAACCGTCGACCGCGAGAATGTCATGATCAAGGTGCCTGGCACGACCGAAGGCATCCCCGCGATTGAGCAACTCATTAGTGAAGGTCTGAACATCAACGTCACTCTGCTATTTGCACAAGAAGTGTACGAGCGGGTGGCCGAAGCCTACATTAAAGGCCTCGAAAAGCGCGTAGCCACAGGCGGCGACATCAGCCACATCGCGAGCGTTGCCAGCTTCTTCATCAGCCGAATTGACACGCTCGTTGACTCCATTGCCGAAGATCGGCTGAAGAAGACGAACGATCCAGCGCAGAAGAAATTGCTTGAGAGCATCATGGGTAAAGTGGCAATCGCCAATGGAAAACTTACCTATCAAGCCTACGAGCGAATTTTCAGCGGCCCGCGATGGCAAGCATTAGCCGCCAAAGGCGCGCAGACCCAGCGTGTGCTTTGGGCTAGCACCAGCACCAAGAATCCCAAGTATCGGGATGTGATGTACGTTGAGGAACTTATTGGACCAGATACCGTCAACACGATTCCACCTGCCACCTTGGACGCGTTCCGCGATCATGGCAAGCTGCGAAAAAGTCTGACCGAAGATGTGGACGGTGCCAAGAGAACCATGGATGACCTGGCAAAGTCCGGCATCTCGATGAAGCAGGTCACCGATCAGCTCACCGATGAGGGAGTAAAGCTTTTCGCGGATGCGTTCGACAAACTTCTCGGGGCGGTGGAAAAGAACACAAAGCGCGCCCAGCCGAAAGTAAGCCCCCAATCCTACGTCCTGCCCGCAGATCTCGCGAAGGCAGTGAAAACCAATCTCGACGATTGGCGCGCGAATGGAAAAGTTCGCCGGCTCTGGGAGCGTGACGCAACACTTTGGACCGGCACGGACGAAGATAAATGGCTTGGATGGCTTACTATTGTCGACGAACAGATCGGCTCCATCGCTCACCTGAAGAAGGTGGCCGAGGATGCCAAGAGCGCGGCCTTCACCGACATTCTGTTGCTTGGCATGGGTGGGTCGAGTTTGTGTCCCGACGTTTTTGCACTGACCTATGGGAAGAATGCAGGCTTCCCGCAGCTGCACGTACTCGATTCGACCGATCCTGCGCAAGTCAAGGCAATCGAGAAAAAGATCAATCCGGCAAAGACACTCTTCGTGGTTTCGAGCAAATCGGGTACGACCCTCGAACCCAACATCTTCAAACAATACTTCTTCGAAGTCGCAAAGAAAGCCGTCGGCGCAAATCAGGCCGGAAGCCGATTCATCGCAATTACCGATCCGGGATCGAAAATGCAAAAGGTCGCGGAAGCAGACCGCTTCCGAAATATTTTTGCTGGTGTGCCCAGCATCGGTGGACGCTATTCCGCCCTCTCCAACTTCGGAATGGTGCCAGGCGGTGCCATGGGCTTGGACACCAGCGAGTTCCTTAGCCGCACCCATGAAATGGTGAAGGCATGCCGCCCTATTTCTCCCGTCGAAGACAACCCCGGTGTTGTGCTTGGCGCAATTCTCGGCACAGGTGCTCGTGCTGGACGCGACAAGGTCACCTTCGTCGCATCTCCAGGAATCAGCAATCTCGGTGCGTGGCTGGAACAATTAATCGCAGAGTCCACCGGCAAACAAGGCAAAGGGATCATTCCGGTTGATCGCGAGTGTCTCGGAGCGCCCGATGTCTACGGCAAAGATCGCGTCTTTGCGTACCTCCGCCTCGAAACCGCGCCAGATGCAGATCAAGACGCCAAGGTCGACGCCCTCGAAAAGGCCGGCCAACCTGTCATTCGCATCAAGGTCGCGGACAAGTACGATCTTGGCCAGGAATTTTTCCGCTGGGAGATCGCTACTGCGGTCGCAGGCTCGATCATCGGTATCAACGCCTTCAATCAACCCGATGTCGAGGCGAGCAAGATCGTGACTCGCGATCTGACCACTGCTTACGAGAAGACTGGTTCCCTTCCCGCGGAGAAGCCCGTCCTCGAAGACAAGGGCATCAAGCTCTTCACCGATCAAATCAACGCGGACGCTCTAGCGAAAGCAGCTGGAAACGACAAGACGCTCGCAGCCTATCTCCGCGCCCATCTCGATCGCATCGGGGCAGGCGATTATTTCGCGGTGCTCGGCTACATCGAGATGAATGACGATCACGAGGCGCGTTTACAGAAAATGCGCCACGCCGTTCGCGACAAAAAGAAAGTCGCTACTTGTCTCGGCTTCGGCCCAAGGTTCCTCCACTCCACCGGCCAGGCATACAAGGGCGGACCGAATTCAGGTGTCTTTCTGCAAATCACCTGTGACGATGCAAACGACCTGCCAGTTCCCGATCAGAAATACACCTTCGGCATCGTGAAAGCTGCTCAAGCACGCGGCGACTTCCAGGTGCTGGCGGAACGGAAGCGTCGCGCGTTGCGCGTCCATCTGGGTGCTGACGTGAACGCGGGTCTCCAGACCCTCGATGCGGCGATCCGCCAAGCTTTGTCGTAAACTTTTTCACTTACTCTTACGCTGTCGCAAAGGAGCAGACATGCAGCTTGGAATGGTGGGTCTGGGCAAAATGGGCGCGAATATGACGCGCCGCCTGGTCCGTGGAGGTCACCAGATGGTTGTTTCGGATTTGAGTGCCGATGCCGTGAAGCAACTGGTTGGCGATGGTGCGACGGGATCGACCTCGCTCGAAGATCTCGTCTCCAAACTCAAAGCGCCGCGCGCCGCATGGATTATGGTTCCCGCAGGCGACCCCACCGAAAAAACCGTTCAATCGTTAGCCAAGCTGATGCAGGCGGGCGACACAATCATCGATGGTGGCAACTCGATGTTTAAAGATGATGTGCGCCGCGCCCGAATGCTAAAGGACAAAGGCATTCACTACGTGGACGTCGGAACCAGCGGTGGAGTTTGGGGCATCGATCGTGGCTATTGCATGATGATTGGTGGTCCGGACGAAGCAGTCCAGCGGCTCGATCCAATCTTCAAGACTCTAGCTCCCGGAATCGGCGACATCCCTCGAACACCCGGATTCGACAAGCGCAAGAGCACGGCCGAGCAGGGTTACCTCCACTGTGGACCATCAGGTGCGGGCCATTTCGTGAAGATGGTTCACAACGGGATCGAGTACGGAATTATGCAGGCGTACGCGGAGGGTTTCGACATCTTTCGCAATGCAAACACAGAAGCCCTGCCCGAGGATATTCGCTACAGCCTCGATCTTCCCGACATCGCGGAAGTCTGGCGTCGCGGAAGCGTCATCAGCTCATGGCTGCTTGATCTGACCGCCATGGCGCTAACCGAAAACCCCACCCTTTCGGAGTACACCGGCTTCGTTCAGGACTCGGGCGAGGGCCGTTGGACCATCAACGCCGCAATCGATGAAGCAGTTCCGGCCGAGGTTCTGACCGCCGCGTTATACACTCGCTTTCGTTCACGCCAGGAACACACGTTTGCCGAAAAACTGCTGTCCGCGATGCGGCAGAAATTCGGCGGTCACGTCGAACTCAAAGCTAAGCAATAGCAAAAGCCTCGCAATCGAGGCAACGATTTGCATCAAGGCGACAGGGGAAATCTATGGCTCAACCGGAGACTGCAGGAGCGGGCACTACCGTGCGCATCGGAAAGCCCGCGGATCCCTGTGTCATGGTGATTTTTGGCGCTGCGGGCGACTTGACTCAACGAAAGCTTCTACCCGCTCTCTATAATCTGGCTAAATATCAGCTACTGTCACGGGAGTTTGCGATCATCGGAGTTGCTCGAAATCCGATGACCACCGATGAGTTTCGCAAAAAAATCGCCGAAGACCTGAAGCAGTTCGCCACCAGCCCGCTTGAACCTGACCTCACTGAATGGTTTCTCCGCCGAATGTATTACATCACTGGTGAATTCAGCGATCAGAGTACCTTCGATCAACTGAAGGCAACCCTTAAAAAAGCTGACGAAGATCACGGAACTCACGGCAATTATTTTTACTATCTCGCTACCGCGCCAGACTTCTTCGGACCAATCGTCGAGAAGCTCGCTTCGACGGGCCTGATGAATGAAGAGAATCATCAGTGGCGACGGGTCATTATCGAAAAGCCTTTTGGACGCGACATCGACTCGGCCAGAGCTCTCAACCAGCAACTCCTGAAGGTTGTTAGCGAAAAGCAGATCTACCGGATTGACCACTACCTCGGCAAAGAAACCGTCCAGAACATCATGGCGCTGCGGTTTGCCAACGGAATTTTCGAGCCCATCTGGAATCGCCGCTACATTGATCACGTCCAGATATCGGTTGCTGAAACCGTCGGGGTTGAAAAACGCGGTGGCTATTACGACCAATCGGGCGCGTTGCGCGATATGGTGCCGAATCACATCATGCAACTCATCAGCCTCACCGCGATGGAACCGCCAATTTCATTCCAGGCTGACGCCGTGCGCGACGAGCAGGCGAAAGTCCTGCACGCGATCCAGCCATTCTCTTCGGAAGAGGTACTTAGCAAGACCGTGCGGGGACAATACGGCGAGGGCGAGATGAATTCGCAACGTGTGCCGGGTTATCGCGAAGAGCTGCATGTCGCACCTGACTCGCGTACCGAAACGTTCGTTGCGATGAAAATTAACATCGATAACTGGCGCTGGGCCGGCGTCCCATTTTATGTCCGCACCGGCAAGCACCTTCCCTCTCGAAACACTCACATCGTGATTCAGTTTCGTCGCGCGCCGTTTGTCCTTTTCCGCGACACCGAAGTCGACAAGCTGACGCCGAACCAGTTGGTTCTCCATATTCAGCCCGAGGAAGGCATTTCCCTCCGCTTCGCTGCGAAAACACCGGGCCCAGTCATGCGTTTGGGTACGGTTGACATGGACTTCGAGTATGCTGACTACTTCGGAGAGCAGCCGTCCACTGGCTATGAACGGCTGCTGCACGATTGCATGATCGGCGATGCCACTCTGTTCCAGCGCGCTGACATGGTAGAAGCCGGTTGGTCAGTTGTGAGCCCGCTGCTGGATGTCTGGAAAGCTCTTCCGCCACGGAATTTCCCGAACTATGCTGCCGGGGCGTGGGGTCCTAAAGATGCTGATGAGTTAATAGAAAAAGATGGGCGCCGATGGAGGAATTTCGATAAATGATTCTTGCCGGAGATATAGGCGGCACGAATAGCCGTCTGGCCTTCTTCGACGTCACAGATGGCCAACTGAAAATTGTCACAGAATCCATCTATCCCAGCAAAGAAGCGCGGGGCCTCGATGAGATTGTCGTGAAATTCGTCAACGCCGCAGGGCACAACGCCGACATTGCTACCTTCGGCATTGCTGGACCCGTTCGCAACGGCCGGGTAGAAACGTCAAACCTTCCATGGGTCGTCGAGTCAAAGCGGCTCGCGGCTGAATTGAAGACTGAAAACGTCTGGGTCATCAACGACCTCGAAGCGAACGCCTGGGGCATACCCATGCTTGGCGAGAAAGATGTCGTGACCTTGAACCGTGTCAAAGGCACACCCGTAGGAAACCAGGCGGTCATAGCCGCCGGCACAGGTCTCGGCGAAGCTGGCATGTTCTGGGATGGCACGCACTACCGCATTTTTGCCACCGAGGGTGGTCACGCAGATTTCGCCGCCCGCGACGAGTTGGAAATTGATTTACTTCGCTACCTTCACACTCACTTCGGCGGCCACGTCAGTTATGAACGAATCGTCTCCGGTCCTGGCTTGGTCAACGTTTATCAATTTCTGAAAGATACTGGTCGCGGCGAAGAGCCAGCCTGGCTGAGAGACGAGATCGCCCATGGCGTGGCTGCTGCCGCCATCTCATCTGCTGCCAAGGGGGGGCGCGTTCCAATGGCAGAGCAAGCCCTCGATATTTGGGTTTCAATCTACGGCGCAGAAGCGGGAAATTTGGCCCTTAAGATCATGGCGATGGGAGGCGTGTATCTCGGCGGAGGCATAGCCCCGAAGATCCTTCAGAAACTCGCTGGCCCTCTTTTCATGCAGGCCTTCCTGGCCAAGGGACGCATGCAGCCTCTCATGGAAACGATCCCCGTTCGTGTTATCACCAACGATAAGACTGCACTTCTCGGTGCCGGCCGTTACGCGGCCCTCAAATCAGGACAGATCAAGCCATCGCACCCATGAGCACTCGCGAAATTCGAATTTCGGCCGATTCGCAGCAGCTATTTCGTGATGCTGCTACCGAATTCGCGCGCATCGCGAATGAAGCGGTCAAACAGCGCGGTCGATTTACGGTCGCCCTCTCCGGCGGATCCACTCCTCGAAACCTGTATTCCCTCTTGGCGACCGATTTCCGATCCCAAGTTCCTTGGGGACAAAGCCTATTCTTTTGGGGAGATGAAAGGCACGTTGCTCCTGACAATCCGGAGAGCAACTACCGGATGTCGTACGAGTCTCTTCTCTCGAAGGTGCCTGTTCCTCCGCAGAATATTTATCGCGTAGCTGCCGAGGACCCAGATGCCTCCGTGGCAGCCGAAGCCTACGAAAGGACCCTCCGCCAAGTCTTTACGCTTGCGCCTGGCGAGTTCCCTCGCTTCGATCTCATTTTGCTCGGTATGGGTCCTGATGGACACGCCGCATCCCTTTTCCCTGGGAGCCTCGGGCTCTCAGAAACGAAAAAACTTGTGATCGCAAATTGGGTGGAGAAATTTAAGACTTACCGAATCACGTTTACGTTTCCGGTGATCAACAACGCCGCGTGCGTGATGTTTTTGGCAGGCGGCTCTGACAAGGCTGTGATGCTCAAGGATGTTCTAGAAGGCCACTCCAAACCGCCTTATCCCGCGCAGCAAATCAAACCTACCGGTCGCTTGTTGTGGATGGTTGACCGCGCCGCAGCCGCTGATCTTAAGAAGTAAATTACGAGAAGTAAATCACGTCGGAAGTCGCCGCTACTCTCACGTGACTTCTAGGCCGCTCGCCAGTTGGCGATTTCCCTCAACCCTTCACCACGCTTGTGTTCGAACAGTCTCACGAAGTGCCGGGAGTGTTCGAACTCATGAATATCGGCCCACACTTCAGCCTGCCAAGGCTCGTCGTGCGTGGCGGATTCTCCACACGTTGCGCAACGGGTATGAAGGTTCGGACGGATCGGAATAACCGTCGCCCCGGCGCCGGGCAGTTCGATGAAGACACACCGAACTTCCTGGATTTCGTCATCTTCGCCCATGATGTGTTCGTAACGTAGAAGGTAACCAAAACCCAGTTTCCGAGCTTCGCTCTCCGCTTCCTCGCGGGTGTGAAAGGGTCCATATTCAGCTCGTAACTGCTCGGTGGAGTCGCAAGCCATCCAAAAAGTCTCTTTGTACGCCATACCTACCTCATCGCTGGGGTCGTGCGAACTCGGGAAGGAAGCGATCGAGCCGCCCTAGACTGCTTTATAAAGTTAGCAATTGTGTTGCCGCATGGAACACTCGAAAGATGGCTCCAAACGCCGGGTTTGAGCGATTGCTTTTTACCATCTGGCCGAATCGCTGCAACCTTTTGCAGAAACATGCACTGCGTTCATCGCGATTTTTCGTCGGACGTACGCGCGCGCCTCCAGAAACTTCCGGTCGTTTCAGCTCTGAAGCACGTCCCACCAGCATGTCTATATCGAAATCGTCTTGAAACTAGTAGGCCCGAATGATCACAATGGGTAACGCGCAAAGGTAACCACAGGTAACATCACCCACCAGGCGAAGTCCGGTCGGCCCGCTCAACGGCTTGGCCTGACGGCCCTTGGCCTCTTTGTTGAACGTTCCAGGCTAAACGTTCCGCCCGAGGCTCAACTATCGATTCCAATCCCATGCACCCACTGATCTCCGCCATGGTGCGCGATATAGAGCGCGAGTTCCAGTCGACTCCAGACTCCGAGCTTGTCAAAAGTAGTCCGCAGATAATTCTTCACTACTTGCTCGGTGGTACCGATCTCGTTGGCGATGTCACGATTGGTCTGACCCTTCCACACCATGGTCGCCACTTCGATTTCTTTCGGATTCAGCCGTTCACGCGGTTGCATGGCGCCTCCTGTTCTCGCAAGAACATCGCAGTGGCAAGTTTGACCCGCTTTCTCCCGTCTCGAATCCCAGCTCGAAGAAACAGCGTGCGAAGATGTTGCTTTACGGTTCTCGGACTGATGTTCATTTGGCTCGCGATTTCCTTGTTGCTGCATCCCTCGAGAAGCAACTTCAACACCTGCTCATCGCGCGGTGTGATCTTGATTTCATTCAAACTCAACATGATTAAATTCCTCCCGCACTTCTCTTCCTCCTACCGTTTGGTCGCGACCCACCGTTCATATTGCAACTCTTTCGCCAATTCTTCGCCTTCGCCGCAAACCCACCATTTCCAACGCGCTGTATGACTTCGCGGGAACACACAGAGAACCCAATCTCGGTCCGCAGCATCACTTTCCCTGAATGAGAAAATCTTATTGGGAACATCGCGCCATTTTGGGTTTGAAGCAAGCCATGTTGTAATGATGATGCAAGCCACAATCGCTACTAACTGATTTCATAACAACAAGATGCCCACACTATTAGCCGACCGTATACTGCGATGCCGAAGGGCCTTGTACTCCTTGGTTACCAATTCTTCCGATTGTCGATTGCGTTGCGAGTCTCGAACCGGGCACAATAGAGGCCCTTCCCTGTGACCGCAATGTCCTCACCTGCCACCAAATCGCGCAAAAAAGGACTCGATGAGGATTCCTTCCAGAAACTTCTCGCTGCTGCGTTTGTGGTGCAGGAACACAACGACCGGGGAAAAAAGCTTCCACAAGACGAACTCGAAGACTCAACCTCTGATCAATCTTCCGACGAGCTTAACGACATCATCGTGGAATCGCGTCCCGCCTACGCGTACGTGATGGAAGAAATTGTAGCGACGCAACACCAGATCCAGACAAGACGGCTGGAGTTGCAGCAGGCCATGGCGCTGATCGTGGAGCGTCTACTTCCCATCGCGCACGCGGACGGGGCCGCCATCGCCTTATTGGAACCTGACCTGTCGGAGATCGACTACCGCGTCGCCGTCGGGCGTTCTTCAAAATTAGCCGGACGCCGCATCAAGACCGAGGAAGCTCTCTGCTCCGAGAGTGTGCGCAACGGAGCGACGCTCCAGTGTGTAAACACCGCCGACGATTTCCGGGTCGATCAGAAGATCTGCAATGAACGCGGCGCGCGCGGAATCATCGCCGTTCCCGTTTACCGAGACGAAGCTGTCGCCGGCGCGCTCGAACTGATTTTCACAAAGCCAGGCGCCTTCCTCGATCACGATGTCCGCACCTGCCAATTGATGGCTGGCATGGTCACAGAGGCGCTCGACCGAGCCGCCGACGTCGAGTTCAAACAGGCCCTAGTGAACGAACGAGCCACCATGCTCGAAGCGCTCGAAAAATTAAAGCCACAGCTCGAGCGCATGGTGGAAACAACCGCCGTCCCTGTCGAACCAATAGACTTCAAGAGTCTTCCATCGATATGTTCAGCGTGCGGCGCCACCTTCGGAGAGAAAGATCTGAAGTGCGTGCACTGCGGCCTCCCGCGTGACTCCCGGGTCGGAAACGATACGCAAAGCAAGCTCGCCTCGGCGGTTCGCAAAAATGGCACAAAACCATCTGCAACCAAAACAGGGCAATCCTCCGACAACCCGGCTAAGAATGCTGCGGCTCCCGAGACGCCATCAAACGCAAGCCTGTTGCCAGCGCCAGGCCGTTCCCTCCACGATTCTGATTCGCAACAGGCTGATTTCGGCATCGACCAATTGACCAGTGATGAAGAGTTTGAAATCCCCTCGAGCGTGATCGACGAACTCGAAGCGAGCCTCCGCGAATATGATCCGGACCGTCTGGTGCCCGACCATCTGGCGAACGATGCCGAATCACTCGAAGCCACTTCTTTCAATCCCGAACTTCACAGTGATGACTTGTTGAACGTTGACGTGGAAGACACGTCTGACGCAGCCTCAGCGGAAATCGAACATGAGGAACCCACACCTGCGGAGCTTGTCGATGGGGCTGCGGGAGACGTAGCAGAGGGAATGGAGCTCCGCATCATCCCAACTGCGCCAACAGAAGACGCATGGACCTCCGCTTCAAAAGCGAAACTGTGGCTCGACTCCATCACGGATCCGCACGCGCGCACCGCCTTGGCGCGCTTGATCAAGCATCGGAAGGGTGAGATTTACCTGGGCGCTGCCGTCCTGATCGTGGGCTTTGCCGTCTGGTGGAGCGTCTGGGGCGGTGGTCCTTCATGGAAGGATTTCACCAACTCATCGGCTGGCACCGCGACAGCAGATGGAAGCTCAGCGGCAACTCGTCGTCGCCCAAAGCCACAAGAACCCGAACTCAGCCTGTATGAGAAGTTCCTGATCTCCATCGGCCTCGCTGAAGCGCCGCCTGCGCCTGTGAATCTTGGAAATCCCGACGTCAAGGTCTGGGTCGATCTTCAAACAGGCTTGTACTACTGCCCGAACGCTGACCTCTACGGTCACACTCCCAAAGGAAAGTTCACCACCCAGCGGGACGCCCAACTCGACCAGTTTGAGCCTGGATATCGTAAAACTTGCGAATGACCAACCCATCTTAGTGGGCTAGATAAACACCGGATTGACAACTTTCCCTGGCGAGCGTGGAATGTTATGAGCTACGCATATACGGGAGAGTAAAGCTTGCCGTATCCATCTGAGAAACAATCTGCGGATCGGAGCAGCATGCCGAACCCAGAACTAAATCCCATGACCAATCCGACCCTCGGACGCCATCTTGGTCGATGGGCTGAAGTGTATTTCACCACCCCCGCTGAGCAGCGGGAGCAAGCGGTTCTCGAACTCTTAAGGGCGCTGGAGCACGAAGAAAGCGAACATCCAGAACTAGCCATCGCGTCGGAGGATCGCGGTCCTTCCTTATCCGAAGCCGAAACTTCCGATCACATAGCAGCCCTTGAAGCAGCTGTCCGCGAATTCGAAGTACCTTCTACGATTGTTCCAGAGCGAGAGGTTTCAACTGACGTATGTCCGGTCTGCCAGCATCTGAACTTGCCGGATCAGTGGTATTGCGGCATGTGCGGCTACCGTCTGAAGGGTCCGATCGACAATCAAACAACGACGCCCCCGCGAACCGCGACTCGAATCCCCGAACGCCCCGAGCCCACTTTCGAGCGCGAAATCGAAATGCCGATGGCGCTGCCATCATTTTCTGTTGAACCATTCCGCGAACCGGAAACCCAGACGGTCCGCGATATCGATCGCAGCCCTGTGTGGCCCTTGCATGTCGAAGATGAGAGCAGTGGATCACGATCAAAATGGATGGCACTCGTTGCGTTGCTGGCGATCGGGGCAGGCGTCTACCTCTATCAACGCCGTCCATCAACCCCCACGCCCTCACCGACAACCACTGCCTCACCCGCGCCCGCTGCGGCCAGCCCCGCCCTGGCGCAGGAACCGCCCCCATCCGAAACTACACAGCAATCACCAGCACAGCCATCACCAGCGCAGCAACCACCAGCGCAACAGTCGCCCAGGCTGGATGAATTGCCGCCCCAGCCGAGCCCTCAAACGGCCGCTAGCGAGCCCGCGAAGGACGTGGTCACTTCTGCGCCCCGGGTACGCGCTGTCGCCCCAGTACCGACTCCCGCCCCGCAAAATGCCGGCCTGAAAGCGGGTGCATGGGTAGACAGCGGCAATGAGGAACTCGCCAAAGCCCAAGAGCTGTTGACTGGAAGCGCAGCAAATCCCGCACAGGCGTCGGTTTGGTTATGGAAGGCGGTTAGCAAGAACAACGTGCCGGCGGTATTGATGCTCGCAGATCTCTATGCTCGCGGAGATGGCGTCCCTCGCAGCTGCGATCAGGCGCGTATCCTCTTGACTGCGGCTCTAAAGCGGGGTGCTTCGGAAGCTGGGCAAAAACTGCGGGACCTGCAGAGTTCCGGTTGTTCTGGGCGTTAGATCAGATTAATTGATTGCGGACCGTCGCGAGACGAAGTGGCGCGTGCAGCTTAATCGACGGTCGTAGATTCTGCGAAACCTGCTTCTTCCAGATTCATGAGGCTGTGTTCCCACGCCTCCAAACCCTCAGAAGCTGACTGCTTGCTCGAATTGGCGCGCTTCGTACCAGAGTGCGAGTTCGACGCGGTTCCAGAGTCCGAGTTTGTCGTAGATGACCCGAAGATAGTTTTTGACAACGTGTTCGGTTGTTCCGATTTCATCGGCGACTTCTTTGTTTTTGAGCCCCTGGGCGACGAGCTCAATGACTCGCTTTTCTCGGGGATTGGGTTGACGTGTGCCGTAACGTTCCGCTCCGACCATTGCTGCCTCCGATACAAGAGTGTCGCGAGTTTGACCCGCTTGATCCCACTAGTAATGCCGAACCGCAGAAAGAGCCTGTTGAAATGCGCCTTCACTGTTCGCCGTGCCATATTCAATTGCTTGGCGATATCAGCGTTGTCGCATCCCTGCAAAAGCAACTCAACGATTTGCTGTTCGCGTCGACCCAGACGGATCGTCTGATCGCTCATGGTTCCCCCCTTTGGATCTAAACCAGCGCCCAACCGGGGGTCACCGCCCGGCCCTTAACTGCATGGTCTTGCACCTACCCTGTGTGGGTTGCTACCAAAATATGTAGCACTCGTATTGCCAAGAAGCAGCAGGGGTTGCCGATTTTCCGCTCTTGTTTCTCGCTGTGAGACAACACAAATGCCACGCCACACCGAGATTCTGCACACGTAGGTAAAACACCTTAGGAGAAAATTGCCCTTTTGTGTGCAACCCGCGAGAACTAATTACATAAGGCATTTAGCGGAGAAACCTCTAGTGGAATGATCACAGATGGTCCCAGCATCGATGACCACGGGCCGAAAACCTACGAAAACACGATCCTCCGTCACCCATTGCTTCCCGAAAAATATTCGGGCACGCAAGGCGAGAGCCATTTGCCCTTACAATCAACTGCCGAATTGCTGTCACCACCCCTATGAAATTGTCAGTCGTCATGCCCATCTACAACGAGAGGTCCACTCTCGAGGAAGTTGTCGCAAAAGTGCTTGGTGTTCCGTTGGAAATCGAGCTGATTTGCGTCGACGACGGCTCCAGTGACGGATCCCGCGAAATGTTGCGCGACCTGACCCTTCAGTATCCGCAGATGATCGTCATTTTGCAGCCACACAACATGGGGAAAGGTGCTGCGCTTCGACGCGGAATACAGGAGGCCAGTGGCGACTATGTGGTCATTCAGGACGCTGATCTGGAATACGACCCTGATCAGTACCCTCTACTGCTGGAGCCTCTCCTCGAAGGAAAAGCCGATGTTGTTTTTGGATCGCGCTTTCTGGGAGGTGGTCCTCATCGCGTTCTATATTTTTGGCACTTCGTTGCCAATTGGACGCTCACGTTTTTATCGAATTGTTTCACCAACATCAACCTCAGTGACATGGAGACTTGCTACAAATGCTTTCGGCGCGAAATTATTCAATCAATTCCCATCGAGGAAAATCGATTTGGATTCGAGCCGGAAATTACCGTGAAGGTCGCAAAACGTCACCTGCGAATCTACGAGGTTGGCATCAGCTATTGGGGACGCACGTACGAGGAAGGTAAGAAAATTGGCTGGAAGGACGGCGTGCGCGCTCTTTGGTGTCTGGTTAAATACTCAATTAAAGAACCTGTATACCGAACACCTATCGGTCCTACCAATATCGAACGCGCACAATAAATAATTGATCTCAGTTATCTAGTGTCGCGCGTGAAGAGTAGTTTTTTTAACACCACCATTGCCGCCGTGGTTTCCTTGCGGGTGCTGCGGCTTGAAGTCGATCGGCGCATTCTTGTTCGCGCCTGCGGGCTCTGCTTTGTACTTGGCAGGAGCGGGTGCTTTCACCTTTTGCGGCTTCGCCCCAGCGGTCTTCGACGTCTGCTGTTCAAGGCGCTTTAATTGCGCTTCGCTCCCGTTGGCTCCCGCGCCCGCCTTCGGCAAAGCGACTGGCGCAGCTTTGTGCTCGGCCTGTTTGGGATGATGATTTTGCGCGTGCGGTTTTTGCGCTGCCACTGTGCCTGCGAGACCCATCACCATCGACGCAACTATCAAACTACGCATAAAAAGGCTCCTCGGATCGTCCCCAAACCACCCCTCTAGTTTAAGCGAACGATCGCCGCGAAGCGACATATTCATGACTCCTCGCTAACGTCATGAAATAAAGCCCATTTACTCGCGCCCACTGGCCTCATTTCGGAGGCTGTAGCATCTCCATGGCCCAGATCGCAGCCGGCCTCATATACATCGATGCTCTGAAATTTCCGTCAATTTCCCAAGCTTCGGGCGTACGAAACCAATAGCCCTTGGTCTGATAGGTCACGTTGTATACGCCCCACGCGGTGCGATATCCCTCATCCTTCATCCCGTCGCTCAACATCAGCGCCGCAACACTGAAGGTCGTCCCTCCCCAAACCTCTTGCACCTGTTCGTTCGACTTGATGATTGTGCCATCGGCCGCAATCCCGTTCACTGCGCCCATTTCGCCGTTCGCAAACTTCATTACGTTGAAATCGAAAATCTTTTTCAACGCTTTGTGCTGCATGTCCGATGAAACAATCTCACCGAGACCAGTCGCGTTCGCGTACCATTGGCCGGCAAGCTGATCGGCTTGAATGTTGTCTTTGTATTCGCTGTCCGTGTCGTAGCGGAAATACTCCCCATTCCAAAGCTTCTTGATATAGCTCGCCTGGCCTTTCGCGAACAGGTCGTGATACTTCTGCACCGATGCGCCGTCACCCAACACCTTTCCGATTTCCTCTGCCGCTCGTAACGATGCAAGCCACAGTCCGCCGCTGTACGCACTCTCTCCGCGCACGATCCACACGTCATAAGTCTGGTCCGGATAGCCGTCGTTCTCAGGCACGCCGTCGCCGTTGCGGTCATACTTCTGCAGGTAGTCCATGGCCTCTTTCACTGCGGACCAGGTATCCGTAAGAAACTTCTTGTCCTTACGCCCAGTGAATACGTAGTCGCGATAGATCATCAACACAAACTTGCTGTTCAGGTCCTTCCAATCATTCGTGTCCTGCCAGCTGAACTGGTTCACTTTGAAAAACGGATCTTCTTCCGGCGCACCCAAGTCATGTGGGACTGCGCCTTTTTTCTTGCGCAAACGGAAAATCAATTTCTTCTCTTCTTGCGTCTTCCAGTCCCAGATAAGTTTCTCGTCTTCGAGTTTCGGAACAGTCGCGGCGAATTGCCGAAGTTCCTGCTTGTCAACGTCAGGCCAGAACTTCAACAGCGGCATCGACCCATAGAAGCGAACATCTAGCGTCGAGTAGTACGGATAGTCATAGCATTCCAAAAAAGAAAACGTGTGCGGCGTCTTCGGATCGGATCCCACCGGCCGCCCCCAGAACGAGCCGCCGTCCGCCAAAATATAGAGTTCGTTGAACAGCGCCCCGCGGTACCAATCCGGACGTTTTTCATCCGACACGTAAGGCGCCTGCCAGGCATCAATGGCATCACTCCACGCCGCTGCATTTTTTAGAGCCTCGCTCGCAATCTTGAGTGCGTTGATACCGTTCGTGCCGTAAAAGTCCGTGTAGTGCCGATACCAGCGGCGTCCCGTTCCAAATTCAATGATCGGAAGGTCCCACGACACCACCATGGGCACAACTTTCTTCTCTCCGGGCTTCAAGGTAAACCGCACGGCGATGGCGCCCGCTAGGGTCTCTCCGCTGCTCACCCAATTTGCACTGTCATTCGCTAGACGTCCATCTTTCGAAAAAGGCGACCACACTTCGTTTCCACCCCGATCGGGGATGTACGTTGTCTGATAAGAAACCTCAACCCCAGGGCTCTCCAACGTTGCAATGGCAAACTGTCCATCCCAATCGTCGCTCACGTTGCCTGGTCGAAGCCGATCAAACACAACCGCCTTGACCGTGCCACCGGCTCCAGGCTCGCTCACGAAGTGATTCTGATTCCCTGCATTGGTCCTGCCGGCAAAATCGCGCGAAGGAAATCGCAGCCATCCCAGCATGTTGGTCCAGGAAAATAAAACGCTGACCGTGACGTTCTGCTTCGTCGGGTTCTCCGCATGCCAGCGATAGACAGCGACCGGATAACTGGACTCGCGATAGTTATCGGGCAGCACCGGCGAAAATTGCTCGAGCGTTACATTGGCAGGAAGCTTGTCCCATCGGTACTCGTACCACGACTTCGGATAGAGCGCGTAGTAATTCCCCGCCCCCACCGGATAGTCCCATTTCCAACTGCTAAGCGCCGACCCCTTCGGATGGCCAGCTAGAAGCGCTTGTGCGACGCCCTCGGTTGCGCCCTCTGCCTTTTCATAAATCGCAAACTGATTCGCATCCACGGTTTCGTATTTGTGGACGCCACCCTTCAAATGCCAACGGGAAAAATCACCGCGATATGTCCGTGAAAATGTCCCAGCGCCCAAGCCTCCAACCGGCGCTCCCTGCCAATAGCCATCATCGATCATGCCGTCGAGCGCGGGCTTTTTCGTTCCAGCATTTGCGAGAGGCTCACCAATGCCGCGCTTCCAGGCAACTTTAGGGATTGCGTCTCCAGCGAGAGCCGCGATGGATGTAAGAACAACAAACAGAAGAACCGCATGCCGAGTCCAACGGAACTTCATGCCGCCTCCGAAGAGTTCCAGATTGTCGAGAGACACGATCGAAACAGATGGCCGAATCGACTTTAGAAAATCGTTATTGCACTAGCATCGTAACCTGCAGCAGCCAGAAAGAACAGGTGTTTTTTAGGAGTTAGGACCGATTTGGGATGGTTCCACACAACGCAGCCGCGCCCGCGATTCCAGAGTCTTCTCCATAACGCGCCAGGACCATCGGAATCTCGTCGAGCCACGGATTAACCACAGCGCCCTTCCAGCGTTCTCGTATTTCAGGCAGATGAGGAGCCAGCGTCGAGGACACACCGCCGCCAATAACGATCACGTCCGGCTCAATCAGATCGATAATATTTCCCAACCAATACGCCAGCGCATCCAGCGTATCCTGCATAATTTTTCTGGCGACACCGTCCCCGGCATCAGCCGCTTCTCCGACCGTGTGTCCGGTGATCTGAGACACATCGTTATTCACCAGATCGCGCAGGGCCGATTTCCCGCCGCCTTCTAACGCTTCCCGCGCTCGACGCGCAATCGCAGGACCTGAAGCGATCATCTCGATGCAGCCGCGTTTGCCACAACCGCATACCGGCCCATGGATATCGATTCCCACATGCCCACCCTCCGCAGCAGCCCCGGTGCGGCCGTGATAGATCTTTCCATCAAAAACAATTCCGGTGCCGATACCTGTTCCGACGCCCGCATAAAAAACATTCCGATACCCACGCCCAGCGCCCCATCGCGCTTCGGCCAACGCGGCCGCATTCGCATCATTGTCAATGCTGACCGGAACCGCGAAAAGCCTCCTCATGTTTTCGCCCAAAGGAAAGTTGCGCCAGCAAGGCAAATTCGGCGGATTAATAACAATCCCATTCTTAGGATCAAGCGGCCCCGGCGAACAAATTCCAATCGCCCCAACTGTCGGATTATCTCCATTCATCAACGCTCGAATTGCCATCTCCACAGACGAGATCCCCGCTGCAGCATCTCCTCGACTCGACATAGGAGCGCGCGTCTGCCGGATAATCTCACCATCCGGTGTAACCACACCGGCAGCTACTTTCGTGCCCCCAATGTCCACTCCCACCACCACTTTTCCATCCATTCCTTGCTCCTGACTCTTAGCAGATCTCTTGCTTGGCATTTCTCACTTTGGCGATACCGGAGTTTCCCCACTGGGCTGAGGAACGGTGCGAGCACTGAGCTTGCGAAATATCTCCATCTGCTCTCGCGCCTCATTGTTCATCCCGAGCTTTCGGTACGCTTGAGCAAGCTGGTAGTGATTCTGGGAATCTAACGAACCTTTCTGTATCGCGCGCTCCAGCACTGTCTTGGCCTTTTCAGCGTCTCCGAGTTGAAGATAAAACTGGCCTAGAGATGACAGCGCTTCCATCTTGTTCGGATTTCCGGCCAGTGAAGCTTCCATTTCTTCTGTCGCCTTCGGAATGTCTCCCGCCTGTTTCGCCACCATGCCGAGCATGTAGTGCCCTTCAGCATCCGCTGCGCCCTGGCCAAGCGATGCGTGAAGGTGTTCCGACGCACTCGCCATGTTGCCCAGGTTGTATTCGACAATTCCTTTTGCCAGATGCGCTCGCTTATCAGTTGGGTCCTGCGCCAACAGCTTGTCAAGAATCGGACCCGCCTCGCCCCAGTGAGCGCCACGAACAAGAACGGCGATCAGCGCTAGTCCGCTTTCCGAAGACTGTGGATCCAACTGGTACAACTCCAGCGCTCGATCGTGGGCCATCTGAAGATCATCGATCTGCATGCTCGCGAAAACGATGCTTTTTAGAACATCCACTCGGGGCGGCCCGTTTGAGAGGACCTTTTCGAGAGATGCGATCGATGCTTTCCAATTGCCCGCTGCACCATCGAGATGTGACTTCGCGATCAGTGCGTCGGCGTGGTTTGGATCCATGGCCAGCGCTCGATCCACTGTGGCGCGTGCCTGGTCAGGCTGTCCCGTCCGACCTTCCACCTGCGCCAGCGCGCTCAAAAACGATGGCGTGAACGTCTGGTGTTCTTGCGCAACAGTCAATAGCCCACGGGCATCTCCAACTGATCCCATTTTCAAAAGCGACTTCGCAAGTTGAGGAACAAGCTCCGGATTCTTCGGCGCTAGCCGCAGGATTTCGCTCACTGTTTTCTGCGCATCGGCCGCCCGACTCAAAGCAAAATAATTGCCCGCCATAGTCGGCAGCACTCGAGCGGGACGCGACGCCGGCGGTATCGTCTTGATCACGTTTAGAGACTTTTCATGGTCACCATGTTCCTGATATAGCGTCGCCAGTTGAACTGCGGCTTTCGTGGATTTCGGCTGGAGAGCCATCCGCTTTTCCATGATAGCGATGGCTTCGCCGATCCTTTGCTCATCCGCGTACAGTTGGCTCAGCTTTTCGTAGAAGGAAGTACTCTTGGGAGCTTTCTTGATGGTTTCGATGAGAAGTTGCTCAGCCTGGTGGTATTTTTTCTGATTGAGGAGGCGTGCAACCTGATCTGCGGAACTCGCTTCGGTCGTGCTTGCCGCCAGCGAGCACACCAGAACACACACGACAGTCAACGAGCTCCGCCGAATGAACCTCTCACGACATTGAGCCCAGACATTCGGGGCGGGCAATCGTAGACAATGCTTTCTGAGTTCGGTGACCGTAGCAAGCTTGAGATATAGCAGACAAACCCCGCAAGTCCGTCGTGTTCGAAGTCCTAAGAATACCCCATTTGCAAATCGATTTTCTAAGCTTTCGGATAGAATCCACTTAACGTCTGGATGGGTGTGATGCGCTGCTACTGCCTACTTCTTTTGATCGCAATCTCGCACGCGCAAACACCTCCGATTCACTTTCGACAAGCGAATTCCGATCTCCACATCCCCGTTCCCGGCTCCAACATTTCCGAAAAAAAGTACATCATTCAGCAGATGAGCGGAGGCGTCGCACTTTTCGATTGCGACAATGACGGCAAGCTTGATATCGCGGTCGTCAACGACTCCACCCTCGATCACTATCGCAACGCGGGTGGCGATCCCATGGTCACCCTCTACCATCAGGACGCCGGTTTTACTTTTTCAGATACCACGAAATCAGCCGGCCTCAGCCATCGCGGCTGGAGTATGGGAATAGCGGTCGCGGACTACGATAACGATGGGCTTCTCGACCTCTATGTAACCGGATACAACGGCAATGTCCTTTATCACAACCTCGGTGGATGCAAATTTGAAGACGTAACCACCAAATCGGGCCTATCCGTAGGTGGCTTTTCAACCGGCGCCGCTTGGGCGGATTATGACCGCGATGGCCATGTCGATCTCTTCGTGTCTCGTTACATTCACTCCGACGTTGAAAAACTGGGCGCGATCACCACCAACTACAAAGGCCTCGCCGTTGAAGCGCCCTGGGGTATGCACGGCGAATCAGACTTTCTCTTCCACAATCGCGGCGACGGAACTTTTGAAGATGTCAGCAAAAAAGCTATGGTCGATGATCCCGAGGGGCGACTGGGCTTGGGCGCCGTATGGGGCGACTACGACAACGACGGATGGCCTGATCTATATGTTGCGAATGACACCGAGCCAAACTACCTGTATCGAAACAAGCATGACGGTACATTCGAGGACATCGCGCTCTTGTCCGGTGCCGCTGTCAGTGGCGAAGGCAAAGCGCTCGGCTCAATGGGGGTCGACTTCGGTGACTTCGATCGTGACGGTCGCCTCGATATCACGGTAACGACGTTTGCCTACCAACCGGTCGAACTGCATCGCAATGTTAGCGCCGATGAATTCTCAGACGTCACCTGGACCGCCAAGACCGGACAACCAACCTTCCGATTTGTGAAATGGGGAACGGGATTCGTCGACTTCGACAATGATGGCCTTCTTGACCTGTTCGTCGCTAATGGCCATATCTATACCGCCATCGACACCTTACCCGGCGAACCCGCGTACAAGGAACCGATTCTTCTTTTTCGCAATACCGGGAAGCAGACCTTTGAAGAAATTGCTAACACCGCTGGCCTGAACGACTCCGCGCTCCAGTCCCGCCGCGGCGCGGCATTCGGCGACCTGAATAACGACGGCCTGATCGATGCTGTCGTTTTCAACCAGAACGGGCCGCCCTCCATTTTCCTGAACGATACGAAAGCCTCAGGCCACCGCGTCCTGTTCAAACTCGAGGGTACGACAAGCAATCGCGCCGCCATCGGCGCGCGTGTAACCGTCTATGCAGGAGGAGTCGCGCGCATCGCCGAGGTTCGCGCGGGCGGAAGCTACATCTCACAGAACGACCTGCGACTCCATTTCGGTTTGGGTTTAGAAACTCGGATCAGCAAGGTGGAAATCACTTGGCCGAACGGAAAACGGGAAGAATTGAAAGACCTCGCGGCCGACGCCATTTATACCATCGGCGAAGGTAAGGGTATTACCCAGACAACCCCGCTCCCCGCAGTGTCCGCCGTAAAATAATTGCGGCGTTTATTTCTTCCCCGTCGGCACAATCTTCGCTCGATCGACCACGCCACTTCCCTCAAGAACAGAATAGAACTTATCCGCTGCCAGGTTGCTTAGCGTCTCTGTCTTGCCGGATGGCCACCGGATCTCAACCGAATCGACCTTCGTCGCCGCGCCCAGCCCAAAATGCACACGGAGATCGTGCTGCGAAATATATCCTCCTCCGCTTCGCACTTCCTCCGTCTGCGTCGACGCGCCGGCGATGATCTTGATCTTCGTACCAATCGCCAGTCGATTGCTCTTCGCACCAGCAAACTCAAAGCTGACCCAGTGCGTCGTGGGCACACCCGCATTGTGCAGCAACATCGGCGCGCCATCGAGATCTTCGATGATCACATCCACGTTGCCATCATTGTCGAAGTCGGCCACCGCCAAGCCGCGGCTCACTCGCGGTTCTGTTAAGGCCGGACCTGCCTGCTTTTCCGCGTCACAAAACTTCCCGTTCTTCTCGTTCATGAACAAATTTTTCGGTTGCTTGTACCGGGCACCCGAAGGCAACGTGTCCACCTGCGGATAAACCTGCCCATTCACCGCGATCAGGTCGAGCCATCCGTCGTTGTCGAGATCGACGAAAGCTGTTCCCCACTTCACCCACGGAAGCGCGGCCAGCGCCACGCCTGCTTCATACGATGCGTCGCGAAAATCGTACTTGCCCTGGTTCACGTACAAAGTGTTGTACTCGTCCGCAAAATTCGTTACGTATAACGACGGCAATCCCGTGTGGTTGAAATCTCCGATCGCCACCCCCATCGACCCCTGCTCGGACCCATCCGCGCTAACCGCCGTACCAGATTCCAACCCGATCTCCGAGAATTTGCCGTTGCCATCGTTCTTGTACAAGAAATTCGGCGTGGAATCGTTGGCAACATAAAGATCGATGCGCCCGGTGTTGTTGAAGTCCGCCCACACCGGCGTCATCCCGTAGTAGCCACCAGGATCGTCCACACCAGTCGCCTTCGAAACATCCGAAAACGTCCCGTCCCCGTTGTTGTGGTACAGATGGTCCTGCGCACCCTTCAGACCTCGCGGACCGCACTGCACATCAATCCCGCGATACTTGCACGTCGGCGTCGATCCGAATCCCGGCAGATCATCCAGGTGAAAATCCACGTAGGCGGTCACGGCCAGATCGACATACCCATCCTGATCGTAGTCGCCAAATGCTGCGCCCGATGACCAGCTAGTCGTGTTCGCCAGCCCGGCCTGTTTGGCGACGTCCGTAAACGTCCCATCGCCATTGTTGCGATACAACACATTCGACCCAAGACACGTCACGAACATGTCAGGCCAACCGTCGTTGTTGTAGTCTCCGACCGCGCCTCCCATTGCAAAACAGGGCGTTGCGACGCCGGCCTTGTCTGTCACATCGGTAAACGTTCCGTCACGATTGTTGTGATAGAGCTCGCCGCGCGGAATTACCTTGGCCAGCGCTTGTCCAACCGTTGGTGCATTTGTGAAATAGATGTCCGGCCAGCCATCGCGATCGTAGTCAATGACGATCACCCCACCCGGCATCGACTCCACAATGTATTTCTTGTCCGGCGCCGATAAATGTTCAAACTTAATCCCGGCTTTCTTGGTCACATCCGTGAGCTGCGGCACCGTTCTGCCCTTGCACTCGCGGGATTGCACACCCGGCGGAGGCGGCGCATTCGGAGTGTGTGCTTGTCCAAACACATCGCTCCCCAGCATTAAAATGAGGAACAGTGAACAAGTGGGCCGAAAGCGCGGTCGATTCAAAGCCATAGCCTGAAGTTAGTCACTCAAGAATAGCGGGACGCGTCGTTTCTGTCTCGCTTAGGCTCCAGCCATAACTGGTGAATGTCCGATCTCGTTCGTCGCGCTTGCAAGATAAACAATGTAGAAGTAGCACAATACGGGCAGAATGAATGCGTGGTGAATGCCGATGCGGTCGGCCAAAATTCCTTGCAGCTCTGGAATGATGGCGCCTCCCACGATCGCCGCAACCAGCACAGCCGACCCCCGGCTCGTTAGTTTCCCCAACCCGTCGATACCCAGCGTGAAAATGCTTGGGAACATGATCGAATTGAAGAAGCCCACCGCGAGAATGCTCCACATCGCAACATGGCCGCTGTTCAACATGGATATCATTACCAGCAGCGCGGCTGCGCCTGCAGCGATACCAAGCACTTTGCGCGTTGAGACGCGCTGCAATACCGCCGAACCGATGAACCGTCCCACCATCGCGCCGCCCCAATACACGACCAGATATTTCGCCGCAACCTTTTCCGCGAGTCCGGCGATGTATGGTTCCTTCATGTAATTCACAAGAAAACTTCCAATCGAAACCTCGGCGCCGACATAGACAAAAATTCCGATCGCCGCCAGCACCAGATTTTTGTGCTTCCACACGCTGTCATGCAGGGTCGCGATCTCTCCGCGATGAGGTTCCGCCGATTCAATAACCGGCAATTTGTAGAACGAAATCACGAGCGCCAGCAGGAATAGCACAATGGCAAAGCCGAGATACGGAAGCTTCACCGACGAGGCCTGCTCGACCCGATACGCGTGCAATTGATCCGGATTCAATGCCGCCATCTCGGCCGCCGTCAGCAACGTTCCACTCAAGATCAAAACGCTTCCAATGTACGGTGCGATAAACGTTCCCAGTGAATTGAATGCCTGCGTGAGATTCAATCGGCTTGAAGCGGTGCGCGCAGGCCCTAAAACCGCAACATAAGGATTCGCCGACACCTGCAGCAATGTCATCCCACCGGCAAGTACCATCAACGCCCCGAGAAACAATGGGAATGACGGTACGCTAGCGGCTGGAATGAAAAGTAGCGCGCCAACTCCCATCATGCACAGACCTGTCACCATCGTGCGCTTGTAGCCAAACCACTCAATTACCTTTCCCGAGGGCAGCGAAAACAAAAAGTAGGCCGAGAAAAATGCGAACTGAATCAGCATCACTTGCGCATAGTTAAGATCGAAGATGGCTTTCAAATGTGGGACCAGAATGTCGTTCAGGCAAGTCAGGAACCCCCACATGAAGAACAACGTGGTGACCATTGCCAGCGCGCCGCCGTGTGTCTGATTGGTACCCGTGTCAGCTGCTACGCTGGTTGTCTTCACGCTCACATTCGCCATGCATGCATCTCCTGTCGTTGCGCTGTCGCGAGCTATCGTGGCTAGCCGCGAAGATAGTGGATTCGTCCCCAAAGGGCAACACCTATCGTCGCCGAAAGCCCACAGAAAATCGGTTTTCTTGCACAAAACCCGCTATAATCCGCGCGCGGACAGGACAAAGAACGTAGCCTGGTCCACCGCCCGCTAATCCGCCGCGGATATCTTAGAGGTCTCCATGTTCCGTACACTTCGTCTTACACTCTGTTGGATTTCCGTGCTGACCTCCATCGCCTTCGCCGCCCCACCCACATCCATCGACCTTCACTCCGGATGGAAATTCCGCGCGCTCGAAGCTTCCTCCGACCATCCCGGCATGGATCAGTGGCGCGATGCTGAAGTCCCAGGCTTGGTTCAAATGGACCTCCTGCGCAATAAGCAGATTCCCGACCCCTTCTACCGCGACAACGAGAAATCCCTTCAGTGGATCGGCCTCACCGACTGGGAGTACCGCACTGAGTTCAATGTCGACGCCGCCACTCTCGCCCGCACTCACGTTGACCTTTACTTCGCCGGCCTCGACACCTACGCCGACGTCTATCTCAACGACAGTGAAATCCTCAAAGCCGACAACATGTTCCGTTACTGGCGAATCCCCGCCAAGGACAAGCTTCATGCCGGCGCCAACACCTTGCGCATCGTCTTCCATTCGCCCGTCAAGCTGATGTTGCCGAAGGTGAAGGCAATGCCTGTCCGCCTGCCCACCGTCGGACAAGTCCAGATCGTCAGCGAAGAAGGCGTCGCCACCGATCCCTACACTCGCAAAGCCCCATACCACTACGGATGGGACTGGGGCCCCCGCTACGTCACACTCGGCATCTGGCAGCCCGTCAAGCTCATTGCGTGGGACGATCTCCGCATCGACAATTTCCACATTCGTCAGCAGCGCGTCACCAAAGACGAAGCAGAGCTCTCCGCAGATTTCGACATCGTCGCCACCACTTCATCGCAAGTCACCTTAGCTGTTCAGCACGACAACTCCACCGGACAAGCACCCAACTCGAAACCAATCACCGATCAGACCTTCCGCCTCGACCCGGGCACAAACCATCTCTCCCTCCCCTTCCGCATCGCGAATCCCAATCGTTGGTATCCGAACGGATACGGCCCCCAAACGCTTTACAAGTTTTACGGCACTCTCTCGACCGGCGCTGGCCAGAAAGCCACAGTTCAAGACCACGCCGAACTCCGCACCGGTCTTCGCTCCATCGAACTTCGCCGCGTAAATGACCAATGGGGGAAAAGTTTCACCTTCGTCATCAACGGCATCCCGGTCTTCGGCAAAGGGGCCGACGTCATCCCCTTCGACAGTTTTTCTTCCCGCGTAACCCCCGCCCAGCATCGCCAGACCTTGCAGTCCGCCAAAGACGCGCACATGAACATGATCCGCCATTGGGGCGGCGGCTATTACGAAACCGACGACTTTTACGACATCTGCGATGAGCTCGGCATTCTCGTCTGGCAGGACTTCATGTTCGGTGGCGCCATGGTTCCCGGCGACCTTCCGTTCCAGGAAAACGTTCGCGAGGAAGCGACCCAGCAGGTCAAGCGGCTCCGCGATCATCCAAGCATCGCGCTCTGGAGTGGCAACAATGAAGTCGAGACCGGATGGCGCTACTGGGGAGACCGCGTCTACTTCAAAGAAACCCTCACCCCGCCTCAGCGCGAACGCGTATGGCAGGACTACGTCGTCCTCTTCCACGACATCATCAAGAGTGTCGTTGCCGACTACGGCTCTCCCGTTCCCTACTGGCCCAGTTCGCCCTCGGCAAATTTCGAAGACGATCCCGGCGGTCAAAAAAATGGCGACATGCACTATTGGTCTGTCTGGCACGCACTCGAGCCCATCTCCGAATACACCAAGCAGTTCCCCCGCTTCATGTCGGAATACGGATTCCAATCGTTCCCGGAAATCCGCACCGTTCGCCGGTTCACCGAGCCCGGCGACCTCGACATCATTTCGCCCGTCATGCAGAACCACCAGAAAAATGTCGGCGGAAACGAGCGCATCCGCACCTACATGTTGCGCGAGTATCGCGAGCCCAAAGACTTCGAGTCGTTCCTCTACGTAAGCCAGGTCCTGCAAGCGGAAGCGATCAAAGTCGGGGCAGAGCATCTCCGCCGCCAGCGTCCGCGCACCATGGGCTCGCTCTACTGGCAACTGAATGACTGCTGGCCCGTCGCATCCTGGTCGTCTATCGACTACTACGGCCGCTGGAAGGCCCTTCATTACTATGCGCGACGCTTCTACGACGATGTCCTCGTCTCGCCCTGGGAAGAAAACGGAACGCTGTCGGCTTACGTAGTTTCCGACAAACTGCAAAAACTATCCGCCGAGCTCCGCGTCCGCGTCTTGGGTTTTGATGGCAAGACTTTCCTCGACAAGCGCCAGCCCGTCGACATTCCTGAACTATCCAGCAAAATCTATGCCACGTTCCCCCGCACCGATCTCTTAAAAGATACTGACGCCCAACACGCGTTCGCCGTCGTCGACTTGGCCGCCGAAGGAAAGCTGATTTCGCGCAACGTCTGGCTCTTCGACCGGATACGAAACCTCGCGCTCCCCGCTCCCGCCATTCAGGCTGACGTCACAGGCGCCGATGGAAACTACACGCTTCGCCTGCAATCGCCCGTTCTGGCGCGACACATCTACGCGACCTTCGGCGACACGGACGTCGAAATCTCCGACAACTATTTCGACCTCCTGCCGAACGAACCAGTCACGCTTCAGTTGAAGAGCAAAGCAAGTTTGGATGAGATCAAGCGCGTCATGAAAATCCGCAACATCACAGATGCGTTCCCGAATGAAATCGCTAAAGGTGAGAAAGCTAAAGAAGAAAAGGAAGCCGCAACAACACAAACAACGCCCCAACAAGCGCACTCAAACTGAGATCGCACCAGGAATAGCGAACGCTAAGCCGCCTTTGCGGGCCCCTCTGGCCGCCAGGAACCACTCTCCCCCAACTCCATCATCCGCTGCATCGCCCAGTAGCGTGCCTTCGCTTCCCGCAATGCAACCCGCCGTGTCTCTGACATCGTCCACATCGCGGAATAGTAGGCAACTTGCCCCTTCAGCGCAGTGTCCTCGCCTTCACAGTCCGGCTCATAACCCAGCGAGCCCATCTCATCCCGAACCACACTCTCGATCAACCTGATTTGTCTCGGAGACAGCACCTTCCTCCAAGCCTCGGCCCGGCTCGCATCCATCGGCTTGAGAGTGAGCGCGTGACGAGTCGGCAGTTCACCACTCGAGGTCTTCCTCATGAACTGTGCCGCTGTCTTGTGAAATTTCAGCAGGTCGGGCACATACTCGAGTCCCAGGAACGCGCAGACGTCTTTTAAAGTCGACTCGGGTGACGTCACAAACTGCTCATGCCGCACCAGCAAATACGACGGGGATGGTTCCTTCATTTCCAACTGGTGCACCCGAACGGCCCGCGACCAGTATCGGGCTGCCACGTAAATCCGCCAGTCCGTAAATGCTCCGTCCGTGAACGCCTGGATCGTCGAACACACCGTGCCCCGCGGATCGCGAATCATGTGAATCACACGCGACTGCGGGAAACACGAGCGAATCGCCGCAAGCCGAAAAATGTGGGATGGGGTCTTTTCTCCCCAACGCGCCTTGTGCTCGCGGGCCGCGATCGTGCCCAGAATGGTGTTCAACACTTCCGCGTAATTTTGCGCGCGCGACAATCGATGCTGCAGACTCTGTTCCTGCATCAACTCTTTGTGCGGAGTCTGGTCGGCGACTATATGGTGCCAGTGACGTACAAGTCGCCGCAGTTCGGCCGCGTCAGATGGAACGCCAAACCTCCGGTGCGACAGAAACGCCTGTGTCTCGCCATAAACCCCAAGCGAGGGATGCATGTTGAGTGCGAGTTGCATCGGCGTCGTGCCCGACCGCCCAGCGCCCACAATAAAGACCGGGGAGATCTCCCGGACCTGCCCCAACGGCATCGACTTCCATTTTTTTAGTTGGATCAACCAGATCTTCAGTCCGCACAAATCGAGCCAGCAACCGCTGGATCAACTTGCGTCGGACTGCCCCCTCAAGCACCCGCGCAAACAATTGTTTCGATCTGAAACAAGAAGGTCGAGCGAACCTCGACCAGGAGACAAACCGAGGGAGTTCTTCTTAACAAAGTCGACTGCAGTTTAAAGCGAGGAGATTTGAACGAAGACCTACAGAATCGGCGGATGAAATCACGCACCTGCATTCATTCGCGACAGGGGAAGTTCGACACAGAATCGCCGTGCCGGCTAAGGCGATGGCTGCAAACAACAGGCTACTCAATACCTGGGATCTCAGAATGGTGGGCGCTAGATCAACAAATGGCGAAATACAAACGGCCAAAACCACGAACAGCAAAAACAGCCCCACCCCGATTTTCGATGTGCCCCTCATTGGCTGCAACTTTAGTAAGATGCGCGCCCAAATTCAAGCGAATTCGCCCCTCCGGCGCCTGCCCCCTACCTCGTCCACGTCGTACTGTTGTCCCAATAAATCGTGTTCCCGTCGCGGCTGATCGTGCCGTGGACTGTCGTTCCCGCCCAGTTTGTCGTCAGATGCCAGCGCCCGTCCGTATTCCCAGTTCCGCTGTCGCCTTGTTCGTTCGTTAGCGACAAATTTCGTTTTTTCTGCCGTATGTAACACGATTTCGAATGGTCGCCGCCGCGGTACCACGTGCCGTCCACATTCGGGTAATTACGCCCTCCGCCTCCGCCGCCGCCCGAACAGCGTGCCCAATAAGTGCCGTTCGACCAGTTGATCCTCGTTCCATCCTGGCTCAGCGTTCCTTGCACAAATCCCCACTGGTCCGCGCTCACCACATTCTGGTCCACGCCAATGTAGTGTGCCGAAGACGTGCTCCCGCTTTCGTTGGTAAACGTCAGGAAGAGTCCATTCATGGAAACGGAGCATTGCTTGGCAGGGTCTCCCTGCGCGCACCATGCGCCCAGAAATCTCGAGGGCGGCTGCCCCGGCATCTGTGGCGCGGACGCCGCCTTGCTTCGGACACTCACCACCGCCACAATCGCTACGCACAAAACACCGATCGCAAGGAAGTACCGTTCACCCTTGTGTGTCCCCATCGAAATCCTCACTAGAATCCCAGGAAACGCAACGTCATGCGTTCCGTTTGTTCTTAAAAATGTTCTTAAGAAATGTTCTTAAGAAAGTGTGTTCCGAAGAAAGTCGTTCCGACCATTCCTGAAAATGTTGACGCGATCGTATACGCCACGACTATTTGCACCCTCCGACGCCCGGTCTCGATCGCGTGGATCACGCTTCGGTAAAGTGTTGTCCAACCTGACAGCGTACCCATCCTGCACTTGCTTGCCGTCCAATCGAATCGATTGCAGCACCATGACCGGCTTCGTTTTTGCGCTGGTCACGCTGTACCAGTTGTTGGTTGATTCCGTATACACCGGACCGCACCGCGCCAGTTTGACATCGTAACCCTGCGCCCGCAACAGTCCCAACACATCCTCTCCACGCGGATGCAGCCCTCCCTCGTCCAAATACACCGTCAGCGGTCGCGCCTGCGTGCCACTTGCAATCAGGCTGAACTGGCGCTGCGCGAGCGCGGTACTTCCGCTCTTGCTGTACGGATTTGGATCGGACTTATAGGTAACCGGGTTCTTCTGGGGAGCTGTCGAATACCATTTCGAATTGGGCAGCACCTTCGAGATCGACGCCCAGTCGGCAGGAGAGCTCGTCGCCATTGGAAAAAACGCGATCACCGACTGCGCCACCAATTCCTGCGGGCTCGACGTCGAAACCGGCTTGCGCGCTTCCGCTCCTCCCGAACATTGTTCCGAATACATCGCCAGTTGCTTGGGCTGCAATTGCGGCAAGTCGCCGCCCAGCGTCAATTGAAAACCCTCACACGGCTTGCCATTGCAGGATGACTGCACCGAGAACACGCCCGGATTCGTGCTCGCGCTCTTCAGCCTGTACCAGTTCGTCCCGCCCGCGCTTCCCTTCACCGGACACCGCGCCAGCTCGGCCGTTAGCCCCGCCCGCTTCAACGCAGCCAACACCGCCTCTTCTCCCATCGGCGCATCCTTGCCGCGAAAGTACAGGTTCGTCACAAACGATCGTGCGCCGCTTGCAATCACCATCAGGTTGCGCTCGCCAAACATCACCGTGCCCTGGCGCATGAAGCAACCTCCATCCGGCAAACAATTCTGCAGGCTCTTTGGTGGAAGCGGCGCCCACTTGATCCCCGGAAGTTTCTCGACCCCGCTCCAATCCGTGTTGAAGCTCTTGCCAAGAGCAATCTTGACCGATCCCGCAAGTTGATCTTCAGGGCCCGCTCCATAAGCTGGAGATACGGCCAGTGCAATTGCAAAACAGATTGCGGCCAGAAATGGTTTGCGAAGCATGCGCGCCCCCATCGAGTGCACGCAAGCTATCACATGCGTTTTCGAGAGAAAAGCAATTTTCTAAAAGATCAGAAACAAGTGTAGGAGTACTGCCTTTGGGTCAGCGTACGCTTCGGTGCGATGCATTTAACGCTTCTTTTGGAATCGACACTTTCCGGTCCAATTGCCCCTCAGACTTCCTTTCTCGCAGCGTGACAGCGTACAGCAGCCACGTCAGGCCCGAACACGGAGTCGCAATGGCGAAAGTTTGTAGCCACGAAAATGATGAAAATGGCCAAAGCTCATGGCTCATAGCTGGCCACAAATAACAGGCCCAAATTCCGTAGTGCCCAACCAAAATTAGCACGCCCCACCCGATCGGATTTTTCCACCGCACCGCGATTTGAAGGAAAACATACGCCAGAGTAGCCTCGATCCCCAGGAACCAAAAGCCATTCTGCCCCGGCCAAGCGGGGTAGCCGTTCTACCAATGGTCGGGAGGCCCCCCAATCAAGATCGCAGCGATCCACAATGCCGGCGCTGCTGCCAATGCGAGTGCGCACGCGAGCGGGTCGAGAATCGCGCGATGTAGCGGACGGGGGCCTGCTCGAAGAAGAATCAGAAGCAAAAAAACAATGGCTGCGCTTCCGAGCATTGTTCCAACGAATTGGATCCTCACCCAAGCGTCGTTGTTCTCTTGTAGACCCAACAACTTGTCTGCCCACAAATGGAAACGTTCAGCTAGCCACTGTTGACGAGGCAAGTCAATGTAGGTGCGCAATGCAAAGGCGGTTGCAAGTCCTATATTCAGCGCAAACAAAATCTCATGTAGCAGTCGCAGTGAGTCGATATTGTTCGGTATTTGTTTCACGATGTTTAGTGGCTTTTCAACAACTTCTTGGCTTACTGAACGTGCGGACGAACTTCTTTCGCTTCCACACGTCCCCTACCTTCGAGAACATAGGAGAACTGGTCCGCCTTCAGATCCTTTGTTGAAATCTTCTCCACTGCCCCCGACGGCCACCGGATCTCGACCGAATCAATCTTTGTAGCCGCTCCTAATCCGAAATGTACGCGGAGATCATTTTGCGAAAGATAACTTCCTCCGCTCCTCACTTCTTCGGTTTGCGTCATTCTCCCAGCCGTAATCTGAACGCGCGCGCCAATCGCCAGCCGGTTGCTCTTCCGTCCCTGCATCTCAAAACCGATCCAATGATTCCCGCTCACGCCGCGGTTTTGCAAAATCATCGGCGCGCCATCCAGGTCTTCGATCACCAGGTCAATGTTCCCGTCATTAAATAGGTCTCCCGCTGCGAGCCCTCGCAGCACGCGCGGCTCTTCCAGCGCCTTCCCGGATTGCGCGGTCGCATCGCAGAATGTTCCATCCCGCTGGTTCATCCACAAGATGGATGGCTGCCTATATTTACCGCCAGTCGCCAGTTTGTCTGCTTGCGGATACACATGCCCGCTCACAGCCACCAGGTCCACCCAGCCGTCATTGTCCGCGTCAAAGAACGCCGTTCCCCATTTCACCCATGGCATCGATACGACAGCCAACCCCGACTGGAACGACACGTCCCGAAAAATCCAGTCCCCGTCGTTGCGGTAGAGAGTGTCGTACTGGTCCGCAAAGTTCGTGATGAAAATTCCCGGCCGCCCGTTGTGCTGGTAGTCGCCGATTGCAACGCCCATCGATCCCTGGATCGCACCGTCGTCGGTCAACGCCGTACCGGACTCCATCCCCATCTCCGTGAACTTGCCCTTCCCTTCATTCTTGTAAAAGAAGTTTGGCGTCGCATCGTTCGCCACGAACGCGTCGGGCATCCCGACATTGTTGAAGTCAGACCACGCCACACCCATCCCGTAAAAACCATTGGGATCATTCACGCCAGCCGCTTTACTCACGTCGGTGAATGTTCCATCGCCGTTGTTATGGAATAACGAATCGCCCGCGCCAGGCATTCCACGCGGACCACACTGTACGTCGAGCCCGCGATACTTGCAGGTCGCCGCGCTCCCGAATGCCGGCAGGTCGCTGAGTTTGAAGTCGAGATAATTCGCGACCATCAAATCGACGAACCCGTCGCCGTCATAGTCGGCAAACGCGGCACCGGTCGACCATCGCCCGTCGCGGACTCCGGCTTTCTCCGTCACATCCGTAAACGTCCCGTCGCCGTTGTTGCGATAGAGAACGTTTCCTCCGAGACAAGTCAGATAAAGATCGGGCCATCCATCATTGTTGTAATCGCCCACCGCGCCGCCCATGCCAAAACATGCGACCCTCAGGCCTGACTTTGCCGTGACGTTCTGAAAAGTCCCATCGTGATTGTTGTGATAGAGCGCCCCTGCCACCGTTTCATTCTTAAGTTGCTGCTCGACACTTGGATTGTTCGTAAAGAAGATGTCAGGCCATCCATCGCGATCGTAGTCGATCAGTATCACGCCTCCTCCCATCGACTCCACGATGTACTTCTTCTCCGGCACAAAGTTGTGGCGAAAACTGATGCCACTCTTCGCAACGACATCCTCAAGTTGTGGAATGGCACGACCCGAACATGTGACAGTCTTCGCGCCCGGAGGCACAACATTGGGCGCATGACCTTCCTGCGCCAGCGCGAAACAAGTAAGACAGAAGAAAAGAAGTAAGAATCGATGGCGCACGACTCGAGTATATCGTCGCGAGCCCGACCAGCCATCGAACCGCTGACTCGGAGTCAACTCTATCCAGCAATGCTCGTTATAACAAACAACTCGCAACCACCATCAAATCAATAACATATAGGCACTCAGAAATAGCTCCCAGCAAAGTCAATTGTTCCACGTGGAACACACTACTTCGGCAGCTTGATGTTAGGGTCCTGCTCTCGTGCGCGTCGATAACAATTCTGCGCGCTACTCTGGTCGCCGATGTCAGAATAGAGTTGCCCCGCCAGCACGAGCATCTCAGGCGGCAACTGCTGGACCACCAGCTTCCCCAGCACAGTCGATGCTTGTTGCGTGTCTTTTGTTTTTGCAAGCGAATCCGCCCAGCCATACGCCATCCTCGGATCAGCGAGGGCGCTGTCTCCAACGCGCTCGAAAACTTTCACAGCTTCGGCGTAGTTCTTGGTGGAGTAGAGAGACATCGCAAGCATCGACGCAGAGCGCTGATCGGACGGATCGGCGGCCACCACACTGCGCAACGCCCGTGCGCTCTCGTCATAGTTCTTCGACAAAAATGCAGCCAGGCCTAGATTCCGCATCAGGCCCGGTGTAGTGGCGTCCCATCGTTCCGCTTCCTGAAAATGATTTAGGGCAGACGCATACTCGCGGCGCCGCGCCTCCGATGTGGCCCAGTCGTTGTAGGCGCTGCTCAAGATGGCACGCAATTGTGTCTCGGCAGCTTCCGACTGGGCGCGAGCCTCAGGAGTCAAATGCGCGGGTTCCCACGCAGAGCTGTCCATCGGCGTCCACGGATTTGGAACAGCTCCGAGCGCGACCACAGGGGTCTGATCATGCGGAGCGCTTGTAGCAGCGGACGCTCCTGGCGCGGCTTCTGTATTCGCAAGTGCGCGTGGTCGGCTGTTCACAACCAAGTTGGTTTCCATCTCACGCGATCGCGCGAGGAGTTTCGCGCCCTCATCACGCCGGCCACTCGTCATCAGGATTCGCCCGAGTGTGAAGTAAGCGCGCCGGATCTGGAAATTGTTACGGCCTTCATCCTTCCCGGTCAGTTGAATCGCTTTTCGCAGGTAGCCCTCGGCTTGCTGGTTCGCACCCTCACCATAGGCATTCAATCCCATATAGAGATACGGTTCAGGCCAGTCCGGTTTGGCCGCGGCCGCGACTTTCAAGTAGCGGTCTGACGCTGGGAACTCTTTGCTCTCTGACATTAGATATCCCATGAAGTAGTTGCCAAAGAAATCGGCTGGATTGACAGCCACCTCCGCCAAGAACTGCTCTCGCGCCTCCGGCGTCGGAGCCCAGCCATTTTTTTCCAAGTAAAACAAACCTAAAAAATAATGTCCGCGCGAGCCCTTGGCGTCTTTCTCGATCGCAGCCTTGTACTCTCGTTCGGCATCGTCGTTAAGTTCCGCATCCTGGTACGCCCGTCCCGTGAGCACGTGCAATCCTGCATTGCTGCCGGTAGCGTCGTACATCTTTTGAAACACAGACGCCGCTTTTGATTTCTCGTTCAATTTCAAGAGTGCAGTCGCCATGGTGTAGGCAACTTCCATGTCCGACTGCAGGGCGAGCGACTTGTCGAGAGAATCAGCGGCCTGCCGATAATCTTTTTTCATCATCCAAAGTTTGCCGGTAAGGTTCCACGCGGCTGCGTTCTTCGGATCACTCTCGACAACTTTCGCAGTTTCTTTGAGTGCCTCGTCAGTGTGGCCCGCCTGTGTGTAAAGGATGGCCAGTTGCAAGTGAGTTTCAGGTGAGTCCTCGAGACTAATTGAGCGGCGGCACAACTCAGCCGCAACGGCCAGCTGCCGTTCGTTCGTGCGGAGGTCGCACATTTGGCGGATTGCGAGAGCAATGACGCGCCGATTCGCCTCCGCAACCGCGGCCGGATCGCCAGACTGCTGCGCTTCTGCGGCGGCTCCAAGGCGCACTTGCAATTCGTCGCTCTGAGGCGGCGTCTGCTGTTGAGGCGTCTGGCCGACCGCGGTGCATACACAAAGCAACGACAGGACCCCAACCCTCATTCGGCTGCAGAATGGTCGGTGCCTTAATTTCACTGCGCTCGCTCCGCTGGGCGGACAGTAGCTTTCTCTCGCTTTTTCTCTTTGATGTCGCGATAAAGAGCTAGTTCGCGGTCGGCATCATCCTTGCGGCCAATTTTGCGATAGGCCGTTTGCAGCTGGTAGTGAATGTAGTCTTTGGATGGATCGAGTTTAGCTGCGGCTTCCAGATGCTTAACGGCTTCGTCTATCTGGCCTTGATCCAACAAAACTTTGCCCATCTGATATTGAGCCTGCGCGTGTTCCGGGTGAACGTCTATCACGGATTGAAGTATGGCCAGCGCCTCCTGCTTTTGCGAAGTCTGCAAGAGTGCATACGCAAGGTTGTATTGAACATCCGGATCGTTCGGAGTTATCTTGATTTCTTCGCGGAGGGGAGCGATGGCTGCATCTGGGCGATCGAGCCTGAGCAGTGCAGCGCCCATCTTGTAGCGTGCGTGCGGAAACGCGGGATCGAGTTCAATCGCTTTCTTGTAAGCAGCAACCGCATGTTCGTAATCTTCAAGAACACTGTAAAGATCGCCAATGGACACGAGTGACTCTGCGGACTGAACCTGGGGCGTAATCCGGTTGAGGATGACGCTTGCCTTTTGTCCCTCGTTGAGTCGCACGAGCGAGTAGCTCCACGCATAGCCGAGGTTGGGATCGCTGGCAGCTGCCGGTCCGAGTGCGTCGAACTGCGTCACTGCTTCGGCGTATTGATCGGTGCGAAAAAGCGTGAGCGCCAAGCGTGCCCTTGCGGCCTCGTCTTTCGAATCGACTTGCACGGCAGCGTCAAAGGCGCGGAGTGCTTCTTTAATGTCCCCAACTTTCAGAGCAGCCGTTCCGGTGTTCCGCATGAGGCCGGGAGTCGTGGTGTCCCATTTTTCGGCTTCATGAAAGTGCTCCAGCGCTTGCGGGTAGAGTCCTTGCCGCGCCTCGGATGTGCCCCAGTCGTTGAACGCGCTGCTTAGGACGGCGCGCAACTTTGTCTCGTACTGTTTCGCGTCCTGCTTTTCTTGAGCGGTCATGGAGCTCGCGCCAAGGTTCGTTGGATCAGAGGAAGCCGTAGCATCCACCGTGGTCGCAGGTGTTTGCTGCGTGGGCACTTTCACTTGTGGCATTACGCCAGCGGCATGTTGCATGCCACCAGCGGCCATGGTTTCTGCTATCGATTCCGCACTGTTTGCGAGCGCCTTGTTTTGCAGATCTTTGGCGTGTGTTACGTATTCTTCTGCCTTCTTTTTGTTTCCCGCAATGAACTCCATTCGCCCGAGGGCGATGTATGCCTTGCGAATCTGAAAATTGTTACGCGCTTCATCCGCGCCGATGAGCTCAACCGCCTTCAGTAAATTGATTTTGGCTTCTGGATAGTTCTGTTGTTGAAACTGATTAAGTCCCAAGTACAGCCAGATTTCTGGAATCTCCGGATGGGTGCTGAGCGCTACGCGCAGATGCTGATTGGAGGGCGCGAATTCTTTCAATTCCGATTCGCCTGCGCCGAGATAGAAATTGGCGAAATAGTCTTTGGGATCATTTTTAACGGCAGCCCGAAACGCGGCCATCGACTCGTCCGACTGTGCCCAGTGATTTTGCTCGAGCAGCGTGAGGCCAAGAAAGAATTGAGCGTGGCTAGCCTTGGGATCCATCGCGATGGCGCGACGAAACTCACGAATGGCATCATCGGGATATTTCGACTCGCGGTAAGCACCCGCAAAAACGACGTGCCAGATCGCCTTGTCGCCATAAGCGCTCAGCATTTCGCGGAAAACTATTTCTGCCTTTTCTTTCTGCTTGAGCTTTAGCAGCGAATATCCGAGGGAGTACTGAGTGTTCACCTCGGGAGTGATCTTGAGCGAACGCTCGAATGAGGCGGCGGCACCCTCGTAGTCTTCCTTCGCCATCTGAGCTTTGCCCTGGAGATACCAAAGGCGCGGGTTGCCGGGCTCGGAGGCGAGAAGAATCTTCGTCTGAGCGATCGCTTCGTCTGGCCGTCCCGCACTGAGTGCTGCTGCAGATAAATTTAGATGAGCCTCTGGGACATCTTCGAGCTCGAGTGACCGTTTGTAGGCATCTGCTGCGCTTGTGAAGTTCCCCTCCAACATGCGCAGGGCACCGAGTTGGCGCAGCGCGAGAGCGGCCAGTCTCGTTCCCGCGCTGATCACCGCATCCGGATCAGTAGCTTTCGCTGCCTCCAAGGCGTCGTAACGAGTTTTGAGCTCAAGTGCAGCCGCGCCGGCCTTATTTCCAGCTGTGGGAGGAACAGGGGGCGCAGTGGGATGCTTTGGCTGGGGTTTGGCTTGACCAAACCCGAGGAGCGCTGACGTTAAAACAATCAGAATCACTGCCACGCGCAGACCGGGAGGCAAGGAGTCACCGGACGGCTGCGGCAGTTGTGCCGCACTTCTTTTTAAGGTCTTGTCCGCAAACACCTCGGCCCCTTATCTGCTCCCAATAAGAAAACGGCAGCGCCCTCAGAGGAGCACTGCCGTCATTATTTCACCAAGACTTCAGAATCAGCTAGAAGCTGATCTTGAGGCCATATTGCATTTCGCGTCCCGAACGAGTCGTAGTCTGACTCGACTGGCCGAACTGGTTGGTGGGGTTTTCCCGCGTGATGATGTTGTTGACCGGGCTGCAAGGCGCATACAGCCCTGTGCCGGGATCCGCGGGTCCGCAGTTTACACCTGAAGAAGGCGTATAGCCGAAGACCTGGTCGCCACGGAAATTCGGGTGATTGAACAGGTTGAAGAAGTCGATCCGGAACTGGACATTGACCCTCTCTCGGACTTTGAAGTTCTTGTTGAGAGAGAAGTCAGTGTTGATCTGTCGAGGCCCTGGGCAATATCCTCGCGGCTCCATGTTCGACGGTATTGTCCCAATCTGATAGCCGATGAGTGTAAATGCAGCAGGGTTGTAGATTTGGTTGCCACTGCGATCGGAATCGCAAGACACACCGGTGATCAATGGTCGAAGAGGCTCGTTGTATCCCGTACCAATCAGTGACTGCAGGCCCAGCCCACCACCGGCACGGAAGTTTGCGTCCTCGCTGATGCCGTTTTGATAAACAGTGTGGGACGCGCCGGAGGCCGCCGACGTGATTACCCCAAGCTCCCACCCACCCAAGGCACCTTGCACGAAGCTGTTCGAAGCCTTCAGGTCAGGAAGGAAGAAGGTGGCGTTCGCCACGAAAATATGTGGACGGTTGATGGGTGAATTTCCGCGATCTAACTCGGGACGAGTGAAATCGAGGTAGTTCTGCGCACCCGCGCCACCGGACGAGTTATCGAGTTGCACGTTGGAAATGGAGTGCGACCACGTGTAGGCTCCCGTGAACTGCGAGCGTTTGTAACGGGTCTTAAAGAGCACTTGAAGCGAATGGTACGTCGAGTCTCCGTTGCGATCGAAGTAATTGATCGCCTGGAAGTTTGGAAATGCGCGGAACGGCTTCTGCGCATTTGCGTCGCCGATGAAGGCTACGCACTGCCAGCTTGGAATGACACCGAAATCCGTACCTCCGAGAGTGCAATCCGAGGTTGCCGACGATGGCACAGCATTGATGTCATAGTTCGAGGTTAAGTGCGTGGACTTGTTGCCGACGTATCCGACCTGCAGAGCTGTGTCGCGAGCCAAGCTCTGTTCGAACGAAATGTTCCATTGCCATGAATTGGGAACGTCGCTGTTGGGATTGGCACCACCTGTTGGAGAAGCGGCACCGCCACCTGCGATCTGTTCCGAGCCACCAAGCGCCCGACTTAGACCGCCGTTCACCGCGAACGGAGCGTTCGCCGTTAGCCCGTTCGAGGGCGAGACACGCTCGCGCTGATAGAACTGACCGAGGCCCATTCGCAACGCGCTCTTGCCATCGCCACGAAGGTCCCAAGCGATTCCAAGACGGGGGGCAAAGAGGTGGTAGTTCTGATCACGCAAATGCTTATTCGGACCGTCGACGCCGGCGCTATAAGTTGTGCCGAACTTGGCATTCGCATCACCGCACGGATCCGTGCCGGGGACAATCACGAGTCCGTTGCAAGCATCAGACGCCGGTTTTGTAGGGTCGTACAAGGCAGGCGCAAAGTTGGACATCTGGCCATCCGGATGATACGGCGAGTAGAGCAAGGAGTAGCGGACTCCGAGATCGACCGTGATGTTCCGACGCACCTTCCACGAATCACCTACATAGAACTCGTAATCACGCCACCGCAGAAGATCCCGGACGTTGGTCGAGATTTCGGACAAGCCCCATACGGCGCCCGGCACAAGAACGTTCGCCAACTGATTGCCAGTAGGGTGGTTCGTATCCCAATCCGCGGTCCCAAAGGTTGGGCGTTCGGTGCTTGACGCGCCGTTGTCCTCGTCTTTGGCATCGCGACCGATGAACGCACCAAACTTGATGGTGTGGTTCCCTTTGACCCACGAGACATCATCTCGGAAGGTGTAAATGTCGAGCGCGTTGTTCCAAGGAGCAATCGTCCAATAATTCTGTCCGCTTCCATATTGGTTGAAACCACCCCAGATTGTCGGGATGCTGGCGGGAGCGGTTTTGGTAGCGAGGTTGGACGGATACAGAGGAATGATCGCGTCGCTGATTTGCTGTTGAAGCCCTGGGTTGGTTCCGCCGGTTGTGATGTTAATGCGGTTATTGGAATACGCAAATTCCGCATCGTTGACGATATGTCCGCCAATGGTGGAGGTCACTTTGCCGACGATCATTTTCGACGGTTGAGCCCAGTTGCCGGTCAGCGCGGGGAAGAAATCGTCGCCCCAATACACGCCGCCGGTGGGCGATGGGTTGGTCCAGGTGTCCTGCGTATAGCGGAACATGACGGTGTTCGACTTATTGATATTGAAGTCGACACGACCGCTTTCTTGCCGCCAGTTCAGCTGCGAACCTTCGGAGGCAGCCCAGTTGGACCCACCGGGAGTGGTTGGAACGATATTGGGGGAGGGATATTTGTCGAGCAGCAGACGGCCAGCTGGATCGACACTAAGTAACCGGTACTGGTTTGTTGGATCAACATCAGGTAGCCCCACGAAGTTCGGGAGAGGGGCGTTGCAATTCGATACGCCACCAGCAGCGACGGCCGCAGCGTCAGCCGAGAAATCACCAGACAATTCTTCCGCGGTGGGCACGCAGGAACTGCGCGTCAATCCACGTTTTTCCTTATTCCATTCCTGACTATAGAAGAAGAACAAGCGGTCTTTAATCGCCGGTCCACCGATTGTGAAGCCGTAATCATTACGACGAAGCACATCTTTTGTGTGCTGGCGAGCTGCAAAATATTCGGCTGCCGCAACGGCGTCATTTCGTCCGTAATAGAACGCGCTGCCGTGGAATTGATTTGTGCCGCCCTTGGTCACGATGTTGATCACGGCGCCGGACGCCTGTCCGTACTCCGGGCCATAGCTGTTGCGCAACATCTTGAACTCAGCAATCGATTCGATCGCCGGGTAAACCAAGATGGTGCGGTTCGAACCCACGTCATTATTGTTGGCACCATCTACCAGGAACAGGTTGTTCGTGGTCGGGTTACCATTGACGGAGAAATCGACGCCGCCCTGTAGGCCCTTGTTCTTGCTGTCGAAGTTATTCGCGCCAGAGACGCCCGGCGCCAGCTGGGTCAGCTGAACAAAGCTGCGGCCATTCAGCGGAAGTTCGCGTACTTGAGTGCTGTCGATGACTTCACCCAAGGCAGCGGAGTCCGTCTGCACCTGAATTGTGTTTGCGAGCACTTCCACCTGCTCGCTGGCGCTGCCCACTTCAAGTTTGACATCTACGTTCGTGATACTCGAAACGTGTACCTCTGCTCCATTTACTGTTGATTCTTTAAAGTTGGAGGACTTCGCGACTACTTTGTAGATCCCGGGTTCCAACTCCGGAGCACTGTAGACGCCTTGTGCGTCGGTGGTAACCGTTCGTGAAGCTCCGGTACCAGTGTTGGTGATGGTGACCGAAACACCGGGAACAACTGCTCCCGATGGGTCATATACAACGCCATTAATCGTTCCGCTGGTTTTCTGTGCGAAGGCCGGAACGAGCAGCAGGCTCGTCACACATAGAGCGAGCAACAACCACTTGCTAAATCGATTCATGATTTCCTCACCGTAAGCGATGCTCGTGTTTTGTTGTGCTGGACAGCCGAGCACGGCAGGTCCGAACACGTCGTTTAACGTCAAAAGAGCACAGCTTTGCCCAATCGGTTTTCTTCACCAACAAAATCGTTTATGTTGGAACCCCACGGTCGTCAATTAAGCGACGATTGAGGAAGTTTGTCAATAAAAAACTTTTAGGCCTTGTCCCTATGTCAATAATACGAAAAGACTATCTCCCGAATTCGGGAATCTGTCATGACAGGTGGGGGCAGGTGGACGGGAAAACCGTGACAGTTGTCATCTCAGCTTTGAGGGCGACGTTTGAGCGAGTGCTTAGACAGGTTCCGCGATTGCCTTCCCTTGACAAACGTGAGAATCTGAAACGCCTTTGGTCGTCCTGCCCGCTTAAGCACTGAATACTCATGGGATCACCCCGAAAAACACGAAAAAAAGAATCCACTTCAGTCACATTAAAGTCGGTAGCTGACTACGTCGGCTTGACTCCCGGGACGGTGTCCGCGGTATTGAATGACGCTCCGTCGGCACGATCGATTCCTGAACATACAAAAAAACGGATTCATGCGGCGGCTCAAGAATTAAATTATCGACCGAACTTTTTCGCGCGCACTTTGCGCAAGAAGCGCACCTACACGATTGGGATCATCGCGGAAGAAATCGGCGACGCTTACAGTTCGATGGTGATCAGCGGGATTGAATCGTACTTGCGCCAGCGCAATTATTTTTTCCTGACAGTCACGCATCGTCATGACCTGAAACTTCTGCAGAGCTACTCGGAACTTCTGATGGATCGAGGGGTGGAAGGATTTATAACGGTCGACACTTCCCTGCAGCAGGCGCCTTCGCTTCCGACGGTCGCAGTCGCCGGACATCGTGACTTTGAAGGCGTGACGAACATCGTGCTTGATCACGAACGTGCTGCGCACGTGGCCCTCGAACATCTTGTGGAAATGGGACATGAACGTATTGCATTTATGCGCGGGCAAACCGTCAGTTCTGATTCCGCCGATCGATGGAATGCGATTGGTTGTGTAGCCAAGAAGATTGGTTTGAATATCGATCCGCAGCTTGTGGTTCAACTGGAACTGGATGATCCGTCGCCGCGGTTGGGTTATCCGTACGCGAAAGAGTTGTTAGCGCGCAACAAGCCGTTCACCGCGTTGTTTGCTTACAACGATATTTCTGCGATCGGCGCTATTCGCGCATTTCAGGAATGCGCGCTGCGAGTGCCAGAAGACATTTCTGTGGTTGGATTCGATGACATTCAATTTGCGGCATTTAATACACCCAGCCTCACGACAGTGCGGCAGCCGCTTGCAAAGATGGGACAGATTGCAGCGGAGACGCTGCTGGCGCGAATTGAGGGCGAGAGCGAATTTGCGTCCGAAATCGCGATCGAACCAACTCTGGTTGTGCGTGAATCAAGCGGGCCGTGTCGCAAGGGCTGAACGGCGAACGCGGCAACGCTCTAGCATCGTTGTGGCGTGTCGCTCTGACTTCTCTATATCTGACGCCGACTTTGACCTGTTGTTATAATTTCAAGACGACGGTGGGAATAGCTCAACTGGCAGAGCACCGGACTGTGGCTCCGGCGGTTGCGGGTTCGATTCCCGTTTCCCACCCCAAAATTCCCAACTTTTCTCGCCTTATTTCTGAGACGCAGCGCCTGGCACTTTTCCTCTTAATACTGTGATGGATGCTTTCGGTACCGTGAAAACGGTCTCCGCGTTGGCATCGATGTGCGACGTCGCGGGGGGGCCGTCGGGATCCGCGTGACTCGCAAGTTCTTCGTCATGCCACACATATTGTTCGCTGCCAAACGTTACTTGAGTGACGGGCCCGATAAACGATGTGCGCTTCTTACCCTGGCCTGCAAAGACCACTTTTACTGCGTGCGAGTTGGTCTCGTCGCGATTCACGAGCATGAGTGACCAGTTCCCGTCGGGACGTCGCAGGGCATACGAAGTGACCAGGAGATTTTGTTCTCCATCCTTGATATCGGTGGAGGAGGGGAACATGTCGTGGACTCCTGACCGATGCTGCGCCCACTCAATGTTGATCATGCGGGCAGCCCAGTAAGGAGATGTGTATCCGTTGATGTTGTACTCCTTGTCCGAAACGAAGTTCGACCAAGACGCCCAACCGAGGCAGCTCGACTGAAGACCCTGGGGCTGAATGGGGGAATGGTGAAATACTGCGCCGCCTCCTTCGAAAAAAGATCCGACATTGTCGGCAAGCCAAATGGCCGCAAAAATCGTGGTCATGGGCCCGGTAACCTGGGCCGCCAAATGATTTTCGGTGACCATGAGCGGGACATCCTTCGGCACCCCGTCGTCTCTCCAGACTTGAAGGATGTGCTTCATGAGCTGAGGCTCTTTATAAAGAGTTTTCCATGTGATATCGCATGGCTCGAACGGGTAGTGCTCGAATGAAACGAACGAGAGATCAGCAAGGCGGCCATGCGATTTTAGATAGTCGACGAACCGACCCATCCACGATGTCCGGCCCTTCGCGTCAGGCCAAACACGGATGTCTTCATTGACGCCTTCGAAGATTGGGCCGCCGAGCCTGAGCTTGGGATCGATCTTGTGCAGCGCGGTTGCCCACTGGATGTAAAGCGTGCCGTAATCTTCCGGCAGTGCGTGCTTACCATCCGGCTCTTCTCCCAACTCGATGTAGCCGATCGGATATCCGCGCTGCTTGATGTAGGCAATCTGGGCGGCCGCATCTTCGGGCGTTCCGTAAAGCATGGTGACGGGGATTGTTGCCGGCAGGCCACTGGTCAGACCACTTGTGAAGAACAAGTCGAAGCCGGTGTGCTGATAACCACCGTCAACACGGGCGTCGGCGGCCGAGTGCCACGGATCAATAGACGACGCTGTGAAGGTTGGTGGTTTGTCCTCGGTTGCTTCTTGCGAGATTGGAGTGAACGTACCGGACGGATCGACATTTCCGACCTTGATTTCCTGGATTGCATAGCCGACACAATTGCGACTGTCGGTAGACCCATGCAAATCGCAGGTGTCCGACGACTCTGTCATCAGGATTCGCACGAATTGGGTGGAAATCGAAGCGGGAGTCAATGTGATCGTTGCCGGGCCGCCCTTCGAGTCCTTAATAACTCCTGATGGAAAAGCCTTCCACTCGCCTTGTGGACCACGATCGAAATCGAGAGCGTCGGTTCCTACCCAATATTCCACTTGATAGCTCTTCGCAAATGGGTTTTCCCATGCGATTTGAATTGCGTTCACAGTCTTCGGCGCGCGCAAGTCGATTACGACCCATTGGGGATGGAGCGCATCACTCTCACCAGTAAATTTGCTGGTTAGATAGGGATTGCTTTTCCAATAAGAAAGATTGGGTCCGGGAACAGGACGATCGCCGGAAGTTGCGAACCCGCGATGCGGCAGCGCGTACGCCAAAATGTAGCGCGTGGGTTCTTTCAATTCCGTGCTGCCTGTGAAATATCCGCTCTTGTTTTCCGGATCACTCCAGGTTCCATTCTCGGTCCAGTGCCAGGCGGCCATGCGCAATTCGGTGTTGTTGCGATACGTGATCGGTCCCCAGCCTGCGGAGAGCGATTCCTGCAAGATGTGAGGTGAAAAGAGCTTGTCGATGTCGCGCTTCGAAAGGACATCGATCGAGCTGCCAAGCGCGTGATCCGGATCGAATGAATTCAGAATGTGAGCGGGGGTGACGTCGACCTGGACGGTGCCGACTTGTCCGATATCACTCGAAGGAGTCTGCGCAAATGCCCCAACAAAAGGCAGCGAAACAACGGCGGACACCAACACAATAGGTACCAGGTTGGGACAACTGCAGTGCCAACAACGTCGTAATTTTTCGCGCACCAGTGAGTTCCTCCGGTGCGCAACATACTAAGCGCCAGAATCGATTTAATGCGAGAAGATTATTAAACGGAGATGCAAGGGGTTAACCAACGTTGAGAGCGAACATTCTCAATGCGAACCGGCGACGCTAGTTTCTTCCGACACCTACGTATTGGAAGCCCATCGAGCGCAAGCGCGCGGAGTCGAGAAGGTTTTTGGTGTCGACGATGACAGGACGTTTTACCAGATGACGAATCTTGTTGAAGTCCAATGCGCGGAACTCGGGCCATCCGGTACCGACGACCAAGGCATCAACTCCCTCGCACGCGCTGTACGCAGACTCGCAGTAGTGCACCGTGCCGTCCAATTGCAACCGAGCGTCTGGAATGGCGACCGGATCGTACGCGCGGACACGAGCTCCTTGCGTAATCAGATTCTGAACGAGCCGCACGGACGAGGATCCCGCTACGGAGTTCGTGTTCGGCTTGAACGCCAGTCCGAGAATGCCCAAGTCTTTGTTCTGCAGCGAGTGTAGTGCGCGCGTGATTTTCTCGATCATATGATCGGCGAGAGTGTGGTTCACTTCCCGCGCAGCTGCTAAGACCTTCAGGGATACGCCCTTCGAGCTGGCCAAATTCGTTAACGATTGCAAATCAATTTCGGCAAACGTACCGCCCATTCCAGCTCCCGGTTGCAAGCAACGAGGCGCGATCTTTTTGTCGAGCCCGAGCGCCAGCGACAGGTTCACGGCATCGGCGTGCACATGTTCGCACAATCCAGCGATTTCATTGATGAAAGCGATCTTTGTGGCAACGAACGCTGTGGCCGCTTCACGAACCAGTTCTGCGGTCTCGTGACTGGTGACGATGACGGGCACTCCCCGCATCACCAGCGGGTGGAGCGTTTGCTTGATAACCTGCACCGCCTCGTTCGAGGTGGTTCCGAGAACAATTCGATCCGGCCAGTTAAAGTCTTCTACCGCACATCCGTCGGTGAAAAACATCGGCTGTGAAACCAGGGTTGCGCGCAGGCTGTGCGACTTCAAACTAGCTTCAAGACGTGCCGCGGTCCCTACATTCACTGGAGTGACAATGGACAGGATGGGTGGCTTTGTCGCAGATCGTGCGATGTGCAAAACGATATTTTCAAGCTCTTTTGCATCGTCCTCAGCAAGAAGGATGAACTGAACTTTTTTTGCAAAGGAGTCGAGGTCCGTTGAATAGACCAGACGCCCGCAGCGGACATTGCGACGAATCACTTCCTGCAGATTCTTTTCGAAGAAGGGGATGTTTCCCTTGGCCGTTTCGACCATGCGGGAATCGTCCGCGTGGCAACAGCAGACAGGTGTGCCGAAATCCGCGAGACATGCGGAGATCACCGTTCCCAGGTATCCCGATCCGTAAACGCCGATTTGCATTGGGAACTCCCCCAGCCTGCCGAAGCGCTTCCGCTCGGATTCGGAGGGCTGGCGTTCTAACTTCTTTATCTATCTTTATGGTGAGGGAGGCAATGCACGGAAGGCGTGGTCCCTAGGGACAATGGCCCATGGTAATCGTTTACGACTCGATTGCGAGTGGGCACGTTATTAGGGAGGGACTTATCGCCAGCTGCCAGCGTGTTCTCTGGACCCGAGGGTGACGGAACTCAGGTCGATCCAGCAGGAGTTTGAGTCTTCACGCACAAAGGTTAATTCTTCAATTCTGATTCTGCGCGCGCCCGCGAAATTCTGCCATCGTGCGCGAGCCACTTGCACGGCAGTCTGGGCATGCGATTCAGCAGCGGTCTTGATGATGGTCATGTGAGGCATGTAGGGCCAATCTTCTTTGCCCCCCAGAGCTACGTTCTGGCTCAGCAGATCGTGCAAGTCGCGCATGCGCTGAGCGGACTCCGCCACTCGAATGAAGACGGTTGGAGTAACCGGAACGAATGTCTCGACATCTCCTAACTCGATCTCGAACGGTTCAACTGTCCGACAGATTTTGGTAAGAGCCTCGACAGCGTCAGCCTCACTGCCGACCAAGTGCCTCGGCGGGAGAATCGTCACATGGGCCGCCAGATGGGCCATGTCGGGGTGCAGCTCACGGCGGAGGTTCTCCACAAATTCCCCGAGGGAAGTACGGACATACGCCACCAACGCGTAACGCGGGCTCTGCATGATCGTCGAAGATTATACCGCTGCCCGACCATCGCACCGCAGTAGCTGTTAAGAACTGTTGGTCCTTCGGAAGGCTTTTCTTGACCCTGAGTTTCCAACCGCTTTTTCTTTTCAAATCTGCCTGGTTTCACTACAGTTCTCGATCGATGAGGAAACCATGGCTCCTGTTGTTACTGCTCTGCAGCTTGGGTACGGCGTACTGTCGCGAATTGCCAACGATGATCCCGCGCAAGGTGTTGTTCGGAAATCCCGAACGGATGCTTCCTCAAATTTCTCCCGACGGTAAAACCCTTGCGTGGATCGCTCCTCAGAATGGCGTGCTCAATGTTTGGGTGCGCGCACTTTCCGACTCGGCTGCCGCCGGCCGTTGCGTGACCGCGGATCCAAAGCGCGGTATCCGGCAGTTCTTCTGGCAGGAAGATAGCCAGCACCTCCTCTACCTGCAAGACAAGGATGGCGATGAAAACTGGCATCTCTTTCAGATTTCTACAGGCGGAAACTCGGCCTCCGCTCGCGACCTGACGCCGGGCGAATTGCAGGCACGCGTGATTGCCCGCTCGAGTCGATTTCCAGATCAACTGGTTGTCGCCCTCAACAAGCGCGACGCACGCTTTCATGATGCCTACCTGCTTAACCTCAACTCCGCCGAGCTCAAACTTCTCGCGGAGAATCCCGGCGACGTGGAGTACTACATCGCTGATCATCGCTTCCAAGTTAGAGCCGCACTGGCGCGCTTGGCAGACGGCGCTGCGGAAATTCGCGTGCGCGATGACGACCGTTCACCCTGGCGGCGACTGACCGGGTGGAGCGCCGATGATGTCGACGGTGAACTCCTCTCTTTCAGCTCTGACGATCAGGAAGTTTGGTACACCTCGAGCGTCGCCTCAGACCTCGGCCAACTTCTCGCGACCGACATTCGGTCCCAAAAAACGCACCTGCTGATGGAAGACCGAGAAAAACAATTCGACGCCGGAAAAATTCTCGTTCAACCCGAGAGCCACAAACTCGAAGCTGTTCAGTTCAATCGCGAACGCAACCATTGGGAGCCGTTCGGTCCGGCGTTGCGAGCGGATTTCGACATCCTACAGCGCACGCATCGGGGAGACTTTGAAATTCTGAGCCGCGATCGTGCCGATCGATTGTGGACCGTGGCCTACAACCTCGACGATGGACCCACAACGTTTTATCTCTATTCCCGCGCCACGCGGAAAGCCGAATTTCTCTTTGCCGATCGACCTGAACTTGCGCGGTACCAACTCGCCCAAATGGAGCCTGTGACATTCAAGGCTCGCGATGGCCTTCTTCTCCACGCATATCTCACTCTTCCTGCCGTGTCGAAACCTGAACAGCGCAAACTTCCGCTGATTGTTTATCCGCACGGGGGCCCTTACGACCGAGACAGTTGGGGATATGACGACAGCGTCCAACTTTTTGCTAATCGCGGCTACGCCGTTCTGCAGATCAACTACCGCGCCTCGACCGGATACGGGAAGAAGTTTCTCCAAGCGGGATTCCGCGAGCGCGGCGGGAAGATGAGCACCGATCTCCTCGACGGCAAAAGCTGGGCAATTGATCACGGTTATGCGGATCCGCAGAAGACGTGCATTTACGGTGTAAGTTACGGCGGATACGCTGTTCTAATTGCTGCCGCCTTCACACCCGATGAATTCGTTTGCGGAGTCGAATCCTACGGGGCGTCCAATCTCGTTAGTCTGCTGAAATCTTTTCCTCCGTATTGGGCGCTTTATCGACGCCAATGGGAACGCCGTGTGGGTCGTCTTGAAGAGGAGGAATTTTTGAAGTCGCGCTCTGCCCTGTTCAAAGTTGATCAGATCAAAGCACCGCTTCTGGTCGGACAAGGCGTCAATGATCCTCGCGTGGTCAAAGCAGAAAGTGATCAGATGGTTGCAGCTCTACGCAAGGCAGGGAAAAAAGTGGAGTACATTGTCTTTCCGGACGAGGGCCATGGATTCGTCCGCCCAGAGAACCGCGCAAAATGGTTTGCCGCCACTGAAGCATTTCTGGCCAACCAACTTGGAGGCCGTGCAGAGCCACCTTCTTCAGAGGAGGAGTGGAAAACGCTAGAGCACTGAGGGAAGGCACGCGGCGTCATCGCGCGACGTCGGCTATAATTATTGAGATCCTCACAACAGTCGGGGCGTAGCGCAGCCTGGTAGCGCACCTGCCTTGGGCGCAGGGGGTCGTAGGTTCGAATCCTATCGCCCCGACCAAATAACAAGATACGCGGGGAGCTTTCTCCAGGTCTTCGCTGGCATAAACGCTGGTTTTACGGTAACGAGCGAGTGAGAGACGCTCCCGGTTCCCTCAGACTCCCGCGTTTATCGAATGGCACTTGCTACTTCTTTCGCTTGGTCCACCGCGCCAGTGCCGCTTTCCGAGCTTTCTCTTTGCGCTGTTCCTCTGTCAGGTTTTCGGCGGACCTCTTACCGCCCTTGCGGCCCAGCTCTACAGCGGCTGGGTTCTTCTTTTTCGCCATGAATTTAGCATTACAGCGTCGGCTGGCGAACTGAATGACCGGAAAGTGCCAGTGCGTAGCCAAAACGTGCCATTCGGTAATAATCAATTGTCTTGACAGATGCCCAGCGCTGGGCATAATGTCATCCCGAAATCGGCCCTCCCCTACAAGCAACGCCTGACGGGTCCGCAGTGAGGTGGTCTGATGTGGATGCTTATTCGCCCGCTCTGGTCGGATGACCAGGGTCAGGACATTGCAGAATACGCAGTAATGTTGGCTGTCATTCTCGTTTTGGTTGTTGGGACGATTCGCCTCGTGGGTTCGAATGCCAACAATGTGTTCTCGCAGGTTGGAAGCAGCTTGAACCAATAGAACCGAGACGGGCAACTCCTACGTGTAACCTCTCCAAAAACGGGATAGCCTCTTATGCTAACCCCCCCGTTGATCTGGCACACCTGTGCAATGCCCGGGGACTGGCGGTTTCGCTGATTGTAATTGCCTTGTTGCAGCAACTATTCTGAGGTTTGCAGTGCTCGTCGGGCGCCACAGTTTTGCCGCTTGCGCATCAGACCCTCAAACGTTGAGGCTGGGGCCAACTTGTTTTCTTTACCTTCCTGGTTGTCTGCTTCCCCATTACAGAAAGAAATGCGGCTCAATGTTTCGCGGCCGTGGTGGCGCGCGCCTTCGGGATGCCCCTCTTGTGCTGAATCAGTAAAGGCCGCTTTGCGGGCCTCGCCAAGAACCAATCCGCAACGTCGGAAACCGTTTCACGACACTCCTGTCCTCCCTGCCACTCTTAGATTGTCAAGCGGAGTGACTGGTCCATACTCTGCCGGCATGACAACACTTGGTAGCAGAGATGCGCTGATCAGAATGGCGGTCTGCATCTGCTTCCTGTCAGCACTCCCGATTGCCCGTGCCGCCGAGCCGATTGCGATTCCCATGACGGCTGAGCGTTGGCAGACAAAAGAGAACGCGGAGTTCCTTCGGGAGCTCGGTTTTTATCACGGCTTGATGCGGCTAAATAGCGGCGACGCGTTGCTAAAAGGCATCGCATTCAGTGACGGAACGATTGAGTTCGACGTCAATACCGTCGGGCGGGGCGCACCCGGAATCGCCTTTCGTCAGCAAGACGAAAATAACTTTGAGCTCTTATACCTTCGTCCCGATCCGGCCTGCCCGGCCTTCCGGGCTTGCATCCAGTATGCGCCGCAGACTCATGGTGTTCTGCTATGGGACCTCTTCCCGCAATATCAGACGCGCGCACCGCTCCGCGATAACGGATGGAACCACATCAAGCTGGTCGTATCGGGCCGACGGATGAATGTCTTCGTGAACGATGCCACATCGCCCACACTGGAGGTCGGCAGACTCGAGGGGGATGCCGCGAAAGGCGGCTTGCGGCTACAGGGGCCGGGCACCTTCGCAAACCTGGTGATTACACCTAATGCAGTGGAGCGTCTTTCTCCAGAGCCGGCCAGAGATCCACTTGATGAAGACCGCGGGCTTGTCCGAGATTGGCGCCTCTCGAAATTTTCCGCTCTCCCGAACGGCAAGGATCCCAGCTATAACGAAATGCCTGGTGCTCCGCAGGATTGGAAGGCCATCACCACGGAGCGAAGGGGGCTGATAAACATCAGCCGCGAGTATGGCCGTCCTATGCCTGAGCCGGATCGAGCCGTGGCATGGCTGAAGACAACGATAACTTCAGACAAGAAGCAGACGAAAAAGGTAGAAATCGGATGGACGCGCGAAGTGTGGGTATTTCTGAACGGGAAACCGGTGTACGCCGATAAGAACCTATTTGAGCAGGAAGGTGCGCGAAAATTTCCTGACGCGAGATGCTCGTTGGAGAACGGCTCCTTCACGCTGCCCCTGGAAGCGGGGGATAATGAGGTGTCTGTAGCAATTGCGAACAACTTCTTCGGATGGGGACTGATGCTGCGCTTGGCTGACCCCGAAGGAATTCATTTGGCAGCAAAGTGACAACCCGCAAGACTGGCACGCAATGGATGAAGACTCGTCCGGGCCGAGCCGCGCTGGCGGTTCTGGCATGGACGATTCTCGGGTGTGTGTTTGCCTTGCCGGATCTCTCTGCCGGCAAACACTGGCGCCAAGCTCTGCTTTTGTCTCTTACGCTGTGGTGGTCATGGGGTCTGCTCACACCCCTCATTCTTTGGACAGACCGGCAGATCCCGGTTTCCAGCAAACATCTTGGCCGACGAGTCCTAGCTCATATTCTTCCGAGCCTGGTGGTCGCGTCCGTCTATGTTTATCTCCTAGGGGCGCTTCGCGCCACGTTTGGGATTGCTGAATGGAGTGGCATTGCTGGAAGCAAGGTGCTTGTTGATTCGCTGCAGGGCATGTTTCTTTGGAACTGCCTCACCTACTGGATGATTCTGGGAGTTTGGCAGGCATACCGGTACTACCATCACTATCTTGCGAACGAGTTGCGTGTGGAGCGTTTGGAAAAGAACTTCTCCGAGGCTCGTCTAAACGCGCTTCGAATGCAATTGGACCCGCATTTTCTTTTTAACGCGCTGAATACGATCTCATCTCAGCTCGAACGCGACCCGAAGCTGGCGCGAGGAATGATCGAGCATCTGGGCGACCTGCTCCGCCTGTCGCTGGAATCGAAAGACCGGCAGGAAGTCCCGTTAGCAGAAGAGATGGCTTTTCTGGAACACTATTTAGCGATCCAGAAGATCCGCTTCGGAGATCAATTGCGGGTCGAGACGCAGATTGCGCCGGAGGTGAAATATGCAACCGTACCCTCCCTTTTCGTTCAGCCATTAGTGGAGAATGCAATCCGACACGGAATTTCAAGGCGAGCTTCGGGCGGAAAGGTGATGGTATCGGCCCAGCGGGTCGGGAATCGGCTTGAGGTTCGAGTGCTCGACGACGGTGTGGGACTTCCGGTGGGTTGGACGCTTGAGAACTCCGGCGGCGTAGGACTTTCCGCGACGCGGCAGCGTGTGGCAGGGCTTTATCCCGATGGAGACGCTCGGTTTGCCGTGAAACAACGCGCCGGTGGTGGAACTGAGGTTGAAATCTCGCTGCCTCTACGGTGGGCTGGAAAGGATGCGCATGCCACTGCCAGCGAGTGACGGCCTTTGCGTGCTTGTGGCCGACGATGAAGCGCCGGCGAGACAACGGATCATCGATCTGTTGCGTCGCGATTCTCGGATCGGGGCAATTATAGAGGCATCCGACGGACTCTCTGCGGTGGACATAATCCAGAACCGAAGGCCCGATTTGCTGTTTCTCGACGTACAGATGCCGGAAATGAATGGACTGGAGGTCATCGCTGAAGTTGGGGGCGAACGTATGCCACTAACCGTATTTGTGACCGCCTACGATGAGCATGCGATCCAAGCTTTCGAAGCAAATGCGCTCGATTATCTCCTGAAACCGTTCAGCGACGAGCGCTTTGAGATGACGATGGCTCGCGTCAGCACTCGGATGGATGAACGCAGCGTGCGCGAGTTTGGGCGGCGCATTCTTCGCATTGTCTCGGCAGCGCCTGCGGGGGATCTGCCGCTGGATCGTTTGGTGGTTAAATCCGGAGGTTCAACCCGCTTTGTACGCGTCGTTGATATCGACTGGATCGAGGCTGCTGGTGTTTACGCGAACCTGCACATCGGAGGAAAGGAATTGTTGTACAGGATCGCGCTAAACGAGCTTGCAGACCGGCTCGATCCCGTTCGGTTTGTCCGTATCCATCGTTCGGCTATTGTCAATATCGAGAGCATCCTGCGGCTGGAGCCGATCTCTCATGGCGAGTTTGAAGTGATCCTGAAGGACGGTTCGAGATCGCGAATCAGCAGAACCTATCGTAGCCAACTCGAAAAGAGATTGGGTCAATCGCTGTAGTCCGTTTCCGGTGCCGGACTGGGCAGACAAATCACGACGCAGTCGGCGCGATGGGATGAGAAAGGTCTGTGTAAATCGCGAGGACCGCAATCGAAGCGCAGCGGTGCTGAGCCGTTCGTGCCTAAGACCGTCAGGCCATATTGTTAGCCTCGCTGTTGACGACGCCATTGGAGTGGTCCTCGCCGTTATGCCCCTGGCCGTAGCGAATGTGAGCCTGTTACCGAGGAGCCTTGGCTGCCCAGTCAACGGACGTGGCCGGTTGGCCGGCACTTC